>Ga0066903_100006225_pt1 | contig 10542 bp, 6 predicted proteins | sample PanSoiMetaGPlot1_FD_67491 | JGI IMG/M metagenome (GOLD analysis project Ga0066903, IMG submission 67491) | Tropical forest soil microbial communities from Panama analyzed to predict greenhouse gas emissions - Panama Soil - Plot 1 (version 2) | ecosystem: Environmental > Terrestrial > Soil >...
CAGGCGGCCCTGGCCGAGAAGGCCGGGCTGGCGCTGATCGAGCGCGGAGTCGCGCGGCCCGCCTGGTCCGAGCACGTCGGCGCGGTCGCAGCGGCGGAGTGTTACCTGAACTCCGACATTTTCGGAGACTGCGACGAGGCGGTATGCCTGTTCAGCTACGCGGGGACTGACCCGCACGCCCTGGTCATGGTCGTCGATTACAACGCCGGCGGCCTCCTGCGCGACGGCTGGGTGACGTCCAAGGTCGAAACCCTGCTGGAACGCTGCCTGCCGGGTGACACGTCATCCGACCGCCCCATGCGCGGGGCCTTCAGGCCGGTCACCGCGGCCCAGGCCCGGCGGCTGTTGGAGGCCGCGCTCAACGTCACCGACGCCGCGGTTGATCCCCCGGTCAGCCAGTCGTTCCCCGCCTACCACGCTTTCATCAGGGCGCGGATCCGGACGCTGTCGCCGACGGAGCCGGCCACCGAGCCGGACGGTTCCCCGTTTGGCGGTCCCGCTACCGCACTGGCCAGCCAGGACGATGCGCCGGGCTGGCTAGGGGCGGCGGCGCGGCGGCTGGCCTGGAGCGATGACCGCCGGGCCATGCTGGTCGTGGAGTTCCTCGCCTCCGACGAGGCCGAAGACCTGTCCGACCGCAAGGCGGCCAGCCGGTGCGCCGACCACATCATCGACTACGGCTGCGACCAGGACTTCGGCCGGCCGCTGCGGATGAGCCCGGCCAAGGCGGAAACGTTCATGCTGGACTGGCTGCCCCGCAAGATCATGCTGCTGCCGTCGGAGCAGCACGCCATGCCGCACGTGCTTGCGGCCTGGGCGCGCTGGGCCGGGCGGCGCCGTGAGCTCCCCCGCGAGGCAATCGAGGAAACGCTCGACGCCGTGTTCAACTCGATGGCCACCTTCGCGGATGTGTACCGCGACCCGGCCACGTTCGGCCTGGACGCCAAGCTGGTGGCCAGACTCCTGCCGGACGCCGACCTGGAGGCGCTTCCGCGCAGGGCCTTTGCGTTCCCGCTGTTGCAGGGGCATTACGACGGGGTCGATCTGAGCACGCTGGATCCCTCCGAGCCTGAGGCGCGGCGCACGCTGCTGGCCGCCGATCACGACGACGCACACGGGCGGCCCGCCAACGAGCAGCACATCAGCCGCCACCTGGCCCTCAGCGACCGGCTGTGGCGCGGTGACCCGCCCGAGCTGTGGGAGGCGGCACAGCGCTTGCTGGACCGGGGCGAGCACCGGCACGCGGTGCAGCACACCCTCATGTACCTGATCAGAGACGCCGGGGATGACTGCGCCAAGCTCGTCGCCGAACTGAGCAACCTCCCCTGAGTGATCCCTCGCCGCTCCTACCGCGGCGCGAGACCCGGCCGGGCGTTACCGCTGGCCCGGCTCCCTGGTGAGCTCGGTGACCGCCGAGGTCAGGTCGGCCGCCGTGACAATCGTGAGGTCGGCCGCGCTCGCGTGCTCATCCAGCTCGGCCACCCGCAGGTCACGGGCCGCGCACGCGCGCTCGAACAGGGACCGGGCGAACCTGCCGTTGCCCAGCTCGTCGATGCGCCCCCGCTCGCACGCCTGCTGGAAGATCGCCTCCAGGACGGGCAGAGCGTCCGGGTCGAACGAGTCCCCCGCCTGCTCGGCGATCACCTCGGCGATCCTGGCCAGCTCATCCGGCGTGTAACTGGGAAAGGCGATCCGGGCGCCGAAACGGGAGGAGAGCCCGGGGTTGCTCCGCAGGAAGCGGTCCATGTCGTCGGTGTAGCCAGCCAGCACGATCACCAACCGGTCGCGGTCGTCCTCCGCCCGCTTGAGCAGGGTCGCCACCGCCTCCGCGCCGTAGGCGTCCCCCCCGGCGTAGCCAGGATTGTAGAGCGCGTAGGCCTCGTCGATGAACAGGACTCCGCCCAGGGCGGAGTCGATCAGCTTGCCGGTCTTGATCGCGGTCGAGCCCAGGTGCTCACCGACGAGGTCGGCCCGGTGCGCCTCCACCACTTCGGGCCGGACCAGCAGCCCGAGCGCGGCGAAGATCCGCCCCAGGATCCTGGCGACCGTGGTCTTCCCCGTCCCCGGCGGTCCGGTGAAGACGAAGTGCCTGGCAGGCGGCTGGCTGACCAGGCCCTGCCGGTCCCGCAGCCGGGCCACCCGCAGCTGCGCGGCAATCTCATGCACCTGGCGCTTGACCGGCTCCAGGCCGATCAGCTCATCGAGCCCGGCCAGCGCGCTCTCCACCGTGGGCGCCTGGGCGTAGCCGCGGAATCGCGATGTGAGCTCCACGAACGCCCGCTCCAGGTCCGCCGCTTCCAGCGTCAGCAGCTCGGCCGCGGCCGGCTCGGCCCCGTCGGCCATCACCCGGACATCGCGGGCCTGCCCCGCCTTCTCCACCAGGCTCCGGATGAAGCGGCCGTTGCCGAGGTCGTCGGCGAGACGGCGGCGGCCGACGTCGTCCATCATGCGCGCCAGGGCCTGCTCGGCTTCGGGGTCGAGCGACTCCCCGCGCTGCGCCAGCGCCGCCTGCGCGAGCGAGAGCAGCTCCGCGGGGGAGTAGCCGGCGAACCTGATCCTGATCGCGAACCTGGAGTTGAGCCCGGGGTTGCTGGCCAGGAAGTCCTCCATCTGCCGGTCATAACCCGCCAGGATGACGATGAGCCGGTCGCGGTCGTCCTCGGCGCGTTTGAGCAGCGCCTGGACCGCCTCGTTGCCGAACCGGTCGCTGTGTCCCTCGCCGTCGTTGACCAGGCTGTAGGCCTCGTCGATGAACAGCACGCCGCCCAGCGCCTGATCGACGAGCTCATTGGTCTTGATCGCGGTGGCGCCGAGGTACTCCCCCACCAGGTCGGCGCGCTGCGCCTCCAGCACGGACGGCGCTTCCAGCAGGCCGAACGCGTAGTAGATCTTCGCGATGATCCGGGCAACCGAGGTCTTGCCCGTTCCCGGGGGGCCGAGGAAGACGAAGTGCTGCATCGGCTTGTCGGTCTGGTACCCGGCCTGCGCGCGGCGGCGTGCGGCCTCCACCGACGCGGTGAGCTGGTGGATCTGGTCCTTGACCCCGGTCAGGCCGATCATCGCGTCCAGCTCGGCCACTGCCTGCTCGACGGTGATCGCGGGCAGATCCGGGTCGGGCGCGGCGCGTTCCGGCACGCCCGCGGCCACCTGGTGTACCCGGGCACCGTCCGCGTCCAGCACCGCCCTGACCGCACCCGGGGGCTGGCCGGCCCGCCCGGCGCCCGCGGGCGGGATGATACGGCCCGCCGTCTCCCCGGGCGGCCCGGTGGCCGGCGGGATCCGGGCCTGCTGCCTGGTGTATACGCGGCTGTCCTGCGCGCTCTGGGCGAAACGCCAGCCCAGCACCACGGCCGCGAGCAGCCACCCGATCACCCAGCTCAGGATGGGCTGGGCGTGGGCGAACCGCCAGGCGAGCATGGCGGCGGGCACCGACCACAGCAGCGTCCAGGCCACCGTTCGGCAGGGCACGCGGTTGCGGACGAACGGAGCCGAGTGGGCGACCGCCACCACCGCGAAAGGAAGCAAAAGGAGCGGCACGATCCAGACGGTGAGCGGCGGTGTCAGCGCCGCCACGAGCAAGATGGCGGCCAGGCCCCACGCGGCGACCCCCAGCGACGCGAAAACCGAGCGCTGCTTACGCCAGATCGCGACAGGCCCATAGCACAGCGCCAGAATCAGCACGAGATCACCGACGCGGGCCGGGAGCGCCGATGCCACGACCGCCGCGGCCAAGATGGCCATGACCAGCACTATCTTCACGGGGAGCGGGGCCGAGCGGACGGCAGAACGGACGCGGTCGATGCGTTGCCGCGCCATTCCCCTGTCCGGCAAAGGTCCGTCTTCTTGCCGCATGTAACTCCCTCGTGCTGTTCCCTGTATAGCGCATTGCCGATCGTTTACGGCGACACGGATTCAGATACCGGGCCGGGCGACCTGGGCATAGTCGCCGTCGCGGCCCGCTGCACCGGCCGCCGCTCGTGCCCCCGGACGCGCCGCCGTGCCCGGCAATGGGGAGTCGGCTGCGCCGCCGTCCGCGCCTCTTCGCAAGCGGGAACCCGCCCGCTGGGATCGCGGCTGACCTGCCCATTCCCGGCCGCGACGGGGTGCGGCGAGCGACGCGCGGCGGTGCGGTGCGGGCCGCGACGGCGATGCCGGGGGTAGGCAGGCGGCGCGGGGAACAATCGTCAGGCGCCTGGTGGGGCGGGGAAGCCGCCGACGGCCGTCTCGAACGCCTGGGCGGCCCGCAGGCAGGTGGCGTCGTCGAAATGACGGCCCACGATCATCAGACCGGCAGGCAGCCCGTTCGCCAGGCCGGCCGGGACGGAGGTGGCCGGGTGGCCGCTGACGTCGAACGGGGCGGTGTTGACGATCATCTCGGTGGACCGGGCGATGCTCTCCTCACGCGGAACGCCCGCCGGGGGGATCACGGTGGCCACGATCGGAAGCGTCGGCATGACCAGGACGTCCAGGCCGTCCAGGACCGCGTCGTAGGCGGCGGTCAGTGCGAGCGCCTCCTGGCGCGCCATCGCGTAATACCGGCCGTGGTAGCTGTCGATGGCGTAGCGGCCGACAAGTATCGTCGCCTTCACCGTCTCCGGCAGGTCGTCGGCGTGCTCCCGGCGGCCCTGGGCATAGTGGGCGATCAGGTCCGGGTCGTAACGGCCCGGCCAGTTCATCCCGAAGCCATTGCCGTCGATCATCTGGGCGACGACGCCGTCAGTGGCGATCACGTTCCAGACGTGCATGGCGTCGCGGTGCCAGGGAACGCTGACCTGGCTGACGATCGCTCCCACGCCGGCCAGGGTGTCGATCGCGGCACGGGCCGTCTCGTCCACGGCGGCCTGGGACAGGCCGGGGAAGCCGAATCCCTCGGCCACCACGCCGACCCGCATCCCGGTGGCGCCGGCGTCGAGGCCCGACGTGAAGTCCAGCGCCGGCGGGGTGACGCGCTGGCGTGGATCCAGCCCGTCGGGTCCGGCCAGCACGCCGAGCATGAGCGCGGCGTCCCGCACGGTCCGTGCGATCGGGCCCAGGTGGTCGAGGGTGTTCTCGATGGGGAACGCCCCCGTGTAGGGGACCAGGCCGTGCGTCGGCTTGTGCCCGACGGTGCCGCAGAAGGCGCTGGGGATGCGGATCGAGCCGCCCTGGTCACCGCCGAGCGCGAGGTCGACCTGGCCGGCCGCGACCAGCGCCGCGCTCCCGCTCGACGACCCGCCCGCGGTCCTGGAGCGGTCCCACGGGTTGTGGACCGGCCCGGTGCGGGAGGTGTGGCTGCCACCGGAGAAGCACAGGTCCTCACAGACCGCCTTCCCGGCGATCGTGGCGCCCGCGTCGAGCAGCCTGGTCACCACGGTTGCGTCCTGGCGCGGGACGTATCCCTCGATCGTGCGGGACCCGTTCATCATCGGGACGCCGGCGAGGGAGATGTTGTCTTTGACCGCCACCCTGCGGCCGGCCAGAGGGCCGTCGCGGCGAGTCGTGATCTCGGTGGTGACATACCAGGCGCCCAGGTCGTTGGCACCCTCGGCCGGCCATCGGAAGGACCGCTGCGGCGGCTCACCCAGGCTCGCGGCATACAGCCGCTCCACCTCGTCGTAGGAAGCGAGCAGGCCGCTGGCCAGGACGCGGAACGACTCCAGGTCCTGCGGGGACAGGCGCAGGCCGTACTGTTGCGCGATCCTGGCCAGATCGCCGACCGTGGGCGGGGTGACGGGCATGACGACCTCCCTGCGGCCAAACTGACAAATTCCGCGGTACCCACGGAAACTGCCGGGCCCACCGGACAATCCAGCAGGATAAGCCCCGCCGCGTCACTGGCCGCCGACGGTGCCCGCGGCGCGGGCCAGGCCGGCCGTCGCCGCCAGCTGGGCGGCGTGGGCTTCGAGGTAGCGCCGCTCGGGGATGCTGGTGGCGGTGCGGGCGGCGGCCCGGTACTCGTCGGCCGCGGCGCCGTGGTCGCGGGCGAGCTCGTGGCAATGGGCGCGAACCGCGGCGAGCCGGTGGTTGCCCGCCATCCGTTCATCGGTTTCGAGCGCCGCAAGCAGGTCGAGCGCCGGTCGCGGGCCGTGCACCATCGCCACCGCGACGGCACGGTTGAGCGTTACCACCGGGCTCGGGCTGATCCGCTCCAGGAGGTCGTAGAGCGCGAGTATCTGCGGCCAGTCGGTCTCGGCGGCGGTGGCGGCCTCGGCGTGGACGGCCGCGATCGCGGCCTGGATCTGATAGGCCCCTAGGGGCGCCGTCGTGAGAGCGCCGGTCACCAGCGCCAGCCCTTCGCCGATCAGCTCCTGGTCCCAGCGGCTGCGGTCTTGCTCGGCCAGCGGGACGAGCGTGCCGCCCGGCCCACAGCGCGCGGGACGCCTTGCCTCGGTCAGCAGCATGAGAGCCAGCAGCCCGGCGACCTCACCGTCGCCGGGGAGCAGTCCGCGGACGGCCCGGGTCAAGCGGATCGCCTCGGCGGTGAGTTCGGGACGGGACGTTTCACCGCCGGAGGTGGCGGCGTACCCCTCGTTGAACATGAGGTACAGCACGTGGAGCACCACCCGCAGGCGGCTCGCCCACTCCCCCGCCGGTGGAGCGGCGAACCTCGCCCCGGTGGCCGCGATCCGCTGTTTGGCGCGGCTGATGCGCTGCGCCATGGTCGACTCGGGCACCAGGAAGGCGCGGGCGATCTCGGCCGTGGTCAGCCCCCCGACGGCCCGCAGGGTGAGCGCGAGCTGGGATGCGGGGGTGAGTTCGGGATGGCAGCACAGGAACAGCAGCGTCAGCGTGTCGTCCTGCCCGGAGGCGCGCTCGCCGTCCTCCGCCGCCGCGGCCTGGCCGGCCGGGCCGGGTGGGCCGGGTGGCTCGGCCAACGCGGCGGCGGTCTCCCGGCGCCGCCGCGCCTCGTCGCTGCGCAGCTGATCGGTGAGCCGCCGCGACGCCACGGTGACGAGCCACCCTCTCGGGCGCTCCGGCATCCCTTCGACCGGCCATTGCGTGGCCGCGGCGAGCAGCGCCTCCTGCACGGCGTCCTCGGCGGCGTCGAAATGGCCATAACGACGGACGACCGCGCCGAGCACCTGCGGCGCGAGCTCGCGCAGCAGGTGCTCGGTGCCGGCGTCGGTTCTCACATCTCCACTCCGTCGGGGCTGAGGATGGGCCGGACCTCCATGCCCCACCGGCGCGCGTCGGGCCACCGGATCGCGATCTCGATGGCCCTGTCCCGGCTCTCACAGTCCACGATGCAGTAGCCGACGACCTGTTCCTTGGCCTCGGCGAACGGACCGTCGGTCACCGCGGGCACGCCGTCACGCACCCGCACGGACGCGGCGGTGGAGGGATCGGCGAGCCCTTCGCCACCCACCCACTCGCCCGACGCGATGAGCTCGTCCACGATGGCCCCCGCCTCGTCCATGAAGGCCTTCTTCTCCGACTCCGGCATGCCCTGCCAGGTGGCCGGGTTCTGGTAGATCATCAGGAGGTACTTCACTCCGCTGCTCCTCACGGGTCGATGGCACCGGGCCGGCGCCGCTCACCCCTTGAGTCGGAGCCGCCCCCGCCATCTTGACGTTCTGCCCAGGAAACGCCCGGAGGAATTCACCGCGGTATTCCTCCAGAACCCGCCGCCGGGCGTCGCCGTCAACGCTGCTGGGCCTCAAGCAGGGTCTCACCGGCCGCGGTCCGGTAATAAAGCACGGACCGCCCAGCGCGTCTCCGCCGAACCAGGCGGGCATCGAGCAGGATCTTGAGGTGGCGGCCCACCGAGCCCAGCCCTTGGCCGGTCAGCGCCACAAGCTGCGTCGTGCTCTTAGGGGTTCCCAGGAGAACCAGAACGCTCGCCCGCGCGGGCCCGAGCAGCGCGCCCAGCGCCTCCGGCACCGGCCTCGCGTCCGCCTGCGCCAGTACGCCCGAGCATGGATATATCACGGCGTACCGGTGTGGCTCGTCCCACGAGACCCAGCCTTGGCCCGGGGTAACCGGGACGAACAGCAATTGAGCCCCGGCAATCTTTCGCGGCGGGTAGTTGCGCGCGTTGATCTGCAAGCGGCCCTTCCCCAGCCAGCGCATCCCCGGGCGCATGTCATCCAGTGCCGCGGCCCAGCCGCCCTGGCTCAGCTGCCTGGTCCGCGCGACGATATCTGCCTCCAGGATCCGCCGCCGCCGCGGCCAGTAAGGCAGCACCGTCTCTGCCCATACCCAATCCAGCAGGTCCGCGGCGCGTTCCGGCAGATCGGACCGGCGCAAGCTGGCGGGCAGCGGGCCGCCGAGAGACACCGTCAGGTCGGCGCGGGCGACCTCCGGAAGCCTCTCGCGCATCCGCGCCAGCTCCTCCCCGAACGTCGGTTCGCCCTCGCCCGTCGGCGGGAACGTGACGAAGTCCGCGATCCAGTGGCGCCCTAGGGCAGCCCGCACGAGCAGCGCGGTGACCGGGTCACCTGCCAGCCGCTTCCGGTAGGCGGGCTGGTGAGTGCCGAGCCATGCCCGCTCGCCCGGGTGCGCGGCCGTTCCTGTTTCCAGGACGATCAGGCTCGCGGTGGCCTCGGCCAGCGGCGAGATGACGAACCGGCTTCCTGCGAGCGTGTCCGCGTTGACCTGCCACCAGCCCATCGTTTCGCCTCCTCGCGAAACAATAACGTTGGCGCACCGCGGCCATCCAGACTCCAGCGCATGCGCACCTATCGCGAACTCTTTAGGGCGCCAGAGTTCACACCGCTCTTCCTTACCTCATCGGTGCAGGTAGCGGCCACCACGATCACCGGGCTGGCCCTGGGGACGCTGGTATACGCGGCGACCGGCTCGCCGCTGCTATCCGCCCTGAGCATGTTCGGCCCCTCACTCGCCCAGCTGGCCGGTGCGACAGCGCTGCTATCGGCGGCCGACCGGCTGCCGCCTCGCGCCGCCATGGCGGGGGTGGCGCTGGTTTTCGCTCTCGGGACCGCTGGTCAGGCCATCCCGGGCCTGCCGGTGTGGGCGATCTTTGCCATTGCCGCGGGGCTGGGGACGATCGCCGCACTGGGCGGCGGGGTGCGTTACGGGCTGCTGAACGAGATCCTGCCCGCGCAGGGCTATCTGCTCGGCCGATCTGTGCTCAACATGTCCGTCGGCATCATGCAGATCTGCGGGTTCGCGGTCGGCGGCGCGCTGGTGGCCGCCCTGTCGCCGCGCGGTGCGCTGCTGGCCGGCGCCGTTCTGTACGTCATCGCCGCGGCCGTCGCGCGATTCGGCCACACCCGTCGGCCGCCGCGCGCCGCGGGGCGACCCTCCATCGCGCAGACCTGGCGGAACAATGCGCGCCTATGGTCTTGCGTGCCCCGCCGCTACGTCTATCTCGCGCTGTGGGTGCCGAACGGGCTGATTGTCGGCTGCGAGTCCCTCTTCGTGCCGTATGCACCCCGGCACGCAGGGCTCCTGTTCGCCTTCGCCGCCCTCGGCATGCTGGTGGGCGACACGCTGACCGGCCGGTTCGTCCCGCCTCGGTGGCGGGGGCGGCTCGGCGCTCCGCTGCGCCTGCTGCTCGCCGCCCCCTACCTGGTCTTCGCGCTGCAGCCGGCGCTGCCCGTCGCGGTGGCGGCCGTGGTACTCGCCTCGATCGGGTATTCGGCGAGCCTGCTACTGCAGGAACGCCTGATGGCGCTGACCCCGGGCGAACTGAGCGGGCATGCCCTGGGGCTGCACTCCTCAGGCATGCTCGCCATGCAGGGCATCGGCGCTGCCGTCGCGGGCGCGGTGGCCGAGCGGACCTCGCCCGGCGCGGCGATGGCCGTGATGGCAATGATCTCCGTCGTCGTCACCTTGATCCTGGCACCCGGGCTGCGCCCCGGCCGCGCACCCTGGCAGCCCGCTGAGCCCAGTTATCTACCAGCCCGGAACCATCCAGAAGCGCCTGCAGAGGTGCCGCCGAGCAGCCGTCCCGCCCAAGCGATACCGAGAGGTCAGGTGGAGCGTGGCCGTCCAGCCCCACCCCACCTGACCAGGTAAATCTTTCTGGCCAGCGCCCACAAATCAGCTGCAGCCGCTGGTCGCGCCGCAGCCCTCGCAGACGTAGCAGCTGCCGGCCGGGCGCATCTTCGTGCCGCAGGTCAGGCACAGCGGTGCGTCCGCCGTCCGGCCCTGCTGCGCCTCCAGTACCTCCATCGAACTGCGCGGCTGCGGCTGGCCCGGCAACGGCTGGGCCAGCTGCTGGACCGGCTGCGGCTGCGAGGTGGGCTGCTCGGGCTGCGGGTCGGCCTCACGGGCGGGCTGGGGGCGCTCGACCGGGGCCGACTGTGCCATCTCCGTGGTGTCCTGGTCCTCGGCCAGGGCGGACGGGTTCTCGCCGGCGAGCTGGGCCGTGCGCTCGGCGGCGGACAGGATGCCCATCTCGGCGCGCGTCTCGTAGGGCAGATGGTCCAGCGCCAGACGCCGGAACACGTAGTCCATCACTGAACTCGCGATCCGGATGTCCGGGTCATCGGTGACACCGGCCGGCTCGAAGCGCATGTTGGTGAACTTCTCGACCCACTTCTCCAGCGGGACCCCGTACTGCAGGCTGATGGAGATCGCCATCGAGAACGCGTCCAT
>Ga0066903_100006226_pt1 | contig 10542 bp, 11 predicted proteins | sample PanSoiMetaGPlot1_FD_67491 | JGI IMG/M metagenome (GOLD analysis project Ga0066903, IMG submission 67491) | Tropical forest soil microbial communities from Panama analyzed to predict greenhouse gas emissions - Panama Soil - Plot 1 (version 2) | ecosystem: Environmental > Terrestrial > Soil >...
CAGCCTGCGAGTCGATCTCCGGCGCGAAGAGGTCGTCGATGCTCTGGCCGTTCGAGCCCGGACCATTGAACGACGCGTAGACCTCGTGCTTGTCAGACCAAGCGGTGCGCAGGCCGGCGTCGTGGATGACCTGGTAGATCGTGTTGACGCCGAGGTAGTCCCACGGGGTGATCGGCTTGCAGGTCTTCGGGTCTACCGGGAACGTGCCCGGGTTGAGCGACGTCTCCGGGTCGAACTTCAGGTCCATGATCGCGTCCGGCTTGTTGTCAAAGCCGCCGGGGAAGATCGAACCGTTCTCGTCGAACGACGGGAAGGCGTTACCGTTGGTGGGGTCGCTGAGGTCGAGGACGGCCGCCAGCGCGTCATCCGGCGAGTCATAGACGACGTCACCACCGGTGGCCGGCTGGCCCGGGGTGCAGGGAGCGCCCGCCTCGTCGACCTTGTGGCTGTACTCGACGTCATAGAAGACGCCGGTCGATCTGGGGTTACCGCCGGTCATCAGCGCGGTGCCACCCGGGTCGGAGTCCGACGGGTTGGAGGCCGACGCATTGGCGTACACGCTGCCCGAGTGAGTCAACCTGGCAAACGTCGAGCTCGGGTGGGTGGCGACGTACAGGTCGAGGTCATTCTGGTGCATGCCGTCGACGCTGATCAGAAGGACGTGCTTGATGTCGCCGTGATCGCCGTGGTCGTCATCGCCCTGGTGGTCGTCGTTGCCCTGGTCACCGACGAGAGCGGAGGAGGTGGTGGTGCCGGTCGGGTTCGCGCCGCAGGCGGTTAACAGGGACAAGGCAAACAACGAAGCGGTCCTCTTGTAGGTCATCGATCATCTCCTTTGGGGCAGATGGCTGATGCCAGTACCGCAGTTAGATCTCCGACGCGCGTTTCGGTCTCGCAACGTTCTGGTGGCGCAGAACTGACGTGACTCGAATGCGCAAGGTAGGTGACGCCGCGAACGTGGGCGAACTCTGTCGACGTGCTACCCGTCACGCTCGTCGACGATGATCGGAAGAATCTCGTCGGTGAGGGGAACGAAGACCTGGAAGAACCTCTACCCGGACTGCGCCGATCGATCCCCGTCTACCGAAATCGATCGCTTGCGAGGCCGAGCTACGCCCGGCGACCCGGCGGCGCGTTTGGGAGGGCGAGTGGCGTTCGTCACACGTGCGATCTCGAGGGATCGATCGCGGCCTGTGCGGCGACTCCTGAGATCCTCGCTCGTCCCGAGCGGCGCGAGGCGCGATCAGCGATCGCCCTCGCTTGTTGGGGGGGCCAGCGTTCCTAGCTTCGCCTATGCCTGCCGCAGTGCCGGGCAAAGGAGCCGTGAAATGCTACGCCAGAATTTGATCTCGACCTTGTCTCTTCTCGCTTTGATTGACGTCGCCTGTGGTGGGAGTAGCACCACGGGCGCTGGCATCCACGGTGGCAACGCCGGAAGTTCAGGAGGCACCACCGGCGCGACGGGCGGCGCCGCAGGCGACAACGGTGGTACGACCGGTGGCGGTCCCACCACGCCAATCCTCGACAGCTTGAATACGATCACGACGATTGGATCGACCATCGATCCGGACAACGATCCGACCATCGACCCGACCGGATCGGGAGGCAACCCTTACGGTTTGGCGATTGCCCCGATCTCTGCAGGTCTGATCACCGCCGGCGACTTGGTGGTCTGCAATTTCAATAACGGCCCCAACATGGTTCCAGGCAGCCCCCCTCCGAACACCCAGGGCCAGGGGACCACCCTCGTCGGCTTGCATCCGATGGCAAGCGCGAATCCTGGCGGAAACCCTTATCACATCGCCCAGTCGGCAAGCTTGCTGGGCTGCAGCTCCCTGAGCCTGTTCGCCGACAGCAGCATTGCCGCCACCGCCTTCTCCGCCAGCATGGTTCCGTTGGTGGACCCCAGCGGCTCCATCAGTACTCCTTTTGCGGCCGACAGCCTCGGGATGCCATGGGGCTCAGCCTACGCCGCTAGCGCGCATGGCCAGCCTCCGGCGCTGTACGTGTCGAACGCCGCGGGTTCGATCAATCGCATCACCTTGGACAGCGCGAACAGCAGCAACGCCCAGACCGGCTTCGCGCAAGTTGTCTCGGGCTTTTGCGTCTCCGGAGCCGTCCAGGGGAGCACGGATTCGCTGCACGCCCCTTCGGGCCTGACCTACGATCCCAGTAACGACACGCTTTATGTCGTTGATACCAGTTCCTACAGCGTGGTGGCGATCGCTCACGTCTCGAGCGTCCCCGCCAACGGCATCACCGTGAATGGTGGAGATTGCTCTGCGGCCCCTCCCACGGCCATCCCGACGTTCATGGGTCCCTCGGGGGCATCAGCCATGGTCATTGCCAGTCCGAACAGCCCGAACGGTGGACAGCAATTCAATGCGCCAATCAGTGCGGCGCTGCTGATGAACGGAAACGTCGTTGTCGGAAACGCCGATCAGGATCTCACGGTTAACGACGCGGGCACGAACGAGAACCTGTTGTTTGAGATCTCGCCAACGAAGGGCATCGTCGGCATGAAGCAGCTCGACGCGGGCGCTCCCGGTGCGCTTTTTGGAATCGCCGCCAGACCCGACAGCACGGGCAACCAATTGATCTACTTCAATGATGACAACGACAACACCGTCAAGGTGCTCTCGAAATAGCGGCGGCGCCGAGAACGACACGGCGGGTATCCAGCCACTGGACGGGCAGCGATCGCGCTGCCCAGCCTCCACAGCATCGTGGGGCCCGCGCGGTAGTATAAGCGGGCCGCGATGGCGACCTTCGATCTGCACGTCGAGCGCAGCGGCGGCCCCGGCCCCACGGTGGTGTTCGTGCACGGTGGAGCGGTCGACCTGCGGCTCTTCGACGGTGTGGTGTCGCTGCTGGGCGCCCGCCGCTCGTGCGTGCGCTACGACCGGCGCGGTCTCGGGCGCAGCCGCTCCGCCGCGGCGGGCGGATCCCACCTCGGCGATCTGGTGGCCCTGCTCGAGGGGCTCGGCCCCGCGACCGTCGTCGGCAGCTCCGTGGGCGGGGCGATCGCCCTGGCCGCGGCCGTGGAACGTGCGTCGCTCGTCACCGGGCTCGTGCTGCTGGCGCCGCTGCTGATCGGCGCGGCGTCCGGATCCGACGAGCGCCTGGCCCGGCTGCGACGGGCCGCGCAGATCGGCCTGGACGACGTCCACCTGATGGGGACGGCACCGCTGACGCCGGCGTCGCGCGCGCTCGTGCGCCAGGTGGTGGCGAGCAATCACCACGCCTGGCTCGGCCCCCCCGCCGCGGCGCCGCCGCCCAGCGTGCTGGGACAGCTGGGCGACATTCAGGTCCCGACGGTGGTCCTGGTGGGAAGCGAGGACGACCCCACGACGATCGCCGGTGCCGAGGCGGTCGCCTCCGGCGTGCGGCGGGGCGAGCTGCGCCTGATCGAGCGCGCCGGCCACCTCGTCGAGATTGTCCGGGCGGACGAGGTCGCGCGCGCCATCCTGTCCGATTGAAGTCGCCGGTAAGATCCTCGCGCTACACCTGATACCCTTCTCCAGGCGCAAGCGATGTCCGGACCACGCAGCTTCCACACGTACGTTCACTCGTTGATCCAGACGCCGCTCCCCGATCTAGGGCGGCGCCTGATCGATTCGCTCGTTTGGTGCCGCGATCATCTCAACGGCGGCGAATGGGGTCAGTTGGCGCGCGCCACGCTGCTCTCGGGCGACGTCGCCTTCCACGGGGTCTCCTTCGGCGACCGACAGCTCGACTGGTTGGCCGAACAGATCGATCGCGGCAAGATCCGGACGCTCGCGGTCGATCTCGACTACCTCGCCTTCACGTACACGCGCGTGGCCGCCGACTACCAGACGACGGAGCTCATGTTCCACACGCTCTACTCCGAAGACGGGACCAGCCGATTCGTCGAGCGCTTCGCCGCCGTGTTCGCACCGGAGAGCACGCTCGTCGCCGATCGGCTGACCGGCCTGGGCGCGCTGTACGGGTTCGTGGAGGTGGTGCCGACCGACGGCGACCCGTCGCCGGCGTTCGCGAGCTGGTCGGGACACTACCGTGACTTCCTCGGGCCGAAGTTCCTCGCAGCGGTCGGCGGCGTTGCCGCGCTGCGCGCCGCCCTGCCGGATCACATCGTCTCCCTGGACACCGGCGGTTCCGCATGGCTGCAGATCCCCGTCGGACCGCTGGCCGCCAGCGCGCCCGCCGCCGAAGCTGCGCGCGCCGCGCTCACCCGCCTTCTCGTCGCGAACCTTCCTGACCGCCTCAGCGACCTCTGACGTGGCGCTTCGCGGACATGTAGGGCGGCGCCGTACCGAGCTGTAATCGACGGCGGTCGCGCTCACAGCGTGAGCCGTCTCGGCATGCTGGTTCCTCTTACCTCACAAAGGCTAAGTGGCACTGCGGACTTTTTGACGCAAGGAGAGCATGACGATGGATGCTCTGACCTGGTTCAAATCTGTTTTCCAACGTGCGCTGACGACTCCGGCTTCGTTGCGCGCCGACATGGCCACGGAAGCGTGGGCCGACGTACCGCTGCATCTCGCGGCGGCCCGCTTGCGGCCACGGGTGGCGGCGGCGGATGACGACGAGGATTGGAACGCCATGATCGCGCGCGCGAAGGTGCAGGCGGCGTCGTCGAGAGCGCCGAGCCCGCCGCCCCCTCCCTTGCCGCGGCAGGCAGTGCCGGAAACGCAGATCACGCCTCCACCCGTGCCGGCCCGGCGGATACCGGCGAGAGCGCCGAGCCCGGCGCCTCCTCCGTTACCGCGGCGCGCGACGCCGGAATCGCAGGTCACACCGCCGCCCGTACCGACGCGGCGAGCACCGTCGCCATTGATGGCCAAGCTGAGAGCGCCGCGCGCGAATCCGGACTTGGTCGCCTGGGGCGAGCTTAAAAAGCTGGCAGCGTCGCGGCCGGCGCCCGCCGCCCATCGAGCGGCCGAAGCGGATCTGGTTACGCCGCCTCCGGTTGCCAAGGCCCGGCCGGCCGCCGCATCTTTGTTCCGCCCGGCGAAGCGACATTGACGCGGTATAGTGCCGTGGACCGCCATGGCCTATGAAGTGGATTTCACCAACGTCTCGACCACCGGGCTGGAGTCGTCGCCGGTAGCGAGCGCGCTCGCAGGCCTGCGCGCCAACGAGGCCCGCTATTACAAGAACAAGTACAACCACGTCTTTGCGGTCGAACCGGCGAGCAAGGCGCAGAAGACGATCGATTGGGTCCACGGCATCCTGAAGAAGGAGCGCGACCTCGTCATCCAGTCCCGCCCCCTCGAGGCGACCGCGTTTCAGGTCGAGAACATCCGCATGGCGTACGTGTTCTACGAGAGCGGCCTGTCGATCAACGTGATGTACACGATCGACGGCGACAAGAAGCGGGCCGTCGGATTCAAGCTCTCCGACGGGATGGAGGTCCCGGCGGAGCTCGCGCCGCGCTTCAAGTTTGCGAAGCAGAAGTCGAAGCTCGCCGGCACCATCCGCGGATCGTTCTTCGTCATCAAGGGCGAGTACTAGACTCAGCCGAGCTGCTGGGCCAGCGCGACGATGATGCCCTCGGGGCCGCGCAGGTAGCAGAGCCGGTACATGTTCTCGTACTGCGCCACCTCGCCCACCAGCTCGGCGCCGCGGGCCCGCAGGCGGGCGACGACGTCATCGATGTCGTCGACTGCGAACATGATGCGACGAATGCCCAGCGTGTTCGCCGGCGCGTCTGCGGGTTCGGCCCTGACCGCGTCCGGTCTGTGGAACTGCATCAGCTCGAGACGCCCGTGGCCATCCGGGGTCCGCATCATGGCGATGTCGACTCGGACGCCGTCGAGACCGACGACGCGATCCACCCAGCGCCCCTCGACGGGCATCTCGCCCTCCAGCTCGAGTCCAAGCTCCACGAAGAAAGCGACAGCCGCCTTGAGGTCGGCGAAAACGATGCCGACGTTGTCCATCCGCCGAACCGCCATGGCCCCGAGCATAGGACCGCACGCGCTCGAATCAAGACGGGGGCGAGATGCGTCCTGCCGCGCGCCGGCCTCAGGCCGGCGCGGGCGGCTGTTCCCGGACTACCAGGTCGTTACGTTGGACGACCCGCTGCTGTTGTATCCCTCGGTCGCCAGAATCTGGTAGGCCCAGCTGGTACCGAGGCTCATCCCGTGGCTGGCCCACGCGCTGATGTGGGTGCCGAAGCTGATGTTGTTGTTCGTGCCGGTGCTCCGCTTCGACTGCCGCACGCTGAAGTACTGCCAGAACGTCTTGGTGCCGTCGATGGACGGCTGGTTGACCTGCTGGTGCTTGTAGATGTCGTACGTTCCGCCGTCGCTGGTGACCGTGCCCATGTACGTTCCGGAGGTGGGCCGGTAGCTCCCCCAGTTGTCGACGACGTAGTACTCGATGAGCGGGTTTCTGGTCCACCCGTAGAGAGACAAGTACGCATTGCCGTTCGGCGCGAACGTGCCGGCGTTGTAGCCGATCGTTCTGTTCTGGCCGGTGCTCCAGCCCGTGCCGGCAACGAAATTTGCGGCGGCCGTGGTCCAACTACAGCTGTAATGGCCGCTTCCCATATTGGTGCAATTGGGGGCCGTACCGCTGGACCAGTTCTGCCAGTAGTTGGTGGCCAGGGCACTTTCGGCCGTGGAGACGTCGTCCGTCTCCTCGCCGCATCCCATGAGTCCCAACGTGGCTGCCGTCGAAACGATCGCGAGCGCTCGAATCACCTTCATGTACCCTCCTCCTGCTGCTGACCGGGGACAGCCAAGAGAGCAATAAGCGGGCCCGCGCGCGGACGGCCTGATTTCAACTCGTTTGCTGCGAACCGTAGGCGTACGCGTTGTACGCGCGTCAACGGCTGGAGGCTCTGGACACCGGAGCGCGGCGCGCAGTGCCCACGCGCGTCGACGCGAAGCGATCGGCGCGCAACCGCGCGGAATCAGGGCCGCGAAGTGATGCGTGATGCGGCAGAAACGTGGGCGTCTGTACAGGTGCTCGTGATGTTGTTGTCCACGAAGCCACAGGTCGCGGGTGCGCGGCCTGGCGTCACTGCTCTTCGGGCCGGCCGAGACGTCCGAGCCGCTGGGCGAGGGGACTGTTCGGATAATCCGCGAGGAACGCGCGCGCGAGCGCCCGCGCGCGGGCGTGATCGCCGGTGCGATCGATCGCCTCGACGCGCATCGCCAATGCCTCGGGCAGCAGCGTCCCGTGGGGATGGCGTTCGAGATAGACCTTCAGCAGGGTCAGCGCCTGCGCGGGCGAGCCGGCAGCCAGCGCCGCGCGCGCGCCGTCGATCAGCGCGATCTCGTCGCGAAGCACGCTGGCGGCCGCGGCCGGCGCCTGGACTGGCGGCGTCGCGACCGCCGGAGCCGTCTCGACCGCTCGCGGCGGCGCGACGACGGGGGGCGGCGCGGGCGCGGGCCGCGACAGCAGCAGCGCCAGGCCGACCACGCCGCCGGCGCCGAGCGCGGACAGCCCCGCGATGCGCAACGCCGACAGGCCCCCCTTCGCCACCGTCGCCGTCGCCGTGTTGTCAGCCGGTACGGACGCCGGAACCGCACCCGCGCCGATGCCAAGCGCGCGTTCGATCCGGCTCACCACCTCGGGCGGCGGCTCCTCTGCTCGCGCGGCCGACAGCCAGCGGCGCTCGAAGTCGGTCGCCCCTTCGTCGCCGAGCAGTTTCGGGTCCTTCATGATTGCCCCTGCTCGCGGCGCATCGTCAGTTCGACGCGACGGGCCGCTTCGCGAAAAGCCTCGCGCGCGAAACGCAAGCGCGACGCGACGGTTCCCCGGGGAATCCCCAGCAGCTCCGCGATCTCGAACGACGAGAACTCGGCAATCTCGTACAGCACGAACACTTCGACGAGCGGCGGATCGACGCGCTCGAGGATCTTTCCGATCATGTCCAGCGCCGACTTGCGATCGTCGATCGCCGGCTCACGCTCGTCGAGAACGTCGACCTCTTCCTCCACCTTCCAGCGCGCCTTCGTCCGCTGGGCGGCCTGCGCCACGCGAAGGGCGGTGCCGATCAGAAACGCGCGTTCTTTCCCGATCGCGATATCCGGGAGTCGCTGCACGGCGACCAGGAACACCTCTTGCGTGGCGTCCGCGGCGACGTCCGGCGGCAGTCCCTTGCAGCGGAGCAGCCGCCAGACCACGCCGCGATGGGCCTTGAACATCTGCTCGAGACGATGGGGATCGCCCAGGCTAGGCGTGGAGACGGGCGGGGAGCGGTCCATGTTGGCCGCCACTGCAGCGTGTCGAGGCATCGCTCCACCCGTTCATGTGCGCCCGCGGCGGGACTGATCACGGAAACGTCACGGCCGCGCCCAGCCCGAAAAACAGCACGACGGGCGGGACCACGTGGAAGACGTCGGGACCAAAGCTGAACTGGTCGCGGATGAGAGGGGCCTGCGGTTCGACGCTGGCGGCCACCTCCACCCGCGGGTGTGGCGATACGGCCAGCGACGCGGCCGCACCTGCGGCGACGAACGGCCGGGACCGCGTTCGCGTCGCCAGGGTGTCCTTCCCTTCGACGACGAGCCGGCCGGCCGACCCGCTGCCGCACAGGCGCGCCCGCCAGGCACCGGTCCCGAGACGGAGGGGACAGAGATTCACCGTGAGCAGATCGAGCGTGAACGCAGCCCCGCCGTCGACCGTTGCCGTGTCGCGTTCGTGGCGCGTGGCGATCAGCTGAACCTTCCACGACAAGACCGAGGCCGTGTCGCGCTCCCAGCCGGCGACCACGGCCAGGCCCGGCATCATGGTGGGCGCGGGGCCGCTGACGATCCGAAAGGCGGCGCCGACATCGAATCGGTGAACGGGCGGCGGGGCAGGCTCGACCGGCGCCGGCGCGACGACCGACTGCACGACCGCCTCCGGTGCGGGCGGCGGCGGGGCGGGCGGCGGCGTCTCCTCGATCTGGGATGGAGCCGGAGGCGGCGCCGGCGAGACGGGCTTTTCTGCCGGCGGTTCGGGTGCCGGGCGATCGGGTGGGGGCGAGGCGGGCGGCGCCGGTTCGTCGGCGGGTGGTCGGACGGGATGCCGGGGGTGCACGGGCGGTTTGTGGTCCGCGGCCGCGGCGGGATCGAGCGCCAGCACGACGACCAGCGCGAGCGCATCCGCCGTCTCGGCGCATGTCGGCGCCGCGATTTCGCGCTCGGACCGCGTCCCGTCCGGCCACGCGATCCCCAGACGGGCGACGACCTGGCGCGAGCTCGACGCATCGACCACGATGCGCACCGTCGGCGCGGCCGCGGCGCCATCGTCGAAACGAATTCGCTCCGACCGGCGCGAGATCAGCCTCATCAGAGCGGCGCGGTCGGCGCAGTCCGGCGGGCTGACGACCGCCAGCGACACGACCACGGGCGGGTCGGATCCGGCGGCGACGGCGGCCCGGGCGGGCGCCGCCGCCATCAGGGCGACGAAAGTCGCGATCACGCTGCGCGCCTGCGTAGTCGGCAACGGACGCGAATGCTAGCATCGCCGGGGAGCGCGCGGTGAGGTCTCACAGCTTGCTTCTCGTTGGTCTGATCTCGGGCGGCGCGATCGGCGCCGGCTGCGGCGGGTCCGTCGTCGACGTCGGCGAGCCGCGCCCGGCTCCCTACCGGTTTGGCACGCCGCGGCTGCTCGCGGAGCTCGACACGACCTACGCCAACCAGAACCCGACGCTGACCTCGGATCTTCTCGACCTTTACTTCACGTCGGATCGCGGCAGTGACGGCGCCGACGTCTGGACGGCGCATCGCGCGTCGCCGGGCGATCCCTTCGATCCGCCGACGCTGGTCGCCGAGGTCAGCACGCCGATGTACGAGACGAGCCCGGCGATCTCTCTCGACGGGCTATCGCTTTACTTCGGATCGGATCGCGACGGCGGCGCGGGCGCCATCGACATCTGGAGCGCCACGCGGCCGGATCGCACGGCGCCCTGGGGGGGGATCGAAAACCTCGCCGCGATCAACACGGCGACCAACGACATTCCGCGCCCGCCCGGCCAGCACGGCCTGGTGATGCCGATGGCCTCGGAGCGCGACACGCCGAATGCGTATCAGAGCTACCTCGCGGCGCGCACCGCGGTCGACCAGCCGTTCGGCGCGCCGAAGATCATCTCCGAGCTGGCCGCGGCGGACGCCAGCGTCGCCGACGCGTTTCTGAGCGACGACGGCCTGACGCTGCTCTACGCCGCGGCGCACGTCGGCACGAAGCCCGACCTGTTCGTCGCCTGGCGGGCGTCGACGACGGACCGGTTCTCGCTCGCGACGCCGCTGACGGATCTGAACACGGCCGCCGACGAACGCGATCCCTGGCTCAGCCCCGACGGCGCGACGTTCTACTTCACCTCCGACCGCAGCGGCTCGCTCCAGATCTACGAAGCGCCGGCCTGGCGCCAGACCCGCTAGCTGAGAATCAGATACCGATGGTCCGCGCGCCGAGCTTCTTGACGGCGGTGGCGGCGGTCCCGGTCACCCGGACGAGGCTCGGTGTCGCGTCGCTGGCTTTCTTGATGAGATACGCATGACCCGCCTGGGCGCTGACGGAAAGGGTGGCGTCGGCGGTGGCGGCGCCGACCGGCTGGTTCGT
>Ga0066903_100006227_pt1 | contig 10542 bp, 12 predicted proteins | sample PanSoiMetaGPlot1_FD_67491 | JGI IMG/M metagenome (GOLD analysis project Ga0066903, IMG submission 67491) | Tropical forest soil microbial communities from Panama analyzed to predict greenhouse gas emissions - Panama Soil - Plot 1 (version 2) | ecosystem: Environmental > Terrestrial > Soil >...
CCATGGAGCATGGGCCGACGGGTCAAGCTGGGCCCGGGTGATTGCGGCGCTCAACGCAGAGGCCGTGAAGGTATGCGCGGCGCCACTTCCGGCAACGTCTCTCGCTGACGACGTGGCTGCCCTTAACCGCAGCTTGGACCGCACGGAAGGGTCCATCGTATTGGCGGGACACGCTTATGCCGGTGCGGTGATAGCTCTCGCACGCCCAGGGCGCGTCAACGCGCTGGTCTACGTTACAGCCCTTGCTCCCGACGAGGGCGAGAAGGTTGCGGACGTGTTCTTTCGCTTCAAGCCCCACCCCCAAGCGCCAAAGCTTGTACCGGACAACAACGGTTTGATTTGGCTACCTGAGGAAGCATTCAAGGCGGCATTCGCGCAAAACGCTTCCTGGGAGGATTTGGCAGTGCTCGCTGCCGTCCAGCGGCCGATTTCCCTGAGCTGCATCACTATTCCGGTCGGACGCCCCCTTTGGAAGGACGTCCCCAGTTGGTTTCTGGTTGGTGAAGACGACCGAATGATCGTACCCGCAACGCAGCGCTACATGGCGGAGCGAATGAAGGCAAAGATAAAGCCGCATGCTGTGGATCACACGCCCAGCATCACTGCTCCAACAGCGGTCGTTGACGTAATCCGCGACGCAATCGGCTTTGTAACGGCCGGTTGAAGCGAACCCGCACGGAGCTTGGGAGCCCGCGGTTATCGACCCTAATGTAAGAAACGCAAAGGTGAAAATAGGATGACGTCGATCAGATACCAAACAGCCGATGTCGATGGCTTCAAGGTCTTCTATCGCGAGGCCGGACCCGCCGATGCGCCGAAGCTGCTGCTGTTGCACGGCTTCCCGAGCGCGGGCCACATGTTCCGCGACCTAATCCCGCTCCTCGCCGACAGATTTCGTGTCGTCGCGCCGGACCTTCCTGGGTTCGGCCAATCCGACATGCCGCCGCGCAAGAAATTCAACTACACGTTCGACAATATCGCGGGGGTGATCGAACGATGGACCGAACTCATTGGCTTCAATCGATATGCCTTGTACGTCTTTGACTACGGCGCGCCGACGGGCTTCCGCCTTGCCGTCAGCCACCCTGAGCGGATTACGGCCATCATCTCGCAGAACGGCAACGCCTACGAAGAAGGCCTCAGTGAGGGCTGGACGCCGATCAGGGCCTACTGGCAGGACCCATCGCCGGCAAACCGAAAGGCGCTCCGCGCCTTTCTCACTCCGGAGACAACCCATTGGCAATACGCGCACGGCGTACCCGATCAAACGATTGTGTCGCCGGATGGCCAGAACCTCGACAACTTCTATCTGGCCCGTCCCGGTGCGGATGAAGTGCAGCTGGACCTCTTCGGCGACTACAAAAGCAACGTTGCGCTGTATCCGTCATTCCAGGAATACTTCCGCAATCAGAAACCACCACTTTTGGCGGTGTGGGGAAAGAATGACCCGTTCTTTGTGCCAGCTGGCGCCGAGGCGTTCAAACGGGACAATACTCAAGCAGTTGTCCGCTTCTTCGACACCGGTCACTTCGCGTTAGAAACGCATGCGCGCGAGATCGCGGAGTGCATCCGCGATTTCCTTTCCCGTTGATCTCACAAACAGCTGCCCGCTTCATACCTGCACCAATGGTGCTCAAAGACGTTTCTTAGTCGGCAGCCAGCGGACTGCTGATACCCTCTACGAAAAGGACGGCGGCTCATCGGGAATCTGGCAGAATTGGGCTGACAACGTACAATGCGCCAGACTATGGAGGCTCCACATCACTTGGCGACAGCGCCCGTCGCCTCGCTGATGCCGACTTTCGCGCTCTTCGCGCGGGGTCGACCCGATTTGCTGAGGTCCCCCTGACGGGTGCTGGCGCATGCGACGAGAAAGGAATTGATCTGGTTTAGGCCCAATCAGCCGCCCAGGTTCCCTCCTTCGCATTGCCGTGGTTGCCACTCCGTCCCTACGCGATGGGCCTCGCCTGTTGCGAAGGATCTCCGACCGAGTGTGCCGACACGACATATACTGGCGTGCGGCGCGAGCCCTTGGGAACCGATCGATGGCCGTTTCGTGCTCGCGATTGCCTTACTTGCTTGTCCTTGCTGAATCCGTCCTTGCCGTCCTTCGACACCATTGAAGGCTCGAGCCGCTCCGTGTACCGGTCACACGAGTTGCCGCGCCGATCGAGGAGCCGCGCGGCGGATGCTCGGTGCCAGAACAACCAATTTCTGTCGCGCTGATTACGAACTCGGAGCGAGAGCTATGGCCTACCCCACAGTCTTCGATTCCCAGGGAGGAACTAACAACATGACCGTGACGAGCGAACGCGCGATTGTCGCGGGCGGGTGTTTCTGGGGCGTGCAGCACTTGTTGCGCGGCGTTCCGGGCGTGCTTTCAACGCGGGTGGGCTATACCGGCGGCAACGTAGCCAACGCGACCTATCGAAATCACGGAACCAACGCCGAAGCGGTCGAGATTGTCTTTGATCGTCGTAAGCTCAGTTACCGAAAGCTGCTGGAGTTTTTCTTTCAAATTCATGACCCGACCACGCTCAATCGTCAGGGGAACGACGTCGGACCCAGCTATCGCTCGGCAATCTTCTACACGAGCGAAGAACAGAAGCGGATTGCAGAAAACACTATCGTGGACGTCAATGCCTCAGGGCGCTGGCCGGATACGGCGGTGACCGAAGTCAGACCCGCTGGTCCCTTTTGGGAGGCCGAGCCGGAGCACCAGGACTACCTCGAGCGTCAGCCAAATGGTTACAACTGCCACTTTATCCGACCTAACTGGAAGCTACCGAATCGAGCGGACGCGCGCCGAGCTGGGTGAGTACTGTGGCGAGTTCGGTGCTGATATTCGAATTCTTACACGCCAGTTTGGGCGAACATCGCCATATCGGCGCAGGACCAACATTCAGGTCTGGGACGAACCCGCCGGTGATTCCATGCAGTGTCTTCCCCAGTTGAACTTTCAACTGCAAGGGTCTCTTCTCAGCTTGCCATCTGGAGCAACGAGCATGGTGACACGTGGTTTTACAGGTCGACGTCAACCCGCGAACGTGGTGGATCGCATCCCTCCCGGTCAACATGTTGTCAATGACTTCCCCGTTCTCTCCGCGGGGCCGACGCCGAAAATTGCTGTCGACAAGTGGACGTTCACGCTGAGGGTCGGCACAGAACCAGTCATGACCTGGAACTGGGTTGAATTTAACGCGCTGCCGCAGACACAGATGACGCGCGACATTCATTGCGTGACGACCTGGTCCAAGTTGGACACGTTGTGGGAGGGGGTTCTAATCGACGATATTCTGGCGCGTGCCGGGATCGCGCCGCCGACAGGTTTCGTGCTCGCGCATTCCTATGGCGGTTATGCAACCAACCTGCCCGCGGCCGATCTGACCGGCGGCTTGGCGATGGTTGCGCTGCGCTACAAAGGTCAATCGTTGGAACCCGATCACGGTGGGCCCGCCCGATTGCTAGTGCCGCACCTCTACTTTTGGAAATCTGCAAAATGGGTGAATGCACTGCAATTCACCCTGCGGAACGAACTCGGATTCTGGGAACAGCGCGGATATCACATCTACGGCGACCCTTGGCGTGAGCAGAGGTATACGGATGACTGAGGCCCTCATACTCGCTCGACCGGTGGTGCATTGGCAGACGGCGGTGGTCAAAGAGGTCGTCGCCCGCACGGCGCGAATCAAGAGCTTCATCCTCGCCCCTTCGCAGCCGTTCAAGCTGCTGGCTGGGCAACACGTCAACGTGCGCTTAACGGCGCCCGACGGCTATCGCGCGATGCGCAGCTACTCAATTGCGACTCCGCCCGAAAATCCGTGTGAGATCGAATTGGCAATCGAGCATCTTGAGGATGGCGAGGTTTCACCCTTTTTTCACGAGGTTGTCGAAGTCGGCGACAAAATCGAGTTTCGAGGACCACTTGGAGGTCACTTCGTCTGGACGAGTACCGACGGTGGTCCGCTTCTGTTGGTCGGTGGCGGCTCCGGGCTGGTGCCGCTGATGGCAATCATTCGCCATCGCGAAGCGGTCGCCCCAGACCTTCCGGTCGTCCTATTATTATCGGCGCGCAATTGGGACGACGTCCTTTATCGCGATGAACTCCTCGCGCTGCACGAACGCCGAAACGGCTTTACGCTTGCGCTGACGCTTACGCTCGAGGCGCCCAAGCGCGACGTTGCTTACGGTCGCCGAGTTGACGGCTCGATGATGGCAGAGGTCTTGCGTCGTTTGCCAAGCTCTCCAAGACACGTCTACGTGTGTGGCACAAATCCATTCGTGAATGCGGCAGTGGACGGTGCGATGGCGGCGGGAACGCCGGCTTGCATCATTCGAACCGAGCGTTACGGCATCTGATGCCGTGCCTGCCGTGGGTGGCCCTAGGGATCGTGATCTCAGTCGATTCTTCGAGCTCGTGGAGGAGGAAGGAAGCGCGCGAGATCTTGCGCGCGACCGCGTCGGCGATCGCTGCCGCGATCGCCTCCCACCCGCAGCAATCGTTCTCGGCACACGTGGTAATTTTCCTGCCACGGCCGAAGCTGCTCGAACGCCGCGCTCGCCGAAAGCACATCGATATGGGCGCTTCGCCGGCCAATAATTTAATTTGCATCCCGATCGGCAGGCCGTTGCAAAGTCCGGCCTCTATCGATGCAGCGGGGTGGCCGGTGAAGTTGACAAAGTGGGTCAGGCACCATCCGATGAGGGGATCTACCTCCGCATCGCTAATCGTGCTCGGTCCCGGTGTTGCCGTCGTCTCCATTGTCTGTGGGTGGGCAGGCGGGGGTCGGCGTGACGAGCAGATCAAAATCATTCAGCGCACTTTGGAAGGCGTTGTAGATGTCGGTGCAGGCAGCCAGATCTCGGTAGAAACCGAGGGCCGAAAGGCGATTGGTCTTCTCGACCCAGTGCAGGTAATCGGGTGGGAAGTCTTCGCGATGTTGGCCGAGCAGATCTATGCTGTCCCGAATCATGTTCTCGAGTGCCTGCAGGTTGCGCAGCATGTACAGCCGGGATTAGACATCGCTCAACTCCTTCTGAGAACTGCCGAGCTTAACCTCTTCGACGTGCGCGCCTGCAAGTGGAGCAATGATTGGCGGCATCGCTCTGGCAAAGATGGAGGTGTATTGGCGGGCTATTGGCTGCAGCGCGACGGGCAGGGGCGCGTACGGGTTGCCATTTGCAGCATTGCGCCATCTCCTGTGGCTGAAGGCTTTGGCCATTTTCCTCGCGGGCCTCGGGGTGGTCCAGCGCGAACGTGGCGCCGGCCTAGCCCCTGCGGTGTCGATTGAGCAACCGATCCTTAGGCTTGGCGGTGATGGCCACACTCGTTACGCTCGGTTCAGGTGTTTCTGTAGCCAGTGTGCGGGTTAGACCCGATTTCGAGGGCGACACCCATTCCGTAGGCTGAGTGCCCAGACCGGAGCAATCCTGTCTGCGCCAACTGTTTCACAAATGAACATGAGCGGAAGGACGACTTGGACGATACACGTCCGCTGCAGCTTGTGCGCGAGGGTGGGGAGGGTTGGGCTCGTGCACAAGGACCCTGGGGCGAGCCGCTTGATCGCATTATCTACCCAGCCGCACGTTTCGTTGTAACGCCATAAGACGGGGTTGATCGCGAGCCGCTTGCCCTCGCTGTGGAGGCTAAGTTGATGGTGGATGCCATCCAATTTGCCTTCGACATTCTCTCCTTCATTTCGGTGATGGTCCTCGTCGTGCTTGGCCTAGGCATCATCGCTAGCATGATGGGCATCTTCAATTTCGCACATGGCGAATTCGTCCTGCTCGGTGGCTTCACCGTGTTTATGGTCGCCGATGCAGGGCACAACGCCTGGTGGGGAATTGCGCTTGCTCCAATCGTCGTCGGCCTCCTTGGTCTCGTCGTCGAGCGGGCCTTCGTCCGGCGCTTCTATGCTGCGCCGGCTAGCGCTATTCTCGGAACCTACGCGATTGGTCTCGTAATCAGGGAGACGGTACGGACATTTCTCGGAGGACATTACGAATCTGTGCCCGAGCCCTGGCCGGACTTTGTCACGATCGGAGCCATTAGTTTCTCAGCCTGGCGAAGCTTCATCATTGCAGTCACAATCGTGGTCATTGGCGGGAGCTGGATCTTCCTGACCAAGACCTCGACCGGTCTCAAGATCCGCGGCTCGCTCGAGAATCCGATGTTGGCACGTGTCTGCGGCATCTCGACCGCACGCGTGTATGCGCTGACTTTCGCCTTCGGCTCTGCACTCGCAGGCTTGGCGGGAGCCCTCATCGTACCCCTCTATCAGTTATCCGCCGATATGGGTCTTCGATTCCTCGTGCAGAGCTTTCTCTCGGTCATGGTTGGCGGCGTCGGCACTTTCGAAGGGCCGGTGCTCGGGGCCATCACGGTCGGTGCGCTGGTCGCCGGCCTCCCATGGCTAGCACCGCCAGTGCTCGCCGACCCGGTCGCACTATTAATTGCCCTTTTGATCGTCAAGGTGCGCCGGCAGGGCCTGATCAGCAGAGGCAGGAAGTGAGATGCCGAAGCAAAGCGGAAGAGCGCTGGCTGGTGGTCTCGATCGGCGGCGAATGCTGAGTGGCGCATCTGCGCTTGCCGCCTCTGGTTGGATGGCCGGAGCCGGCAGCTGGCTCTTGAGACCACAGAGGGCGTTCGCGGCGGCGCCAATCAAGATGGGTATCGCCACGGACATCACAGGCGCTTTCGCGCCCTGGGGCAATGCCAATTGGCAAGTGGCTCAGTTCGTGGTCGAGGAGATCAATGCGGCCGGAGGTATTGTGGGGCGACCGGTCCAGCTCCATCTTGCGGATACTGCGACCGATCCCAGGATTGCGGTCGGCAACGTCCGCAGACTGATCCAGGAATATAGGGTAGACGTCGTTTTGGGCGGGATCTCCAGTGCGATGCGCCAGGCGATCAAGGACCCGATCGTCAACCGCGGCCGTACGCTGTACATCTATCCCGAGCAGTATGAGGGCCAGGAGTGTACGAAGCATCTGTATTGCACCGGGCCCACACCAGCGCAGCAGTGTGACGAGCTCATTCCCTATTTGATCAAGGCGCAAGGCCGAAAACGCTTCGCTTTGCCCGCGGCCAATTATGTCTGGCCACAACAGCTCAACAAATACGTTCGCAAGGTCATTGAGGCCAATGGTGCGGAGATTGTGTTTGAAGAGTACTATCCGCTCGACCAATCCGAATACTCGGCCACCATTGGGAAAATACGTGACGGCAAGGTGGATTGTGTCTTCAACACGGTGATCCCGCCCGGCGTGCAGCCCTTTATGCGGCAACTTTACGAGGCAGGATTCCAGCACAACGGTGGCATCGTCACCCTGATCTACTACGACGAGATGTCGCTGCACCATCATCCGACCCGCGAGCTGAATGGCCTCTACTGCTGTCTTGATTACTTTCAAGCTGTCGATGATCCCTTCAGCAAAGGGCTGCAGGAACGCTACCGCAAACGATTTCCCGACACAAAATACCCGTTTACGGCGGGCACTGGGGCCACAGGATTGTACCGTGGCATCAAGCTCTATGAGACATCCGTGAAAGCCACCAATGGCGACCTCGCGCGCGAAGCGGTCTCTGCAGCCTTCGACCGCGCGAAGCTTGAAAACGGCCCCGGTGGCGGTGCCGAAATGGTGCCGGGCCACATGCACTGCGCCATGAACATGTACATCGCCAGGTGCAAAGCCGAGAACAACACGGCTAGGTACGAGATCATCGCCGCCCGTACGATGGTTGATCCGAGGGAATGCTAACGCCGGCAGGGTCAACGCAGGTCGATAAGCGCCGAGGGCAATAGGTCACCCGAGTTCTAAGTCCATGACGAGCTGTTTTTTGTTAGTAGATGAGAGGTCGCCTGGTGACGCGTGACCCGACGTCAGGTATCTGCATTCTCGCCCGAGTCGAAATCGCCACGTTCTTTGTCCTTTTGGCGACGCCATTCGCACTGTGGTCGCGACCGGAGCTCATCACCCTCGCAACGAACATACTAATCCTGTCGATGCTGGCAATCAGCTTCGATCTCTGCTGGGGATACTCCGGAGTTATGAGCTTTGGGCAGGCGCTCTTCTTCGGAGCCGCCGGCTACCTCGTTGCCATCGTTGGGCGCGATCTCGGTTTCAGCTCCATCTGGGTTAGCTTGCCGCTCGCGATCCTCGCTGGATTATGTCTCTCATTTCTGCTTGCTGCCGTTTTGCTACTCGACCGCATAAGGCCGAGCAGCATATTTGTGGCGCTCGGCACACTCACCGGATCCTATGCGGCGGAGCGCCTCGTGTCTGGCTGGCAATACGTCGGGGCCGGCAACGGCCTCTCCTCCATCAAGCTGCTTCAGATCGGTCCGATCGAGATGGTCGAGGGTATTTCATTCTATTGTCTCGCCCTTATTGTCTTCAGCGTGTGTTATTTCGGGTGCAGAGTTCTGGTGCACTCACAATTTGGCTTGGTCCTCGCTGCCATCCGGCAAAATGAGGACAAACTGCCCTTCATGGGCTACCGCGTCCAGATCTACAAAACCGCCACCTTTTTGCTGGCGGGCGCCATCGCTGCAGTCGCGGGCATGCTGTTTGCCTACCATCAGGGCTTTGTCGGACCTGGCAATATGGGGCCAGGCCTCTCTACGGTAGCTGCCCTCTACTGCCTATTGGGCGGCCCAGGTACCCTGATTGGGCCAGTACTTGGAACGGCTGCGGTGGAAGTCGCAGGCTACTTCCTCGCCGACATCGCCACCATCAGGCAGGTCTGGCCCGTGATCCTTGGACTAATGCTTCTTATCGTTGTTGTCGTGAGGCCGAACGGCCTACTCGGCTTCGTCGTCTCGGACCGAGAACGTATTGGCTCGTACGGTCGCGGTGGTGGCAAGCAGGTGCGTACGACGACATGAACGGAGCCACTATTCTTGAGGTCCATGGCGTCTCGAAGACTTTCGGCGCACTCAAAGCCTTGACTGGCGTTGATCTCGTCATTCAAGGCACCGGGCTCCATGGCCTTATCGGCCCTAACGGGTCGGGTAAGAGTACGCTCCTCAAAGTCATTGCTGGCGCGCACGCGGTGGATTCTGGGAGAATCGAATTTACGGGACGGGACATCACGAAGGCGACGCCCTATGCGCGCGCGTGCGCAGGTATTGCTCTCAAGTTTCAGACGCCTCAGGTGCTGCCGCTGCTCCCCGTCTACGACAATATTCTGCTCGCCTATCAGGCGCGGGAGAGTCCTTGGGCGCTGATGCGTTCAATCACTCGCCACACCATGCATCAGGATATAATGGCTGCACTTGAACGGTTTTGCCTGGCTGGCCGGGCCGATGACCTGGCAGGTGAACTCAGCCATGGGGAACAGCAGTGGCTTGAAATCGCCACGGCGCTTGCTTCCAAACCGAGACTGCTCCTACTTGATGAACCGACAGGGGGAATGAGCCCAGCCGAACGGCGCCTCACCGGCAGATTGCTCAAGGCAATCAAAGCAGAATGCGCTCTCCTGGTTGTCGAACATGATCTCGATTTTATCCGCGAGATCTGTGATCGCCTCACGGTCCTCAACGAGGGTCACGTGCTGGGGACCGGGCCGGTCGCGGAGATTCAGCATCTCCCGAAATTGAAAGAGGTCTACACCGCCCGTGTCTGACAAAGCACCTTTGCTCATGGTGGAAGGTCTGAATGTCGCCTATGGCCGTAGCCAAATCCTTTTCGATGTTGATTTCGCCGCACAGGATCGGGGGATTGTCGCGATCCTCGGACGCAATGGAGCGGGTAAGACGACCTTTCTGAAAGCGCTGGTGGGAGAAATCCGACCGATCAGCGGCCGCATCCATTTCGCAGGCGAAGACTCACAGGATCAACGAACGGAGCAGAGGGTCCGGCGCGGCCTGGGATACGTTCCACAAGAGCATGCGGTGTTCAGCTCCCTGACGGTCCGCGAAAATCTCAGACTTGGCGCCATTGGGGAGCGTGATGATTCAGCACTCGACGAGATTCTGCATCTCTTTCCTAAGCTCGGTCAACGGCTCGGACAAACGGCAGGGACACTATCCGGCGGGGAGCGGAAAATGCTTGCGATCGGTCGCGCTTTGCTCGGGCGGCCGCGGCTTCTGCTGCTTGATGAACCAACCGAAGGCGTTTGGGTTGGCTTGATTGAAGATATTGTTGATTGTCTTTGTAGGCTAGCGCCTAGGCACAGCATGATTCTTGTCGAGCAGCATCTCGCGCTTGCGCTCCGTTTGGCTGAACGCGCCTATGTACTCGACCGAGGTCGCTTCGTAGTTGGCGGAACTTCGGCCGAGGTGAGAGAGCATCCAAAGCTCCTGGGCTATCTCGCGCCATGACGCGAGGCACCAGAGCGCGTTGGGCCGGCCATGGTTTTCCTGTCACGACACAGTGGAGGGGAGCAGTGCAGGCACGGTAGGGTAGGGGAAATACCACGCGGGCCTGCGCCAGAAACCTTGCCGCGATTGGAAACGACGGCCACGCCGAGGATCACTTGTGCGACATCGAGGGTAGCGGCGACATCGGGCGTAGCGGTTGCGCCCAGCATAACATCCG
>Ga0066903_100006228_pt1 | contig 10542 bp, 7 predicted proteins | sample PanSoiMetaGPlot1_FD_67491 | JGI IMG/M metagenome (GOLD analysis project Ga0066903, IMG submission 67491) | Tropical forest soil microbial communities from Panama analyzed to predict greenhouse gas emissions - Panama Soil - Plot 1 (version 2) | ecosystem: Environmental > Terrestrial > Soil >...
GCCGGGACGGCGACGAGCTTCCCGCCGCGCTCGACGAGCACGCGGTCGACGATCGCGAGATCCGGGACGAGCGAGCCGTCCAGCGACGCCGACCAGCGCACGCCGCCGTCGATCGCCTCCCGGGCGAGCTCCGCCGGCAGCTCCGGTAACGCGAGGGCGACGGTGGAGAAGAAGGGGCCGGGGTACAGGACGCGCCCGAGCTCCTCGAACAGCACCGCCTCCTCCATGAAGCCGAGCCCGGCGCCGCCCGCCTCCTCCGGCACCGAGACGCCGATCCAGCCGAGCTTGACGAGCTCCTTCCACGAGCCCGGATCCCAGCCGGGGTCGGAGTCGGCCAGCTCGGCGACGCGCTCGAACGAGTAGCGGTCGGCGAGGAACGTCCGTGCCTCGCGCCGCAGCTGCTCCTGCTCGTCGGTGAAGGAGAAGTCCATCAGCGCGACCTCGGGAGGCCGAGCACGCGCTCGGCGATGATGTTGCGAAGGATCTCCGACGTCCCGGCCTCGATCGTGTTGCCGCGCGAGCGCAGCTGCTGGTACTGCCAGTAGCCGTGGTTCTCGCCGTTCAGGAGCTGTGCCTCGGCACCGAGCAGCTCGAGCGCCAGCTTGGTCAGCCGCTGGTTCGCCTCCGACCACGTCAGCTTCGAGACCGAGCCCTCCGGGCCCGGCATGCCCGTCTTCATCAGCTGACTCAGGGCGCGGTAGTTGGTCAGGCGCAATGCGCGCAGCTCGATCCACTCGTATGCCACTCGATCGCGCAGGACCTGATCGCCGTCGATCCGGCTCTTCGCCAGCGTGATCAGCTTGCGCAGGTTGACCTCGAGGTTCGCGGTCAGCGCGAAGCCGAGCGTCGCCCGTTCGTGGAGCAGCGTCGTCATCGCCACGGCCCAGCCCTGGCCGACCTCGCCGAGGACGTTCTCGGCCGGCACCTCGACACCGGTGAAGAAGATCTCGTTGAACTCTGCCTCGCCGGTGATCTGCCGTAGCGGCCGCGTCTCGACGCCCGGCGCGTGCATGTCCACGAGCATGTAGGTGAGGCCCGCGTGCTTGACGGAGGCAGGGTCGCTGCGCGTGACGAGGATGCACCAGTCCGCGACGTGCGCGAAGGACGACCACACCTTCTGGCCGTCGACCACGAAGTGATCGCCTTCCAGCCTTGCGCTCGTTCGGACGGCGGCGAGGTCGGACCCGGCGCCGGGCTCCGAGAAGCCCTGGCACCAGATCTCGTCGGCGGAGAGGATCTTCGCCAGATAGCGCTGCTTCTGCTCCTCGGTGCCGTGCGCGATGATCGTCGGACCGGCCATGCCGAGGCCGATCACGTTCATGTGCTGGGGCGCCTCGGCGCGCGCAATCTCTTCGAGCAGGATCGCCTGGTGTGAGTAGGGCGCGCCGCGGCCGCCGTACTCCTGCGGCCACGTCAACCCGGCATAGCCCTGGGCCGCGAGCTTGCGGCTCCACTCGTGCCAGGCCTTCTGGTACTCCTCCTCGCTCGAGCGAGGACCGGTCAGCTCGGTCGGGATGTTCTCCTCGAGCCAGCCGCGCACCTCGGCGCGGAATGCGGCCTCTTCGGTGGTGTCGCGCAGATCCATCGGGCCCTACTCTACGGCCGCCAGCGCGCTTCGGTCGAGGTCGCGGAGCGAGCGGCCGCCGGCGAGCGCCAGCGTGAGGTCGGTCTCGGCGAGCAGCTGCCCGACAAGGGCCTCGACGCCCTCCTGGCCGCCGACGGCGAGGGCGTAGACATAGGGCCGGCCGAGCAGCACCGCGTCCGCGCCAAGCGCCATCGCCTTGACGACGTCGGCGCCCGTGCGGATGCCACTGTCCATCAGCACGGTCGCGTCGTCCCCCAGCGCGTCGCGCACCTCGACGAGCGAGTCGAGCGCCGCCACCGCGCCGTCGACCTGCCGCCCCCCGTGGTTCGAGACGATCACGCCGTCGACTCCCCGTCGCCCAGCCTCGAGGGCGTCCTCTGCCGTCAGGACGCCCTTGACGAGCAGCGGCAGCTCGGTGAGGCCGCGCAGCCAGTCGAGGTCGTCCCACGTCAACGCCAGGTTGGGGTAGGTCGAGAGCATCAGCGCCGCCGCCGACAGCAGGTCCTCCTCGGGCGGCTTCTGCAGGTAGCTGCAGAACACCGGATCGCTGAAGAACTGCGCGCAGCCGTCACCCTGCATGAACGGGAGGTACGGCTTGCGCAGGTCGCGCGGCCGCCACCCGAGGACGAGCGTGTCCAGGGTGACGACGATGGCGCCGTAGCCGGCCGCCTCGGCGCGGCGGACGAAGCTCTCGACGATCCTCCGGTCCGAGACCCAGTAGAGCTGGAACCACCGGGGTGAGTCGCCGAGCGCCTCCGCGACCTGCTCGATCGAGCTCGACGCGGCGCTCGAAAGCACCATCGGGATACCCGTCGCGGCCGCGGCGCGCGCAACCGCCACCTCGCCTTCCTCGTGGACAATGCCGAGGACGCCGATCGGTGCCAGGAAGAAGGGCGACGGCGACTGCAGGCCGAGCACCTCGACCGAAAGGTCGCGCTGGACGTTGCCCGTCAGCATCCGCGGCCGGAGCCGGCGGCGCTCGAACGCCTCCAGGTTTGCGCGCATCGTCGCCTCCGAGCCGGCCCCGCCGGCGACGTAGTCGAACGGCTCCGGCTCCAGCTCCGCGGCCGCACGTGCCTCCCACTCGGCCGCCGTCAGCGGCCACGGGTAGCCGCCAGAGAGGTAGATGCCGGTCTGGAACTGGCCGCCCTCGAAGCCCAGGCTCACGCGGCCGATACTAAGCGACCCGGGTCAAGTGGCCGGACAGCCTTGCCCGGGCCTTGAGCGCCGCGTAAACCTCCGGCGGCACGTTCCGGATGTACAGCGTCGGCAGCCGCGTCATACCGGGACGGCTTGCTCTTCGTCCCGATCGCGGAGCCGCTCGATCAGCTCGGATGCCTCCTCTCGGTTCGCGGGCCAGGGCTCGCCCGCCTCGGCGAGCAGGAGTCGCGCGATCGCATAGACCTGCCTGATCGTCGGCTTGCCTTCCGGGTGGTGAATGGAGCGCTCGTGCCTCACCGGCTCATTGGAGCAGGCAAGGGCGGACCTGTCCGTGCCGAATCTGTGACTTCTGTCAGTCGCCCCAGTCGAACGCGGGCGTACCGCTCCAGAGCTCCTCGGCCGGCGGGAACAGGGGCTCGTGCTCGAGCACCGCGGGCGAGTCCGGCATCACCCACTCCTGCGTGTCCTCGAGGACCGTCGCGCCGGGCTCGCGGTACGCGGAGAGCGGCATGTCTCCCTCGAGCAGCCGGTTGCGGCGCTGCAGCTCGAGGTGGTCCTGGATGGCGAAGGAAAAGGATTCGTCCATGGCCCGGCACAGTAGGTCCGGGACCGGACGGAGCCGAGGTTAGAAGTTCGTAAACCGGGGTAGGAGTGCGCCACGGTTTCCTCGCCCTGGAAGCCGACTCGAACTCCTCCCTTCTGCCGCCTCCGTCCCGCGTTCGGGCCGGAGGCGGCGGTATGTAGAAATCACTACACCGTGACTGAAGCTGGCCAGTGGTTCGAGAGCGACCCGCTGTGGTTCAAGCGGGCGGTGTTCTACGAGGTGCACCTGCGCGGGTTCTTCGACGGCAACGACGACGGCTCGGGCGACCTGCGTGGCCTGACCGACAAGCTCGACTACCTCCAGTGGCTCGGCATCGACTGCGTCTGGCTCCTGCCCATGTACCCGTCCCCGCTCCGCGACGGCGGCTACGACATCTCCGACTTCTTCACCGTCCACCCCGACTACGGCACGGTCGACGACTTCAAGGCGCTCATCGAGGCGGCGCACCAGCGCGGGATCCGCGTCATCGCCGATCTGGTCGTCAACCACACTTCGGCCGACCACCCGTGGTTCCAGGAGGCGCGCGAGGGCGGGCCGAAGCGCGACTGGTACGTCTGGTCGGAGACGGACGACGTGTACGAGGAAGCGCGGATCATCTTCCTCGACACCGAGGTCTCCAACTGGACGTGGGACCCGCTTGCGAGCGCCTACTACTGGCACCGCTTCTTCTCCCACCAGCCCGACCTGAACTACGACAACCCCGAGGTGCAGGAGGCGATGTTGAACGTCCTGCGCTTCTGGCTCGACCTCGGGATCGACGGCTTCCGGCTCGACGCGGTGCCGTATCTCTACGAACGCGAAGGGACGAACTGCGAGAACCTGCCCGAGACGCACGCGTACCTGAAGCGTCTGCGCTCCGAGATCGACGCCGGCTATCCCGACCGCGTGCTGCTCGCCGAAGCGAACCAGTGGCCGGAGGACGTCGTCGAGTACTTCGGCGACGGGGACGAGTGCCACATGGCCTTCCAGTTCCCGGTCATGCCGCGGATGTTCATGGCCGTTCGGCGCGAGGAGGCGGCGCCGCTCTACGAGATCCTCGAGCGCACGCCGTCGATTCCCGACTCGACCCAGTGGGGCCTGTTCCTCCGGAACCACGACGAGCTGACGCTCGAGATGGTCACCGACGACGAGCGCGACTACATGTACGAGGAGTACGCGAAGGACCCGCGCATGCGGCTCAACCTCGGCATCCGCCGCCGGCTTGCGCCGCTCCTCGACGGCGGCCGGGACGAGTTCGAGCTGATGCACGCCATCCTCTTCTCGCTGCCCGGCTCACCCGTCCTCTACTACGGGGACGAGATCGGGATGGGGGACAACGTCTACCTCGGCGACCGGGACGGGGTACGGACGCCGATGCAGTGGACGGGCGACCGGAACGGCGGCTTCTCGCGTGCGGACTTCGCCGCGCTCTACCTCCCGCCGCTGATGGATCCCGTCTACGGCTACCAGGCGGTGAACGTGGAGGCGCAGCTGCGGACACCGACGTCGTTCCTGCGCTGGCTGCGACGCTTCATCGCGCTGCGGAAGGAGCATCCGGTGTTCGGGCTCGGCTCCTACGAGCCGCAGGCGGCAGACAACCCGCGGATCTTCGCGCACGTCAGGCGGTACGAGGAGGACATCGTCCTCTGCGTCCACAACCTGGCGCGCTCCGCCCAGCCGGTGCAGCTCAACCTCGAGCGCTTCGAGGGCTTGATCCCCGAGGAGATGCTCGGGCGGACGCGCTTCCCGCGCATCGGCTCGCTGCCGTACCTCCTGACGCTCGCGCCGCGAGGTTTCTACTGGTTCAGATTGGTGCAGGGATGACGGTGGTGCTTCAGATCGACGAGTCGGCGCTCGTCGAGCACGTCCGCGGGCAGCGGTGGTTCGGCGCCAAGTCGCGAGAGCTCGTAGGGGCGACCGTTCTCGACGTGGCCACGTTGCGGGAGATCGACCCGCCGCTCTACCTCGTGCTCGCCGAGCTCCGCTATCCCGAGGGGACGCACGACCTCTATCAGCTGGTGCTCGGGCCGCAAGAGGAGATACACGACGCGCTCTCCGACGACTCGCCGGCGCGCGAGGTGCTGCTCATGATCCGCAGCGGCACGAAGGTCTCGGGAGAGCAGGGCTCGGTCGAGTTCCATGCGGTGCCCGGCTTCGCGGGGCTCGGGCGCGAGCTGACGGTCGCGCGGCGGATCGAGAGCGAGCAGTCGAACACCTCGGTCGTCTTCGACGACGAGCTGATCCTGAAGATCTTCCGCCGGCTCGAGGCGGGACTGAACCCGGAGCTCGAACTGCTGCGGTTCCTCTCGGAGCGCGAGTTTCCGTACGTGCCCGCGCTCGGCGGCTGGTACGCGTACGTGGGCCGGCCGCTCGAGGCGACGCTCGGGATCCTGCAGACGTTCGCGCCGGGTGCGATCGACGGCTGGGAGCTGGCCTTGCGCGAGCTCGAGCGGGCGCCGGAGGAGTTCCTCGCGCGTCTGCGGCGCCTCGGCGAGGTGACGGGTGCGATGCACACGACGCTCGGCTCGGAGCCGGCCGATCCCGCCTTCGCGCCCGAGGAGCCGAGCACCGAGTCACTCGCACTGTTGACGGCGACGATCGACGACGAGATCGAGGCCGTCTTCGCCGAGCTGCCGCCGGACAACGAGGCGCTGGCACCGATCGCCGGGAAGGGCGAGGACGTCCGCGAGCGGCTGCGCCTGCTGACGCAGCTCGGCACGATGGGCAAGCTGATCCGCCACCACGGCGACTACCACCTCGGGCAGGTCTTGTGGGTCCCTGCAGAGGTGCTCGGCCGGGCGCCGACGGCTTCACCGGCGGCGCATCCAGCCTCAGCAGACTGGTTGGTGATCGACTTCGAGGGGGAGCCGGCGCGGCCGCTCGCCGAGCGGCGGCGGAAGCGCTCGCCGCTGCGGGACGTGGCGGGCATGCTCCGCTCGTTCGCGTACGCGGCTTCGGCGGGGCCGATCCTCCGCGGCATCGAGGTGCCCGCGGACTGGGAGCAGCGCGCGCGCGACGAGTTCCTTGCCGGGTACATGGAGACGGTGGAGCACACGCTGCTCCCGCCGAGCGACGAGGCGATCACGCGGCTCCTCGCGATCTTCGAGCTCGAGAAGGCGGTGTACGAGCTCCGGTACGAGCTCGACAACCGCCCCGACTGGGTCTCGATCCCGGTCGCGGGCATCCTCCGCCTACTGGAGATCTAGGCTGGGTCCGCCCCGGCCGTGTCCGTTTGTCAAGCGCCTTTCCAGTGCCTGGCACGTGCCTGGCACCGCTGTGAAGCGGCGCCAGGCACTGATCGTCTCGACGGGACTAGGCCCGGACGGCCAGGCCGGGGACAAGCTCGCGCCAGCCTGCGGGGACGGCAAAGCTGGATCCTGGGCGGAGCGGGACCGACACGAGCACCTCGCCGCTACGCGCGAAACCGCACACGTCGGAGCCGGCGTCGACCGGCTCGTAGGTGCCCGAGAACAACGCCGGCCGTTTCGCACGAAGCGCCAGCGTCTCGCGGATCGTGCGCAGCTTCGGAGGCGGATCGGCGAGGGCGCGGCGGCGCAGATCCCAGTCCACCTGGCGACGGTTGTCCGGGTCGACGAGCGACAGCGACTCGAGCTCGTCGCCCTGGTAGATGTCCGGCACGCCGGGACAGGTGAGCTTGAGAAGCGTTTGCGCGAGCGAGATCCGTTCGCCCAGCGGCACCACCCGCGCCGCAAACGGCTCCACGACGTCCCGTAGCGACCACGCGAAGCCCTGCACGCGTCGCTCGTACTCGACGTCCGGATCGAGCCAGTTCGACCGCAGCTTGCCCTCGCGCAACGCCTTCTCCAGGTAGCCGTCGAGCCGCCGGCGCGTCAGCGGCCAGGCGCCGACGAGCGTCTGCAGGACGAGGTAGGCGTCCGCCGGATGGACCTCGGCCGGAATCCGCATCGAGCGCACGAATGCCGCCCACTCCTCCGGCCTCCAGGTCAGCGCCACGAGCCGCGCGCGCACGTCCCCCGACCGTTTCGTGTCGTGCGTCTGCGAGGCGAGCAGATGCTGCGGGAACCGCCGCGCCCGCTCCTCGTTGGCCGTGTGGAACTGCTCCACCGACAGCGACCACCGCCCGGGGTCTCCGCCGACCTCGTTCAGCGCGGCGAGCCGGTGGTAGCGGTAGAGGGCCGTATCCTCGACGCCCTTGGCGACGACGGGCGGAGTCGTCTGCTGGAAGCGGATCACGAACGCGTCGTGCCCGCGCTGCTCGAGCAGCAGGATCGAGGCAAGCTCGTGCGGAAGGCCGGCCTCCTCCACGGCCTGCCGGTCGAGCTCGTCGACCTCGCCGGTGTCCGGGTCGACGTAGGTGCGGTAGACCGGGAACGAGGCGAGCGCGGCCGCGACGTCCGCGGAAGGCGCCGCATCGCCGAGCCGCGCCTCGAGCCACTCGACCTCGGTCGCGAAGGTCGTTCGCGCCTGCTCGAGCTTCGCTTCGGCCGCGATCTCCTCGAACGACCGCGTCTCGCCGGTCAGCTCCCGGTACAGCTCCGTGAACGGCTCCTCCGCCTCCGGGTTCACGAACAACGCAGTCGAGTCGTTGAGGAACTCGTACCCCGTCGTCCCCTCCACCGGCCAGTCGCGGAGCGGCTCTCCGGGCTCGAGGATCTTCTCCACCCACACGTGCTCAACGCCCGCCTCGCGCAGCCGCCGCAGGTAGCGCGCGGGAAAGGCGAGGCCGTCCGGATGGTCGATCCGTAGCCCGTCGACGAGATCCTCGCCGACAAGCTCGATTGCCTTCCGCGACAGCGCCTCGAACACCTCCGGGTCCTCCATCCGCACGCCGGCGAGCTCTCCGATGTCGAAGAAGCGCCGGCTGACACCCGTGCGCCAGTCGAGGTCGAAGAACTTCGCGCGCAGCAGTGGGTCGCGCCAGAACGGGTTCTCGTCCTCGGAGGCCGCCATGTGGTTCGGCACGACGTCGAGCACGACGCCCAGCCCTGCATTGCGGGCGAACGCGCACAACGCGCGAAAGCCCGCCTCGCCGCCGAGCTCCTCCGACACCGACGTCGGGTCGACGACGTCGTAGCCGTGCGTCGAGCCGCTCCGTGCCTGCATCACGGGCGACAGGTACAGGTGCGACACGCCCAGCTCGGCCAGGTAGGGGACGAGCGCCTGCGCGGCGGCGAAGTCGAGGTGAGGACCGAGCTGCAGCCGGTACGTGGCCCGGAAGGCCGCCACGACCAGCCTTACCCGGTTCGGCGCAGGATCACGATCGAGCGGGCCCCGATCTCGATGGGCTCGCGCGGCGCGATCGCGGGCGCGTCCCCGCCGAACTGCCCTTGCTCGGTCGACAGTTCGACCCCCCAGCGCAGCCCGAAGCGCCGCGTCGGCAGGTGGAAGGTGATCGGCTCGTAGTGGCCGTTGAAGAGAAGCATGAACGAGTCGTCCCGCACCTCTTCGCCGCGGACCGAGTGCTTCGGAAGCTCATCGCCGTTCAGGAAGACGCCGATCGTCTTCGCCTCGCCGCGGCCCCAGTCGCGCTGCGTCATCTTGCGGCCGTCGGGCCGGAACCACCACACGTCCGGGAGGCCCGAGCCGTGCTGCGTCCCGCCGGTGAGGAACGAGCGGCGCCGGAAGACGGGATGGACGGCGCGGAAGGCGATCAGCGAGCGCGTGAACTCCAGCAGCGCCTCGTCGCGCTGCGCCCAGTCGAACCACGAGATCTCGTTGTCCTGGCAGAACGCGTTGTTGTTGCCTCCCTGCGTCCGACCGAGCTCGTCCCCGCCGACCAACATCGGCACGCCCTGGGAGAGGAAGAGCGTCGTCAGGAAGTTCCGCTGCTGCCTCGCGCGCAGCGCGTTGACCTCGGGATCGTCGGTCGGCCCCTCGGCGCCGCAGTTCCAGGAGCGGTTGTCGTCGGTCCCGTCGCGGTTGCCCTCGCCGTTCGCCTCGTTGTGCTTGTCGTTGTAGGAGACGAGGTCTCTGAGCGTGAAGCCGTCGTGGGCGGTGACGAAGTTGATCGACGCGAACGGCCGCCGCCCGTCGGATGCGTACAGGTCGCTCGACCCGGTGAAGCGCTGCGCGAAGTCTGCGATCGGCGCCTGCGCGCGCCAGAAGTCCCTAATCGTGTCGCGGTAGATCCCGTTCCACTCGCTCCAGAGAATCGGGAAGTTCCCGACCTGGTACCCGCCCGGGCCGACGTCCCAGGGCTCGGCGATCAGCTTCACCTGGGAAAGGATCGGGTCCTGGTGGATGACGTCGAAGAAAGCCGAGAGCCGATCGACGTCGTAGAACTCGCGCGCGAGCGCCGACGCCAGGTCGAAACGGAAGCCGTCCACGTGGCAGTCCGTGACGAAGTACCGCAGCGAGTCCATGATCAACCGCAGCACGCTCGGGTGCACCGGGTTGAGCGAGTTGCCTGTGCCGGTGAAGTCCATGTAGAAGCGGGGGTCGTCGGGCATCAGCCGGTAGTACGACTGGTTGTCGATCCCGCGGAAGGCCAGCATCGGGCCGAGGTGGTTGCCCTCGGCGGTGTGGTTGTAGACGACGTCGAGGATCACCTCGATCCCCGCGCGGTGGAGCGCCTTGACCATGCCCTTGAACTCGCGCACCTGCTCGCCGCGGTCGCCGGTCGCCGCGTACGGGCCGTGCGGCGCCAGGTAGCCGATCGACGAGTACCCCCAGTAGTTCGTCAGGCCGCGGTCGACGAGGAAGGCCTCGGGGACGATCTGGTGGATCGGGAGCAGTTCGACTGCGGTGACGCCGAGCGACTGCAGATGCGCGATCGCCGGCTCGGAGGCGAGGCCGGCGTACGTGCCGCGCAGGTCCTCGCGCACCTCCGGATGGCGCATCGTGAAGCCCTTCACGTGCACCTCGTAGATCACGGTGTCCGGCCACGGCGTCTCCAGGTGCCGGTCGCCCTCCCAGTCGAAGGCGGGGTCGATCACGACCGCCTTCGGCATCGCCTCGGCGTCGTCCTCGTCGTCGGGCTCGAGGTCGGCCTCCTCGGCGGGCTCCGTGCCCGGCACGTAGGGCAGGACGTTGGCGGCGCGCCAGTCGACCTGCCCCGTGATTGCCTTCGCGTAGGGATCGAGGACGAGCTTGTGCGGGTTGAAGCGGTGACCCTCCGCGGGCGCGTACGGGCCGTGCACGCGATAGCCGTAGCGCTGCCCCGGCCCCACGTCGGCGACGTAGCAGTGCCAGTTGAAAGCCGTCCGTTCCTCGAGCGGGATGCGCGTCTCCA
>Ga0066903_100006229_pt1 | contig 10542 bp, 8 predicted proteins | sample PanSoiMetaGPlot1_FD_67491 | JGI IMG/M metagenome (GOLD analysis project Ga0066903, IMG submission 67491) | Tropical forest soil microbial communities from Panama analyzed to predict greenhouse gas emissions - Panama Soil - Plot 1 (version 2) | ecosystem: Environmental > Terrestrial > Soil >...
TAGCACGTCGCCCAGACGATGTTCGGATCGGCGGGGTCGGGAACGGTGAAGCCCGACTCGCAGCCGCCGAGGCCGTGGTCCCACGTGTTGCCCGATCCGTTGTAGCCGGCGCCCGCGTTCTCGGCCGCCCAGGCCGCGCCGCGCATGGTCCCATCGTCCTGCATGTTGCCGTAGACGTAGTAGGGCACCTGGCTGTCGACCGTGACGTGATAGATCTGGCCGATCGGCAGCTGCACGCGCTGGGTGCTGCGGCCGTGCTGCGTCGTGATCGTCAGGCCGGCGTCGTGCGTCAGGACGAAGCGATCCGGATCTTTCGGGTCCCACCAGATGTCGTGGTTGTCGCCGCCCCAGTTGACGCTGCGGAACGTCTGGCCGCCGTCGACCGACTGGAAGAAGGAGCTGTTCGAGACGAGGATCTCGTCTTCGTTCGCCGGCGAGACGGCCAGGTGGATGTAATAGCCGGCGCGGCCGATGAGCTCGCGCGACCAGTTCACGACGCGCCAGCTCGATCCGCCGTCGTCGGAACGCCAGACCGAGCCCTGATCCTTCGTTTGGATCAGCGCGTAGACGCGGTTGGAATCGGACGGCGCGACGGCGACGTCGATCTTTCCGAGCGGCGACTTCGGCAACCCGGGCGCCTCGATCTTCGTCCACGTGCCGCCACCGTCATGCGACACATAGACGCCGCTGCCGGGGCCTCCGCTGAGCATCGCCCACGGGTGCATCTCGACCTGCCACGTGCCGGCAAACAGCGTCCGCGGATTCTTCATGTCCATCGAGAGCCCGGAACAGCCGGTGTGTTCGTCGACGAAGAGCACGCGGTCCCAGTGCCGGCCTCCGTCGGTCGTGCGATAGACGCCGCGCTCCTGCTGCGGTCCGGTGATGCGTCCCACGGCGCACGCGAACACGACGTCCGGATTGGTCGGGTGAACGATGATGCGGGCGACGCGGCCGGTCTCGTCGAGGCCGGCGTGCGTCCAGGTTTTTCCGGCGTCCAGCGACTTGTAGAGGCCGTCGCCGACGACGTCGCTGTCGCGAATCGCCCACGCTTCGCCGGTTCCGGCCCACACGATGCCGGGATCGGAGGGTGCGACCGCGAGCGCGCCAATCGCGGCGACAGGCATGGCATCGGAAACGGGATTCCAGCGGATGCCGCCGTCAGTGGTCTTCCACACGCCGCCGGACGCGGCGCCCGCATAGTAGGTGGACGGATCGCCCGGCACGCCGGCGATCGAGGCGACGCGGTTGCCGACGACGGGTCCGAGGAACCGGAACGCGAGCGCGTCGACGGGCGCCGCGCCGGCGCCGCCGCCACGCTGCGCAGTCGCGGCGGTCCCGAGGAATGCGACGGCCAACAGTGCGAAGAACAGATGGCGGGTGCGCATAGGCGATTATTGTAGGTCGCTTTCAAAACCGTCATTTCCTAACGTTCGCGTGAACCGCGTAAGTCTTACCGTCTCGCTCGCAGACACAAGCAGCGGCCGCTCCTCGATTCGCAACAGGTTGCAGTGGTCAGGACAGTTGCGCATCTCCCACCCCATGACTATTCCATCTGTTGGATGTGAACGTCGCAAGGCGGTGTGGGCGTGCATCGTCGGCGCGGCGATGCTGATGACGGTGCCCACTTTTGCACAGTCCACCGGTCTGGAGTCCGCGCGCGCGCTGTATGCGGCGGCGGCGTACGACGATGCCCTGACGGCGCTCAACTCGCTGAGCACGTCGAATCCTCGCGAAGACGTCGGGCGAATCGAGTTCTACCGCGCGTTGTGCCTGCTGGCGGTCGGCAGGAGCTTCGAGGCGGATGCCGCCATCGAAATGGCTGTGAACGCGATGCCGTTCGCCCAGCCGTCGGCCACCGAGACGTCGCCGCACGTGCGTGCGGCGTTTCGCGAAGTCCGGCGCCGCGTGCTGCCCGCGCTCATCGACCGTCGATACGCGGACGCCAAGGCGGCGTTCGATCGAAAGGATGGCACAGCCGCCGAACGGTTTCGGGAAGTCGTGGCACTGATCGACGAGCCGGATATTCAGGACGTTGCGACGAAGCCCGCGCTGGCCGAGACGCGCGCGCTCGCGGCGGACTATCTCACGTTGTGCGTCCACCGGCAGTGACGGAACCGGGGGCTTAGGGGGCTAGGGGGCTGGGGGACTAGGGGACTACGGAGGTTACGGAAAGAGGCGGCGTGGCCGCGGGACAGCGTGACCGCGGGACAGTCCCCCCAGTCCCCTAGTGGCTTGTACTCGTGGATGAAGTACTGGTACTGTGTCGCGCCATATGGCGCTGACCTTGACGACCGATGAACGAACGGAACTCCAGCGCCGCGTCCGCAGCCTCAAAATCCGCGCGGAGGATGCGCGTCGCGCGCGTGTGATCTTGATGCTGGCCGACGGCGAGTCGTATTCCACGATTGAAGCGGCGATCCCGTGCTATCGGGATTACATCAACCGCTGGCGGCGTCGCTTCGTCGCGCAGCGGTTGGAGGGATTGCGGCCGCGCTATCACGGCTCGCCCCCGACGGTGCTGACGCCCGCGATGGAAGCACGGATACTGGCTCAAACGCGAGAAGCGCCACCCGACGGCAGCACCCACTGGAGTACGCGCAAGCTGGGGCGTCTCTTGAAGATTCACCATAATCTCGTCGCGAAAACGTGGCGGCGTGCCCGCCTGCAGCCGCATCGGTTCGAACGGTACATGCAGTCCGATGATCCGGACTTCGAGCCGAAAGCGGCCGACGTAATCGGTCTCTATGTGAATCCGCCCGATCATGCCGCCGTGTTCGCCGTCGACGAGAAGACGGCGATCCAAGCGCTCGACCGGCTCGATCCGATCTTGCCGCTGTCGCCGGGCCGGGCGGAGCGCCATGGGTTCGAGTACTACCGGCACGGCACGCTGTCGTTGCTCGCCGCGCTCGACACGAAGTCCGGCGAAGTGCTCGGCCAGACCGTGCCGCGCCACACCAGCGCGGCGTTTGTCGACTTCCTGGGCGAGATCGTGGCCAGCCAGCCGACGCGCCGTGAGATTCATGTGATCGCGAACAACCTCTCGACGCATAAGACGCAGGCCCTGCGCACCTTTCTGTTGACCATCCGAACGTCCACCTGCATTTCACGCCGACGTACTCGTCGTGGCTCAACCAGGTCGAGTTGTGGTTCTCCAAGATCGAGCGCGACCTCCTGACTCGAGGTGTGTTCACGTCCGTTCCTGACCTCGCCCCGCAGATTCGTCGGTACATCCGTCACTACAACAAGGCGGCGAAGCCGATTCGGTGGAGTTATCGCAATCCGGCGCATCGAATTAGTAGTACTTCAGTGAGTACGGTCCACTAGTCCCCCAGTCCCCCAGCCCCCGAGTCCCCCGTCCCGTCACCGAAGGAGATTCTTCACCACGAACCATACATTCGCGGGCCGCTCGGCGAGCCGACGCATATACCACGGAAACCAGTACTCGCCGTACGCGATCAGCACACGCAACGGGCGGCCCGCGGCGACCAGACGCTGCTGCAGCGAACGCTGAATGCCATACAACATCGCATACTCATACGCCTTCGGCGGCACGCGCCGTTCGTCGATGAACGCCGCGAGACGATCGGCGAGCCTCGCGTCGTGCGTGGCGATGTGCAGCAACCCGCCCGCCTGCCGCGCGTCGTCCTCCAGCAGACGACACGCGAGCTTGTAAAAGTTGTCGTCGACGTCCGCCTTCCTGGGATACGCGATCGACGCGGGCTCGAGATACGCGCCCTTCACGAGCCGAATCGCCGCGCCAAGCGGCACCAGTGCGTCGACGTCGGCGGCCGTGCGATACAGGTACGCCTGCAGCGCGACGCCGATGCGCGGCGAGCGCGCGCGCGTGCGACGGAACAAGTCCAGCGTCGGATCGACGTACGGCGAGCTCTCCATGTCGATCCACACGAAGTTGCCCAGTGCCTCCGCGCGATCGACGAGGCGTTGCAGATTGCGGAAGCAGAGTTCTTTGTCGAGATCGAGCCCGAGCTGGGTGGGTTTCACGGAGATCTGCGCCCGCAGACCGGCCGCCTGGACCGTGTCGAGCGCCGACACGTAGTGCCGCGTCACCTGCTCGGCATCCTCGGCGCGGGTCAGGTTTTCACCCAGCTTGGTGAAGATCGTTCCGACGCCATGCTTTTGTTGTGCGTCCGCTGCGGCGACGGCGTCCTCGAGCCGCTCCCCGGGCATGAACGTCGAGACGGATCGCCGCACAAACGCCACCTTCGTCGCCTTTTCGCGCAGCCAGGCGTTGGTGGAGGCCGCGAGGAGAAGCTTCCGCGCAATGCTCACGGGATGTTAGGCTAGCAGCACTCCCGGCCCGGCCCAAATTATGAACGTGAGTGTCCGCTTGTGGCGGGGGCTGTTCTCAACGTCCGTAATTTGGTCGGTCATGGTGGCCCTTTCAGGACAGGCTCCAGTCGACCTGCGCGGCATCGCTACTTTGGCCGACCGCCCCGTTCCCGACACTGTCGTCTGGCTGGACGCGCGCAACGCACCTCCGACCGCGAACCGGCCGCGGGTCGTCCTTGACCAGCGGAATCTCAGCTTCGTTCCCAAAGTGCTCGTGGTGCAAACCGGCACCATGGTCGACTTTCCGAACAACGATCGCGTTTTTCACAACGTCTTCTCGTTTCGCGACGGCCGGCGCTTCGACCTCGGTCTGTACCCGGTCGGTTCGGTGAAGCGTGTGCTGTTCGATCGCCCCGGCCTTAGCCGCGTTTTCTGCAATATTCACCCGAACATGGCGGCTTACGTCATGACCGTCGACACGCCGTACTTCAGCCAATCAGACGATGCGGGCGCTTTTACGATTGCGGGCGTGCCCGCAGGCTCCCACAAATATCACGCATGGCGGCCCGGCGCTCCGGCCGAGCTGACCGGCGCGTGGGCGGCCGGCGACGGCGCGCTCTCGATAAAATGGCCGTAAAGCAGATGCTCGCCTCGGCGTGCGCGGCGTGCGTGCTGTCGGTCTCGAGGCGCACGGACAATCGATCACCACCGAGGCGGCGGCGACGGCCGGCGTCTCCACCGACGGGCTCGCTGCGGGCGCGTTCCAGCTTCGCGGCTTCGGCGACATTCCGGGCGGCATCCGCTTCTTCGGCGAGGCGTCGCTTGCGCAGACCTCCGACAGAGACAACGATGGCTTCGCGACGGCCTATCCCTACGGCGGGCGCCTCGACGTCATCGAAGCGTACGGCGAACGGATATTCCGGCCGCGCAATGCGATCGTGGGCGTTCGCGCCGGCCGCTTCCGGACGCCGTTCGGCATCTACAACGCGAGCGATCATGCGTACACGGGGTTTCTGCGGCCGCCGCTGATTCGGTACGACGAATACTCCGGCATCTCCAACTACTTTCTCGAGCAGGGCGCCGACGTCGTCGTCGGCGTTGCGGGGCTGCAGGTCGAGACGGCGCTCGGCGCGCCGGCCGACGTGGGCACCAGCGTCCGCCGCTCGGGCCTCGACTCGATCACACGCGTGCAGGCGTACTACGGACCGATCATCGGCGGCGTCAGCCACATCCGGACCAGGTCGCTGCAGTCGGCCGACGAGGACACACGGTCCGATTTCACCGGCGGGGATCTTCGGTGGACCCACGGTGGCGTGCAGGCGCGCGGCGAGTGGATGACCGGGCATCCGTTCGAGGCGTCGAAGAGCCGGCCATCGGTGAGGACGAATCGTTCGGGCGGCAGACGATCGGCGCGCGGGTCCGCCTGGTCTACGGCTTCTCGCTCGCCGTGAATCTCGTCCACCGTACGGGCGAGTTTGGCGACTACAAACCCACGTCGCTCGACATCGGCTTCACCTGGTCGGGACGGTATCGCCCGTGACGACGCCGCCGCCGGGACCGGCCCGCTCCCTCCTGGATTGGCGATTTCGCCTCGAGACGTACGTTGCCGTCGCGGTGACGCTCGTCGTAGCGTTCGCGCTGGGCGCCGCGATGATCATCGCGACGCGCGTGGTGACGACGGGATCGTTCGCGCGTGCCTCAACCGAGCTCGCCGCCGCGCGATCCGCGTTCTACAGCCTGCAGGCGGATCGTGAGGAGTTCGCCGCGGCACAGGCGGCGCTCGTCACGCAGCTTCCCGTCTTTCGCGCGCACTTGACCGATTCGCGCGTCGCCGCCGACACCGCGACGCTGCAGGTGCTGGCCGACGAGTACCGGCGGCAGCTTCGTGCCGCGTTCTGCATCATTACCGGACCGAGCGGCGCGTGGACGGTCGCCTCCGGCTGGCGGGAAGCCGAGCGGCGCTCCGCCCCGATCGATCGCATGATCGCCGCGGCGGCCGTTGGCAAGCCGCAGCGCGGGCTGACGACGATCGGCGACCGCCTCTTCATCGTCGTTTCCGAGCCCGCGAGGTTCGCCGAGGAAACGCTCGGCACGCTGTCGGTCGGCTACTCGCTGGACGACGCCGTCGCGCGGCAGCTCGCCGAGGTGACACACTGCGACGTGAGCTTCGTCTCCGGCCGTGGTCTGGCGGCGAGCAGCCTGACCGGCGCGTCGCGCCTGGCGCTCGAAACGCTGATCGCGCGGGGCGAGGCGTTTGCGCCCGCCGATGCGCCGCGCATGGAGGAGCTCGGCGGCACGGCCTTCGTCGGCGCCGCGTTCCCGCTGACGCAGGATCCCTCCGCCGAGGCGCCGGGCCGGCTCGTCCTCCTGCAGGACTGGGCGCCGACGAGCGGCTACCTGCGCGAGCTCCGGCGGCAGCTGCTCATGGCCGGTCTGGCGATTTTCGCCGTCGCGCTCGCCGGCGGCCTGCTCTTCGCGCATCGCGTGAGCCGCCCGCTCACCGAGATTGCGTCGGCCGCGGGCGACATCGCGTCGGGCAATTGGTCGCGGCGGATTCCGGTTCGCGGCGCTGCGGAAGCGGTGGAAATGGCGCGCGCGTTCAACGAGATGACCAACAGCTTGCGGCACTGGTACGACGAGGCCAAGCGCCGCGACGACGAGCTGCGGCAGGCGCAGAAGATGGAGGCGATCGGGCGGCTGGCGGGCGGCATCGCTCACGACTTCAACAACCTGCTGGCCGCGATTCGCGGCTACGCGGAGCTGGCGGCGTTCCGGATGAAGCCGAAGGATCCGCAGCGCGGCGAGATGCTCGAGATACTCGCGGCGGTCGACCGCGCGGCCGAGCTCACCAGGCAGCTGCTGGCCTTCAGCCGCTGGCAGACGGTGTCGCCGCGGGTCCTCAAGCTCGATCAGCTCGTGTCCTCGGCCGAGCAGATGCTGCACAGCGTGCTGGGCGAGGACGTCCGCCTGATCACGCAGATCGATCGGAACATCGCCGCGGTTCGCGCCGACCGCGGCCAGATCGAACAGGTGCTGCTCAACCTCGTGATCAACGCGCGCGACGCGATGCCGCGCGGCGGCACGTTGAAGATCGGGCTGTCGAACGTCTCGGTCGGCGCGGCGCCGCACGACGTTCAGCGATCGCCGGTCCCCGAGCAGTACGTGTGCCTGTCGGTCACCGACACCGGCCACGGGATGGATCGCGCAACCGCCTCGCGCATCTTCGAGCCGTTCTTCACGACCAAGGAGGCGGGCCAGGGCACGGGGCTCGGCCTCGCGATCGTGTACGAGATCGTGCAGGACGCGGGCGGCATGGTCGACGTCGACACCGAGCTCGGCCGCGGCACGACCTTCCGCGTCTATCTGCCGCAGCTGCCGGAAGGCGAGACGGTCGAGGCTCCGGCGGCCGAAGCCGGAACGGCCGTCGACGGCAGGCGCGGATCCGAAACGGTGCTCGTCGCGGAGGACGATCAACGGCTCGGAACACTCATCGGCAAGACATTGCGCGACGCGGGCTACACCGTGCTGCAGGCGGCGCACGGCGAGGAGGCGCTCGACATCGCGCGCACGCATCGCGCGCCGATCGATCTGCTCATCACCGACGTCGTCATGCCGGGCATGAGCGGCTGCGCGCTGTTCGAGCGCGTCAACTCACTGCGCCACGAAACGCGGGTGCTGTACATGTCGGGCTACGCCGACGATGCGGTGACGCGCTACGGCCTCCAGACGTCGGCGCCGTTCATCAGAAAGCCGTTCTCGATGGACAGCCTGATGATCAAGATGCGCGAAGCGCTCGGCCCGGAAGTGAGCGCCACCCACGACGGTGGCGTCCGGCTGTAGATTGATGTCGCCTCCGAGACGTGTTGCAGATGATGGGCAACGGCGACCGCTGGTGTAACCGGGACGAACCGCGTATGACTGCATGTATGTCGCGCTCGCCGCTCGATTGAACGCGCAGCTCGATCACAGCGGATGACCGTCTCGAGGCGGCACTGAGGACATTCCCCGCCATCACGGGTCACATCCAACTCCTTCAGACTTTCGAGGCGACTCCCGAGCAGTGAAAGGTTCCCGAGCGTAGAATCGGGTAATGCCTCCGGCTCGCGCGGCGCGGGGAGTCGGCCCGTGACTCGATGCTGTTTCGCTCTCTTTCTACTGCCGCTCGTTGCCGCCTGCACTCAAGATCGGCAGCGCTTCATGGCGGCCATCAGGGACGGCGATCAGGCCCAACTCGAAACGCTGCTGCGGCGCGATCCGTCGTTCGTGCATCTCTACTACAGTCAGAACACTGGGAAGTACGCCGGCATGCACACCCGGCCCCTGTTGGAGGCGGCCGATCACGATCGCGTCGGGATCGTGAAGATCCTTCTCGACTACGGCGCGGATCCGAATCAGTACAGTAGAAGCCGCGTGACGGCGCTGCATCTCGCCGCCAAGCACGGCTACGGAGACATCATCGAGCTGTTGATTACGCGCGGCGCCGACGTCAACCGAATCGACAGCTGGGGCAAGACGCCGCTGTACGACGCGCGCGGCGGGGCCCTGATGACGCTGCTCGCGCACGGCGCGGTGATTGGAATTCCAGACCAGGACGGCAACACGCCGCTGCACGAAGCGGCGCTCACCGACGGGCTGCGCGAAGCGGTCGTCTTGTGCGCCCACGGCGCCAATCCGGAAGCGCGAAACCTGAAAGGCCAGGTTCCCGCCGATCTCCCCGACACTCGGGCGCCCGAGCTGCGCGCGTGGCTTGCGCCCGGGGGCGCCTGCGACAGGCTGGCGAAGGCGTACCGGCGGCGGGAAACCGTGGACGCAGACGAGCAACGAATTGCGTTCAACGAGTACGACTGCGAAACGCTGCGAAACGGGTACAGCGACGTGACGCGAGGGCTCTCAAAAGAGACGATGGCGCAGCGATGCTACTCGTTCGCGCGCGGCCTCGACACGGGTAAGGGCATCGAACGCAATCCCGAGCGCGCGGAGGCGGCCTACCGGCTCGCGTGCGATAACGGCGACGCACGAGGCTGCAGACGGTTGAGTGCTGGGAGCAAGGTCCCTTGATCCCGACAAACTCCTCATACGTGACGCGCCCAGCAGCAACGCATCGTAGTCAACGAGCTAACCGACGGTCGCAGTCCGGGTTCACAGCTCAGGCGGCCGACCGATCGAGTTTCGCCCGCGACCACCCAGCCAGCCTCCGGATTGCTTCGTCGTCACCATTTGCCAGGAACATTTCCACGAGCCTGTCGACGCTCTCCTGCGTGAGCAGCGGGTCCTTTCCGTGGTTCGTGCTCATCGTCGCACCCGACGATGCCATGTCAACCCACGGTGACATCGGCATCGACACCGCCGGCGGCTGAAATCCCGTGTCTCGCGCTCGCAGGAGAAGCGACACGACAAGCCCCCCGCCAGCGGAATCGCTCGTCACGGCGATATGTTTCGCGGAGATCCCTTGATCCAGCAACCAGTGGTAGGCGGTCATCGAGTCCTCGACTTGCGCCGGATGCTTGTGCTCGTGGGACCGACGGTATTCGAACGTCAATGCACGACAGCCCATCGCTTTCGCCATATGGGCAAAGAGCTTTCGGTAAATGAACGTCGAACCCGTGACGAAGCCGCCGCCTTTAATGCACAGGAGAACTCTGTCGTGAGCGGCGCCGTGCGGCACGATCCACATCGCCCGTACGCCATTTGCGATCGTCGTCTCGACATAGTCGACACTGCTCGGTTCTGCCGTGACCTCGGCCCAGTGTTCCACCATGTCGCGCCACTGATCGAGCGACATGGCCATCAGTCTCGCCTCCTCTCGTCGGATTGCGCTGGCCCTGCAAAGACCGCCGCATGGCGTTTGGCGAATTCCGCGAAGGTTGTTGGCTTGACACCAAACAACTCGTGCGTCCCGAGTTCAACACGCGACTGGGGGTGACGAAGCCGTTCCAACGCCTCATCGATCAGCGCATCGACCAAGAACGGCGGTAGGCCTGCCGCTTGCATTCCACGCCGATGATCCTCGATGGTTGTCTCCTGATATCGGACCGGTTTCCCTGTCGCCTCACCGATCGCTGCGGCGATCTCGCCCATGTTCAACGCTTCCGGACCGGTGATCTCGAGTGCACGACGGTGATGGCCGCCTCGGGTGAGAAGGGCGAACGCAATCTTCGCGATATCCTCGACATCGACCGGCGAAAGCTTCACGCCGTCGAGCGGCTGCCGCAGGAGGCCCTCGCCGGCGATGCTTGGCGTTTCGCGGAGATA
>Ga0066903_100006230_pt1 | contig 10541 bp, 10 predicted proteins | sample PanSoiMetaGPlot1_FD_67491 | JGI IMG/M metagenome (GOLD analysis project Ga0066903, IMG submission 67491) | Tropical forest soil microbial communities from Panama analyzed to predict greenhouse gas emissions - Panama Soil - Plot 1 (version 2) | ecosystem: Environmental > Terrestrial > Soil >...
AACAAATCAGTCTTCGGAGAGGGAAAACATGGCCGGTCTTAAAGCAGCCTTTTTGTGCCTGGTGTCTCTGGCGTTGTTGTCGATCTTCTCTGGATCTGCCAGAGCCCAAGGGACGTTTGAATTCTTAGGCGATCCTAGATTTGTTGCCGATCAGTTTTCGCCCAGGAATGGTATCCGATATAACACTCAGGGGTTTGATCAACCAGAGGTCAACTGGACAAAGAAAATCCTGAAGCTCCAAAGGAGGGGAGTGCCCGACTACGTTATAAACGAGATTGCTGCATTCCCAGGTTCAGCCGACGCCTTCGGAAGTTGGATCGACGATGCGTTCGAATCGGTGCGCAGCCAATTCACGGCATGCGGAGGTACTTTGGCTGATCGCGCCAATGGCGTTTCAGCAAGCAGGATTTACATCAGGGTCATGCCGACTATTTGGTATGAGCCATATTGGGGAACCTATGCGGCGGGCGCTTACTATCCTGATACAAATGAGATAAGGGTCGTCGATATATACTATACCTGGGCCGGCCCTCAAGAAGGATGGCTCCGGCATGCACGAGACCTGATCGAATGGGAGATCGGGAATTATTTTGCTGTCCAATGCAAGATCCAGCCCGAACCTCGGCCCTCTGGCTGGCCCTGCACAGCTCCACCACAATAGAGTGATCGCCGGTGTACAACTCATGGCAGGACGTCAATCGGCGGCCCACGCATTCCTGGACAACGAACTAAACATGCCAGGTACTGTGGCGGCACGACACGATGGCAGGCGTCAGCGATGGCTGGTTTGGACAGATTCAGTTGAAAGGCTACCACAGCGCCAGGTCTTCGAAAGGCCTGGCTCTCGCTGCACGCCTGTCTCTACAGTTAAAGTGGCTCATCTCCTCCAGGCGATCAGATCGGGCAAGGCACTATTCCGGCGGAGGGCTTCACTGAAGTAGTAGTAGACACGGCAGCGATCAACCACTGGGCTGGAATCGCCTCGCCGGCGCCCCTTTCCACACATGTCGCTCTCCTCCATCCTCCGGCGATCGCGGCGGGCGCCTTACGCTGTTCCGGTTAGCCCTGATTCGCATCGTTCAGCAATCTGACCCAAGGTCAGGATTTGGAGTTCGCCTCGTCGGCGAAGGTCGGCGGCATGCCCAAGTATTTTGCTGAGGCCAGCGAACATCGCATCCATCCCGTCGGCCAGGTTAGTGGGGTGGAACCAGAGATGGAATACGCGGCTGCATCGCGCTGCTTCGGCCAATCCTTTCAACGCCTTTCGGACCCGCAACTGAGTCGGCACGAACCTTCGAAAGCCGTGCCTGGGAAAATAGATCGTTGAACCCGGGATGTTCCACAGTCCAGACTCAGTTTTGTAGGGCAGGACGACCGGAGGTGTGGATGCAGTCACCACTTCGAGCAGCCGCGCCACTCGTCGCAGGCTCTGCGGTATACGTGCGGACTCGTACCAATTTGGTTCGGGTCCCCGGTAACAGGTGAAGCCGTACTGCTTAAGCAGATCAAGATGACCGACCTCATTTCGCGGAAAGGCAAAGGACCGAAGCACGATGCCCATTTCGTTAGCGATTTTGACGCAAGCGGCTACTTCGCTTTCGGCCGAAGCTCTGCTGCAGCCATCGTCTCCAAATATGACATGCGAGAATGAATGGCACCCGATCTCCTGATGCGCCGAACAAGCCATTATCCTGTCAACCAAATCTCGGCCAAAGAATAAAGGCTCGCTGTTTAGATCTCCGCAGGGATCATGCGCGAACCAGTCCGCCCGGCACCACTTATGCTTGGGTCTGACAATCTCAGGATGTTTGACGCCGTTCACCGTTTCGCATCTGTCGAGCAAAAGATGGCCAACTATACACCACGTGGCGGGAATATCGAGCTCTTCAAACAAAGCGAGCAGACGATCAATTACAACCTGCCTTTCAATCATGCACGCAGCTCCGAATCTCCTCGGGCCAAATAGGTCGAGGGTCCCCCAGATCAGCTCGAAGTCCAGGCTTACAGTGAGGATACCCTCCGAGGTCGGGTTGGATTGTGATACTCCAGATCCCATGCCTACCCGCCCCGCGTAGCCTTTACGAGATACATATTCGAGAAGTTTTGAGTAACGGCAGGTCAGGGATTCTGGCATCAGCCGGTTCCCATAACCTCAGCAGTCCGGGAGGCGACCACATCGCGAACTGATCGATCCAGTTTAGGGGTCTCATATAGAGGCCATGAACCCTGATTGCTCCGAATCCGGATGCGATGAAGGTACGACAAGGCGGAGGCACCACACTGTGCCAGGCGTCAGCGATGGCTGGTTTGGACAGATTCAGTTGAGAGGCTGTCACAGGGCCAGTTCTTCGAACTGCCTGGCTCTCCCGGAACACCGGTCTCTACAGCCAGGTGGTTCATCTCTTCCCAGGTAATCAGAGCGGGCAGCCATTGCTGTTGGTGCCGGGCCTCGCTGAAGTAGTAGCACACGACTGCGATCAACCGCTGAGATGGAATCGTCTCGCCAGCAGCCCATCCAGTGTTGCTGGCCTCAGTTTGCCATATCGTGGGACGGACCTGAACGAAATAGCCGCTGGGATCGACCGCACGGGCTTTGCTGGCGAGAGCGCCGCCACAATCCGTAAACTTCTGTAACGCTGCTTCATATCCGGAGTCGATCCACTGACTCACATTCGCCGCAGGATAGCTGGCGAGATCAGATTTGGCATTCTCCGGAGCCGCGAGATCATCCAGGCGATTAAGGCTCTTGTTCAGCCGCCGCTGTGTCACGCCCGTGAAATCTCCCTGCCAGGGGATTTTGTAGCGAGGCGTTATGTATGTCTCACCGTAATCTCCGGGACCGAGGTACCGCGCCTGCGCCTCGGATAGAACAGGTAAAGCGAGCAAGAATACTAGGGGGGCTAGGAATCGCATTTCTGTGACACTTCCTTTTGTCAAGATTCTGACACACAAGGCTGCTCTGACCAGCCGACGTGTGTGGGTTTGCACCAGCACAGGGCCGAGGCCGAGAAGTCATAGCTGGCGCAAGGGCGACGCGAATCGAAGGAGCAAATAAATTCATAGCCGATCAGGCGGAGAGATCGCAGTTTCGCTCGATCCCGCTTTGATGGTTCGAGCCGAACGTGTTGAACCGCTTCTCGGGTTTTGTGACCTGGCTGCATCCGCCAGAACGAGTCCGATTAGCACCCAAACATGTCGAAAGCTCTCAATGTCCTGCCCTAAACCGTCCAGCGCCAGTCCCGCCATAACACCCCATAGGGACAACTCGGTAGGACGCCGGCGACCCAGCCATGCTTTACACACCAGCCAGGAGAAGAACGCCAGTGCAGGCAGTCCAAGAGTCGCAGCGATGCCGATGTAGGTCATGTGTGAGTCGAAAGGAATGCCCAAATAGCGCGCGGGATGCGTGCCGGGACCAGTGCCAAACAGCGGATAGGTAACCACGCTCTGTAGGGATGTGATAAGCGATTGATATCGGCTCGTAGACGTCGATCGGCTGATATGGGCTTCGAAGGGTCGGGTGGGATCGAGTGAGAACTTACAAAAGGTTAGGATGATCATCAGGGCAACTCCGGCGAAAGCGCCCAGACCAGCAAGGGTTCGCCGCCCCCGGGTGTGCGCCTGACGTATCAGGGCCGCGACCGCAAATCCGATGATGCCTCGTGAAAAAGTGAGTCCAACAGTGACCCATAATGCGGCCAAGCCAATGCGTCTTAACCAGACTGGAAGCTCGGCATCACGGTGACCGATGGATGCGCCGGCAAAGATGCAAAAACTGGCGAGCAGATTCGGATTATAAAGCCCGGCCTGAACTCGAGCATAAAAGGGCGATGGAGTCAGCTCTCCGTAGATGCCTATGAGGCGGGTTTCTTTGCCTAAATAGAACAGAATGAGGCCTGAAACCGCCGCTGCGGCAACTAATAACGCGGTGACCATCATGACGCGGGCAATCACGCGCAGTACTCGAGGGTCCGACGCAAGATCAGCAGTTACTATTGCAAGGCAGCACAGCTCCGCAATCCCCAGGAGTTTCCACGCGCTGGCGGGTTCGTGGGGTGAGGAGAACAGGAGTGAAAGGGATGCGGCGGCGAGATACCCTGCAATCGCGAGGTTAGTCGCGCCGAAATGGGGCCATCGACCCGCCCGCCACCGTGCGACTGCCCAGCATGCGGTGGTGGCGGCGAAAACCGGATCGCTCCATTGTGCATGCTCGTGAAGCCAGGGAAAGGGTGGGAACCAGGCCCACGGCAATAGAGCCAGGGACGTAAGGTATAAGGTCAGTACTGCGCGATCGAGAACCCCAACCCTGTGCTCGGTTTGGGGGGGAGCGCTCGAAATAGACATTACTGCAGCTCGACGGGCGATTCTTGAATCGGCTTCTGGATCCGGAATGCGCCGGCGAGTCGGTGTGACATGCCTGACCTTATGATTATGAAGGCCAGTAGTGCTGATGCGGCTGTACTTATAAAGATCATAACCAGGGTAAAGACACGGGGTGGTGTTGCCGCCCCATGAAAGGGCCGAGCCAGAGCAGTTGACAAGCCTCCTGCCCCAAGCAGGAGTGCGGTTCGGTTGCTTCTCGCTAGCGGATGACTCGCTGCGACCGCGCACGCGAAGGGCACCACCACCAGCATTGCGCGTCCCCAATCCCCAAGGAGCAGGAAAGGAACAGCAGCGAGCATGACCGCGAACCCGAACCGGTCTTCCTCGCCCACACGCCCACGGAGCGGCTGGAACAACAGCACTGCGGCTCCGAGGAGAATAATCGGCCAGAGAACACACCAGGACCACATATACAGAATCTCGGTGTACGCAGCCGCGCCCCTAAACTTGAGAAGCGATCCATGGTAACCAAGCATCGCCCTCAAGAATCCCTGCCAACCATGAAAGCCAGAATCTTGCTCCGCCGGAAGAGTGAGTGCGGAGCCTAATAGCGCCAGTCCCGGAAGCAAAGCCGCCGCGATAGCGAGGCGAGCGTGCCCGCGTCGGTATGCGCTATAGCCCCAGATGATGCCCAGCAGCACGCAGTACTCTTTGGTCAACGCCGCAAGACAAGCGAAAATAAGCGCAAAGACCACATAGCCGCGATCCAAGGCGGCAATCATCAGACATACGAGCAAGAGCGCTAGTGGATCGACGAGGACTGGAGTATAGCCAAATGTCACAGCCAGAGACGAGCCAAAAGCAAGAACGATCGCGGCTTGCCATCGCGTCGTTGCTCTGCGCCTCCGCAGAATCGAAACCATCAACAGCAACGACGCCAGCAATTCGACGGGAGTCAACAACTCGAATGAACCAATGCGGCTCAGCCTGGTAAAGAATGATACCGAGGATGCTATAAAAGGTTGTAGAATGCGCGTGTTATACGGGACCCGTACAAGCTCGCCCTGCGATACGGCGACGTAGCAATAGCTGTCCGTGATAAGGTTCTCGCTTCCAGCGCCAAACGAAAAATGAAAGACGAAAATCAGACACGCACAAAGGACAGCAAGCCATATTAGAAGATGGCTACTGTACTCGCGGCTCTTTGTCTGATCTCGCCGCGGGGATGTCATTGAAGTCGTTCTCTCGTTTTGCGCTTGCGGCGGGCTAACGATTCGGATTGGGCCGGAGCTTGTTGAAACGAATGAGGCAGGAGGATATATGGAGTGTTGCAAGAGGAGTCCGAGTAGTCCTTATGGCCATTGTTAATCCCGCTAGACAGCCGATTTTCGCGGCCCTTGGCTCAAGCCAGGTGCGCAGTCTGACTCTCGATCAAGGGCCAATCGAGAAATATGGACTTGAACAGAAACGAATTCCTGATAGATTCAGAGATCTGACCCAGCTTGGCCGCGGAAAATCCATCGACCGAGCCCTCTTGCGCGAGCCTCATTCTCATCTGATCTATCGACAGTCCCTCAAGCATGGAGGCTAGCACAAACAGGTAGTTATCATCAACGGTGTCAATCCCGAGGACGTTCGGTTCACTCGACCCGAAGACCCTGATATTGGATAACTCTTCGACCCAATCCGTGACAGCATCGATGGGGTCGCGATCCGGACAGCGCTGTTTAACCAGATCGAGAGTCTGGGCCCTGCAGGGCACGTTCAGGAGCAATGCGAGAAAGAATCGATGATCTTCTCCGGTTATTTGGCTCCTTCGGCTTGTCAGATTGTATTGTCTGTCCCCTTCCTCCAAAACCGGGGGAATCAGATCGACGAGTTCGCCATGCCTCTTGCGCGCTCGACTGAGCAGATCATTGAAACGCTGCCTGCTGGTATCGAGATGGAACACAGATTCGAGGTTGCGCTGTCTGAGATGATGAGCTGCAGTCTGAAGCACCGAAAACGTCGTTTGGTAATCGGAACTGGTCACCAGATCTTCGACAAATGAGGCAGCTTCGGGGTGATCCATACCTAAAAGCAGCGATAGAGTCTGGACTTTTCTGACGGTGGACTGTTCCGTGAAGAACGGATCAGTGGCAAAAGAGGGTTTGAGATAGTTGTATTGGGGACCTCCCGGTGTGGAATAGGTCCGAACTGCTATCGTCGCTGAGGGCCGGTCGAGATGGAACAATGAGTGAATGAACTCGGACCCTGGAAGTATCCTCCGGGTATCGCCCTTCTTCAGGAGCTCGACATTGTCGAACTCCACGCTTCCGATAGAAAAGTGAGCATTGATTTCGCGGTCCTGATTGAAGGTATACCGGCTGTGTATGCTTGAGCCGAGCGCTACGTGGAAAGCGCCGCAGAATCCGTGCTGGTGGATACTTGTCGTCCCGTCGAGCCAGAAATAAATGTCGATGTGAAATCGTGGCCCGCTATAAAGGGTTATAGGAGGGTTCCCGAAACTTGCGGGGAGGTCCTGCTGGAGGGGCAGCGTCGGGCTGTGGTGGACCCAGCGGATGATATCCCAGGGGTCAATATCCTCGCTCTGGGTAGTTTCGTCGAGGGCGTTGGCCGCCACTTCCGGAAAGGATTCCTCATGGTAGTTCAGGTTCCTCCAACGCTGCTCTACTAATTCGCCAAGGTCCTGAAAGAATTGCATCATGTTTCTTCCTAAGACTATTTCGTTGTTAGCCAGTTGGAGCGATGGCTACATTCCCCAGCACTTGATACCAATAGCCATAGACGATGCGTCTTTCGGTCAAGGAAGGTCGCCTTTATGCGACTGCTCCGAATTACTGACTCAAATTCGCCCACGCGGCCTGGGATACCACAGGCCGGCGAGCATTTGGCGCGATCCTTGCCGTCGCGGATACTTTCACGACCGCGCTCGGGTCCGACGCACGATCGAAGAGTATCCTACCTGTAGCTAACTCCTTAAGGCGCTCTCCAACCACTGGAGGTCGGAAAGTTGTTGAAACAAGATGGACAATCAATAGCACTGGCAAGCAGTCCCCCTGCACCGGTACTGCAACTGGAATTGTTAAAACAACGGCCGGGAACACCAGTACAAATCGCAGGACAGGTGTTGCTCCGGTGAGCTCCAGAGCCAAGTACGGTACATGGTACGCACGCTGGGGGTACCGAAGCTCCAGCCATCGCCGTCGGCGAGACAATCGTCATAACCACAGGCACCAGCAAAGCCCCAAATCCCAGTCGGCGTATCGCACTGCGCCGCGACATCGCAGACTGCGCTGGCGGTAGCACGATCCGGTTCTGTAACAGGTCAGCCTTGCCGAGCTTGTTCAAAGCAAACCAGACCGCGTCTTCGCTGACCGGAGTCTGGAATTCTTTCTCCATGAGTTTGGCTATTTCATCCGCCGTTGTCTGACCATCGCAATGGTTCCATATAAAGGCAGACGTTTTGTTAAGGCAGTGAGCCTTGTGAGATTTCAGGTCGTATACGAGCACTTCGTCAGGCAGCTCCTGGACTACCAACTCCTCATTACGAGCCAGAGCCGCCTGGCGATTCTCTATTGTCTTGCTCATGCTATCTCCTTTCAAAGAAAGCAAGGTTTGCTATCGAAACGCGAACGGGTCCTGTGGGCACGAAGGATCGCTTTCGCGATAAATGGCCGGCGCGGTTGCCGGCCGTGTTTTCACTTAAAGTTCGACAGTTCGAGGATGAGCCCGGCTGTGTCCCGGGCCTCGCCACGCACACCCTTGAAGCACGTTGCTTTGGTTATCGCCCTTTGCAGGGTTTGAATCACTACGTCCGGTTTCCGCCTGGCCGGAATGGTGTTAGCGAGCAGTTCGAGAGCCGCCGGCCCCGCTGAAAGCCGCGCGGGACGCCAGGAGGCGCCGGGCCTATAAGGGCTGACAACTACCAACCCCACTTGTAGGGGCCTCGTCCCAGTTACACCGCCGATTTCCTTAGCCGAATAGTTCTTCTGTTTGCTGGAACCCTCTTTTCTGATGGCCAAAGGCTTGGGATAGGGATGGACGCGCCCCTGCATGTCCAGCACCGCATACTCGTCGGAATAGTAGGTTGCGCCGGCCCTCACTAGCTCTGCCACCAGGCTCGTCTTACCGCTCATCGATCGGCCGGGAATGATAATTGCCTCGCCATGCCATCCTACTGCTCCTGCATGCACGAAAACTCTGCGCCGCGCCATTTCAGAGACAAGCATTTTCGTGCGGACCTCAAAGGCTTCCAATACGGTTCTTAGATCCGTCGACTTCGCCACGGTTTCCATTCCATCTAGCAGAAGGTGAGGCGAGCGACTATTTCCTCGTGGTCCAGACTCTCCAACCCAAAAGGAGAACAATCGATCAACGAGCCGCATGGAACTCGGTTTCCAGAGCGGCGGCGCATGATCAAGAATCTGGTCCAGGAATTCCGGCTGGTTAGTGCGAATCCCAATGCGGACTCCGTAGGCCAGAATCGATCGGCTCGACAGCCAATCCGTCAGGCAGCCCTCTTCAAGCCGTGCACTGATCATTGTGGGATCAGCCGGCGATGGCCCTGGGAAGCCGCTCACGCCGTGCTCACTTGACGCTGTTAAATCCATAAAGACTGATGTTTCCACGGGCAGCGAGATCAAAAGCTAGCTGCAATTGGCAGCACCACCTTTCGCACCCCGGCCAACGCGAGAACGTTTCGCTCGCCGATTGCGATTTTTGATGCAATTCTGCCATCGCGGTCAATCAGAACGGCAGACGGAGTGCTGTTCGAACCGAACAACTGTCCAGTTGTGAAATCCGGATCAAGCAAACTCAACGATTCGAAATCTCTCGCTCTTGCTCGGATCTGTTCGGTATCACCCGAGGCGATGATTGCGAGTCTTGGCGCTCCTTTCGGCGGATTCTGCTCGAATGCTTTGAGGTCTTCAAACATCGCCTGGCAGAACCTGCACCCCGGATCCCAGAAAAGCAGCAGAGTATCTTCGCCCAACAAGTCTTGCGTACTTACTACCGCGCCATTCAAGTCGGGGAGGGAGAAGCTGGGGGCTGATTCACCCACCTCGATTTGGGTGCCTGAGAAGCTGACATGTCCAAGAGCTCCGTTGGAAGCTTTGACCGCTACCAGACCCGGACCCGCCGCTACGGTTTGATCAACGAGAGCGCGAATCGCTTCATCGCCGTAGGTCATCTCACTGGCGACTTTACCTTCGCGACTGATCAGGACGGCTGCTGGACTCCACTTGACCTCATAGTCGGCTGCTACGCTTGATTCTCCTTGTAACAGCAGATTGGTGGCCCCGTAGCTGAGCATTCTTTGGTGGATTTCCTTGGGGTCTCCTTTGGAGAGGAGCGCGATAGTCATCTGCTTACGGTAGTCACGCTCCCATGGACCTACTGCCTCAAGGACGGTTTTGCAGGGCGAGCAGTTCGGACTGACAAACAGCAGCAGAACCGGGTTCCGATTGGACAGCAGGTCCTCGAGAGTGACTTGCTGTCCGCCAATTGATTGCAAAGAGAACCTCGGCGCAGGAGCTCCAACCGGCAGTCCTTCCCGTGGACCTGCGGCATCTTCGCGCTGGAGTGGCGGTTCGACATAGTCCTCGTCGATGACCTTCTTCATTGCTTCGATTCTTGCCACAAGCGTTGTCTGCTGGCTGATGAGGCGCCGCAGATAAACAACGGCAGCCGTCAGCAGACTAACGGCGACGATGCTGAGAACGAGGGTGGCGATCTCTCCGGCTTTCATATCGCCAAGCCAGTTAAAGGCGCTGAAACCGGAACCCATCTTCCCCTGAACGACTATGAGCGTAGCGATCGCGGCCAGCACCAGGTTGCGAGAGAAAACGGACCAGCTCACCGGCTTGGAGTGAAGCTGGCCGAAACAGTTGCAATCAGGGGCCTGCCCTTGTGCGAGATTCACCGCGATCGCGGCGGCGAAAACTAGCAGGAGCCCAAGGGCGCCAATCGCGCCGAGCCATGCGGTATTTGTCGGGAGCAGCGCCAATCCAATCAGCATCTCCAAGAACGGCAGACCGGATCCGAGGGGAACCGCGAGCTTCTCGGGAATACCGAAGCTAATCGCTGCTTTCCGCGCACTGGCGAGGTCGGCAATTTTTGTCGCTCCGGCGAGTCCAAAGATGAAAGCCAGCAATAGCCTCGCGATCAATAGCACAATTTCCATATCAATTCCTTCGATTGAGTGTCTCCTCGGG
>Ga0066903_100006231_pt1 | contig 10541 bp, 16 predicted proteins | sample PanSoiMetaGPlot1_FD_67491 | JGI IMG/M metagenome (GOLD analysis project Ga0066903, IMG submission 67491) | Tropical forest soil microbial communities from Panama analyzed to predict greenhouse gas emissions - Panama Soil - Plot 1 (version 2) | ecosystem: Environmental > Terrestrial > Soil >...
CACCAGTATTTTTCACGATTCGACAAATGGTATCCCAAGCCTGCTCTGCAGTTGGCCCGATTCATCACTGCTCCGGTATTGTGGTTTTGGGGCCACGAACATCGCATGGCTATTTACAAGCAATTCGGCGTCGAGGGCGCGGTCAAGGCTTACGGCCGATGTATCGGGCATGGCGGAATGCCGGTGGATTTGCCCCCCGACGCGCCGCCGCATCCGGAGTGCCCGCTCGAATTCGTCGACCGGCGATACTACAAGAATGATGAAAATTTGCAGATCGGGATCAACGGCTTTGTGCAAATCACTTTGCGGGGCAATGTTTTGAGAGCCGAATATCGTGACGTGTATGGCACGGTGGTTTGTTCGGAAGATTGGACGATTAAGGACGGCGTTCTGTCACGACTCGCAATCGAGTTTTCGGTTTGAGCTAGTTTCCATCTTGAAGCCAACCGACGGCGGCATTCTGTTGCACTCGCCCTCGGCACCCGACGAGACGCTGTCCCTGTAAGTATCAGAAAAAAACAGGACGCCCGGTACAACCCGACACCGATGCTTTCCCCGTAAGCTACCGGATCACCACAGGAAACGCGGCTCGACATAGGGCCTATGGGCCTCCCGCCACGCGACAAATAACAGGACGAACAGGACGTTGACGCGGCGTCATGATGTGTAGGTTTGCTCCGCGAGGCGGTCAGTCTCGCGACGTTTCAACCCATTCACTACGTTCCTGCGATGCGTGAGCACCGCGCTTCGTGCCTTTGCCCACCCTACGCGTGCTAAACCTATTACGAATAGCCGCAGCAGTTTCGTTGCAACCCTCAAAACAATTAAGCCGACTGTGAACTTGTTCACACTAGCTCCAGATAGCCGTCCCCTTATTGTTCGTTCACATAAGTGTTACCGCTGGGTCGAGCAGGGAAATGCGGAAAATACTTTGCGCGACGATTCTCCTCGCAACTCTTAGTGCTTCTCTGCAGGCGTCTGCTGAGACCAGGTGTGATGCCTGGCTCAAAGAGTTGGACGACAGAGCGCAAGTGTTCAACTCCCAATGTGCTCACTCGTCTTTCAATTACAGTCGTCGCGACTACTGCGAGCGAGAACATGGCGCACTTCAGGCCGAACGGTTCAAGATTTTGCACCAATGCGACAGATTCTAGCCGGGTATATCACAAATGTACCCAGGCATCTGGTCGAACTGAGGAGTCCTAACATGCACGGCACGATCGAATCCGCAGGTATCAAGTCGGCAGTCTTGGGAGATAACCTCCGCGTCCAGAGGCAAGTAGGTGACGCGCTCGCGCTTTCGGAGTTTGCTGTCCAATCTGGTTTCAAGGCACCCGATGGGACCCTAATTCCGCCGGAAATTATCTCACATATCGAGACGGCCTCCGCAAAGCTAGGGTTCTTGCAAGAGGTTGGTTTTCCACCAATTGGTAATGACTCGAATCCGCGCCGTGGTTCGATTACTCCAGCTGAATGGGTGGAGTTTGAGCTCGCCTACTACAAGCTCTCAATTTTACTGAGCCCCATAACGGCGCAGTCTTTAAATGCTACGGAGCGTGACACAGGCGGCTCGAAGACGTCTTTCTTTTCCGCAGATTTCTGGCAACAGAAACTACTTGGTTCGTCACCTGCTAACAGGTTTACGCGAGGGATATGGTTCGTCGCGATCTGCTTGGTTGCATTTGTAGTGGTGGCGGATTGGTTCGTCGGAAACAGTGTACAAGACGGCTATCTGGCTAACCATCCGTGGACTAAGCTTATCCAAGCAATGATCCTGTACGCATACGGGGGTCTCGGAGCCTGCGCGTATTTGCTCCGATCCGCACATATATTCATCTACAAACGCACATTCGATTTCCGGCGCGAGCCCGAATACTACAATCGCATTTTGCTCGGAGCAATCGCGGGCGGCACCATCACGCTGTTTGTGAACCAGGCCACCGGCGATGAAGGCACAACGGTCCAATTGAGTTCCGCCGCCCTCGGCTTCATCGCCGGCTATAGCACTGACTTTCTGTTCAGCAAAATCGAAAACATCATCACTGTCATCCTTCCGAAGGATAAAAATGACAGGGCAAAACCTTCGCATGCTTCGAAGCAGCCCGTGGCTCAGGCGGATGTCAATCTGACCGATGTGGCCAACCGGAATGGTACAGCAAAATCCGAAACTCGGCGTCGTAAGCCAAAAGACCGAGGCTGAATCCCGGATTGCGTTGGCGCCCCGTTCATCTTCGCTGGAGCGATTTATGAAACGACTTAGATGGGCTGCACTCATCAGAACCAAAACGCTACGCGTATGCGTCATCGCCACCGCAGCGTATATCGGTGGCATCCAGGGCGGATTGTCCCAAACTGATGCCCCAGTGCCCCTCCTTGAAAAGGGAAATCACGTAGATTGGTGGTTTGTATACAAGTTCAACTCGTCATCTTTTCCGGGCTGTGGGGCACCACCGCAAAGCCATCCTGACGCCTCCAAACGAGTTTGTCTCTTCGGCGGTACGGTAAAGGCTTATCCGACATTTGGGCAACAGTTCGTATTCGCTAGCAGCAAGAACGGATCATTAAAGAAGGGATTCGGCTGCGTCGGGGGCACGAGCACCGATCCGCTGGGAGCGACCTTCGACCAAGTCTACAACGGTCGCTATTACTACGTCATATGGAACGATCAATTTTATCGCCATCCGCAACTAAAAGCATGCGGCAAGGGCGACAGCTGCGGGGCGCCTTGGGGTCACTCAAAAGGAATGCTCGCCTGGAATGAAGCAGGTGAGGGACTTGTCCTGCAAGTCACAACACCTTCCTGGCCCGCGGCTGGAAGTAAAAAGTTTCCCCGCAAGGGCGACGGAAATACGCTGGGCTGTATTCAGAACAACAACCTGAAATTCGCGCAACACTTTTTCGCATTGAGACTTACAAAGGAAGACCTTGTCAAAGTTCTGAAAGCGCTGGCGCATGCTGGCGTGGTTACGAACCCTGACAATCCGCAGCTGGTAAGGAATGGCGGACCAGGGGATGTGCAAGATCTGGTAGAAGCGCTCGGGACGCGACCCGATAAAAAAAACGCGCAGCCCGACGAGGAGACTACGCCCGTCGTTCAGACACAGCCAGCCAGCGCCAACTATAGGAAGGATGAGCTGTCGACCAAGGTAATCCTGATCTCCAAACCGCCAACGCTCTACGTGCCGCCGTGGCAGATGGTATCGGCCGCAATGGGAGGCATTGCACTTAGAACAGCCACTTGGTGGGGTGCGCCAAAAATATACACCACGAAAAAAACGCCGGGCTGCTGGTCGGCCGAGCTAGAGGCTCCTGGCCCGGTTCAAATTGCGACGACCGGAGAGTGGGAAGAGAAGGAATTTAAACTTGTCAGTAGCGCGAACCACGCAAAGATCGGAGTCTCGACGTCCGGCGACAGTCACTACTCAATTTTCGGAGATATGAATCAACAGGGCGCCGCGACGGGATCTAATGGCCAATGCGAGATAAGCCAGAACGGGCGGGGAGGATTATTCTTTGTCGTCAGAAACCTCGCGCTGTTTGAGAGCGTCACGGATTTGATTCACGGTGACACAGCACCAGTCCAGCCGTATCAGCATTAGATTCGATCTTCATGATAGCTCCTATGCGGCCGCTGGTTCTCCTAGATAGAACTCATTGCTCGTCGGATGATGGACGTCGGTAAAAACGCGAAACAGACGCGCTCGCAAACGACTGAATGGCACGGAGTCTTTCCCGCTGTAAAACGGCCTCACCTTCAGCTCTATCGCGATGTCGGGCCATTTTTGCAGGTCTGGAAGGCCCGGCGTATAGCCGCGAACCTCCTCTTTGCGGGGTAGCCTTTCTTCTCTCCCAGGCCTGGCCATTTTCTTCGGCACAGGCTTGGCCCTTTTCTTCGCTGCAGGCTTCGCCTTTTTCTTCGCTATCTTTTTCGCGCTCATTGAAAACTTTCCTCCGTAGGACAGTCAGTCCTAAAAATTCTCGTCGATGATCTTTGCCAAGCGAATTCCCGCGTTCAAGAGCTGCTGCTGCACGACTGGCAGCGCGTGCCCAATGTAGACGCCGGCGATGTCGTCGCCGTTGCTCAAGCCGTCATACGCCGTGTCGATCCCTTTCTGATGGGTTTCCTTCATCCAATCCATCATCGTTCCCGACGCGGCCGGGTGGCCCTTGTAGGTCGTGAGGTTTCCGCGCAAGTCGTCGGCGAGCTTGTCGAACGTCTTGCCGCTTTCGAGCGTGAACACCAGGCAGCTATCCCACACGCTGTGAAGCTCGACCTTCGCCTCGGTGCCGGACGAATTGCTCTCCCGGCACCGTGTCCGGCCGTTGTAGGTCACCTTGAACTCATTCCCGCCGCGGTCCCCGTGATCGGTCACGTGCATCGGCTGATGCAGATCGCCCATCAGGTGAATCACCCAACTCATGGCGAGCGCCTTGGCCTCGGTATTCGTCGACGTGCGCATCGCCTCGATCTGCTTAGGCAACTCGTTGACGATGCAATCAGGCTTACAAAAGCCGTCGGAATACGCCGTCGCGTCCGCGGGCCAATCGACGAAATGCCATGGGCTGAACACGCCCGCATGATCGCGCTCGCGGATCACCTCGTCGGCGTAGCTGGCGGCGTCGACGAAACCCCGGCCGACGTCCGAATTGCTCAACAGGTTTTGCGCCGCCTGAGCTTTGTCCGGCGGCAAGAGCTTGATTGCGATGGCGGCAACGGCGCGATGCCCGTCCGCGCCCTAGGCCATGGCTTGCGTCGAAAATCCGGTGAGGGCGAGGGCCAACACCGCGAGATGTGAGGTCTTCATGGCTCGCTCCTGGCCGCCCAGTAGACTACAACTACAGGTAGCAGTCAAGGAGAGCTAGGGCCGTTTTCCATTGATCCGATCAATCGGAAAAAATGACTTTATGCACGTTTTACGCGAGCACTCGCGCCGGCCTTTGTGTGCTGACCGGCCCGGGTAGGTTTCACTCGATCCCCTTGTCGGCACGCGCCAGCCGCTCGCGGATGCGCCTGGCAAGAGCAGCGAGATGAGCGGGATCGGAATGCACAGGATCCCCGACGCGGTTACGATCCCAGCTGAGGAGAAGTTTGTCGCCTGCGCGCCGCGGCAGGACATGCACGTGAACGTGTCGCACCGTCTGTCCGGCGACTTCACCGTTTGCCTGCACAAGGCTCAGTCCATCCGGCTGCAGCGTCTCGTTCACCGCGCAAGCCAGCTTTGCCACCGTTGCGGCCACGGCAGCGAAATTCTCCGGTGACATCTCGAACACGGTTGCAAAATGGGCCTGGGGGATCACCAGACAATGCCCTTCGTTGGCGGGATGAATGTCCATGAACGCCAGAGTCGTCTCGTCCCGATAGAGCTCATGACACTCCACGGTTCCGGCGACGATCTTGCAGAAAATGCACTCCGAAGCGGCCACGGGGGAGCGCTTCTCCTTTTACGCGTACCGTGTCGGCGGCCGACCGACCCCCCCCGTTTGAGTCGGCATGCGTGCCTTTGCGTTAAGACGTCCTCGTCCGCACCGGGTTATCCTTAGGGCGACTTCGTTATTGCTCCAGCTATCAGGTGGTCAATTTCGGCTTCATAGCGGGTCAACCTTCCTGCGGCGGCTCGCAAGAAGGTGTTCATTGTTATTCTTCCGCTCTCCGCGAAAATTGTCTTCGGATCCGGCAAAACGTATATTTTGACGCGCTGACTTCCTGCATGAAAACAATCGGCAAAATCGATCCAGACTAGATAGTCAGCAGAAATATCCTTTTGACTCAAATGCTGAAAGTCCTTCTGCGTGGCTTTTACCTCGATCTTCTTGTTTGAGCCTTGAATTTCAATCTGAATGTCCGCACCACCACCAAGACGGATCTTTTTTGCACCTGGGAACAACGTCTCAGCACAGTGCACGGCGATCGATTCGGAAAAGGTGGGAGGCAACTTCGGAAACTGAATGTGACATGCCAATGGGTTTGTCTTCTTGTGCGTGGCGATCCACGCGCAGATTTCACGGAACAAACTAGCAAGTTCGGAAAGCTCAGCTTGACTGAGCGGAGCACGTAACAGGGGCACGATCTACCCGACTATGCTGTTGCGATCGAAATTTGCGAGGAACGATACCACACCCTTCATGGTGCCATGAAGTATTGAACCGGGTCAGATCCAACGCCATGCCGCGGATTCGCATGTAGGTGTAGGTCCGGCACAAACGACCGATTACGACGGCCGCCTGTTCGTAAGCGGCGACCAGTTCGGCCGCACATCGGCTCCGACCAGGCCGCAGGCCGTGTAGACCATCCTCGGACATAAAGACCGCACCGGCATTTCGTCCGGCAGTCCGTCGGCATTCATGACCGCGCTGTGATTGCACCAAAGCGACTCGCAATAGACCAGAAGATTACGACAGCCGTGTCCGCGGATTTGACCGAGAGTCACCTGCGGAAACGTCTCGTGTCGACGGGGCGTCATGACGTGCAATCTTAGCGCCATCAGCGGACCCACGGCTCGATGAGCAGTCGAGCAGCGGCGCGGCGATTTGCGGTCCTATACGCCCTGGTAGGTGTTTTCGGGCCAAGTGATACGTCACGGACCCAATGATTGTTGCTATGGTTGTGGGGGCGAATCATGACCGCCCGGCCCTGCTTTGCGAGGTGCCGGACGCCCTTCTCCCGCATTGGTGCCTGCATAGGACATTTGCCGTGTTGCGTGCCTATTTTGATGAGAGTGGCATCCACGCGGGTTCCAAAACAACCATCATCTGTGGATTCATTGGCCCTCGTAACGAATGGCGGCGCGTGACTCACAAATGGCAAAAAGCCATGAGGGGCAGAGTGTTTCATTACAAGGAGATGCGGAATGAGACCAAGCTCCTAGAAAGATTGGCAACGATACTTGCTGAGTCCCAGCTCGCGGGCATCAACATGGGTTTTTTGGGCGACTGGGATCGGGCGATTAATTCGGGGCCGGCCTTTTGGAAAAAACGATACCCATCTTGCTACCAAGCGGTCCTAGAAATGTGTGTTGGGCACCTAGAGAAACATTCCAGGGCAGCATGGGGTGGTGAGCCAATTCTCCTAACTTTTTCTCGTCAAGATCAATACGCGAAATTTGCCGAAGAAGTTTGGCGCACCTTTAGAGCTCATAGGCAATGGAACTCTCTTGTCGGCTTTGGTTATGGCGATCCAGAGCTACCTGAATTGCAGACGGCGGATATGATTGCGCATGAAGCATTCCAGTGCGCAAGGGAAGTATATGAGCGCGGCGGATCGGCCCTACAGGTGTGGGAAAAATGGCCCTTAATCAAGAGAATTGTCGCGTCGCATAAATTGATGCTTGGAAGCACCCTGTCGGAAACAAGTTTGATCGAAATGCTCCACGAGGGAGACAGAAAACGTAATGCTAAGAAGAAGAAGTCTTAGCGGGGCGTTTTGGTGACACAAGTATAACTTTTCCTTTCATTGTAAATAACAGGCCCGAAACAATGCCACTTGCTTTCCGCAATCACCGGTTTGCATCGCCTCAAGCGCCCTGGCTCTCACATGAGTCGCCAATCAGCTACACTACATTCTTTAATGCGTGGGCACGGCGCTACGCGCCTTTGCCCACCCTAGGCTCGCTGTTTTGGCAAATGTATTCCCGGTACCTCTATCTTGACAGCAAATCCCTTAGCAGACGGTCAATGGCTTCGCTCACCTGCGGCCCCAAATCTCCAGGTTTAATTTTTGTCACGCCCACGACGTGTGGAAGTCCTTGCAACAGTCGCGGTGCGCTACCGGACATCTCCATAATGCACTGAGGCTTATGCAAGGTAGACGCAATTACCGCTTCTCCCGGACCTGACTGGTCCTGAGCCGCCAACACGGTGATCACAGCATCTGAGGCTTTGATCATGTCATACACTGCACTACAAAACTTCGTTGGCCCAAGATTGTCTAGGTCACGCGTACGAAGCGGCAATTCGACAGAGTGTCCTGCCAAGCGGTCTTGGATGTGTAGATAAATCAACTCGAGAAGGCTTTTTCCTTCTAACATCTCCACGACTGGACCGGATACATAAAATCTCATCTTCCGTTCCTCAGCCTAGATCAATAGCCGCAGAATCAGGGCGGGGATATATTGTGGGCATTCGAACGTAAACATAACCGTATGCAACATGCCCGTCCCGAAAGCGCATCTTGGCCTGCACTAACATAGGACCGTAGTAGTGCAGCGTTGCGCAAAAGCGAGGATCTGCTTTGAACGGAACCGTTACTACGGGATGCCTTTTCCCTGCGCTCCAAGTGACCTCAACCGGCTTCTGTTCTTTCGGATTCCACTGGGACACGTGGAATTCAATCCAAAGTCGGACTTCATTGTGCTGACCAGGGATCAATGAAGGCATCACCTCGCAAACAGGCAGGTTATACCGTAGATCAGTATAGCGTTTATTGCGTTGCGCTTCGTCTTTCTTGTCGACTTTCGAATCAAATTCGCGGTCTTTAGCTGCAATAGTTTGCGGCGCATTCGGTCCTCCAAGATATGGCCGGTCGTCAATTAAGCGGGGAAGCCATCTCCAATCCTTCGACAGTAGAGGAGCGCGTTTGGCGCTGATTTGAAGTGCGTTCGTCCGAAGCATAATACGTCCTTGTTTGGCTTCCGGATTCCATTTTACCTGAGGACGGTTGTAGCAATTGAACCCACCCTCTGGCAGTTGCCTGCTGCTCGCCGACCCTCCTGCAACGATGAGAATCGGTGGACGGGTTTCGTCGTGAAATGCCGTGTAACTGTCTTCCGAGAAATGGTAAGGACTGTGTTTGTGCCCGTGAAGAATAAGATGAAATCCAAAATTCCTAAGCAAATTGAGAAGAAGGCCAGAGTTCTCAACGGCGTCATATCCTCGGCCAGGCTCGGCGAGACCTGGTATAAGTATCGGATGATGGTGGATGAGAGCAATTCGGATGGAAGACTCAAGCTGATCCTTGTTAATACTTTCCAAGAAGCTTTTCGTTTTATTCAGTTGTTCCTCGTCCATCAGCCCGCGCACCGCTTCCGGTGTATTCCTCTCCACGTACTCTGAAGAGTTTAGACAGAGAATAATTGCCCCCAGATCATGTACTCGGTTATGGAAAGCTATTCTACTAAGGGGATCACGTGCCGCAAACTTGGTTCCGAAAGTGTCAGAGCAAAATTTGGCCCAAGGCGTCCAACGATCTTCGGAATCCCTGGCTCCAAACGCAACATCATGATTTCCCGGCACCACGAAGATATGGTCGAGCCCCCGCGGTTTTCCAAAAATGTTTTCACTCGCGAGTTCTTTAATAAAGGTTTCCGCCTGGCGGAATTCGTCGGAGCCCGCTTTTTTCAGCGAAGTCACCGGTGATGCATATAACGACAGGACATCCGGGATCGGGCTCATCTCCTAAATTTCGCCGCAACGTCTCAATTAGAGACCCACGACCCACCTCTGGCTTTTTTCCCGGGCCGACTGCCGCACCCGCCGAGAATCGGTGAAAGTCACCGAAATGAAGATCGGTTAAATGAATAATGGCCAGCTGTTGCGTCTTCGGAATCCGCCGCCGCTTTTGGATCCTGCGCGGCCCAACCCCGCGCGGCGCCTTAGCCATTTCATCCTCCCGCTGGCCTCCCAACCTAAGAATAGCCCTCTCTGATATCACCGTCCATTACTTGTGGAGAAATCGGAGGGACAAACACTTGGGAAATGCGCAGCGTGGACTGTATGTTTGGGATCAGAAGCCGAAGAGCTCGCAATGAGCAAATGTTTTCCGGTCCGCTCCCGAAAGCAGACCTCCGATTTGCGCTTTAATCGGGCCTCAGAAACTCTTCAGCCAGGCTGAATTGCGTTAGCGGGCTTGCTGGTCGCCGCGATCCTCCGCCCTGTCAGAATTCTCTTGGCCTTCAGTCGGCGGCAGTGTCTATTACGCTGACCTGACGAAAGCGCAGTCCGCCGAATGACCACCGGCAAAGTACTGGGCGCAGAGGCGCATTAGCGCGCCAAGCTAGGAGGTTTCTCGCATGGCGCAAGAACCAGAAATGAGTGATCACTGGCAAGCATTAGCACTCGTGATGAACGCCACTCAGCAAGCGCTCGCAAGCCTAAACAAATGCCTTCTCAACAATGGCGCTTTGAGACCGGGACAGTTTTCCGGGGCAATCAAGGAGACCTTCAATCACGCCGATGCGAATTGGACTCGTTTTGACTATCAGTATTTGCAATTGCTTGCAAAGTTGTTGGACGAGACTGAAGCCAAAGACCGACGATCCTGATGCTTTCTTCCAACCCCCAATCAACCATGCCTTTTGACTGACTTTCGCGATATTGCATTTTTCTTCCTTTAAGACTCTTGCCGCGTTGAATCGCTGCTCCCCGCCTCACACCCGCGCAATCACCCAATGCGAGAGGCCGGCGAGAAAGCCCACCAGGCCCGCGACCGCGATGATCGCCCAGCGCACGCCGCGCGCCTGCATGAGGACGGCGTGCATCTCGTCGACCTTGGCCGACATGCGGCCGAGCTCGGCCTCCATGTGCGAGACCTTCTGCTCGAGCACGGC
>Ga0066903_100006232_pt1 | contig 10540 bp, 9 predicted proteins | sample PanSoiMetaGPlot1_FD_67491 | JGI IMG/M metagenome (GOLD analysis project Ga0066903, IMG submission 67491) | Tropical forest soil microbial communities from Panama analyzed to predict greenhouse gas emissions - Panama Soil - Plot 1 (version 2) | ecosystem: Environmental > Terrestrial > Soil >...
TGTCACGGCCGCCGAGGTGATTGTCAGCCGTAGCAGTACATCACTCCGCAACGTTTCCGCGAAGAATGGTGAGTGAATACGGCGGGAGTTCATAGCTCGGTGATGCTTCTCGCGTGATTTGCACAGGCGGCAGGCTGCGGATTGGGTGGCCGTTTGGACCCTTGTCATGCCAGGCGTATTGCCGTCGCGAGAATTGAATTACGTCAACCTGGCCGACAAAACTCAGCGGCTGCTTCTCGCTGGAAAGGTTAAACTCCACGTTGAGTTGCGCTCCGCGTTTAGGATCCTTGTTGATGGCGATTAGGGCCCACTGCTTGTCCGGTCGTCGTACTGCATACGCAGTTACGACACGGCCCGGCACCCACGCCTTTGCCGAGGCTACGACGGGCAAGCCGTGCGCGCCGTTTTTCGTTTCCTTTGTGGTGACCGGAAACATTTCGTGCTGCTCGCTTACCGGCTGCAGCCATTCTTTCGTAAGGAGCTGAGCAGCATAGTACGCGGAGAGCCGGTTCAGTTGATCGGTCTTGGAGTGTAGCTGAAGCATCATGAGATTGCCCCACGAACATTTGAGCTCGTCCTGGAGATAATTCGGCTCATAGCCATACAGATACGGCTTCGCGCCACCTAACGACAGAAACGCACCGACTGTATCCGCATTAAAGAGCGCACCTTCAATGTCGACTTCGGGGCGCCCGCCAAAAACTGAATAGCCGTACTCGGTCATGAGCCACGGAATGCCCAAAGGCACGCCATCCTGACGCAAACTGGTTAGCATTGCGCCGAGAAGCGCTGGGATCTTTAACAAATGCGGCGCAGGATCTGCGCAGAGGTTGTCGAATGGATAGAATTCAAATGAGAAGAAATCGAACGGCACTCCGGCGTCTCGAACATATTTTAGAAATCGATTCATCCATGAACGATTTCCGGACTCGTCGGCCCATGTGAGCAATTGATCTTCGAAATTTTGCAGGCTCGGACCTCCGACCTTCAGTGGTGACTTGAGTTCGGCCAAATGCCGAGCAACTCCGGCGTACAACGCAGCGTAATCCTCTGGCGAAGCCCATTGTCCATCGGGTTCTTCGCCAACTTCGATTCCTTCCATGGTGTAATTCCGACGCAGTAGATATTGAATTTCGGCTGCGGCATTCTCGGGCGTGTCGTACAAAACGCCTACCGGAACGAGCGCTGGCAGGTTGTTAGTGAGTTTGCTGCGCAAAACGAAATCCAATCCAGGCTGTTCTGTATCGTAGTCGATGTCTTCGGCGCGATGCCAGGGATCGGTGGACGACGTGTAAATAATTGTCTGGCGATGCCGATCGGGTGCGTGCCGAATTTGGTCGTGAAATCGTCCATCCTTACCGATTCTCCCAAGATCGATCTCGTTAATTGCAAAGCCTAACGAGTCGCGAATATCGCCCGAACTCGCTGCTGCGATATGCGAACTCCGGCTCATTAGGATTCGCACAAACTGTACGGAGCGCGGACGCTCTGCCAGACGAACAAGTTCGCTACCGCCATGAGCATCATCGATTTTGCCATTTGCGAACGGCTGCCAGTCGTCGTCATCGTCAGGATGCAGATGCATCGGATCGTCGCCGGGCCAGTATTCGACACGATATCGTGCGGCGTAGGGCGTCCCCCAATGAATTCGGATTGCGTCGACTAATTCTGGTGCGGCGAGATCGATCACCACCCATTGCGGGTGAGCGTCCTCCGACTCGCCGGTGAAATGTGAATCGAGATACGGATTACTTTTCCAAAATGAATTCGGATCGCCGTCCGCGATACGAGAGTAGCCGTCGTCATTTGCCTGGTCGATCGTGTTTCCGCGCCGTGGCAACCGATAGCCGTACGAAACGTTGATCGGTTCGCCGAGCGAGTCGTCGGACGTCCAGTATCCGCAATTGTGAACCGGATCACTCCACGTGCCGCGCGGGTTCCAATGCCATGCTTCGCTGCCGAGCTCGGTTCGCAATCGATATGTCAGCGGCCCAAGTCCTGCGGATAGCATTTCCGTGATGTTCTTGTCCGTAAACATTTTGGCGCAATCGCCTTTCTCGTGACCGTCAACGCCGGCGCCCAATGCTTGTGTTGGGACGAACCGGTTTACGAGATGGTCTGCCGAGACAATGGCGGAAATTACGCGTGGCTTTTCATCTCCAAATATTGGTGTCGCAAGTGTTACTTGGAGAGCAGCTGCGATGATCGCGGTATTGCGTAGACACTTTGCTTTGGACGCTGCAAATGCCGCCTTATTCACGGCGTCGTATGTAAATGCGTACTTCTAATAATGAAAGCAGGGTAGGGATGGCGCACTGCGTCGTCCCCCGAAAACTTTCAGGGCAGCGCGGCGTCCAACCTAGTGCTGCGCTTTTTCCAGTTGCTTCCGAACTTCGCTTTTCTCCCGACGCACGTCCTTCAGATGGCTTTGGAGAACCGGCAACTGAGATTTTCGCGGATTCGGCTGGTGGCGCACAGACTTGCCCTGCCGGTACTCCGGCCCGGGTTGTTTTGCCTGGCCGATTTGGCGAAGCAAGTCATCTTCCTGTTTCTGAAGGTCAGCGTAGCGGGTTTGCAAGGCTTGGGTGCGATTTGTGGCGGCTTGTTGTTCCGCGAATGCCGCATTGATTTTTGCGTCGGCAGCCTGTTGTTGACGTCGGGTTTCCTCCTGTTGCTTTTGATAGGCGGTGTAATTGGCGGCCTGCTCGGCAGAATACGAAGCGGCTTTCCCGGAGTCGAAATGAAATTGTTCCTGAACGTCTTTCGGCAGTTCGGTGAAGTAAATCTTTGTGACTCCCGAGTTTGTTTTGACGACGATGCCATCGGGTTCGACGCGCGTGACCGTGGCGTCTTTGTATTCTTTGCCGTTAACCGTTTTGAAGTCTTCGGAGAGCGCGACAGTTGCGAAAGATAAGAGCAAAATTGTAAAAAGTTTTGTCTGCACCTGCCGCCTGGGTTCAGTGCACGTCTGTTCTCAAATATCAGTATTCCAGTCAAGGCGAATTGCTGAGCAGCGGAGTATTCAACTCACAAAATTACCCTGTCATGTTGAGCGAACCGAAACATCTCTGGTCTAATCCGCTGGGTGGCTCCAGAATTGATCCGAGATTCTTCGACTTCCCTCAGAATGACACCGAGATATGGCTTCTAGTGCAGTTCGGCACCACGGTCGGCTTCCAGCGAACGTCCGAGCTCGAGTGCGCGCTGGCGCAGTGCTTAAAGTAGCCTTCGTGCTCGTTGGATTGAGTCTCGCGCTTACAGCATGCCGCGAACATGCTGCCGTTGCGCGAGTCGATCCGAGCGGCCCGGTCGAGGTCGTGATTCCGGATCACGGCGTTTACACCGGCGCGTTCATGGATTTCGGCGATGCGGAGGACGATGTGACGCTCGAAACGATCGAGGATTTCGAGGAGATGGTGGGCAAACATCAGGCCATCATTGTTTCGTCGAGTTACTGGGGAGAACAAAATTTTCCTACAGACAATCTCAACGTCATTTGGCGGCACGGCTCGTTGCCTCTGGTTTTTTGGTCGCCTTGGGACAAGCCTTATGAGGAAGATCGAGGCCCCGACAGGTTTAGTCTGACCGAGATCCTTGCAGGAAAGTGGGATGCTTACATCGACAAGTGGGCTGACGCGGCCCGGGATTTTGGCCACCCAATGATTGTCGTCTTCGGTGTCGAAATGAACGGTACCTGGTTTCCCTGGTCGGGCGCTTACTACGGCGGTTCGCAATGGGTCCCAGAATACAACAATTGGAAAGGCCCGGAAACATTTCGGCGAGCGTACCGGTACGTCGTGGACCGCGTCCGCGCGCGCGGCGCGTCAAATATCAAATGGATGTTTCACACGAACAATTATCCCTATCCGTACGAACCCTGGAACTGCGCTCCGGCGTATTATCCCGGGTCCGATTACGTCGACTGGCTTGGGCTAAGTGTTTACGGGCAGCAATACAAGGATGAACCCAATCCGAACATTCCTTCATTAGTCGACTGGCCGTACCAGGAAATGAGCCGTCTCGATCCGCACAAGCCCATCATGATTGCGGAATGGGCTACCGGCGAATTTCCGCTTAGCACGGCTCCGCCGAGCGCTATACGCAAACCGGCCTGGATCAAACAAGGTCTGGAGCTGTTTCGCACGCGTTATCCGCGGATCAAAGCAGCGCTTTATTGGCACGAGCGCTGGCAAAACGCCGACGGCTCTTATAGCAATCTCCGGGTGAATTCTTCCGTGGAATCGCTCCGAGCGTATCGCTCAGGAGTCGCCCATCCAGACTGGCTCGGAGACCTAATTCTGCGTGCGCTGCCGAAAAGGTAACATTGATAGGGCGCGACCCCTGGCACGACGCAGCGAACTCGGCGAGCTCACCTTACCTTTGTTGTTCGCGTTCATAGACAAAATCTCCACTTGGCGGCGTCTTGAAAGTAAAGACCGTGAAAGGGTCATGGAGCCTATTGCCAGCCATGAAAATTGGAGGAACTGCTTTTCTGAAGTTGCGCCCGGATTGCTCCTGTTCGCCCGTCAATGGGTGCAATCAGCAGCGGATGCGGAAGACATTGTCCAGGATGCTTTCGTCAAGTTCTGGCGGCGCAACCACGACATTCACAACCGTGGTTTGCTCTACTCGGCGGTTCGTTCTCTCGCGCTCGATTTTATTCGTCGCGACGCACGGCGCGCACGACGCGAGGCGACAGCTTTGGCTGGAGCCGAGCCGGCCATTGAGCCCCATTTTGAATTGGAAGATGACACGCAGTCGGCGCTCGCCGCGGCAGTGGAATCTTTGCCGCGCGATCAGCGGGAGGTAGTGGTCTTGAAAATTTGGAATGATCTTACATTCGGCGAAATCGCCGGCGCGCTGGGAATTTCGCAGAACACAGCAGCATCGCGGTACCGGTATGCCTTGACCAATTTGAAGAAAACTTTGCAACCGCAATGAACGATTTTTCCGAGCTTGAAAACGAACTGCGAAAGCTGCGACCAGCACAGCCGTCGTCGGTGCTTTTCGGGCGGGTAGGGGAAGCTCTAGAAAAGAGTAGGGCGTCCGCCGCGGCGGACGCCAAATGGAAGCGATGGCGTTTCACAGAAACGCCCTACAGCAATTGGTGGTCGTTAGGCTTCGGCCTCGCCGCTGCCGCGGTTTTGATTTTGTTCGCAGTGGTTGCCGTGGAACGTCGGTACGACCAGCAAGAAACCGTCGCGCAAAGCTCCATTTCGCCGGAAACACAACCGGCTCAGCTCGGGGCCGGGCGATCAACCTCTCCCAGCAGGTTCGTTCCTGCCGGCGGCACGAACCTCGTTTATAACGCCCGCAATGAAGGGTTGCATTTTGCCGATGGCTCAGAACGACCGCTACGGCGCGTTCGCTACAACACACAACAAACCTGGCGTTGGCGCAATCCGGAAACGGGTGCATCCCTCCGCGTCTCCTATCCCAGCGAGGAAATCGTGCTGATTCCAGTTTCAGTTCAATGATTTAGAACAACAAACCATGAAAATGAAATCCGTATTCACCATCACAGTCATCGCGTTGTTGCCGATCGCAGCATTCGCGCAACCATCGCCTACGCCGCCGCAGCCGCCACAGCCGCCGCGTCCGCCGCGTGGGCCGGGAATGCCAGGTCATCATGAGAACCGTCCGAAGGTTCCCATCACGTATCTCGGTGTGGACACATCGCAGGTACCAACAGTCGTGAGTGATCAGCTTGGCCTGGCGAAAGGCTTCGGGTTGGTTGTCGATTATGTCGAGCCGAACAGTCCCGCTGCGACTGCCGGCGTTCAACAGAACGACATCCTCAAAATGTTGAACGACCAGATTCTGCTTGAGCCGAGCCAATTGCGAAAGCTGCTGCAAACCTTTCCAGACGGAACGGAAGTGACGCTTACTGTCTTGCGCAAGGGGCAGGAGCAAAAGCTTACCGCTAAACTTGCTAGGAAAGAAGTGCCGCAGCGACGCAGTGCTTTTCCTGGGGGAAGCCACGACTCGCATTGGGATTTCGATCCCACGGGCGATATGAAGGAGCAAATGCAGGACCTCAAAGAACAACTCAAAGAGCAACTGGGCGATCAACGCGGCATTATCCGCGATGCGGTGACGCAAGCTCACGAAGCGGCCAGACGCGCGCGTGACGACGCGCGTCGAGCAGCTGACCAGCTTCGGATCTTTTTTGAAGACGACGGGGGGGTCAAGGCAAGCAAGATTGATTTAGGCAAAGCGCAGATCGTTTTCTCCGACGACAAAGGCGAGATCAAATTAGCGAACGTCGACGGGAAAAAACTGCTCACTGTAAAAGATCAGCAAGGCAAATTGGTTTTCAGCGGTCCAGTCGAAACCAAGGAAGACCTCGACAAAATGCCGGCCGACGTGCGTGAACGCTACAACCGGTTAGAACAAAGTGACTTGCCCACTGTCGCACCGCGATCAGACACAGAAGACGCGAACGACGCGGATGCGGATGATGCAGATGATCAGGACGATGATGACGACGACGAGGAGACTGGCGAAGTGTCGCAGCAGGTTTCGTTTCAATCGTCTCCCCGCGAGATGATTCCGCAGTCGATCTCATTTTGAAGGACAGCGAGACCTTCGCCCACCACGTTCACGAGGCTGGCGGGTGAAGATCCCGTTCGTCATTTTTCTTGCCGTTGGAACCTCGCGTGCTTATAAGGAACACGCGTGATGCTACGGGTCTTGTTGCTCACCGGAATCATTGCGTTCGTATATCCGCTGTTTGGTCAAACATCGTCGCCGTCGGCTGCGCCGTCGCTCGAACAGCGCGTGGCTGATCTTGAAGCGTATGTAACCAATTCGCCGCGCGGAGCGGATTTGGGTTCGGCCAGTAGTTCGAACATCGCGGCGCCTGGTCCGAGTTACAACGCATGGATGATGACATGCGCCGCGCTGGTGCTTTTCATGACTTTGCCGGGCCTGGCGCTCTTCTATGGCGGGCTCGTGCGAGCAAAAAACGTACTCTCCGTGCTGGCGCAATGTCTCGGCATAGCCGGGCTGGTCACCATACTCTGGTGGGCGGTGGGCTACTCCCTCGTTTTTTCGCGCGGGTGTCCCGTTATTGGCGGATTAAAGTTTGCTTTTCTGCACGGCGTCGATGCGCGACCGAACCCCGACTATTCGTACTGGGTTTCACAGAATGTTTTCGCGATGTATCAACTGATGTTCGCGATCATTACGCCGGCTTTGATCATAGGCGCGGTGGCAGAACGGATGAAGTTCGCTGCGGTTCTTGTCTTCGTGAGCATCTGGATGTTTCTGGTCTATTTCCCGATCGCACACATGGTCTGGGGGATTGACGGCTGGATGAATGGCGTCTGGAATCCCAGAGCGAAAATTACTGCGATAGATTTCGCCGGGGGAACCGTCGTTCACATGAGCTCAGGCTGGTCGGCGCTCGTGCTGTGCGTTCTTCTTGGACACCGGCTCGGATTCAAAAAGGAAATCATGGCGCCACACAGCATGGTGCTTTGCATGGTGGGAACTGGTTTGCTCTGGGTAGGCTGGTATGGCTTTAATGCAGGTAGCGCGCTCGCGCCGGATGGAATCGCGGCAAACGCGTTCACGACTACCACACTTGCGACCGCTGTTGCCTCGTTCACGTGGGCCATGCTCGAGTATGCGCTGCGCGGTAAACCGAGCGTGCTCGGGTTTTGCTCCGGTGCTGTCGCCGGGCTGGTTGTGATTACACCGGCTTGCGGATACGTCGGGCCGAGCGGCGCAGTTATGATCGGGATTGCGGCTGGAATGGTTCCGTTTTTTGCATGCACAAAACTCAAATCCTGGCTCGGCTACGACGATGCGCTCGATACGTTCGGAATTCACGCTGTAGGTGGAACACTCGGCGCGTTTCTCACCGGCATCTTTGCGACGGCGAGCGTAAATCCGAATCTTTTGCTGAGCACCGCCGGCCCGGTCAATCCAGCTACGCAAAATGGTTTGGCACGAATCGTGGGCCACACGCTCTGGATCGAGCAATTGAAAGCAATCGTGATCACGATCACGCTCGCCGTGGTGGGAAGCGCCATCATTGGTGCGCTCGTGAGGGGAGCAATCGGTCTCCGAACTCCGCCTGAGATCGAGCGGCAGGGCCTCGACATCAACGAACACGGCGAAGAAGGCTACATGGTGACAGGTTGACATTTTTGACGGTATGGATCGGGATACCGAACAGCTCAATTTGCTCGCGATTTTTCATTACGTTGTCGCTGGCCTCGCCGCGCTCTTCTCGTTTTTTCCGCTACTTTATACTGCTCTTGGCGTCATCTTCATATTTGCCGCGCGGAACGGAACGGCGAAACCCGGCGAAGAATTGCCGCCTGAATTTGTCGGTTGGATTTTCGCGGTGGTCGGCTCGCTGTTATTCGTAATCAGCATCGTGATGGCGATTTGTATTCTCGTCACCGGCCGATCGCTCGCGCTGCGCAAGCGTTACACGTTCGCACTCGTGATTGCTTGTATCGAATGTCTCTTCTTTCCGTTTGGGACGATTCTCGGAGTCTTTACAATCGTTGCGCTTTCGCGTGAATCGGCGAAGGCATTATTCTCCGGCACACGAACGCCAGAAGCGCTATAGCGTCGACGCAACCGCCGAGAAGCTTTGTGATGGTTCCGTCAGCGAATACTGTACACGACGTAGACTGCGCTCTGCGCGCAGGCTGCATCCACATAAGACCCTAAGGCGAACGCCAACTGAGTTACCGACCCCCGCCACTCGATCCCGGCAGGCTCCCCATAGTCTGATTGAGCTGTTGTTGCCTCAACGCTTCGGCGCTGCCCCTCTTCACGTTCAAAGCATTTGCTCCGCCGGCGGCTCCCTCATCAACCTCGACCCAACGACCACCCGTGTGACTACCTGTGCTCGGGGGCATCCACACCATGTGCTTTCCTGATTTTTGGCCGGTCGCTGCTTGACCCGACGCCACGGGTTTCAAATCAAAGTTGAGCTGAGTAGTTTGACTCGGCTTCGTGTTCGTATTTGCGATGGACGCTTTGACAGCGCCGTTCACTACGAGTGAAACGCGGTAAACGCCCGGCTTTAGCCCCTGTGAAATGTAGTGACCCTTTGCGTCGGTTTTGACCGTGTTAAAGAGCTGCTTGCCATCGCTGGACTCAACGCGAACATCCGCGCCTTTAATCGGTTGTCCTTTTGCGTCTTTCACAATCCCCTGAATGCTTGCTGGTGCCGCCCAAGCCGTGGCGGCACAAATGAAAATCCCCATTAACCCGATCTGCAATGATTTAATAAACATAGATGAATAAGATTATGCTGGTTCACTATTTCCTACAGAAAAAAGGCGGCGAAGTTCCAAAATAATTTGCTGAATGAGAAAAAAGCGGCGTTTCCGCGCTATAGCCGCGCCCCTGTTCTGTAACTCGCAATCAACAGCCCACAGGGCCGTGGCTACAGATTAGAAGCGTTTCCTCGATATGACATTTCAAATACGACCCTTGATATTGGTCGTCGATTCATCGTGGTCGTTTGCAAAATTACTGACGACCAACGCTGTATGTTTGTACGTTCGAATCAAAATGGGCGTTTCCCTCGTCGTCGACTTCGACCCAGTTACCGCCGATATGGCTCCCGGTACGGTTCGGCACCCATACCATGTGCTTTCCGCCCTTTGCTCTTGTGCCCGCTTGGGACGTTGGCTTGAAATCGAAATTCAGCTGAGTCGGTTGGCTCGCCTTGGTCTGTGTGTTCATGATCGATGCCTTAACCGTACCATTCACAAGCAACGTCACCCGATAACCGCCCGGTTGCAGTCCCTGTGAAATATAACGGCCCTTTGGATCGGTCTTAACGCTGTTGAACACCAGTTTGCCATCTCGCGACTCGATCCGAACGTCAGCGCCCTTAATCGGTTCGCCTTTTGCATCTTTGACAAATCCCTGGATGGATGCCGGCCCATCCGCGGTAACTTTATTCGTTCGGAGACCGCTTTCCAACGTGCGATCACGCATACTGGTATTGACTCCCGTCGCCGGAGGCGCAGCGGGCACGTCCCCGGTAATTTTGTTCCTTCGCAGATTGGCTTCCGATGGACGATCACGCATACTGGTATTGACTCCCGTTGCCGGAGGCGCAGCGATCACGTCCGCGGTAATTTTGTTCGTTTGCAAGCCGGCGTCCGATGCGCGATCACGAACGCTTGTAGTGACTCCCGTGGCTGGAGGCGCAGCGGTCACATCCGCTGTAATTTTGTTCGTTCGCAGATCGGCATCCAAGACGCGATCGTCCAATGTGGTACTAATTTCAGTCGCTGGAGACGCAGCCGTGACTGGTGTGTTTGCGCGACCCGGGTCGAAATCTCCCGGAGGTTTGTAATCTGGAACTGTGAATAGATTAAGTGCATTCTGTACCGGCACGTTGATGCCGATACTGCTTGTTTCTGTCGGATGAGGTACAGCCGTGAAACGTTCCTGTAGATGACGGTCGTCGCCGCGAAATAACCAAACCGCAGTCGCGCCTAAAAAAAGACCGGCAGTCGCCGCTCCTACCAGTTTGGGATTACGCCGCGACCAGCGC
>Ga0066903_100006234_pt1 | contig 10538 bp, 7 predicted proteins | sample PanSoiMetaGPlot1_FD_67491 | JGI IMG/M metagenome (GOLD analysis project Ga0066903, IMG submission 67491) | Tropical forest soil microbial communities from Panama analyzed to predict greenhouse gas emissions - Panama Soil - Plot 1 (version 2) | ecosystem: Environmental > Terrestrial > Soil >...
GACTTGCAGGCGCTCGGTAACTCGGTTGCCGCCCATGTCGCCACCCTCATGCATGCGTAAGTCAAAATCAGCACGACCCGATTGCGCTTGCTGCAATCCGGTCTACGATCGCTAGGCCAAATGTAGAAAGACAATGGCGCAGAAAGACAACAGCGATATCGGACAAATGCCCTTCGAGCGGGCGATCGAAGAACTCGAATCGATCGTGAAACGGCTTGAAGAGGGCAAGGTGCCGCTCGAGGAATCGGTTGCCATTTACGAGCGCGGCGAAGTCCTCAAGCGCCGATGCGAGGATTTGTTGCGGCAGGCGGAGGCGCGCGTCGAGAAGATCACGCTGGACGCCTCCGGCAAGCCGACAGGCAGCGAACCGTTGGATGTGGACTGAGTTTGGCTCTTGGACTGGCTGTTGGATTTGCTCTTTGACCTGCCCATGGATTTGGCTCTTGACTTATGAGAACAAATAGGGAACAATCGTCGGTTCGATCAAGGGTGACTTCAATGGATCCGGACAAACGAACGGCGTGGCTGCGCCAGCTCGACAAGGAATGCCCCTATCAGGTCGTGCTTCCCCGCCGGCAGCTTGCCGACGACAGTGAGATTTTGAACTTTCTCGTTCGCTATGCCGGCAAGTTCGACATGTATGTCGAGGACGATTATGCGGCGTTCGTGCGTTACTGCTTTGAGGATCCACTGGATGCGGAGATTTTTCGCGCACGCTTTGAACCGAAAGCCGAGCGCTTCAAGCTTGCTGGCTAAGCCATAGACGGCGCCCTAGCTCCGTCGGGCGACCGACCAGCAGTTTAAGTCCCGCAAAGAACCCGCATCGGACAGGTTGCAGATTCTGCTCGCGGCAATTTGTCCGCGATCCATGGTTTCAGTCCGTTGAGGCCCTCCTCGAAAGGTGACAAGATTATGAATTGGCGCGCAGCCATGCCTGCGTGCCAACAAACAAACATTTTGGGGAAGAAAACCATGACAACTGCAACCATTCGATCGGAAGCTCTGGCCTCTCCCGCCACGCGCTGGGGCCAGCTCATCTTTGGCATCATCTGCATGGTGATGATTGCCAATTTGCAATACGGCTGGACGCTGTTCGTCAACCCGATCGACCAGAAATACCATTGGGGGCGCGCCGCGATTCAGGTGGCCTTCACGATATTCGTGCTGACCGAGACATGGCTGGTGCCGGTCGAAGGTTATCTGATCGATCGGTTCGGACCGAAGATCATGATCTGCGGCAGCGGCGTTTTGGTCGCGATTGCCTGGGTGATCAATGCCTACGCCGATTCACTGACTATGCTTTACATCGGCGCCGCGATTGGCGGCATCGGAGCCGGCGTGATCTACGGCGGGTCGGTCGGCAATGCGCTGAAGTGGTTTCCTGATCGCCGCGGTCTTGCTGCGGGCCTCACTGCGGCAGGCTTCGGCGCCGGCTCGGCGCTCACGATCATTCCTATCGCCAATATGATTAAGTCGAGCGGCTATGAAAGTACCTTTTTCTGGTTTGGCCTTGGCCAGGGCATCGTCGTAATGATCGTCGGCATGTTTCTGCGCGCGCCGCAACCAAGTGAAGTCCCCGCCGCGGCCACCGCCGCAGTACAACAGACACGGCGAGATTACGAATGGCACGAGACGATACGTACGCCGGTGTTCTGGGTGATGTATGCGATGTTCGTCATGGTCGGGACCGGCGGTCTGATGGCGACTGCACAACTTGCGCCGATCGCCAACGACTTCAAGGTCGCCAATGTGCCGGTATCCATTGTCGGATTGACGCTGCCAGCGCTCACTTTTGCCCTGTCGTTGGATCGCATACTCAATGGTCTCTGTCGGCCATTCTTCGGCTGGGTCTCGGACAATATCGGGCGCGAGAATACGATGTTCATCGCCTTCTTGGTCGAAGGCATCGGCATTTACGCGCTGCTGTCGTTTGCCAACAACCCCGTTATGTTCGTCGTGCTGTCCGGGCTGGTATTCTTTGCCTGGGGCGAAATCTACTCGCTGTTCCCGGCGACGTGCACCGACATCTACGGCAAGAAATTCGCCACCACGAATTACGGCCTGTTGTATACGGCCAAGGGCACGGCGTCGCTTCTGGTGCCGCTCGGTAATGTGTTGATGAGCGCAACCGGCAATTGGACCGCCGTGTTCATCATCGCCGCAGTTTTGAACATTGTCGCAGCGATCATGGCTCCCCTGGTGCTCAGACCGATGCGCCTGCGGGAAATAGCCAAAGGCTGACACGAACCGCGAGTTCGTCTCCATCGCGCGAGACGCTGGCGCTTGGTAACGGCGCGAGCGGCTCGCTAGCCCGGTAATTTCTGCCGGATCTTGCCGATCTCCGCCCAGGGATCGGCCTTAAGATGTTTTTTCCAGTTGAGCACGGTGAACTGGTTGCCCGCCGTGGTGCGCGCCAGCGTCTCCCATGACAGCGGCATCGAGATCGGCGCACCGGCGCGCGCGCGCGTCGAATAGGCGGCGACCGAGGTGGCCTCTCGGGAATTGCGAAAGTAATCGATGAAGATTTTCCCTCTCCGCAGCGACTTGGTCATTTTCGCCAGATAACGCTGCGGCGAATCCGCCGTCATAGCCGCAGCGAGCCGCGCCGTGAATCTTTTCGTCATATCCCAATTGGCACCCGTGACCGGGACAACCACATGGATGCCCTTGCCGCCCGACAATTTGGCGAAGCTTTTCAGTTTCTGCGCCTTGAGCCGGTCGTGGGTCTCCTGCGCCGCCGCGACGATTTCCTTCCAGGGCACGTCTTCGCCGGGATCGAGATCGAACACGATCCGATCGCAGAATTCCAGGCGGTCCAATCGTGAACCGCGGACATGAATTTCCAGAGCGCCGAACTGCGCCAGCTCGATCAGGTCGCTGAGTTTTTCCACCGCGATCACGTCGTGCTCTTTGGACTTGACGACATGGCGCAGCGGCGAGTCTTTGATATTGGAAGCGATGTGCTTCTGAAAGAAACATTCGCCGGCTATTCCGTCCGGACAGCGCACGATGGCGAGCGGTCGCTCGACCAGATGCGGCGCCATCAATTTCCACACATCCAGGTAATAGGCCGCCAGATCTTCCTTGGTGACGCCAACATCGGCCCAATACACGCGGTCCGGATGCGTCAAATGAACGTCCGCGACCTCCACATGCCCGCCGCCGCTCGAACGCGCTGGCGTCGACGGTCGCGACCGCTTCGCTTGGCGTTGGACCTGGGTTTGGCCAGTTTTGCGCATTTGCCTCTGGTTGGCCGACATAGCCTCCTCGGGCTCCTCGACCTCCTCGGTGGGCCTCTCGCGCACCACTTCGCCGGCAGGCTTATCTTCCCGCAAACCTTTGTAGGAGGCCTGACGTAATAGACCGTCGTGGGTGATGCCGCGGAATTCGGTCTCAATCACCAATTTCGGCTTGACCCAGATCACACCCTTGCGCCGCTCGTCCTTTGGCAGATCGAGCGCCGGGCGATCGGTGCGCAGCGCGTTCAACCGTTTCCACAAATCGCGCGCGGTCTGGTGCGTGTAGCCGGTGCCAACCCGGCCGGCGTAGCGAAGCTTGCCGCCTTCGTGGAAGGCCACCGTCAGCGCACCGATCGCATTCGGCATCGCCGTTGACGGCGTAAACCCGGCCACGACGAATTCCTGGGCTTTGTGACATTTGGTTTTGATGAAATTTTCTGAGCGTCCAGAGCGATACGGCGCATCGCGCAATTTCGAAACAATGCCCTCAAGACCAAGCTCGCACGCATGCTTGAAAATCGCCGACCCCCGCTCCGCGAAGTCCTCCGCGTAGCGAAGCGGACCGTTTCGGGGCTGATTTTTCAGAAGCCGGCGCAGCGCCGCCTTGCGCACCGTCAGCGGCTCGTTGGTGCAATTCCGACCGTCCAGGTACAACAGATCAAAAATCCAGTAGACGAATCGATTCTCGCGACCGTCTTTCAAGTCGGTTTGCAGCAGCGAAAAACTGGAAATGCCGTTTTCGTTCTCGACGACCAATTCGCCGTCGAGCAGCGCCGTATCCGCCGATAAGGCGGCAACCGCTTTGGCGATGCGTTCGAACCGATGCGTCCAGTCCAGCTGCTTTCGCGTCAATAAACGCACCTCGCCGTCATCGAGCCGCGCTTCGATGCGATAGCCGTCGAACTTGATCTCGTGAATCCATTCCGCTCCGTCCGGAGGAGCACTGTGCAGCGTGGCGAGGCTCGGCGGGACAAAATCAGGAAGTCCGCCGCGGCGCCGATCCGGGCGCACCGGATCGGCACTGCGTCGCGCCGCAACCGGCATTGCAGCCTTTGCGGTCGATTTTCTTTTAGCGCCGGGTTTCGCGGAACTCCTCCGCTCACCACGTGTTTTGGCGCGCGACCTCGACTGCGCTTGCAGTTCGGCGCGAAATTCGCGTTGAGTCTGCGGTCTCGCCGTACTTCGATTGGTGCTCCGGTTGGCGCTGCGGTTACTGTGCCAGACCCGCTTTTTGCCCTTGCCGCTCGCGATCTCATCCATCGACCGACCGGAAGCGACCGAGAGCGATTCCTCTTCCAAGATATCGGCTGCGCGCCCGCTGCGCGCTTCCTCATCCCTCCCCTTGATCAAGAGCCAATTCTCGTGGCGGTCACGATCGCGGCCGCGCATGCGCACCAAGTGCCAGCGGCCGTGAAGCTTTTTGCCCTCAAGCACGAAATCGAGGTGCCCCTTGGCATAGCCCTTGTGCGGATCGCCTTCGGGAATCCATCGGCCGCGATCCCAGATCATCACCGTGCCGCCGCCGTACTCGCCCTGCGGAATGGTGCCCTCGAAAGAATTGTATTCGATCGGGTGATCCTCGACGTGCACGGCAAGCCGTTTTTCGGTGGGATCCAGACTTGGCCCGCGTGTCACCGCCCAGCTTTTCATCACGCCGTCGAGTTCGAGCCGCAAATCGTAATGCAGCCGACGCGCCGCGTGTTTCTGGATCACGTAGTGATTGCCGCCGCCCTGGCCTTTGCGGCCACGCGGCTCGGCTGTGACGCCGAATTTCCGTTTCTTGCGGTATATTTCGAGGGCCACGGGTGCCTCAATTCGCGCTGCGCGGGGCCGTTACGGTGCCAAAATGCCTTTGCGAAAAAGCACCCAGTACCCTGGCAAAACGTTCAGCGCTACATAGCTTTGCTCGAACGGGCGTCGAACCCCGCGGTTATCGAGATAACAACGACTTTAGATATAAGCCTCTGGAAAGCCTAGCAGTTCCTAAGTCAGTAACGGCCGTCAAACAACGCGTTTTGATTGCGTTCCCTACGTGGAATGGTGTAGGAGGCTAAAATCTGTTTTCGATCATACTGCTTCCACCAAGTCGCCATAAACGGCCGAACTCCCCATAAAACGGCCTCAAATACATTGGTCTGAAGAAGGAGCGTAGCGTGACGGTTTCGTCAAAGACCCCATTGCTCGACCAAATTAAGACCCCCCAAGACCTCCGGCGTCTCCAACCCAGTCAGTTGCGACAGGTTGCCGACGAATTGCGCCGGGAGACGATCGATGCGGTCGCCGTGACCGGCGGGCATCTTGGCGCCGGCCTTGGCGTCATCGAGCTGACCGTGGCATTGCACTATGTGTTCGACACGCCGACCGACCGGCTGGTCTGGGATGTCGGGCATCAAGCCTATCCGCACAAAATTCTTACCGACCGTCGTGACCGCATTCGCACGCTTCGGCAAGGCGGCGGCCTGTCCGGTTTTACCAAGCGCGTCGAGAGCGAATATGACCCGTTCGGCGCAGCGCATTCCTCGACCTCGATTTCCGCCAGCCTCGGCATGGCAGTCGCGCGCGATCTGCAGAACAAGCAGAACAACGTCATCGCCGTCATCGGCGACGGCGCAATGTCAGCCGGCATGGCTTACGAGGCGATGAACAATGCCGGCGCCATGAATTCGCGGCTCATCGTCGTGCTCAATGACAACGACATGTCGATCGCGCCCCCCGTGGGCGCGCTCTCTGCCTATTTGGCCCGCCGGGTTTCCGGTCGCGGCTATCATCGGCTGCGCAAGACGTTCCATCAGATCGCCAAGCGGCTGCCGACCAAAATGCTGCAACAGCGTGCCCTGGCCGTGGAGGAATATGCGCGCGGCCTGGTCACTGGCGGTACGCTGTTCGACGAACTCGGTTTCTTCTATGTCGGACCGATCGACGGTCACAATATCGATCACCTGCTGCCGGTTCTGAAGAACGTCCGCGACATGAAGAACGGACCGATACTCGTCCACGTCGTGACGCAAAAAGGCAAAGGCTACGCGCCGGCGGAGAAATCAGCGGACAAACACCACGCCGTTGTGAAATTTGATGTCGCTACCGGCGCCCAGCAGAAATCGAAACCCGCGGCGCCGCAATATACCAAGGTCTATGCTGAAAGCCTGATCAAGGAAGCACGCAAGGACGACAAGATCGTTGCCATAACCGCGGCAATGCCTTCGGGCACCGGACTTGATCTGTTTCAAAAAGAATTTCCGAACCGGACTTTCGACGTCGGCATTGCGGAACAGCACGGGGTAACATTCGCTGCGGGTCTGGCGACCGAAGGCTTCAAGCCGTTCGCGACAATTTATTCGACCTTCCTGCAGCGCGCCTACGATCAGGTCGTGCACGACGTCGCAATTCAGCGCCTGCCGGTGCGTTTCGCGATGGACCGTGCCGGACTGGTCGGCGCCGACGGGCCGACGCATGCCGGCGCGTTTGATGTCGCCTACCTTGGCTGCCTGCCGGGCTTTGTGCTGATGGCGGCCGCCGACGAAGCCGAACTGGTGCACATGGTGTCGACTGCGGTCGCGATCGACGATCGTCCGTCGGCGTTGCGTTATCCCCGCGGCGAAGGCATCGGCGTACCGCTTCCGGCAGAGGGCAAGCCGCTTGAAATCGGCAAAGGCCGGATCGTTCGCGAAGGCAGCAAGATCGCATTGTTCTCATACGGCGCCCGGCTTGCCGAGTGCCTGAACGCGGCCGACGAACTTGCAACCTATGGCCTCTCCACTACGGTGGCCGACGCGCGGTTCGCCAAACCTCTCGATGTCGATCTCTTGCTTCGACTGGCGCGCGAACACGAAGTGCTGCTCACCATCGAAGAGGGATCGATCGGCGGCTTTGGCGGCTTTGTGATGCAGGCGCTTGCCGAGCACGGCGTCCTCGACCGCGGGCTTAAAGTTCGTTCGATGGTGCTGCCCGATAGCTTCATCGACCAGGACAGCCCGAATGCCATGTACGTGAAGGCGGGGCTCGATGCCAAAAGCATCGTCGCCAAGGCATTCCAGGCCCTGGGCCAAAACGTCCAGGGCGACGTGGTCAAGCTCGCTTAAAGACGAGCATCACGGACCCGCTTCAGCGGCGGCAATTCGTCGAATAATTATATTATTCTCGGAGCGCGCACAGACTTAACCGCGTCGCGCCCTGTTGCGATGGGCTCTGCTGGATTGTCATGGTCAAACGAGAGCGCGCCGATCGGTTATTGGTCGCGCGCGGCTTGTTCGAGAGCCGCGCGCGGGCGCAAGCCGCGATCGCCGCTGGACAGGTGACGGCGGACGGCAGCCTCGTTCGCAAGCCGTCCGACCAAATTTCCTCCGCTGCGGCGATCGCCGCGGACCCGGCACATCCCTACGTGTCGCGCGGCGGGGTGAAACTCGCGGCGGCGCTCGGGAGTTTTTCGCTCGATATCGCCGGCCACGTCTGTCTCGATGTCGGATCGTCCACCGGCGGGTTTACCGAAGTACTTCTCGCCCGGGGAGCACGGCACGTCTTTGCCGTGGATGTCGGCCGCGGCCAGCTGCACGCAAGTCTGCGCAATCGCGAACAGGTAACCTCAATCGAGCAAACCGACATCCGCAATCTCGATCCTTCGCGCTTGTCCGAGGCGCCGGATTTTGCCGCGATCGACGTCAGCTTCATTTCGCTTAAACTCGTGCTGCCGCATGTCAGCGCTTTGCTAAAACCGTCCGCGACGCTCGTTGCCCTGATCAAACCGCAGTTCGAAGCGGGTCGCCGCCATGTCAAGAAAGGCATCGTGCGCGACGCCGTCATTCACGCCGCAATCTGCGATGACATCGCCCGATTGCTTACGGATTTGGGTTGGCGGACCGGTGATCGCATTGCCTCGCCGATCCTTGGCGGCGATGGCAACCGCGAATTTTTTATCGAGGCTCGGCGTGGTTGAGCGGATTGTGGTCAAACGCCTCGGCCAGCACGGCGATGGAATAGCCGACGGCTCCGAGGGACCGATTTACATTCCCGGGACCCTGCCGGGCGAAACCGTCGAAGTCGACGCCGAGCCAGGTCACCCTGATCGCCGGCGTCTTGTGACCGTGCAGCAAGCGAGTGCGCTGCGGATTGAACCGATCTGCCGACATTTCGGGGTTTGCGGCGGCTGTGCGATCCAGCATTTGAGCGAGGATTCCTATCGCAGCTGGAAGCGCGATTTGGTCGTCACCGTTTTGAGCCAAGCCGGCATTGACGTGCCGGTCGCTCCGCTCGCGGACGCGCATGGCGATGGCCGCCGCCGCGTCGTCTTTCACGCCCGGCGTGGCGGTCACGGGGTGCTGCAAGTCGGCTATTCGGCGGCGCGGGCACACCACATCGTGTCGATCGATCGTTGTCCAATCCTGGCAAAAGGTCTCGACGACGCATTGAAGGCGGCTTGGGCCATTGCCGAAGTGCTCGACTTCGTGCGCAAGCCGCTGGACATTCAGTTTACGGCGACGGATCAAGGGCTCGACGTCGATATCCGCGGTTCGGGGACGCTGACCGCGCCGACCATGGCGGCGCTGGCGGGCGTCGCGCAACGCTACGATTTTGCGCGCTTGACCCGCCACGGCGAGCTAATTGCACAGATCCGCAGACCATCCTTGCGCATGGGCGCCGCAGTCGTGCCCTTGCCGCCGGGCGCCTTCTTGCAAGCGACCGCACAGGGCGAGGCCGTGCTGTCGCGACTTGTCGTCGATTGCTGTACCGGGGCTGATCGGATCGCCGACCTGTTCGCCGGCGTCGGAACCTTTGCATTGCGGCTTGCCGCCCACGCGCGCGTTTTTGCATTCGATGAGGACGAATCCGCAATCGCCGCGCTCGAGCGTGCCGCGACCGGCGCCGTCGGTCTCAAACCGCTTCGCGCGGAGCGGCGCAATCTGTTCAAGGCGCCGTTAAGCGCGACGGAGCTTAGGGACTTCGATGCCGTGGTTTTCGATCCGCCCCGCCAGGGAGCTCAGCTGCAGTCACGCGAGATCGCGGCCAGTCGGGTTCCGACTGTGGTCGCAGTATCGTGCAATCCGGGCACGTTTGCCCGCGATATCCGTCATCTGCTCGATGGCGGCTACCGACCGTCATCGATCGTCCCTATCGACCAATTCCGCTATTCGGCGCATGTCGAGATCGTAGCCCACTTGCAAAAGTAATACTTGCAAACGTAACACCTGCAAAAATGACACCTGCAAAAGTACCTGCCCGCCCTTGATTTTTCGTGATATGGCAGGCGCCGCCCAACTCGTCCCGTCACCTAAAGGATTTGAAAATGGCTAGTGTCCTCTTCTCGCCCATTACGCTGCGTGGGCTCACCCTGGCTAACCGCGTCGTGGTGTCGCCGATGTGCCAGTACAATTCCAACACCGGCTCGGCCAACGATTGGCATTTGATGCACCTCGGCAGCTTCTCTCTGGGATGCGCGGGACTCGTGATGTGCGAAATGACCAATGTCAATCCGCGCGGCCGGATTTCACCGAAATGCGCGGGCATGTGGTCTGACGAGAACGAGGCGGCGCTCAAGCGCGTCTATGACTTTTGCCGGACCTATGGCGTCGCCAAGCTCGGCGTTCAGCTTGCCCATGCCGGACGCAAGGGGCCGACCACGCCGCCGGCAGCGGGCGGCAAGCCTATCCTGAGCGAGGCGGAAGGCGGTTGGACTCCGGAGGCGCCGTCCGCGATCCCCTACGACACGGGCTGGCCGGTGCCGCACGCCATGACCAAAGACGATATCAAGCGCTGCATCGGAGATTTCGCCGCCGCCGCCAAACGTGTCGAACGCATCGGTTACGATGTGATCGAGCTGCACGGCGGCCATGGTTATCTCTTGCATCAATTCATGTCGCCCATTTCAAACCAGCGTACGGACGACTATGGCGGCTCGACCGAAAATCGCATTCGCTTTCCCATCGAAGTATTCGAGGCGGTCCGCAAGGTATTTCCCGAGCAGAAGCCGATCGGGATGCGCGTTTCGGCGACGGATTGGGTGGACGGCGGCTGGACGCCCGAAGAAACGGTCATCCTGGCGAAAGAACTGAAAAAGCGCGGGATGGACTATATGGACGTTTCAACCGGCGGCCTCGATCCGCGGCAGAAGATTCCGCTGGCGCCGGGCTATCAGGCACCCTTTGCAGAAAAAGTGAAAAAGGAGAGCGGCATCACCACAATGACCGTCGGGCTGATCGCCGGCTATCAGCAAGCCGAAGATATCGTGGCGTCGGGCAAGTCCGACATGATCTGTCTTGCCCGAGGCGCGATGTGGGATCCGCGCTGGGCCTGGCACGCGGCCGAGGA
>Ga0066903_100006235_pt1 | contig 10538 bp, 14 predicted proteins | sample PanSoiMetaGPlot1_FD_67491 | JGI IMG/M metagenome (GOLD analysis project Ga0066903, IMG submission 67491) | Tropical forest soil microbial communities from Panama analyzed to predict greenhouse gas emissions - Panama Soil - Plot 1 (version 2) | ecosystem: Environmental > Terrestrial > Soil >...
TTCCTGTCCCGGCTTCGTCGCGTAGCGGCGCTCGGCCGCGACCGGCTCGTCCGCCGTCCTGTGAGCCGGCATGCCGCGCGGGCCGGCGTGGCCCGGAGCGCTGTCTACCTCAGCCTCCGCGGGTACGCCGTCGAACGACAGGCCGAGCATGAGCCCGAGACCGAGCGCAAGCACGCCCCGCCAGAGGCCGATCGCGTGCACCGCGCCGAGGATCCCGATCGAGTTGCTCCACGAGTGGATCCTCCCCTCCTGCCAGCCCGCCCCCGGCTGACTCGCCATGAGAATCCAGCCGACGCAAACGAGCACAGGCAGGAACGCGAAGAGGAAGGTGACAGGCGAGAGCCGCAGCCGCAGCCCTTTCGCCCACGTCCCTACGTGGCTCGCCAAGGCGAGCAGGAGTCCGGCCGCACCGACGATCACCATCGCGATCCAGAAGCGGCCTTGCGTCTGGGTTCCGACCTGGCTCGCGCCCCAGAGAGCGAGCCCCGCTAGTCCTGCGGCGAACGCCAGTGTCAGCCCGCGGGACGCGTCGTACAAGGCGTACCTACGCATTCCTTTCACCTCATTCCGTTGCCCGACGGGATAGAAACGGCCGAGTCGCACCTCTGGGTGCGGCTACCCCGATCTACTCGAGCGCAAGCCTGCGTGCGTCGAACGACGACGACCACAGCTCGGCATGGAACTCGTCCAATGTCACGAGCGCGTCCTCGGCGAACACGTGTTCCACCACCCCGACCTGACGGTCGTTGTGGAACGGGAGGTCGACGTGCGAATGCGACACGAGGTTGAGCGACAGTCGCTGGCAGCTCGGGCAGCGGACGGCGAGCCCCACGGTCTCGTCCGTGGCCGTGAGCAGCGTGAACGAGGACGGGAAGACCGGCCGGGGCAGCTCCTCCGGATAGCAGAAGAAGCTCCACGGCCATTCGCCGCTCTTGATCCGCACCGCGGCGAGCTCGCCCAGCTCGCCGCCGACGGGCTCGAGCCGCGCCGTCATCAGGTTGAGGAACTCGCCCGCCTCGAGTCCGAGCGGGGCCCAGTCGAGCTCTTCGTGGGTGAGGAGTCCGTCGTGCTCGTCCCCGCAGGCGCAGTCGAAACGGACGCGGAAGACCGCCGGATGCGCTGCTCCAGGAAGCTGTTCGATGCTGCGAAACGCCGAGAGAAGCACGTGTGTCTCCCCCCGCACGGGGCAGGCGAAGGCGTAGCGGCTCGTGAGCGGGTCGTACATGTCGACGTTCTAGAGACAACGTCGGACGATCGGGCCCGGTTCCTTAGCTCCTCAGTAGGTGATGAGCGAGAAGAGGTCGTACTGCGATAGACGCTCTCGGCCGCCGAGGAAAGACAGCTCGATAACGAAGTTGACGCCGACGACGGTGCCGCCGAGATGCTCGACGAGACCCGCGATCGCCTCCACCGTCCCGCCCGTTGCAAGGACGTCGTCGTGGATGACAACCCGCGCGCCGTGTGCGATCGCATCGGCCGCGACTTCGAGCGCGTTCTCCCCGTACTCGAGCGCATACGTCGCGGAAATGGTCTCGGGTGGAAGCTTGCCCGGCCGACGCGCCGCGACGAAACCACACCCGGCCTTGACCGCGATCGCCGCGCCGAGCCAGAAACCCCGCGCCTCCGCTCCGAGCACGAGATCCGCCTCGCGTTCGCGCGTCCAGTCGGCAAGCTTCCCGACCGCCTGGCGGAGCGCCTCCGGATCGAGGAGCAGCGGCGAGATGTCCTTGAAGCCGACGCCCGGCTCGGGAAAGTCCGGCACCTCGCGGACACGGGTCGTGAGATCGATCTCTGCCACGCGCGGGAGGCTAGTCCACCAGGCGGCGGACGTTGCGGCGCAACAGGAGCTCACCAAGTTCCTGCGCGCTTTGTGCGAGCCGCTGGAGGTCGGCGAGCGCCGCCTGCCGCCGCTCCGCGTTCCGTGAACGGAGGGCCGGAGCGATGACGGCCTCCAGAAGACTGCTCTCTCGATCGGCCGCCGTGCGGAACGCGCGGAGGTTCCGCGCCCCGATCCCGAACCGCGCGAGCGCCTCGCAGGCGGCGGCGATGTCCACGTCACTCTCCGCGTAGACCCGCTGTCTGCCCTCGACGCGTGCATCCAGGAGCCCGAACTCCTCGAGCTCCCGCGCCCGGTCCGAAGTGATACCCGCGCGCTCGCAGAGCTCCTCGAGATCGACCTCCTCCTCCCCCACGTCGACGGCGCTGCGGCGCCGTCGCCGCTCCTTGCCGGCGCCTGCCTCAAGCTCCTGCCGGATCACGCGCAGGGGCAGGAACTCGTCACGCTGGAGGCGGAGGATCGTCTCCAGCCGCTCGACGTCGTCCTCGGAGAAAAGCCGGTACCCACCCTGCGTTCGCTGCGGGTTGAGGAGTCCCTGGTCCTCCAAATAACGGATCTTCGAGATCGAGACGTCCGGGAACTCGTCCTGGAGCCGGTTGCAGACGGTGCCGATGGTCAGGAGCCGCTGGCTCGACGGTGCCTCTGTCATGGCCATCAGCGCTGGAGGAAGGTGAGCCGGTACTTGCCGATCTGGAGCTCGTCGCCGTCGCTGAGCTCCGCGATCTCGACTCGTTCGCGGTTGACGAACGTTCCGTTCAGGCTGCCCTGGTCCTCGAGCTGCCAGCGGTCGCCCTGCTGGGTGAAGACGGCGTGCTTCCGTGAGACCGTGACGTCGTCGAGGAAGATCGCGCATTCGGGAGAGCGGCCGATCGTCGTGGGCTGGTTTGCGTCGAGCGGAAACGTCTCGCCCGCGCGACCGCCGCCCGAGCGGACGATGAGCGCGGCGCCGTGGACGCCGAGATCCTCGAGCGGGTCGAGGTTCTCGGCCGGCTCCGGTGCGGTGAACGCCTCCGTCGACTCCCCTTCCTCAGGGAGCACGAGCGCAGCCCCGCACCTCGCACAGAAGTGTGCCGACTCAGGGTTGTTGAACCCGCACTCCGGGCAGTAGACGTGCGCCATCAGGCAGGCGGTGTCGCCTTGCCGGTGAGGATCTCCGTGAGCGACTCGACGTCGACCGAATCGAGGACGCTCCGACCCTCTGTCTCCTTCAGTCGAGCGACGAGCTCGGCGCGCAGGATGTCGATCTTCCCGTGCAGGACGCGGCGGCGGTACGAGACCTCCTGCTCCTCGCGGGTCAGGTCGTCGATGAGCTTCTTGAGGTCCTCGTCGGAGAGCGTCGCGAGATCCGGCAGCAATTCCATCGTGCCCTTTCTTCGGGGTGCGGGCACCCTCAGCGAGGGTGAAGCTGAACTTTAGCCTTTGTGTTCGGCGGGCGCTACGCCCGTGTCGCGGCCGCCTCGCCCTGCTCGATCTCGTCGACGAGCGCCCGTAGCTCCCGCGCCAGCTCGTCCGACTGCTCGCGCGTCTCCCCTTCTGCGTAGAGGTGGATGATGGGCTCGTCGGGATCCGGCAGCACCTGGGCCCAGCCGCGTTCGTCGAACAGCTTGATTCCGTCCGTGAGGTCGAGGTCGCGTCCGGCCAGCCGCTCGTTCAGGACGCGCATCACGAGGCCCTTGAGGGCCCACGGGCACGGCACCTGGTGATGGACGAGCGTCGACTCGGGCAGCTCGGCCACGAGTTCCGACAGCGGCCGCTTGACGGGCGCGAGCAGCTCGAGCAGCTTCGCGAGGCTCGCGACTGCATCGTATCCGGGGAGGAACTCGGGGAAGGCGTAACCGCCTCCGACGGCGCCGGCGAAGACGACCCCTCCCTCGGCCGCCGCCCGTGTCAGCTCGGGCAGCGACGTGGGCGTACGGACGATCTCGAACCGCGAGTTGTCGACGAGCCGCTCGACCTGGCTCGTCACCGTCACCGGGAATGCGAGCTTCCCGCGACGTCCGTTCGAGCCGAGCAGGCGCAGAAACAGCAGCAGCGCCTGCTCCACGGGCACCTCGCGCGCCTCCTCGTCGACGAGATGCAGGCGTTCCGCCGAGCGGTCGAAGACCGCGCCGAGGTCCGCGCCCACCACCGGAACTAGCCGCTTCGTCTGGCCGATCGACGCGGCCAACCCGGGTGCCGCATCGGCGTCGGGCCCCTCGCCCGTGAAGGCGTGCGCGGCGACGATCTCGACTCCGAGGGGACCGAGCACGAGCGGGAGGACGTACGAGGCGCTGGAGAACCCGTAGTCGACGACGATCCGGAAGCGGCGGGCGCGTACGGCCTCGACGTCGATCGTCGAGAGCAGCTCGGAGGCGTACGTCTCCCGCACCCTTGCCGGGTACGAGATGCTGCCGACCTCCGCCGCGGCGACCCGACGGAACTCGCCGCGCGTGAAGTGCTTCTCGACCTCCTTCTGCATCACAGCGCTCATCTCGACCCCGGGCGGCTCGAAGAACTGGATCCGGATCACCTCCGGGTCGGTCGGGCTGACGCCGACGTGGAAGCCTGCGTCGTGCGCCTCCGACTTCACGAGGTGCCGCGCGACGGCCGCGGGACTGACGCGAAGGTCGGCGACGTGGACTCCCGTCGACGACATCCCCGAGATCATCGCCCGCTTGATCATCCGGCAGGCGGCGGCGGCCTCGCGGCTGGCGACGACGCGCGCGCCGCGCTTGAGCGCGGTGCCGAGCGCGGCCGCGAGCCTCACCGCCACGTCCGGCGTCAGGTCGACGTTGACCATCCCTGCGACGCCCTGTTTGCCGAAGACGCGGGTCGTGCCGCGGGACTCCCAGATCAGGCTCTCGTGGAGCTGCGAGCCGGTCTCGACCTCCTTGAACGGATAGATGCGAACGCCGGGGAGGATCACGCTCTCCGCTCCCACCGTGACCTCGTCTCCGATCGCCACGCCCTCGTGGACCCGGACGTGGGCGCGGAGGTCGCAGCTGCGGCCCACGATCGCGCCTTCGAGCTCCGTGCTGCGGCCGATGTACGTCGAGGTGTCGACGATCGATCGGACGACCCGTCCGCGCTCGCGCACGGTCACGCTCGTCGAGAGCACGCTGTACGGGCCGACATGGGCCCCGGGCGCGATCCGGCAGTAGTTGCCGAGGTAGGCCGGCCCCTCGATCGCCTCGAGGTCGTCGAGGTCCACCCCATCCCCCAGCCAGACATTCCCCCGGATGCGGATCCCCGGGATCTCGAGCTGGACGCTCTCGTCGAGGGCGTCGAAGTTCGCCTGACGGAACTGATCGAGGTTGCCGATGTCCTGCCAGTAGCCGTCCATGACATGGCCGTAGATCGGCCGGCCCATCTCGAGCAAGAGCGGGAACAGCTCCTTCGAGAAGTCGTAGGGCCGGTCCTGTGGGATGTGCTTCAGGACCTCCGGCTCGAGCACGTAGATGCCGGTATTGATGGTGTCGGAGAAGACCTGCCCCCAGGACGGCTTCTCGAGGAAGCGCTCGACCCGTCCGTCCTCGTCGGTCACGACGATCCCGAACTCGAGCGGGTTGTCGACCGACTTGAGGCCGATCGTCACCGAGGCGCCCTTCTCGCGATGGGTCTCGACGAGCCGCGTGAGGTCGACGTCACAGAGCGCGTCGCCGGAGATGACGAGGAACGTGTCGTCCAGACGGCCCGCCGCGCGTTTCACGGAGCCGGCAGTGCCGAGCGGCGATTCCTCGACCGAATAGCCGATGTCTACGCCGAGCGACTCACCGCTGCCGAAGTAGCTCCGGATCGCCTGCGGCAGGAAGGCGACGGTGACGATCACGTCCTCGAACCCGTGTCGCTTCAGGAGCTCGACGATGTGCTCCATGCACGGTTTGCCGACGATCGGCACCATCGGCTTCGGCTGGTTGGAGGTCAGGGGCCGCAGCCGCGTGCCCTCCCCCCCTGCCATCACGACGGCCTTCATCGGCGCAGCTCTCTCCGGGCCGTCCGCACGTAGAACACGCCGGCCACGACCGCGAGCGCGAGGCCGGCCCAGAAGAGATAGAGCGGCCACTGGGTCGAGGGCTCGGTGACGATGCGGAAGAAGATCGCGGCGTAGAGGATCCACGTGGCCGCCTTGCCGACGGTGTTGACCTCCACTTCGAGTCCGCGCGGGGCGAGAAAGCTCGAGCCGGCGAGCAGGAGCACGTCGCGCGCGACGATGACGACGAGCCCGACCCACGGCAGCCGGTCGTAGACGGCGAGGAGGATCACCGCCGCGTCGATCATCAGCCGGTCCGCCAGCGGGTCGGCGAGCTTCCCGAAGCGCGACTCCACATGCCAGCGGCGTGCGAGAAAACCGTCCACCTGATCCGTGATCCCGGCCACGCCGAAAACTACGCCTGCCGGCCAGCTCGGCCGCTGGCCCGCGCGCACCATGAGCACCACGAAAACAGGGATCAGAGCGAGCCGCGCGATCGTGAGCACGTTCGGGAGCTGCGCGAGCGGCGGTGAGACTGCGCGTGCCTCCATGTGGCGAAGGATACGGGCGTCACCTCCGTATGCTCTCGCCGTGGCCGAGCCGCCGCGGATTCCGGGGTTCGTCAATGCGCACTGCCACGCCTTTCAGCGGGCACTGCGCGGGCGGACCGAAGGAGGCGACTTCTGGGCGTGGCGCGAGTCGATGCTCGAGCTCGCGGCCGCGCAGACGCCCGAGTCCGTGCGGACGGGATACGTTGCCGTCTACCGGGAGCTGCTTTCGGCCGGGTACACGGCGGTGGGTGAGTTCCACTACCTGGGGCTCGCTGAGGCGCACGCCGCGGCCGAGGCCGCGGCCGAGGCGGGGATCGAACTCGTCCTCCTCCACGTCGCCTACGCCCGGGGCGGGATCGAACGGTTCCGGCAGGAGTCGGTTGCCGCGTACCTCGAAGAGTTGGAGGAGCTGCGCGCCGCCGGGTTTCGCGTCGGTGTCGCCCCACACTCCGTGCGTGCCTGCCCGCGCGAATGGCTCGAGGAGCTCGGCCGCTACGCGGCCCTGGAAGAACTCCCGCTCCACGTCCACGCCGACGAGCAGCCGCGCGAGATCGAGGAGTGCCTCGCCGAGCACGGACTTCGCCCGATCGAGCTACTCGAGGCCTGCGGCTGCCTCGGCCCGCGCACGACGATCGTCCATGCCACGCACGCGGACGGACACGAACTCGACCTGCTTGCGGCGGCCGGCACCCGCATCTGCGCCTGCCCGACCACGGAGGCGAACCTAGGAGACGGCTTCCTGCCGGTGGAACGCGTCCTCCACCGCGGTATCGAGCTCTGTATCGGTTCGGACTCGAATGTCCGGATCGACCCGCTGGATGAGCTGCGCGAGCTCGACGGGATCGCGCGGAGGCAGTCCGGTCGGCGCGACGTCTTCGGCGTGGACGAGCTGCTGGACGTCGGCTCCGCTGCCGGTGGCCGATCACTAGGGCTCGAGTCCTGGCCGGATGCCGCGGTCGACGTCGACGATCCTCAGCTCGGCGGAGCCGAGGACTGGCGAAGCGCCCTCGTCGCCGGCTGCTCGGCAAGCGTCCTCCGGGGTCCGGGTTAGGTTCTCGTCACTGCCAACCGGAGGAGGTTCAGTGGACGAGCTTTGGTCGACATCGGAGGAGGAGCGTACGTTCGGTCTCGTCCGCGATCTCCTGATGGAGATGCGCGACCGCGGCGGCGGGATCTACATCATGCCGGTGACCGAGGAGATGGACGCCTACGGAGTCGACGGTTGGGTCGTCGGTCGATTCAGCGCTGAGGGCCACGAGGATCTCGCGGTCGGACCGTGGCTCGACCAGGTCGTGGCCGCCGCGCGGGAAGCCGCGGCCTGAGCCGGCCAAAGAAACGAAACCCCCTGTGTCCAGGAGGTTTCGAGAGTCGGGGCGTCCGAGATTCGGTGAGCGGCGCGCGCGGCTAGTGACGGACCACCGCGCTCTTCACTCCGGTTGCCGCACTGGACGCGGCGCTTGCGGCTGCCCCTGTCGCGCGCATCCAGGTCGAGCGTTCCACCTTCGCCTTCCTTCGGCTGCGCACTGCAGCGCCCGCAGCGGCCGCAACGCCGGCCACCACGATTGCTCCAACGACCCACTTCATGGGCTCTCCTTTCGTCGCCATGACGCTCGCTGGGCCACGGGCTGAACAGCAAGTTTAGGCGAGGCCGAGCCTAGACAACGTCTTCTCGTGAGATGGCGTCGTCTCGTTTGAAGTAGAGCTCCGTGTCGCCGTCGGGCCAGATGCCGATCGCGTTGGTGTCGGGATAGACCCCGATGCTCGGGAGGGCTGCTGTCGAGAAGAGCAGCAGTCTCGCCTTGGCCCCGCCGCGGTTCAGAATCTGGTGCGCGCCGCCGGGGCCGGGCGGGAAGCGCATTAGGGCTCCGCGGTCGAGGTCGACCTCGCCATCCGGCACGCGCACGACGACGGCCCCATCGAGCACCAGCAACCACTCTTCGACGTACTCGTAGTGATAGGGCAACGATGCGTCCTCGTCTAGCTCATAGAGAAACATCGCCGTCTCCTCGGAACTCAGGTCAAGACGCCCGGTGAACTCGTCTTCGAAGACATTCGGCATGGTGTCCTCCTTCGTCGTGATGAGATAACTTTCGCGCGTCTGGCAGAGAGCCGCAGGCGGAGTGCGCTCGCCTGGGCCACTGTTCAGGAATGACCTTTGAGGCGAGCGGCTCGACCGTGATCGGGTTTCCGGCATGAACCTCGGACGACTTCGACTCTGGTGGAAGCAACCGCCCGCAGCGGACGCGGACCACCCGCTCACCGAGGAGGAACGCGAGGAGCTACGGAGTCACCCGACGGGTGCCTACGAGTGGGCCGAGCGCCCCGATCGCCTCGGTCGAGGCTGGACCAACGCCGACGACGATTTCAGGCACCAGTAACGGTCGCCTGACAAGAAGCGTCAGTGGCGCGGCCTGTCGTCCTGCTGAGAGGGAACCCAGTTCGTCGGCGCAGCCGAATCGCCGAAGCCTCCGGTGTTGTCGGCCCACGCCCTGGGCGCGGCAGCCAGCGCGTCGACGTCGTCCACCGGCCGCCCGTCTGCCCGCGATGGGTCCCAGAAATCCCCCTCCTAAGGCGCGATCAAGCGCGATGCCCCGCCGCAGTGCTTGTATCGAGGGCGATCAAGGCAGATCATCCGAGCGTGCGGCAACATCTCGTCGGAGCGGGGGTCACGGCGGCATCTCTCGTCGCGCTTGTCGGCGCGGCAGGTGCGTCGGCGGCGAAGTCGCCGCGCACCGTCGCGCTGAGGATCAGCTTCACCGGCTCGGGGCAGTTGTGGGTAACAGGGGCCCTTGCGTCGGGCCGGTACACCTGCACCTCCACATCCTCACCCTGCACAGTCACGTTCCACGTCCCGCGTGGGCGACGAATTGTGTTGCACGAGCAGCCCGCGAACGGGTGGCACCTGACGAGTGGATGGAACGCGGCGTGTCACGGGTCGCTCGCCGTGACGCGGGATCGCGTCCCGCCCGAGCAGAGTTGCCCTTTGCGGCTCAAGGCTCGACGGAGCGCGAGCTTGACCTTCGTGCCTCCGTACCCCGGCGAATTCCTCAACCCGTATCCGCTCGGGACGACGATCACTCTGTCCACGATCGTGTCAACGTTTGCGGTAACGGTGAAATCCGCCACGATCGACGCGAACGCAGAGGTCGAGGCCGTGACCGACCCCCACACCGGGCAACCCGTCAACGGGCCGCCGCCAGCGGGCGACCAGTACACCCTTGTCAACCTCTCGCTCACTAGCCCGGCTGACTTCGGGCCATCCTCCGTTCCCGAGCTCTTTGGAGCAGCCTTGGCCGAAGGAGCGGATCACGTCATGTACAAGCCCGATTCCTGCGTGCCGCCGCCGCTTGACCTCGGCTCGATCGGAACGGTCGATGCCGGTCAAACCGTGATCGGGAACCTCTGCTTCACGATCGCGCCTACCGACGCGAGCACGCTCGAGCTGGGCTTTACCACCGTGGCCTTCAAGGGGCTCGACCACCCCGTCTGGTTTGCGCTCCGCTGATGGCGTCGGCATCGCCGTCCGGCCCCGGATCGGAGGAGACGTGTTCAGGTACAGGCGCTACACGCCGGACGAGGACGAGCTGGGCGAGGCGACCTACGCGGTGATGATCAAGCCGGGCGAGGAGATCATCGGCGAGGGCACGCAGTGGTTCCGGGTCGTCGACGTTGTCCCGTTCGACGAGGAGGATGAGTCGCCGTTCGTCGGGCTGCTACAAGGTGAGCCGGCATGGGCGCATGTACGACTTCGTCACCATCGTCTGTCTCATCGCGGTCGTCGTCTGGGTGGCGGACCAGACGCTGAGAGATCTCGAGCACATCGGGTGGCATCGGCGGCGACCGCGTTCCTAGCTCGCGCGCAGGAGGATGACTCGCCGTTCGTCGGGCTGCTCAGGGTCGAGGCGGCGTAAGGAATCGGCCGGAGCGGCGTGCCGAACGCCCACGCGCTTGCCAATAACGGCTCCGGCCAATGGAGACGCTACGCCGCTCGAGTGCGGCTGCCTAGTAGCCCTTTAGGACACCGTCGCTCGCACGTTCGAACGCTTCGCGGATGTCGATTTCAAGCAACTCGATGAGGGAAGTGTCGCGCAGTGTCGCCCAGACGAACTCACGCGAGCCGCATCGATGGACGTAAGGGTCGTCGAGGATCTCGCCGAGGTGCCGGCCGCGCCGGTGCTCGCGGTGGATGTACGAGAGCAAC
>Ga0066903_100006236_pt1 | contig 10537 bp, 10 predicted proteins | sample PanSoiMetaGPlot1_FD_67491 | JGI IMG/M metagenome (GOLD analysis project Ga0066903, IMG submission 67491) | Tropical forest soil microbial communities from Panama analyzed to predict greenhouse gas emissions - Panama Soil - Plot 1 (version 2) | ecosystem: Environmental > Terrestrial > Soil >...
ATGGAGGAGGTCACGATCGTCTGCGAGGAGCTCGAGCGGGTCAAGTGAGCGCCGCCGCCAGGGAGATGCTGCGCACGGAGTTCGAGTTCGTGCTCCCGCGCGGCTACGTGGACGACGAGGGCAACGTGCACCGCGAGGGGAGGATGCGGCTGGCGACCGCGCGCGACGAGATCCTCCCGCAGCGGGACCCTCGCGTCCGCGAGAACGAGGCCTACCTGACCGTGATCCTGCTCTCGCGGGTCGTCACCCGCCTGGGCTCGATCAACCAGGTGACGCCGGCCACCATCGAGGGGCTGTTCGCGTCGGACCTCGCGTTCCTCCAGGACCTCTACCGCCGCGTGAACAGCGAGGGCACGACGCACGTCGCGATCACGTGCCCATCGTGCAAGCACGAGTTCGCGGTGGACGTGACGGGCGCCGGGGCGTGAGGAGCCTCGCCCCGTCGCGTCCGGCGGTCCCGCCGCTCTACGACGGCGACCGGCTGTTCGAGGAGATCGCGTACATCGCGTATCACTTCCACTGGCCGCTGGACGAGATCCTCGACCTCGAGCACCCGCTGCGCCGGCGGTTCGTGGAGGAGATCGCCCGCATCAACCGGCGGCGGGCCGAGGAGGAGTAGCGGGGTGCGCTGGCCGTTCGGTCTGTTCGCCCCCAGGACCCCCTCCGCCGCGCGGGCCGAGGGCCGGGGCGGTGAGGGCGTGCGGCGACCCGTCCGCGAGTGGGCCGCCCTGCCGCCCATCCAGCGGGCGGCCGGCGACCTGGAGCCGACGGCGCAGGCGCGCCAGTTCGCCGCCGGCCTGCCCGGCGCGGTGGGCGTGCCGCTGGCGCTGCGGCCGCTCGGGCACGCGCGGGGCGCCGACGCGCCGGCCGGCCTGGTGGCGGGCCTGCCCGTGCCGCCGGCGGCCTACGCCGGCCGCGAGCCGATGGTGCTCGCGCAGCGCCGGCCCGCCGAGCGGGCCCGGCTGTCGTGGCCGGAGTGGGGCGCCGCCGCCGAGGAGGCGCCGGAGCCCGCGGTCGAGCCCGAGCCGGCGTTCGAGGACGTCGCCGAGGCGCCCGGCGCGGCGCCGGCGCCCCCGCCGCCGGTCCCTGCCCCGCGGCCCGTCGCCCAGCCCGTGCGGGAGCCCGGCCACGTGGCGGCCGCCGCCGCCGAGGCTGCGCCGGCCGTCGCGCCGGAGGCGCTGCCGGTCGCCGTGGAGCCCCGGCCCGTGCGCGCCGTTCCCGTCGAGGCGGCGCCGCCCAGCCTGACGGTCAGCCGGTTCAGCCCGCCGCCGGTCAGCCTGGACGTCCGACCCGCGGCCGCGCCGCCGAGGCAGTCGGCCGCCGCGGCCGCCGCCGAGCCGGCCATGGCCATGCCGGACGCGGAGCCTTCGCGCCGGCTCAACGTCGGTCAGTCCCGCCGGATGGGCCTGGGCGCGCCGCTGAGCACGCCGGTGGTGCCCGCCGTCCAGCGGAGCGTCGAGACGTTCCCGACGGCCGCCGCGCCGGAGGCGCCGCCCGCGTCCGAGCCCGCTCCGGCCCCTTCGGAGGCGGTCCTGGAGCCGCCGTCGGCGGCCGCGCCGCCCGAGCTGGCCGCCGTCGCCGAGCCGGAGCCGACCGTGGGCGCGGACCTCCCTGTCCAGCCGCTGCTGGACGCGCCGGTGGTGCGCGCGCGGCGCGCGTCCGCGCCCGACGCCGCCCCGGGGATGCCGGCACCCGAGCCGGCGCCGGCCGCCCAGGCGGTCACCGGCGTCCCGCCGTCGCCGCCCGGCGACCTGGGCCGGCCCATCTACCGAGTGCAGCGGCGGCCCGCCGCCGGGACCCCGGCGCCGGCCGGCGACGCCGGCCCGGCCATGTCGCCGATGACGGTCGGGCCGGTCACGCCGCCGACCGCGCCGGTCGTGCACGCCGTCCAGCGGATCGACGCCGAGCCGCTCGGGGCGCTGGACCTGCCGCTCGCGCCGGCGACGGCGCCGCCGCCCTCAGCCGTCGAGGCCGAGCCGGACGTGCCGACCCCGCCGCCGACGATCGCGAGCGCCGGCCCGCCGCCGGCGCCGGCCTGGCCGGAGCCGCTCGCCGCGCCGGACGCGCCGCTCCCCGTGGTCGCCGACGTCGCCTCGGCCGCGCCCGCCGCTCCGGCGGGGCCGCCGCAGCAGGCGCGTCCGGCCTCGTCCGGCCCGGCGCCCGCCGGCCCCGTCGGCCCGGCCGCGGCCGCCTCGGCCCCGGTGCCGGCCCTGGTCGTCAGCCGGCGCGTCGCCGTTCCGGCGGGGACGCCGGCGGCCGCCAGTGCGGCCCCCGCCCGGGCCGAGGCCGCCATCACGCTGCCGCTCGTGGGCAGCCGGCCGCTCGCGCTGGCCTCGGAGGCCGCGCCGGCGCCTCCGGCCGAGCCGCTGGTGGTGGCCCGCAGCCTCGAGGCGGCGCCCGCGGCGCCGGCGCCGCTGCTCGTCGCGCCCGTCGCGCGCGACGAGCCCGCGCTGTCGCTGCCGATGGCGATGCCGCTGGCCGTCGCACCCGCCGCCGCGACCGCGACGGCCGCCGCAATGGGCCCGACCACGGCGCCGGTGTGGCCGGTGGTCCAGGCCAGCCGAGAGCCGGTCGGCACCGGCGAGTCGCCGCTCGCGGCGCCGGTGGTTGCCCAGATGCCGGAGGCGGTCGTCGCCCAGCCGATGCCGGCGGAGATCGTCCCGGCGTTCGCCGCCCCGGCCGACGTGCCCGTGCAGCGGGCCGACGACGGCGCGGCCCCGGCATCCGGGGGCCCGGGCGGGGCCGGCGGCCACTCGGACAAGGAGCTGGACGACCTCGCCCGCCAGCTGTACGACCGCCTGCGGTCGCGGCTCCGGATGGAGCTGCTGGTCGACCGCGAGCGCGCCGGACTGATCACGGATCTCAGGTGAGAGGAAGGACATGCCAGAGACCGCGCTGAGCCCACGCTTCACCGTCAGCATCGACGGGTACGGCAGCCTCGGCTTCTGGACGAAGTGCGAGGGCCTGGCGGTCGAGTACGAGGTCTTCGAATACCAGGAGGGCGGCTGGAACGACTACATCCACCGGCTGCCCGGCCGCCGCAAGTACCCCAACGTGAAGCTGACCAGGCCGCTGGACAAGGACTCGCAGACGGTCGTCAAGTGGGTGTCGGGCATGGTCACCAAGGTGGAGCGCCAGAGCGCGGAGATCGCCGTGCTCGACGCCAACGGCGAGGTGGTCTGCCGCTGGAACCTGACCGGGGTGTGCCCGGTCAAGTGGACGGGCCCGACGCTCGACGCCGGCGGCAACCAGATCGCGAACGAGACGCTCGAGCTGGCCCACAACGGCTTCCTGAGCGCGGGATAGAGAGGACGAGCGCATGCCCAAGGCGAGCCTGGCCACCGAGGACGGGTCCAAGACCCTCAAGTTCCAGTTCAACCCCAAGGAGCTGTCGATCAGCAAGGCGGCGACCTGGAACCGGCCGACCAACAAGGGCGCCAAGCACTCGACCAAGCCCGAGTTCGGCGGCGTCCAGCCGCAGAGCGTCCAGATGGAGCTGTTCTTCAACGACTGGGAGGGCGACGGCAGCCTGGTCGCCGACATCCAGACGCTGCTCTCCTGGCTGAAGCCGACCGACAAGTCGATCAGCGACAAGAAGCCGCAGCCGCAGGCGCTGCTGTTCCAGTGGGGCGGGCAGGGACCGCTGAGCGACTTCAAGGGCTACCTGAAGTCGGTCAGCGCCAAGTACACGATGTTCAAGCCGGACGGCACTCCGGTCAGGGCCACGGCCCAGATCACGCTGGAGGAGATCCCGGTCGACACGGCCAAGCAGAACCCGACGTCGGGCGCGCTCGCCGGCCGGCGCAGCCACGTGGTCGCGGCCGGGGACAGCCTGCACAGCCTGGCCTTCCGGGAGTACGACGACCCCAACCTGTGGCGGGGCCTGGCCGCGTTCAACGACATCGACGACCCGCTGCGGCTGTCCCCCGGCCGCCGCCTGATGCTGCCGACCGCCGACGAGGCGGCGGCCCTGAGCTAGCCGATCATGGCCATGAGACGGGCACCGAACCCAATTCGAAGATCCCGGAGTGGATGGAACCATGGGCTCCGCCCTGTGTTCGCGTTGATCTTCCCGACTCCACCCGCATCGATTTCAGGCCCGAAGGGCTGCGCCGGAGGCGCCCCCAGCATCCCGGATGGAGGGGGAGTTTTGGAAGGGGGGGCCTGCCCCCCCTTGCCCTGATGCCCGAAGACGCGCTCGCCGGCGTCAAGCCGCGGGTCGAGGTCGACGGCTCGCCGCTGGCGGCCGAGCTGGAGACGCTGCTGGAGCAGGTCGTGGTGGACGACCACCTGCACCTGCCCGACATGTTCCTGCTCTCGTTCCGCGACGCCGGCCACCAGATCGCGAAGCAGGCCAAGGTCAGCATCGGGTCGAAGGTGAAGGTCAGCGTGCCCGGCCCGAACGGCGGCGGCGCCGAGGTCCTGATCGACGGCGAGGTGACCGCGCTGGAGGCGGAGTACGACTCGGTCGGCAGCCGCGCCATCGTCCGCGGCTACGACGGCTCCCACCGCCTGCATCGCGGGCGCGTCACTCAGACGTATCAGAACGTCAAGGACTCCGACATCGCGCGCACGGTCGCGCAGCGGGCGGGCATCCAGCCGGGAACGATCGACGACTCGTCCACGACGCACGAGCACGTCTCCCAGGTCAACATCTCGGACTGGGACTTCCTCAAGGCGCGGGCGGCCGAGATCGGCTTCGAGGTCGCGGTCAGCGAGGCCAAGCTGCACTTCCGCAAGCCCAACCCCTCGCAGGAGGCGCCGTCCCAGGGCGACTTCCGCGCCAGCGATCCGCTCCAGCTCGTGTTCGGCAAGGACCTCCTGGAGTTTCGGCCGCGGGTCAGCTCGTCGGAGCAGGTGAAGGACGTCAAGGTGCGGGGCTGGGACCCGAAGGCCAAGCAGGCCGTCATCGGGTCCGCGCCGGCCGGCACCACCAGCGTGCAGCTCCCGGCCACGCCGGGCGCCCTGGCGCAGAAGTTCGGCGGCCCCACGTTCACCTCGGTCGACCACCCGCTCTCGACGCAGCGCGAGGTCGACGCCACGGCGAAGGCGGTGGCCGAGCAGATCGGCAGCGCCGTCGCCGAGGCGGAGGGCGTGGCCAGGGGCAACCCGAAGCTCAGGGCCGGCACGGCGATCAGCGTCGGCGTGGTCGCCGACGACTTCGTCGGCCGCTACACGCTGACCCACACGCGCCACGTGTTCGACGCGCTCGGCTACCGGACCCGGTTCGAGGTCAGCGGCCGCCAGGACCGCTCGCTGCTGGGCCTGGTGACCAACGGCGCGGTGCCCGCCTCGGCCGCCGGGCCGCCGATCTACGGCGTCGTGGTCGCCCAGGTGACGAACAACGACGACCCGGACAAGGTGGGCCGGGTCAAGCTCAAGTTCCCGTGGCTGTCCGACAGCTACGAGTCGGACTGGGCGCGGATGATGCAGATCGGGGCCGGCCCCGACAGCGGGGTCCTGTTCCTGCCCGAGGTCAACGACGAGGTGCTGGTCGCGTTCGAGTTCGGCGACGTGCGCCGGCCGTTCGTGGTCGGCGCGCTGTTCAACGGCCGCGACAAGCCCCGGCTGGGCGACGGCCTGCTCGACAACGGCAAGGTCAAGCGGCGCGGCGTCGTCTCGCGGAAGGGCCACCGGCTGGTCTTCATGGACGACGCGAACAAGTCCGGCATCGCGCTGATCTCGAGCAACGGCAACATCCGGATCTCCCTGAACGAGACGAAGAACGAGATCCACGTGTTCTGCCAGGGCAAGGTCCGGATCGAGGCCCAGGACGAGCTGTCCATCAAGTCGCAGAAGAAGGTGAGCATCGAGGGCCAGCAGGTGGAGGTCAACGGCACCTCGAGCACGAAGGTCTCCAGCAGCGGGGCGGTCGAGGTGTCCGGCCAGCCCATCAAGCTCAACTGACGATGGGAGCGCCGGCGATGAGCGAACAGGTGGCGACCAGGAAAGGACCCAGGAGTGGCCGTAAGCGATGGCTCTGCCGGGTATGTGAGTTGATCTTCCCGTCTTCGCCTGCCTCGGCTTCAGGCGCGGAGCGCTGCGCCGCAGGCGCCCCGAACGTGCCAGAAGGGACGGGGGGGTTCTGGAAGGGGGGGCCTGCCCCCACTTGCTCTTGAGATGGGAGCGCCGGCGATCGTGATGGGCGACAAGATCACGGGGCAGTGCCCGAACCACATGATCCCCAACCCGGCGACCGGGGCCCCGCAGCCGTCGCCGCCGCTGCCGTTCTCGGCGCCGCTGCTGCAGGGCCTGGTGTCCACGGTGATGATCGGGGGCAAGCCGGCCGCGGTGATGGGGTCCAGCGGCATGAACACGCCGCCCCACATCGGGTTGCACCCCTCCGACCCGTTCATGGCCCCGCCCACCGAGATCGGGCGGGTGACGAGCGGCAGCGCCACGGTCATGATCGGCGGCCAGCCGGCCGCCACCGCGCAGTCCATGTGCACGTGCTGCGCCGTGCCGGGCAGCCTCGTGCCCACGGTCACGACGGTGCTGATCGGATGAAGGGCAAGTGGGGACTTCGTCCCCCCTTCCAGAACCCCCCTCTTGTCCGGGACGTTCGGAGCGCCTCCCCACCCCACGAAATCCGCACCCCACCACCGCGATTTCGCGGGGACCCCGGGTCCGGCGCAGCGCTTCGCGCCTCGTGGCGCCGTGTTGCGCCGGGAAGAACAACTCACATGCGGGGCGGAGCCCACGCGTACGGCGACCCCGGGCTCGTCGAGGGGGTGAGACCATGAGCGAAGAGTTCGTCGGGCAGGGCTGGGCGTTCCCGGTCCGGACGGACCCCACCGGCCGCATCGCGCTGGTCTCCCACGAGAGCGAGATCGGCGAGAGCATCCGGCTGATCCTGGGCACGGCCTTCGGCGAGCGGCCGATGCGGCCCGACTACGGCTGCGCGATCCACGACTACTTCTTCTCCAGCGTGGACTCCGAGCTAGCCGGCCGGATCGCGCTCGCGGTGCGCAGCGCGCTGCTCCGCTGGGAGCCTCGGATCGAGGTGCAGGACGTGCGGATCAGCTTCGACCCGGACAATCCCGCGCCCATCTACATCGAGATCCGCTACTCGGTCGGGGACACGAACGACCCCCGCAACCTGGTCTTCCCCTTCTACAGCATCCCGCCGGAGGAGTGACGAGATGGCCCTGCCGGTTCCCAACCTGGACGACCGCCGCTTCCAGGAGCTGGTCAACGAGTCCAAGCGCCTGGTGCAGCAGCGCTGCCCCGAGTGGACTGATCACAACGTCCACGACCCGGGCGTCACGCTGATCGAGCTGTTCGCCTGGATGACGGACCAGGTCATCTACCGGCTCAACCGCGTGCCCGACAAGGCCTACGTCAAGTTCCTGGAGCTGCTCGGCGTCCGGCTGCTGCCGCCGACGGCCTCCCAGGCGCCGGTCACGTTCTGGCTGAGCGGCCCGCAGCCCGAGGTGGTCCGCATCCCGGCCGACACGCAGGTCGCGACGGTGCGGACCGAGACGCAGGACGCGATCACGTTCGCCACGATCGCCGACCTCGACCTGGTGCCCTGCGCGTTCCTGGTCGCGGCCACGGCGGGTGACGGCCAGCCGGCCCGCCGGCGCAACGACGAGCTGGAGCGCGAGGAGGGCTTCGCCTGCTTCAGCCCCGAGCCGCGGACGGGCGACACGCTGCTGATCGGCCTGACGGAGGCGGTCCCCTCGTGTGCGGTCACCGTCCGGCTGGGCTGCCGGATCGAGGGCGTCGGCGTGGACCCGACCAACCCGCCGCTGGTGTGGGAGGCGTGGAACGGGTCGGGCTGGACGGTCTGCGAGGTCGAGCGCGACGAGACGGGCGGCCTCAACCGCGACGGCGACGTGATCCTCCACGTCCCGACGACGCACGTGCCGTCGACGCAGGAGCTCCAGCAGCGCGCGGGCTGGCTGCGGGCCAGGGTGGTCGAGGCCGAGGCGGACCAGCCGCGGTACAGCGCGTCGCCGAACATCACGCGGATCTCGGCGTTCACGTGCGGCGGCACCGCCGAGGCGGTCAACGCCGAGACCGTGCTGGCCGAGATGCTGGGCCAGTCGGAGGGCGTCGCCGGCCAGCGGTTCCAGGTGCAGCGCCGGCCGGTCGTGCCCGGCGACCCGCTGGTGCTGGAGGTCAGCGAGGGCGAGGGCTGGGAGGAGTGGACGGAGGTGCCCGACTTCGCGGGCAGCGGGCCGTCGGACCCGCACTTCGTCTTCAACCGGGTCGAGGGCGAGCTCCAGCTCGGGCCCGAGGTGCGGCTGCCCCAGGGCGGCCTGCGCCGCTACGGCCGGATGCCGGCCAAGGGCGCGCACCTCCGGCTGCGGTCGTACCGGACGGGCGGCGGCGACCGCGGCAACGTGGGCGTCCGGTCCCTGACCGTCCTCAAGTCGTCGATCCCATACGTGGCGCGCGTCGAGAACCGGCGCCCGGCGTCGGGCGGGGTGAACGGGGAGGACATCAAGGACGCGAAGGTGCGGGGCCCGATGGTCCTGCGCACGCTGGGTCGGGCGGTGACGACCGAGGACTACGAGTTCCTGGCCAGGGAGGCGGCCCCTGAGGTGGCGCGCGTGCGCTGCCTGCCTGCGGCCGGCGGCGGCGACGAGGCGGGCCTGGTGCGGGTGCTGGTGGTGCCGGCCGTGGCGGCCAACGGCGGGCGGCTCCGGTTCGAGTCGCTGGCGCCGGCGGAGAAGACCGTGCAGGAGATCGCGCGCAAGCTGGACGAGTGCCGCCTGATCGGCTTTCGCGTGATGGTGCAGTCGGCTCTGTACCGGGGCGTGACGGTGGTGGCGCGACTGCGGGCGCGTCCGGGGGCCAGCCCCGCCCGGCTGCAGGAGGACGCGCTGGATGCGCTGTACGGCTACATCAACCCGATCACCGGGGGCCCTGACGGCACCGGGTGGCCGTTCGGCCGGCCCGTCCACTCCGGCGAGCTGTTCGCGGTGCTGCAGCGCCTGCGCGGGATCGAGCTGGTGGAGGACGTGCGGCTGTTCGGCGCCGACCCGGTCAGCGGGCAGCGCGGCGGCGCGGTGCAGCGGCTGGAGCTGGAGCCGCACGCGCTGGTGTTCTCGTACGAGCACCAGGTCCTCGTGGAGGGGGTGTGAGCAGGGGCCTCGTTCCCGGCCTGGTCAGCCCGCACCCGATGGGCGACCGCCTGCCGGCCATGTACCTCGAGGACAGCATGGTCCAGCGCATGATGGCGGCGCTGGACGAGGTGCTGGCGCCCATCTTCAGCAGCCTGGACAACCTGGACGCGTACCTGGACCCGGCGCTGGCGCCCGACGACTTCCTGCAGTGGCTGGGCGGCTGGGTGGGGATGGCGCTGGAGGAGTCGTGGCCGCCGGAGCGGCAGCGGGCCGTGCTGGCGGCCGCGGTGGGCCTCTACCGGGTGCGGGGCACGCCGGGCGGCCTGGCGGGGTACCTGCGGCTGCTGACGGGCGCGAACGTGGAGATCGAGGAGAGCGGGGGGACGTCGTACAGCCAGGGGGCGTACCCGGAGGCCCCAGGCACGCCGGGGTTCCGGATGCTGGTCCGGGTCCACGAGCCGGAGGGGGTCAGGCTGAGCCAGGCGCAGGTCGAGGCGATGGTGTCGGCGGCGAAGCCGGCCCACGTCTGGCACCAGGTCCAGATCGTCCCGTTCGCGACCCCCGCGCCGCCGCTGCCGGCGGCGGGCGAGGAGGGCGAGGGCCAGCCGGCCTCATAGCCCCTCCCCCCTCGCGGGGGAGGAGCCGAAGGCCGGAGGGGGGCGCTGAGATCGAGGAGATCGGCCTCAGTACCGAGAAGCTCTCGCTGCGGCACGATGTGGGCGCCTGGACGTCTCGCGGCGTGCGCACTTTCGGAGCGACCCCCCCTCCGGCCTTCGGCCTCCTCCCCCGCGAGGGGGGAGGGGCCAGCGAGTTGAGGGGGTGACCAAGACCCCGCAGGTTCGGTAAACTCCCGTAAGCTCCCACGAGGGAAGCGGGGAAGAGAAGAGAGAGGTCAAGGGTTTCCGTACCGGGACCCGGCGCGTACCCGTTGTATGGGGTGTGCCGAGACTCGTTCCGCTGGTTCGCGGCCGAGCAGTCAGCTCTGCCCGACGGCGTCTGCCCGAACGTGCTATGATTACCGTTCGTGCTGCGCCCGCCCGCTGATACTGCCTGCTTTCAGCGCGCCCGTCTGCTTTCCTAGGAGGCTGCCCCTTTGATGATCTCTGAGATGAAGGCTCCCGCGCGTCGCTCCTACGGCCGCATCCAGAATCTCGTCGAGCTCAAGGACCTTATCGCCACCCAGCTCGACTCTTTCAACTGGTTCAAGAGCGAAGGGCTGCGGGAGCTCTTCGATGAGATTAACCCTATCACCGATTACACGGGGAAGAACTTCGAGTTGAAGTTCCTGGACTACGAGTTCGGACCCCCGAAGTTCAGCGTGGAGGAGTGCCGCAACCGGGACATGACGTACGCGGCCCCGCTCCGGATCCGCACCCGGCTCACTATCAAGGAGACGGGCGAGATCAAGGAGTCCGAGGTCTACATGGGCGACTTCGCCATGATGACCGACGAGGGGACGTTCA
>Ga0066903_100006237_pt1 | contig 10536 bp, 7 predicted proteins | sample PanSoiMetaGPlot1_FD_67491 | JGI IMG/M metagenome (GOLD analysis project Ga0066903, IMG submission 67491) | Tropical forest soil microbial communities from Panama analyzed to predict greenhouse gas emissions - Panama Soil - Plot 1 (version 2) | ecosystem: Environmental > Terrestrial > Soil >...
CGCGTGAAGGCGGAGGCAGTGGAGCAAGAGCTAGAGCCAGCAAGTTGATCGGCTTGTCGAAGCAAAAGCAGAGAGCCCTCCGGTAGCGATGACTCTCTGCGCCCGCGCGGACGGCGCAAAACGAACATTCAGTTTATGGTCAAGGACACGAAAAAGTACACCGCAACGGGCGGTTGGGGTTTTGCTCACTTCCAGGACGGCAGACCTGGCGCGCCCGCGCGTGGCGATCGTCACCCATGGCCCCGGCGCATTCATGGGCGAACTGGCGCAGCTTGCGTGCCGGCGGGCGCTGGTGGACGCCTACGCCTCGGAAGCGGTGGAGGCCTTGGTAATTCCGCCGGACAGACTCCGAGCGCTGCTCATTGCGGAAGCGGAACTCGGGGAGCGGGTCATGCGAGCCCTGATTCTACGTCGCGTCGGCCTGCTTCAGGCAGGAGCGGGCGGGCCGGTGATCATCGGCCGCCCCGACAACGGCGACGTGCTTCGGCTGGAAGGGTTTCTTGCGCGTAACGGCCATCCGCGCCAAACGCTCAACCCCGACGCCGATTTAGACGCGAAGGCATTGATCGAACGATTCAACGTTGATCCCGGTCAGTTGCCCATCGTGTTGTGCCCAAGCGGCCAGCTGCTGCGGAATCCCGGCGAGATCGAACTCGCCCGTTGCATCGGGCTGGTGGGGCCGATTGATCCGGATCGTCTCTATGACGTGGCCGTCGTCGGGGCCGGCCCAGCAGGCCTTGCCACCGCAGTCTATGCAGCCTCGGAAGGACTCTCTGTTTTGGTACTCGATAGCCGGGCATTCGGCGGCCAGGCCGGCGCCTCATCACGGATCGAGAACTACCTGGGCTTTCCAACAGGAATTACCGGCATGGCGTTGATGGCACGTGCCTACACCCAGGCTCAAAAGTTCGGCGCCGAAATGGCGATTCCTACCGAGGTAATCGGCCTTGGAGGGCGAAACGACGCCGACGAAAGCCGCTTCATCTTGAACCTGTCCAATGATGAGCGCGTGAGCGCCCGCGCCGTCGTAATCGCCAGCGGAGCTAGATATCGGCGACTCGAGATAGCAGACCTAGAAAAGTTCGAAGGTTCGAGCGTGCACTATTGGGCGTCGCCTCTGGAGGCGAAGCTGTGCGCCAAGCAGGAGCTCGCACTCGTCGGGGGCGGCAATTCGGCGGGCCAAGCAACGGTCTATTTGGCGGACCACGCCTCCAAGGTCTGGCTCTTGGTGCGTGGGGCCGACTTGAACGCGAGCATGTCGCACTACCTCGTCGACCGGATCGCCGGGCTCCCCAACGTGGAGGTGGTGACCCAAGCCGAAATCAGTGGCCTGGAAGGCGGTGTTGGGACGCTGGAGGCGATCCGTTGGCGTCAACGCATGTCGGCTGATGAAGTACGCCGGCCGATTCGCCACTTGTTCCTTTTCATCGGGGCCGAGCCGAATACGGACTGGCTATCTGGATCGGGTGTTGCCCTTGACGACAAAGGTTTCGTGCTGACCAGCGGAGACGGCGCCAACCGTCACCCGCTGGAAACGAATAGGCGGGGCATCTTCGCCATCGGTGACGTTCGTGCCGGTTCAGTCAAGCGTGTAGCCGCGGCCGTCGGCGAGGGCGCACATGCAGTGGCCGCACTGCACGCGTTTCTGGCTGCCACTACTCGCGATCCCGTCGTCAGAGCGCCCGCCTAGAGGTGACAATCGAGAGTCCGATGGTACGCACCGACACTCATCGTTTTCGGGCGGCCGCGACCCCACGTGGCGGTACTATCCTGTCGCCAGCACGGTCTCGAGCCGGTTCATGCATTACTGACGTCGACCCACACCGGGCCCCGTCTTTCACTCTCCGGAGCATGCCGTGCAGGCAGCCATCCAAGGAGAAGGCGTCATCCTCGGAAGAAGCGCTCTGGTCGCTGATGACCTTGCGTCAGGCCGGCTGGTACGCCCATTCTCGGTAAGGGTACCAGCTGGTCTTGCCTAATACATTGCCTATCCGGCTCGCGCGCTGCAGCAATGGAAAGTCAAACTGTTTCGGGATTGGCTCCTCGATGAAGCTCACCGGGGTTGCGAACACACTGGAGGATGAGCCGACTGACGCGCATGTCGAAAACAGCCGGCTGAGATCGAGCGAGCTAAAAGAAGGCCGACCAACAGTCTCGATGCCTATGATTACTATCTGCGCGGGATGGCCAGCGGTTATCAGTGGACGCCTGCGCGAAGCGGCGATCGCCGCGTTTCGCCGAGGCCCAGGTGACACCGGCTACATCGAGGACAAGAGCGGAGCGATCGAATACGGTGGGCAGAGGTCATGGTCGCCGAACTGGTGCATCGTCAAGCTGTCCGTGATCGTAGTATTGGAGGGCACACATGGCGCGCTTGCTGCCAAGACGGTTGGCGTCCGTAGTGCGCCGCGCTCCGATAGCATCTCATCATTGTCGGTTGGACAAACCCATCTTATGAGAACACGCCCTAACCTAACTCAATTCCATTCATTCCGCCCCCATTGCGGATATGAAATCCGGCAACGGGCGGCCTTGCGACTTCAGATAGGTCACCATGGGAGCGATCACCCGGCGCACGGCTGGCCGCGCGGTCATCCGGTCGCGCCATTGCATCAGCCGCGGCGTCCGTTCCGTTATCAGCGCCCCCATGCGGGCGCCGAACACATGCGCCATGCAGAAGGCGATGTCGGCGTATGAGTAAGGCCCAGCGAGAAATTCGCGCGAACCCAGAGTTTTTTCCATCTCGATATAGAAGTGCATGGCGGCCCCGCAGGCCTCTACCGCAGCAGGTTCGGCAGGCGTGTCCTGCAGGCCCATCAGTCGAATGATGTGGGGAAAATACACTTCGTCGGACATGAGCTCGAGAAGGCGGGCCCGCGCGCGATCTTCGATTTCCACCGGCCACAACGCGGGCTGCGGCTGCAGATCCTCGAAATATTCGAAGATCTGCGTCGAATCGAAGATTTCGAGATCGCCGTGCACAAGCACCGGTACCTGCTGTTTCGGGTTGATTCTCACCACCTCCGGATGCTTCGGCTCGTACAGCCGTCGCATGTCGAATGGCACCATGATCAATTCGAAATCGAGGCCCTTCTCCAGCGCGGCGATCTGCGCCTTAGCGCCGAACATGCTCAGAGGTCCCGTGAACAGACGCATCTTCGCCGTGCTCATGCAATGGCTCCTCCGAGCGCCCCACAGCTCCACAGCATTGCCAATTCCCGCCGCCGCAGCCCCGCAAGCTTGCGCGGCGGCACACCAGCCAAGTCACCCTGGGATGGCATTCGCTTCCGGGGTCCGCTTCAACAAGACAGCGATTTTGGAGTAAAAACAGGAGTGGTGTATCTAACGCAAGCGTTGTTCATCGTGGGCTGGGTAGTGTTCGGGGCCTCCCCCGCCTTTGCCACTGAACTGGGTTGGCCGGTCTATGGTGGTGATCCCGCGGGAACCCGCTATTCGCCGGCTGCCCAGATTACACGCGAAAACGTAGGCCAGCTGACAGTCGCGTGGAGCTATTCCACCCGAGATCTCGCGACCAAAGGCGACGCGATGCGCCGCGCATCGTTCGAAGTCACGCCGATCCTAGTGGATGGCCGACTGTATATCTGCTCCGCTTTCAACGAAGTGACCGCCCTCGATCCTGCAACGGGCCAAGAGCTCTGGCGATTCGACCCCGAGATCGATCCGAGCATTCGTTATCCGAACAGTTTTGTCTGCCGCGGTGTCGCCTATTGGCGTGATCCAAATCACCGGACGGATCTGTGCGCCGCGAGGATATTCCTAGCGACCAACGATCGGCGGCTGATCGCGCTCGATGCCGAGACCGGCAAGCCCTGTGCAGGTTTTGGTGACAACGGAACGGTCGCCATCGTTCCCGTCCCGCACATGTTCCGCCCTGGCGAGATGCAGATCACGTCAGCCCCGGTCGTGACGCACGGGCTCGTGCTCGTGGGATCATCGATCGATGACAACCAACGAGTGGACGCGCCGCGCGGAACAGTAAATGCTTATGATGCCGTGACGGGCGCCCTCGTTTGGACTTTCGATCCGCTTCCTCGCATCGCCGCCGCGACCATCATAAGCTCGTCCAATACAGATATGATCCAGGCGGGCGCTGCAAACGCTGGGCGCCGATGTCCGTAGATGAGGAACGCGGCCTTGTGTTCCTTCCCACCTCTAGTCCGAGTCCCGATTTCTTCGGCGGCCAGCGACCCGGCGATAACCGACACGCTGATTCGGTGGTGGCGCTGCATGTGGAGACCGGCCAGCTAGCTTGGGCGTTCCAGATTACCCATCATGATCTTTGGGACTATGACGTACCTGCCCAGCCGACACTTGGCACGGTGACATATGGGTCCAGGACGGAGCCGGCAGTCATTCAAGCGACGAAGCAAGGTCTTATCTTCACGCTCAATCGCTTGACCGGCGAGCCGCTCATTCCGGTGGAAGAGCGCGATGTACCCCAGGGCGGCGCACCGGGCGAAGAGCTTTCCCCGACGCAGCCGTTTCCCATCGCACCGAAACCTCTTTCGCCATCCTACGTCGAGCCTGACGATGCCTTCGGGCTTACTTGGTGGGATCGCAGCAAATGTCGTCAGCTCATCGTGAACGCACGCGCGGAAGGCCTCTACACGCCACCCTCCACGCGCGGAACGATCCTCTATCCGTTCACCGGCGGCGGCGCGAATTGGGGCGGACTTGCCTTCGATCCCGCACGCGATATCGTTTATGTCAATACTTCAAGCGCGATGCACCTCGTCACGCTCATTCCCGCAGAGGACTTCGAGGCCGCTCGGATGGCGTCTCCCGACAAGGAGATTTCACCGCAGCTTGGGACGCCATTTGCCGTGAAACGCGAGGTACTCACGTCGCCGCTGGGGCTGCCATGCAATCCGCCGCCATGGGGGAAACTACACGCGATCGATATGCATGATGGGCACCTGTTGTGGGAGGTGCCGTTGGGCACGACCGAAGATATTATGCCATTTTCCCATTACATTTTGGGCAAAACGGGCACGCCCAATCTTGGTGGCCCCATTGTCACGGCCGGCGGCCTCATCTTTATCGGTGCTGCAATGGACAATTATCTTCGCGCGTTCGATGCCAGAACAGGTGAGGAACTGTGGCGCGGCCGCCTACCCGCGGGCGGCCACGCGACGCCGATGACCTATATTTGGAAGGGCCGGCAATATGTGGTGATAGCCGCTGGCGGTCACGCGAAGCTGAACACCAAGCGTGGCAATTCGATCGTCGCCTTCGCCCTCCCGCAATAATCGGGTTTGCCAGCACCGGCCCAGATATCGGACATGCCGTTGGCGGCAAAAGACTGGCCAGGGTCGCCGGTGCCGGCCCACCCGGTGAAGGGTCCCGCCTGGCTCAGCCGGCGCCGGCATGGGCGCCCTCCGGCTCATCTTTCTCGCCGACGAACCGCGCGATGAGTTGCCAGCCAACGCGACCGATGTCATCGAGCACCGTGAACGCCGCCGGAACGAAAACGAGCGACAGCACGGTCGACACCACGAGCCCGCCGATCACGGCGATAGCCATGGGCGAGCGGAATTCGCCCCCGTCGCCGAACGCGAAGGCTGCCGGCAGCATGCCGGAGACCATCGCGATCGTGGTCATCACGATCGGACGGGCGCGCTTGCGGCCGGCCTCGACCAGCGCCTCGAGCCGTGATGTGCCGCGGAAGATCTCCTCGACCGCGAAATCGACCAGCATGATGGCGTTCTTCGTGACGATGCCCATGAGCATAAGCATGCCGATCACTACCGGCATGCTGATCGGCCGTTGAGTGACAAGCAGCGCTAATACAGCGCCGCCGATCGACAGCGGCAGCGAGAACAGGATGGTCACCGGCTGCACGAACGAGCCGAACAGCAGGATGAGCAAGCCGTAGACCAGCATGAGGCCGGCCCCCATCGCGGCAGCGAACGCGCCGGTGACCTCGGTCATGATCGCGACGTCGCCCGATTCCTTGATCTCGACGCCGGCCGGCAGGTTCTTGGCGGCCGGCAGCGCCCGGATCGCGTCGAGCGCGACGCCGAGCGGCGTCTCGCCGGAAAGATCGCCCTCAATGGTCACCCGGCGCGAGCGGTCGTAGCGGTTGATCGCGGTCGGCCCGCGCCGGATCGTGAAATCGGCCACGGCGGAGAGCGGCACGCTGCCGCCTGCCGCGGTCGCGACCCGCAAACCCTCCAGCAGACCGACGTCGCTGCGGGCCGCCTCGGCGAGCTGGACGCGGATCGGCACCAGCCGGTCTCCGGCGTTGAACTTCGCGAGATTGGCATCGATGTCGCCGATGGTGGCGACGCGGATCGTCTCCGAGAGCGCTTCGGTGGTGACGCCGAGATCGGCGGCAATCTGCTGCTTCGGAATGATCTGCAGCTCCGGCCGGTCGAGCTCGGCCGTCGACATCGGGTTGTCGATGATCTGGATTCTCCGCATCTCGCTCGCGAGCTGATTGGCCGCCTCGTTGATCTGCTCGAGCTCGTTGCCGGCGATGATCAGCGAGATGTCGCGCTGGCCGTTGTCCTTGAGGAACCAGAAGCGGACGTCGGGGACGGAAGTGAGATCGAGCCCGATGAGCTTCTGCAGCTCCTTCTGCGTCATCGCTCGCTCGCTCTTGTGCACGAGGTTGATGACGAGGGTCGCCCGACGCACCTCGCCCGCACCGCCCATCCCGCCGAGCAGCTGGCCGCCATAGACGATGACCGACTTGACCTCGGGTCGGCTCTTCAGCCGCTGCGCGATGTCGCGCGTCACCCGGTCGGTGTCTATGAGCCGCGAGCCGGGCGGCAGCTCGACCGCGAGCAGCGTGCGCGCAAGGTCGTCGGCCGGGATGAAGCCCGAGGGCAGGAGCTTGGTCGAGGCGATCGAGCCCATGAACAGGATGAGGCCGAGCGCGAGCGTGATCCACCGGTGGCGCACCGAGCCGCACACCACCCGCGTGTAGAAGCGCATGAGGGGGCCGTCTTTCGGCGGCGGCGCGTCGTGCGCGCGCAGGAAATAGGCCGCCGCGATCGGGGTCACGAAGCGTGCCACCAGCAGCGAGAACAAAACCGCGATCGCGACCGTCATGCCGAATTGCCGGAAGTACTGGCCGGCGATGCCGGCCATGAAACTCACCGGCATGAACACCGCGACAATGGTCATGGAGATCGCGATCACCGCGAGCCCAATCTCGTCGGCGGCCTCCAGCGCCGCCCGGTAGGCCGACTTGCCCATGCGCATATGGCGCACGATGTTCTCGATCTCGACGATCGCATCATCGACCAGGATGCCAGTGACGAGCGTGATGGCGAGCAGGCTCACCATGTTGAGTGAGAAGCCGAGCAGATCCATCGCCCAGAAGGTCGGGACGGCCGAAAGTGGCAGCGCGATGATGGTGATCAGGGTGGCACGCAGATCGCGCAAGAACAGGAACACGACGATCACCGAGAGCAGCGCGCCCTCGACGAGCGTCTCCAGCGCCGAATGATAGTTGCCGATCGTCGCAACGACCTGGGTGTCGATCTTGGTGAGCTCGACCTCCGGATGCTGTTTGCGCAATTCCGCGATCTTATCGGCGACCAGCGCATCGACCCCGACATCGCTTGCGCCCTTGGCGCGCGAGATCGCGAAGGCCACAATCGGCTTGCCGTCGAGCCGCGCGAAGGTGCGCGCTTCGGCGGCGCCGTCGGTCACGGTGCCGACCTCGTCGAGGTTCGCTTTGCGGCCGTTGGGCAGCGCGATTGAGAGCGCCGAAAGGTCGGAGACGGTGCGGGTAGCGGCTAGCGTGCGGATCGCCTGCTCCTGACCGGCCAGCTCGCCGCGGCCGCCTGCGAGATCGACATTCGTGGCGCGCAGCTGCGCGTTGACTGCCGCCGCCGTGATCCCGAGCGACAAGAGCTTCTTCGGATCAAGCGCGATCCTGATCTCGCGGTCGACGCCACCCGACCGCGTGACGCTGCCCACGCCCCTCACGCTTTGGACCGCGCGCGCCACGGTGTCGTCGACGAACCAGGAGAGCTGCTCGACCGACATGCGCGGGGACGCAACCGCATAGGTAACGATCGGCAGGCCCTCGACGTCGAGGCGGTTCACGATCGGCTCGTTGATGGTGCGCGGCAGATCGGGCCTGATCTTGGCGATCTGGTCCTTCACGCTATTAAGCGCCCGGTCGACATTGGTGCTGCCGACATAGAACTGGATCGTGGTCACGGACGAGCCGTCGGTCACCGTCGAGATGATGTGCCAGATGTCGGGAACGCTGGCGACCGCGTCCTCGACCTTCTTGGTAACCTGCGACTCGAGCTCGCCGGGCGCCGCCCCCGATTGCGTGATCGCGACCTGCACGATCGGGATGTCGATGTTGGGGATGCGGCTGATCGGCAGGTTGCGGAGGCTAAACAGGCCAAGAACGACGAGCACGAGGCACGCCACTGTCGCCGGCATCGGCGAGCGGATCGACCATGCCGAAACGTTGAGCCTCACTGGGCGGCCGCCTTCGCGTCGGCCATGTGAATCGCGCGGATCGCATCGCCGTCGCGCAAGAAGGCGGCCGCCTGCGCCACGACGGTGTCGCCGGCCACGAGCCCTTTGCGGATCTCGACGAAACCTGCATCGGTGACGCCGGGCTCGACTGCGGCGAGCGCCACGCGTCCATTGCGCACCACCATGACAGAGGCGCTGTTCTCGCTGCGCAGGACGGCGCTGGCGGGCACGACAACCACCTCACGGCGCGCGAGCTCGATCGTGCCGGAGGCAAACGAACCGATCCGCGCCGGCAAATCGGCGGGCAGCGCAATGCGCACCTTGCCGAGCCGGGTCGCGCGGTCGACCTCGGTCGCGATCAGCCGCACGCTGCCTTCGACGCGCTGCGCGCTGCCGGGCAGCTCGAGGCGCGCCCGCATGCCGACGGCAAGCCGGGCAAGCCGGTCCTCCGGCACGTCCGCGTCGAGATCGATCGCCCCCTCGGCGATGACGCGGAACAGCGCCTCGCCGGCCCACATCGCCATGGCGCCGAGCCGCGCGGTGCGCCGGCTCACCACTCCAGCAACCGGGGTGACGACATCGGTGCGTCCGATGCGCACCATCAGCTCGCGCCGCTCCGCCTCCCGGCTTGCCTTGTCGGCCTCGGCGATGGCGAGCGCGCTGGTGGCGGCCGCGAACTGCGCTTCCGCTGAACGCGCAGCGGCGACCCTCTGATCGAGGGTTGCCTGGGTTATGATGGTTACGTCGAGCTTTCTGGCGCGCGCCAAGTCCGCATTGGCCTGGGCGCGCACGGCGTCGACCTGGGCGATCTGGCTCGTCGCCTGGGCGATCGCTGCGTCCGAGCGCTTGAGCGCGGCGCCGTTCTGCGCCAGCAGGGCATCGAGCTGGCTGCGGTCCAGCCGCGCCAGTACCTGGCCCTTGGCGACGCGGTCGCCCTCCTCGGCGAGAATCTCGACGACGCGCAGCCCGTCGAGCTGCACGCCAATCATCACCTCGTCACGCGCGGTGAGCGTGCCGCAGACGAACAGCGACTCGACGACCTCGCGGGTTCGCACGGCCGTCACGGTGACTGCGGGCGCCGGCGCGCGCTTTGCATCCGCCTGCACGCTCCCGGTCGTCGCCGGCACGGCGGCCTCCGTCGGCTCCAGACGCGCAGCGAATCCGAGCGTGTGGCGCAGGATTGGCACGGCCACGGCGACCAGCATCGCGACCACACCCGCGCTCATGAGGTATCGTTTGGTCCCCCGACTCATCATCCCCGACTCTCCCCCGCTCGCGCGCCGCGCCTAAGGCCGGGCGCGCCCGTCCATCAAAGATTGAATCAGCGCAACCGCCACGGCGATCTCGCGCTCGCCGTCGAAATCCGCTGTTAGGATGCAGCGCTTGAACAAGCCGGCCCCGATCATCATGGTGCCGCGCACGACGAAATCGACGTCCAGATCCGGCGCCGTCGCGCCCCGCCGTTTCGCCGCCTCGAACGTTGCGGCAAGCCGTTCCTCAACCAGCGCGTCGATTTTGCGCTGGATCGCGGCGATAGCCGGATTGCGTCTCGCCTCGGCCCAGATCTCGACGATAAGCCCGAGATTTTCCCGCGGCTTCTCGATCAGCCGGCGCCGTAGCAACGCCTCGATGCCGGCGACGACGTCACCCGTCGCCGCGAGGCTGACGAAGTCTCCCGCCAACTCCTCCTGGTCGCGTTCGCATAAGCCCTCGACGATCGCGTCCTTGGAACGGAAGTAACGATAGAGGTTACCCGGGCTCATCCCGGCCTCGACCGCCACATGCTGCATGGTCGCGGCATGAAAGCCGTGGCGCGCGAACGCCCGCTCGGCTGCCGCGAGAATAGCGCGCGGGCGCCCGCCGTCGCAGGCAAGTGCCTGATGCCAAGGGTGAATTGCACGAACGCTCATGGCGCGCCTGAGAATGAACGTTCATTCTCAATGCCGGAGGATTGTGGCGGGGGTGGGACGCGGTCTGGTGTTCCCGGAACACTGGCGCTTGGGAGGTGCTCGACATCTTGGGTCGGGCGACGAGTGGTTCATACGAAATTCGGTGGGACCACAT
>Ga0066903_100006238_pt1 | contig 10536 bp, 12 predicted proteins | sample PanSoiMetaGPlot1_FD_67491 | JGI IMG/M metagenome (GOLD analysis project Ga0066903, IMG submission 67491) | Tropical forest soil microbial communities from Panama analyzed to predict greenhouse gas emissions - Panama Soil - Plot 1 (version 2) | ecosystem: Environmental > Terrestrial > Soil >...
AAACAATCGGTCAGGTTCACAGCATCGGGCCGTGGTCGGTCAACTATGTCAATCCGGCCGACGATCCGGCGAAGAAATGATCCGCGATCGCAGCAAGATTGACGACCTCAGCGAAGAAAGACACAGGGACGATGGAAGATGCGCGCCTGCCTGCTGACGACACTGTCGTGCAGCCGGATGAAGTGATGTTTTCCCCGGCGGTGCGCAGCGAGCAGGCTTGCCGTGGCTCGCGCGAGGCTTATGCCCGGAGAGCGGCGGCCGGTCGCTTTGCGCGCGAACTTTCTGCGGACGTGATGGCGTTCATCGCCGAGCGCGACTCGGCCTATCTGGCGACGGCCAGTGCCGACGGTCAGCCCTATGTCCAGCACCGAGGCGGCCCGCCCGGGTTTCTCCAAATACTCAATGATCAAACGCTGGCGTTCTTGGATTATCCCGGCAACAAGCAGTTCATTAGCATCGGTCACCTCGCCGAGAACGAACGCGCGTTTCTGTTTCTGATGGACTACGCCAATGCGCGCCGGCTCAAATTGTGGGGTCGCGCCCAGGTGTCGAACGACCCTGAGCTCATTGCGAACCTGATGCCCGCCGCGGGATCGCGCCGGGTGGAGCACGCAATTGTGTTTACCGTGCTGGCGTGGGACTGGAATTGTTCGCAGCACATTCCAAGGCTCGTGCCGGCCGAGCGCGCGCCCTGAAGGGAATGGATCGCAATCTCGTGGTTCCTCAAATCACATGATCCGGCGCGAGCTTGCAGTCGTCGCCATCGATCTCGACCTGGACAGTCGGATGATCGATCTCGAACTTGGTGTGCAGGTCTTGCGATAGCTGCCGCAGGAACGCGTCCCCGGTCTGGCCTTTCGGCATCACCAGATGCACCGTGAGCGCGGTCTCGGTGGTGCTCATCGCCCAGATGTGCAGATCGTGAATGCACTTCACGCCGGGCAGGCCTTCAAGATAAGCGCGCACCGCGTCCGGGTTGATGCCGTGCGGTACAGCGTTAAGCGAAAGATTGACGGCGTTGCGCAGGAGGCCCCAGGTGCTCCAGATGATCACCGCCGAGATCACAAGGCTTGCGGCGGGATCGATCCAGTGCCAGCCGGTGAGCAGGATCAGGCCGCCAGCGACCACCACGCCCACCGAAACCAGCGCGTCCCCCACGAGATGCAGAAACGCGCCCCTGATGTTCAGATCGCCGGCCTGGCCAGCCAACAGCAGCCAGGCTGAGATGCCATTGATGACGATGCCCAGTGCCGCGACGACCATCACGGTCATGCCGGCGACTTCGTCCGCCTCGGAGAACCTCTGGATCGCCTCCCAGGCGATCGCGCCCGTTGCCACCAGCAGGATGACCCCATTGGCAAGCGCGGCCAGGATCGAGGCGGAGCGGAACCCATAGGTGTAGCGGCGGGTCGGGGTGGCCTTGGCCATGACGTGGGCCCCCCAGGCGAGCAGCAGTGCCAAGGCGTCGCCGAAGTTATGTCCGGCATCGGCGAGCAACGCGACCGAGTTGGCGATGACGCCGAACGCGACCTGCACCACCACCAGCACGACATTGAGTGCGGTCACGACCGCGAACGTGAAGCCGAAGTCCTTGGGCGCGTGAGTGTGCCCGTGCCCCGCATGATTGTGCTCACCGTGATCGTGTTCACAGTGATCGTGCTTGTCGTGGTGGTGATTGTGCTGGTGCACGGCCATGCACAACTATAACGGAATCGAAGGGCGTTACACTATCACGCTGTCGTAGTCCCCGCGAAGATGGAGAAAGGTCTTACGATGCCGTTGCCGGTGCGTTGCGCTGACTCGGGAGTTCCACGACCACCGTGTCATACTCGTTCTGCAGCTTGCCACTGATCGCAGGCTGATCCGGTGGCTGCTCAGACGGCTCGTACCACGGCCGACGCGGCGTCACGCCGCTCTCGAGCGCATGGGCGATCAATTGCCCCATCTCTTCGCCCTGCAGCGGCACGAGTTTCTTATCCGTATCGTAGCGATAGAGCTGCGGGCAGAAGTAGACCGCGTGGATGCGCGGGTCGTAACCGTCGACGACGAGATAGTGGCGGGCGCGCAGAAAGATGTTGTACTTCTTGACAATACGTCGCTCCTGGGTGGCGCGCGCGACGCGCAGCCGCTCCGGAGACGGCCCCACGATGGTGCCGGCTTCAAGCAGAATGACCCAGTCCTTCTTCGTCGTGTTGTGCCGATGGACTGGCACGAGGTGGCTGGCCACTGTTCGCTTGAAAAGGCCCATGATGGTCCTCCAGCGCGATCGAGTTATCAGGCTCTAAAGAGTAGCAAGGAAAGCCGCGACGTCAATCGCGGCGATCGTAGTATGGTTGAGCGTAGCGAAACCCATTGCTTCCACGCAAAAAGGTGATGGTTTTGTAAGAGCTGAACCCATCCTACGGCCGCACGGCAAGGCTTTCAGTTCTGCGTGAAGTATCGCAGGTCGGGCGGCGCCTGGTTCTTTTTGGTCGGCATCAAGTGGCCGTCGGCGCTGAGGAAATAAGCCTCGTTGCCGATCTGCACATGGTTGTTCCCGACCGTGCAGATGTTCAGCACGAAGTGCGGATTTCCCGTCTTGCGGTAGGTCTTGAGGACCGTCCACGGGCGCGTCAACGCATTGTCGATGGTCGTCATCTCGTCGTGCAGGATGTCGGGATTCTGCTTGTCGCGATAGATTCGCTCTTTGATCACGGTCTGATTGTCGGCGTGCAGCGGCGTGCCGGCATTGTCGAAGCTGCGCGGACCCATGAAGTTGCGGGTCTCGACCTCGAGCACGTCGTATTTGCCGTCGCCATCCTCATCGATCCATTTGCCGATCGAATAGCCGTCGAAGGTCGGCTCGACGTCGGTCGGCCAGTCGCGGCCGTCGGTGTAGATGCGGCGCGGCATCGCCTGCACGAAGATGACGTGCGTGACCTTTGGGGTGACGACGAATTCAAGGCCCTGGTTGCCGGCCATCTCGCGCGGCATGCCGCCGGGCGTGCATGAATAGGTCTGGTTGCCGCCCTGGCCCCCGGCTGCCTGGTCCTTGAGGCCGGCGTCGAAGATCGCCTGATATTCCGGCGTCAGCGGGGCCTGCTGCGCGCGGCCCGGCCGCTTGGTCTGGTCGTAGCGGTTGCCGCCGGTCGCGGTGAACCGCATCGGCCCCGACCAGTCCGGGTAACGCGCGGGATTGTATTTGTCGTTCTCGGGGATTGGCTGCTGTGTGTGCACGTTGGTAGCGACCATGCACAACAGGGCACATGCGAGTGTCGCGATCGCGTTGCGACCGATCATGACCGTCCCTCCCGTTGCGCGGACGACACCTGGCTTGACGCGGGTCCGCGGTTTTGCCGGAAGCGTACAACAGGCCGCCCTTTTCGCGAAAGGGCACTACTGCACCGCAATTTTGGCGTCCTCGATCACCTTGCCCCAGAGCGTGGCCTCCTCGGCAAAGAAGCGCGCCGCCTCCGCGCGGCTTGAGCCGACCGGCTCCATCTTCATCTCGTCAAGGCGGTGGCGCACGTCGGGCCGGCGGAAGATCTCGGCGATGTCGCGATTGATGCGATCGGCGAGCGCGTCCGGTGTGCCGGGCGGCGCCACGATGCCGAACCAGGTGATGGAATGGTAGCCGGGATAAAGCTCGGCGATCGCCGGGACGTCCGGCACGGCGGGCTGACGCTGCGGGCTCGCCACCGCGACCATCTTGACCTTACCGGCCTGGTGTTGCGGCAGTGAGGTGGTGAAGGTGTCGAACATCATGTCGACATGGCCGGCGACGATGTCGTTGATCGCGGGCCCGAGCCCGCGATAGGGCACGTGCACGAGCTTGATGCCGGCCACGGATTCCAGATAGGCGGCCGAGAGATGCGCGGTGCCGCCTGGACCCGGCATGGCGGCGGTGACCTTGCTGGGATTGGCCTTGGCGTGTGCCATCAGCGTTTTGAAGTCGCCTGCAAAGCTCGTGCGCGCGATCAGCACGTAGGGAACGGTGGTGAGCCAGGAGATCGGCACCCAGCGGGTGGAGTCGTAGGAGAGGTCCTTGAACAGGAACTTGTTGGTCGCGATCGGCCCGGGCGGGCAGAGGAGCAGCGTGTGTCCGTCAGGCGCTGAGCGGAATACATCGGCGGCGCCGAGATTGCCCGATGCACCCGGTACGTTCTCGGTGATCACGGAGGCGTTCCATTTGCGCGCGAGCTGATCCGTGACGAGACGCGAGAGCAGGTCAGTGCCCGATCCTGGTGGGAACGGCACCACAAAGCGCACGGTGCGGGAGGGGTAATTGTCCTGCGCAGAAGCAGGCGTGATCGCGAGCGCGGTGAGTAGGCCAAGGACAGCGGCAGTGCTCCGTCGCATGACGCCTCCCTTTCTGTCGTCCCCGCGCAAGCGGGGGCCCAGTACTCCTGGGCATTTGATGGGATGCTGTAGCCTGTCCGAATGGTCTGTGTTTACCGGGTCCCCGCTTGCGCGGGGACGACTCTGAGAGAAAGACTTGCTGCTCATCATCAAAGCATCAATCAAGCGAGATATTTGCACCACGAATGACCGTCGCGAGCCGTTCCGTTTCATCCGTGATGAAGGCCCGGAACTCGGCGGGCGTGGTCGCCACCACCTCAGCGCCCTGCTCGAGAATCTTGGCGCGCACGGCGGGCTCCTGCAACAGCGCGACGGTTGAGCGATGCAGGAGATTGATCACCTCGGGTGGAGTCTTGGCGGGAGCGAGCAGGCCGAACCAGGTGCCGGTGCGATAGTCGAGGCCCTGTTCGAGGAATGTCGGCACTTTGGGGAGAAGTTCGGAGCGGCGATTCGCCGCGATGGCGATTGGCTTGAGCTTGTCGCCACGCACAAGGCCGAGCACCGGCAGCACGCTGGAGAACAGCGCCTGAACCTGCCCGGTGACGGCGCCGAGCGCGGCGGGACCGCCGCCGCCATAAGGCACAGCCTGCATGCGGATGCCGGTCTTGGCCTGGAACAGCTCTGTCGCCAGATGCGGCCCGCTGCCGGCGCCATAGGTGCCGTAGTTGAGCGCGCCGGGCCGCGCTTTGGCGTAGGCGATGAACTCCGACAGCGTGTTGACCGGCAGCGATGGCGGCACCACCAGCACGGTCGGCGAATTGGCAATGAGCGTGATCGGCTCGAGATCGCGCTGCGGCTCGAAGGCGAGGCTCTTGTAGAGCGACGGGTTGGCGGTGAGGCCGACGCTGGCGATCGCGAGCGTATAGCCATCGGGCTTGGCGCGCACCACCGAGAGCGTGCCGAGATTGGTGTTGGCGCCGGGCCGGTTGATCACGAGGAAGGCTTGGCCGAACCGCTTGTTCAGGCCTTCGCTGAGGAGCCGCGCCAAGAGCTCGGCGCCGCCACCGGCTGCGAACGGCACAATCAGCTCGACCGGGCGGGAGGGGTAATCCTGCGCGCGTGCCGACGATGCGGCGAAGGTGAGCGCTAGCACAAACAGTTGGGCAAGAGTTGCGAAGATGTGTGCCACACGGTTCCCTCCCCCCTTGTGGGGGAGGGACAGGGGTGGCGACGGAACACCTAAGGGCAGGCTTCGGTTGTGCATAGTTTCAGAAACGATGGTCGTTGGACTTGTTGAGCCTGAAACAACAGATGCAGTGCGTGCGGTACCCCTCTCCCTGTCCCTCCCCCACAAGGGGGGAGGGAACGCTGTGGCACTGCCCTGCCAAGCCGCAGGCCGCATTTGCGTCCGTGTTCGCGAATGATGGGTGCAAGTGCCGAGGTTCAGCATCAATTGCGGAACGATGGATCGATGGATTCAGCGAGCTGCATCAGCGCCGGCCAGTCGCGATCGTGCACTCGGCCATTGCCCCAGAAGATCTGTGCCGACTTCTCGCAGGAGGCTTCCGACGGCAGGCTGTAGGGCTGGTTCGAGGCGAGCACCATCATCTGGGTCTCGCAGCTCTTCTCCAGATAGTACATCAGATTGAACGCCTCACCCACATTGACGCCTGCGGTAAGCAACCCATGATGCTTGAGGATCAGACACTTGTGCTCGCCAAGATCGCGCACGATGCGCTCGCGCTCATCGAGGTCGTTCGCGACGCCCTCGAAATCGTGATAACCGAGGCGCCTGTAGAAACGCATGGCGCTCTGGTTGAGCGGGAGGAGGCCGCAGTCGAGCGCGGAGAGTGCCTGACCGGCAACCGTGTGGGTGTGCAGGACGGCGTGCAGATCCTTGCGTGCCATGTGGATCGCGCTGTGAATGACAAAGCCCGCGCGGTTCACCTGATAAGGCGTCTCGTCGAGGATGTTGCCGTCGACATCGATCTTGACCAGGTTTGAGGCGGTGACCTGCTCGTAGAGGAGCCCATAGGGGTTGATCAGGAATTGGTCTTCCGTGCCCGGTACGCGCAGCGAGATGTGGTTGTTGATCAGATGCGTCCAGCCATAGTGCGCGACCAGCCGATAGGCGGCGGCGAGATCGACGCGCGCCTGCCATTCTTCGTCGCTGACCCGCTGGCGCAGCGACGGGACCTGGTGAATCCTGACCACGGTCATGACGTCCTCCGTATTGCCAAACCCTAACAGCTCAAGGCCGCGAGTGGAAGGCAACAGCCAAAACCGGCTAGGCTGGCGGAGGACCTCGGCGCTGCTCGGCGCGGGCAGGGTCCGGCCTCCGATCATCAGGATCCGCCGTTGGCGGCGACCGTCGTTTGTCCCACAGCCAATTGAACAGCTCCTCGATGTCGCGGGGAGGAATGTAGCTGTGATCTTTGAGCGCGGACGTCAAAATCTGATCGGTGATCTCGAACCCAAGCGCACGATAGCTCTCGAACTGGGACTCACTGAACCATTGGTCGAGCGTGGTTTCGTGTGGAAATTCAGCATGTGCGTTGGCGTAGCTCCTGATCGCACCGCCCTCGGTGCCGTGATATCCGGCCTTGAGAGAAAGGATGAAGCCGTCCTTGGTGGTGGGTGATCCACCATCCGCGTCGATGTAATCAATCAAACCAATGGCACAGTAGTCGACATCGGTCGGAACGCTTCCATCCATCGTGCGTTTTTTCAATTGCTCAAGATTGACGAAGCGGATCGTTACGCCAAAATCGATATGAATCTTGCGCATTGCATTGCCCAGATCGGCAAAGCGAACTCGGGGTCGCACCCGGCGTCAACCGCAATGATGAAGCGGCAGCGCCGACGGACAGCCTCGTACAATCCCAGGTTCTCGAAATGCCCACCGTCGGACAGATAAACGTAGGCGCTGTGGTCAGTGGTCAAGCCGAATGCTTCGGTAATGAGTGACTTGATCGCACAGCGCGGTCCGTCTCGCACGTTGAACGCAGGCAACCCAGTGCGCGTGCTTCCTGATCGCAATCCGGCAGTCGAGAGTTTGCTTCTGTGGATTGTCAGCGCTTCTGTGCGCAGAAGATCTTCGGTCTGCTCGCGCGCAATTGCGTCGCCGGTCGACTCCCGCGCCATAATTATCCTCTCGCAAATATCAAAATTTAAAAATGTCTATCGGTCTTCAACTATAAATAGCACCTATTGATAATCATGTCACCTGCGTTGCATGAGTGCGCGCGAAAGTACATTGCCTGTGAACGAAGCGGCAAAAGTGGAGAGTGATGTGCAATATTGGGATTGGCGTTCGGGGCAGGAGGCTGGAATGCGCGGGGTTGTGACAATAGCGGCAGCGATCGCCACTTTGATCGGGCTGCTTCCGTCCGCGCAGGCGCAGCGCTATCCGTCAAAGACCATCGAGATCGTGGCCTCCTATGGGGCTGGCGGCTCGACTGATCTGATCGCGCGGGCGATTGCGCAGAAGCTGCAGGACCGTCTCGGCCAGTCGGTCGTCGTGCTCAACAAGCCGGGCGCGAGCGGCACCATCGGCGCCACGCAGGTCGCGCGCGCGAGCCCCGACGGCCATACCCTCTATGCCGGCTTCACCACCGAGATGGCGGTCGTTCCGCAGCTTTCCAAGAGCGCGAAGTACACACTCGACGATTTCGAGCCCATTGCAGTGACCGGGATCGTCCCGGTGGTGTTGATCGCATCGAAGAACGTGAAGGCCAACAGCGTGCCGGAGCTGCTCAGCGAGCTCAAAGCCGCGCCCGGCAAGTACACCTATGGAGGCTCGATTGGCAGTCCGTCGCACATTCTCGGCGCGTGGCTCAATCGCATCCAGGGCCTCAACGTCACGCACATTCCCTATCGCGGTGGCGCGCAGGCAGTCGGCGACGTGACCGGCGGCCATATCGATCTGTTCTATGGCGGCGTTTCGGTGGCCAAGGGTGCGATCGATGCCGGCCTCGTCAAGCCGATCGGGCTCGTCGGCGACGTGCGCTCGAGCGCATTGCCGAACGTGCCGACCTTCAAGGAGGCTGGCGTCGACGATTTCGATCTCGACAGTTGGACGGTATTGCTCGGCCCCAAGGGCATGTCGAGCAATGTCGTCGAGCTGTTGCAGCGCGAGACCGTGCTGGCGCTCGCCGATCCGCAGGTGCGCGCGTCGCTGGGCGCGCAGGGCGTCGAGCCAAGCCAGACCCAGGACGTGCGTGCCTTCCTGGCGCGCGAGCGCGCAAAGTTCGGCCGGGTGGTGCGCGAGCTTGCGATCGCGATGGATTGAGCAGCACACGCGTCGCCAAGCAGGGTCCAAGGCAGGGGTCATGAATACAGGTGCGGCCGTGCCACCGCTGAGCAGCGACCAGGAGCGCTGGCATCACGCGTTTGCTCATTACGTTTTGCGCGTTGCGACGTTCCAGGACCCGGAGTTCACGTTCGGTGCGCTGTCCGCACCAGACTCTGCGCAAAGACTTGTACTGGCCGCCATGGCGCTGCTCGGCCGCCACTATAAGCTGAGTGTGGAGCAGGTTATGGCGTTCGCGCGCAGCATCACGGTGCAGCCGCATCGCTTCGACAAGGACGATGGCTACATCATCGAGATGCCGACGCCCCGAAACCCACGGGAATGTTTCTTCCTGGCCATTGTGCGCAACGGCGTGGGCAGCATCGATTATCTGACGCTCGAGCGCACCGACGATGATGGCGTGATGCTGTGCGGTTGGGACGCGGAGGGCAATCACCTCAATTATGGCGACAGAGCGAGCCGCGATCTCGACGGATTTATCGTGGAGGTTATTGCGCTTCGTCTCCGCTCCCCTAAAGCGCTTCCCCCCGCATGAGGCGTGGCTGTGCGGCGGCCGGTGCAACGCCTTCGCGCATGGCAGCTCGCCGCAGCGGACCGATATGCTGCAGGAGCGTGAGCCCAAGGCCGCGTGCACCCTGGAGCGGCAGGAATTCCGACAGCAGGTTGCGATTGAGCAGATCAACCGCGAGCGTGCGGCTGGTCACGTCGGCGCGGCGCATCTGCGCATAGCGGGAGGTCAGCTCATCGGCGCCTGGGTCGTGTCCCTGCCGATGGGACACAGCCACGAGCTCGCCGATGGTGGCGGCGTCGCGCAGCCCGAGATTGAGCCCCTGTGCGCCGATCGGCGGGATCACATGGCCCGCCTCGCCCACCAGCGCGACGCGGTGGGCGGCGAGCGTGTCGGCACTTTCGACCGCGAGGGGGAACAGGCCGCGCTCGGGCTCGACCTCGATCTTGCCGAGGATGGAGTGGGCGCGCTGCTCGATCGCTACCGCGAGCTCGGCGTCGGGAAGCGCTTTGAAGCGCGTGGCTTCGTCGGGATCGCTGACGAAAACAAGGCTCGAGCGCTGGCCGGGGAGGGGCACCAACGTAAATGGTCCGCTCGGCCGGTGAAATTCGGTCGAGATATCGTGATGCGGGCGGCTGTGGCGCAATGTGACCGTGAGCGCGGCCTGCGGGTAGCTCCAGCGCTTGGTGCCGATGCCGGCTGCTTCGCGGCACGCCGACTGGCGACCATCGGCCCCGATCGCAAGCCTCGCCACGACAGTCTCGCCGCTCTCGAGCGTGACCGTGACCGCATCCGGACCGACGGTGACCTTGGCGGCATCCTCTGCGATCAGGTCGAGTGCGGCAATTTCGCACGCCAGCTCAAGCATCGCTGCAATCAAATAACGGTTCTCAATGTTGTATCCAAAAGCCTGAAGGCCGATCTCCTCGGCCTCGAAGCGGACCTCCGGCGCGCGCAGCAGTCGCCCGGTGTCATCGACGATGCGCATCACGCGCAGGGGAGCAGCGTTCGCCTGGCAGCGCTGCCATACACCGAGCGTCTTGAGTGCCGTGACTGAGCCCATGAGCAGCGCGGTGGTCCGGTTATCGGTGGGCCGCGGCCGTCCGGCGACAAGCGCGGTCGGGACCCCCGCTCTGGCGAGCGCAATGGCGGCAGTTAGGCCCGCCGGGCCACCACCGACCACCGCTGCGTCAACCATAGGGCGTCCTGCCATCATTCGCGGGCTCCCGCATTGACTAAGAGTTGCATATGATCATGTGACTCGAGAAGGCGGACCTAGCATATGGCAACAGTGTTGCAACCCCAGTTTCCGGTGCCCGATCGGTCCCGGCAGCCGGTGCGCATCCTCAAGGATGACAGTGGGATGATCGACATTGGCTGGTGCGAAGGCGTGCTCTCCGACGGGCGCGCTTTCAGGGCCGAGATGTGGGCGCAGGAT
>Ga0066903_100006239_pt1 | contig 10536 bp, 3 predicted proteins | sample PanSoiMetaGPlot1_FD_67491 | JGI IMG/M metagenome (GOLD analysis project Ga0066903, IMG submission 67491) | Tropical forest soil microbial communities from Panama analyzed to predict greenhouse gas emissions - Panama Soil - Plot 1 (version 2) | ecosystem: Environmental > Terrestrial > Soil >...
CCAGGCGTCGCGCACCGCCTGTTGCTGGCTGCTGCCCGTGCCGTACAGTTCGCCCGCCGCCTGGAAGGTGACGTCGGCCGCCTCCTGGAACTGCGCCGTGCTGTGGAGCCGGCGGAGGGCCAGGTACCAGATGTGCCCGGCCTCCTCCCAGGCGAAGCCGCCCAGGGCCGTGGCGACCAGGTAGAAGGCGTGGTTGGGGATCCCGGAGTTGATGTGGACACCGCCGTCGTCATGGCGGGGATCCCCGTCATCCGGAAGCTGAACGTAGTGATCCATGTGGGCCGGCTGGTTGTCATACTGGAACGCGGTTCCCGGGGCCTTGAGCGACCGCAGCGCCGCCCCCGGGAGCTGCGGGCCCAGGATGCCCGCCCCGATCAGCCAGTCCGCCTGGTCGGCAGTCTGTCCCAGGGAATGCTGCTTCACCAGGGAGCCGAAGACGTCTGAGAACGACTCGTTCAGTGCCCCGGGTTGCACGCGATACCGCAGGCCCGCAGTGAACTGGGTCACCCCGTGGGTGAGCTCGTGGGCGATCACGTCCAGACACGTGGTGAAGCTCCCGCGCTTGAACGCCTGCCCGTCGCCGTCCCCGTACACCATCTGGGCTCCATTCCAGAAGGCGTTGTCATAACCGGTTTCGAAGTGAACGCTAGACGCGAGTTCAAGGCCATTGCCGTCCACGCTGTTCCGGTTGAAGACGCTCTGATAGAAATCGAAGGTGGTTCCCGAGCCGTCGTACGCCTGGTTGACGGCCGGGTCATTCACCGGCGGGTCTCCCTCGTGGCGTACCTCCGCACCAGGGAGATCGCCCTGGCTGCCGTTATGCACGTCGCAGATGGTTCGTTTCGCACCGGTCGCCGGGAGCAGCAGTGCCGCCGACAACTGCGGTTCGTGCTGTACCAACCGCCGGGTGACCGCGCGCCGCTCCCGGACCCGCTCGGAGATCGCGAGAGTGCGGACCGCCGAGATCCGGACGTCCGGTGATCCATCGTCGATCATCTGGATAAGTATGTGCGGCGGCACGATGAAGCACACGTCGCCACTGGCCATGTTTGCTCCTTCTCTCGGCATCATCACGAACCATGGCATCGTGGATGAACTGCCCGCCCCTGGCAGCGCCGTGGTTGAGCGCTGGCCGTCCCTGCGATCGCGGTCAGTTGCCCGCCCCCTGAAGACGCCTTCGCGGTTCGCTTCACCAAAGTCTGCCGAGGCCTGTTGCTGCAGGTCATGCGGCTCGCTCGGCGCTCCACCGCGAGAGTACTGCCGATCATGCGGCTTCCGCTTCAGGGAGATCCCTAAGTTTGGGGTGCTCAGGGCTCGTAATCGCGGGCTTGCAGCCTGGATGCCGCGCGCATTTCGAGCCAGGGGATACCCCCGTCCGGATCGAGACCCTGCCGCCGGATCGGAGTTGCCAGCGCAGGGTAAAGGAAACCGGCTTCTTCCGGGAGCGACCTGCGCGACACCTCAATCGCGTCCAGGACAGGTTCACGCCCGTCGGCCGTGCCGAAGTGCCTCCACCTGCTTACCGTTGCATCGATCCTGTCCAGCCTGACGGTCCAGTCAAGGGCCAGAATCGGGCCCAAGCGGACCAACGGCCCGGATCGCGGCTGCCCGGGGGCGCAGTCCTGCATAAAGGACCACTGGCTGGGCGTCAGGAGATCAGTCAACCGGAGATGCGGATCAGCCGACTCCTGCGGATGGTGCCCGCCCCGTACCGTGAAGCTGGCTGCCAGTACCCGCCGGGTGCTGTCCCGTTCCTCCTCGATACGCAGCGTCTCACTGTCCTGGCCGTAGAAGGCCGCCCATCTGGGGTGCAGGCGCCGGACATGACGCACCTGTACTGTCAGCAGGCTCACGTCGGCGGAGTCGTATGCCGCGATGATGACGCCGCCAACGGCCAGGCTCGGCACGGCCGTGCCCGCACGGTAGTCGAAGAGGTGAACTGTGCTCTGGGACGGCCCGATCGATTGCAGCCCGAACGCTTCCACAGCTTGCTCGGTCTGGTCGTCCGCAATGCCGATCCGGATATTCACCGAGTCCAGCCGGCTCACCCCTGGTCGATACACGGCTGCACCTCACCACAACGCAGTGATGATCAGTACACCAAGCAGCCGCCGCCGGCAGTATCCGAGAAGACCCTATTCCAGTAAGGTAAAACCCAAGGCAAGGTAAAAGTCTGGCCCATCGGATCCAGCGGGGGTCGTGCTCGAGGTTCAGCGCGTTACGGGGGTGATGGCTGAATGACTCAAGCCGTGCTCGGAAGGCTGGGCGATGGCGTCGACGGCGATCTGTTTGTCGGGCGTGAATCTGTCTGTCGGCTGCTGGATGACTTCGTCGCCTCGGTGACCTGCGGTGGCGCGGCTGGCGTCGTCACCGGAGAGGCGGGGGTCGGGAAGACTGCGCTGCTGCACCGCTTGGCGCGACGGAGTGCGGCGCGCATTCTGTGGCTGCGGGGGATGGAATCCGAGGCCGTCCTGCCGTTCGCGGCTGCGGCAGACCTGCTGACGCCACTGCGGCCGCATTTCCGAGCCGTTCCGCCTTCCCAGCGGAGGGCGATGGAGGTGGCGCTGGCCCTCGCGGACGGGCCAGCACCCAGCACGCTAGCTGTCTGCGCCGGCGCCTTAGGGGTGCTCGCGGCCACAGGAGACGAGAGCCCGCTGCTGGTCGTCGTAGACGATTTTCAATGGATCGATGCCGAGTCACGGCAGCTGCTGCTGTTTGTGGCCCGTCGCCTGATGACTGAGAGGGTAGTTATTCTTTTCGCTTTGCGGGAAGGTACCAGCGAAGACTCCATCCTACCCGGGTTTCCGGTCCTGCGCCTGGAAGGCCTGACCCTGGCCGAGTGTGAGGAACTGGCCCGGCGGAGAAACCTGCAGGTGCGGCCTCAAGAGCTGGACGAACTGGTGCGGGCGACAGGCGGCAACCCGCTTGCGGTGATCGAGACGCTGACGCAGCGGAATTCGTCCTCTGCCACCGTGGACGCGCTTGTGGAGGTCACCGTCGGCCTCCCCGTCCAGCGGGTCTGGAGGAAGGTGCTCCATGCGATGCCTGAGCGCACCCGTAATGCGCTGTACGTCCTCGCCATCGGCCGCCCGCAAGGGCTTCCCGCGCTGCCGGATCTCCTAGAGGCCATGGGCCTGAGCCTTCATGACCTCGTGCCCGCTGAACACCTCGATCTGGTAACGGTGCAGCACGACAAGGTCGAGCTGCGCCACCCGCTGCTCCGGCAGGTTCTGATCGATGTCACCCCGCTCGCCGTTCGAATACCGACCTGCCGCGCACTGGCCGAGCTCGCGGTGCCCGAACAGCGCCTGTGGTACCTCTCGCTTGCTGCGGTGGGCCCGGACGAAGACGTCGCTGCAGCTCTTACCGCAGCAGCCCAGGAGGCGCGGGCGCGGGGGGCGCATACATCGGCGTCCCGGCTGGCCAGACGCTCGGCTGAACTTAGCGTCCGGCTGGCCGATCGTGCGGACCGTCTCCTGGCTGGGGTGGCCGACTCGCTGCTGGCTGGGCAAGCGGCCCAGGCCGAGCGCTGGTGCCGGGAAGCACTCACCCTCCGCTCCGATGCGCCTTTCCTCGTCACCGTCACCGAATTGCGCTGCCGGGCTCTGATGTGGATGGGGCAGACTCGCACTGCAGCTGATGAGCTGATGCGAGCCGCGGATGCCGTTCAGCACGATGACGCGGCCATGGCCGCACGACTGCTGAACGCAGCAGTGATGCCAATGGCGCTGAGCGGCGACGTGGACCGGTGCTTCGAGGCGGCCACTCGCAGTGAGACCCTGGCCCCAGCCGAGCATGCCTCGTTCCACGGCCGCGTGATGATGGCCGCCGCCTACATGCTGCACGGCGCTGTCGCGCAAGGCCGACGTTGGCTCGAGCTGGCTGAACTGCTGCGACCCGTCGTCGACCCAGTATCCGAGCAGCACGCGCTCGCCACCATGGCCCAGCTGTATTGGTGGCTGGAAGACTTCGATTCCGCGAAACGGCTGATCAGCTCCACTATTGATCTGCTACGCCAGCGGGGTGCATCAGCCGCGCTTGCCTTTGCGCTGACCGTACGCAGCGAGGTGGGAATCCGTACCGGCCAGTGGTCATCGGCATACGCCGACGCGATCGAGGCGCTTCAGTGGGCCGAGGAACTGCACCAGCCGGGCATGATCGGATACAGCCTCACGGCTGTGGCCCGGATCGAGGCGGCACGCGGTCAGCGCGGGCTCTGCGAGGAGCACATCGACCTGTCGCTACAGCGGGCCGGCTCATCAGGTATCGACAGCCTGCTTGTGCACGACGCCGCCGCCCTCGGGCTATCGGCCATCACGCACGGCGAGCTCGATACCGCTACGGAGCACCTCGAGAGCGCCTGGCAGCTCGCGAGCAGCCACGGCCTAGGCCACCCAGGTGTGGTGCCGTTCATCGCTGATCTGGTCGAGGCGCACATCCGATGCGGTCACGTGCGGCGAGCGAGGCAGTTGCTCGAGTGGCTGGAGGACCGCGGCGACACGATGGGCCTTGTGTACGCGATGGCGGCCGCCCGCCGCTGCCGCGGCTTGCTGGCGGGCGACATCGACGAGGCCCTACTCGAGTTCGCCGCGGCGCGCACCTTGCATGCACGCTGTGCCATGCCGTTCGAACTCGCCCGCACGCTGCTGTGTCAGGGAGAAATCCTCAGGCGGGCCCGCCATCTCACAGACGCCAGGACAGTCCTGCGTGAGGCCCATCGCATCTTTGGAGGACTAGGCGCCCGGCCCTGGGCCGACCGGGTCGCCAGGGAACTCCTCGCCTCTGGCGCCAGTGGCCGCAGACGGGTCCAGCAAGCTCTCGTCGGCCTCGACGCCCTCACCCCCCAGCAAATGCAGATCGCGCGCGCGGTTTCGGTCGGGAAGAACAACTGCGAGATTTCGGCCGCCCTGTTCGTATCCCGCAAGACAGTCGAGGCACACCTCACCCAAATCTACCGCAAGCTCAGGATCCACTCACGGGTCGAGCTGACCCGAGTGCTGCTTGCCGAGGGAATCGTTGACTGAGACCGGCGCCTTGTTCCCAATCGCCGAGGAGCTCCCCGCCGCTGCCCGTTGCCACTTGCCTACCGGTTCGCTGCTACGCCGGGAACGTCACCTTCGGTTGCGAGCCGACCGGCGAGCGCACGTTCGACCTAAACCGCGACGGCGTCGCGCAGTACGGGCAGTGCGCTGACCTTCGCGCCTACAGACGCCAGCTGCCTCGCGACCGTGATCATCTTCCACTCGGCGGCGTACCTGCGCGCCTGGGCGCTGGCCGAGGCGCTGAGCCGCGTCAGCAGTACGGTTCGATCGGCGTCAGCGGCGAGGTGCGCAGGATCCGCTCGAACGGGAAGCCCAGGACACGGACTGCCGCGTCGAGCGTGTCGAACCGGCCGCCCTCCCCCTTCGGCTCGTTGACGGTCCCCGCGGGCAGCAACTCGACGGCGAGGACGCTGAGCGGTGAGCTCTGGGGCAGGTGGATCGCCTCGAGCAGCGTGTCCGCCTCCGCCTGGTGGAAGACCGCGTATCCGAGGCGATCGCGCTGCGGCGCGCCGGTGAGGAAGTGCGCGAGGAGCCGCTCGATCTGATCGCCGCCGTCTGCCTGTCGCTTGGTGAGGAAGGTCCCGGGTGCGGTCGCGAGCAGGATGTTCCGCATCGAGGCGGCGTCGGCCTGCGCCGCCTGGGCGTACAGGAAGAACCATAGCTGGGTTCGGGGCGGCTCGTACGGCCCCGCGAGCAGGCTGCCGTCGAGCACGGGCGTCGCATAGGGGGCGGTCACCACGATCAGGCTGGGCGGACCCTCCTTGACCGCGATCGGCAGCTCGTGCTGCACAGCCGCGCCGCCTGCGAGCGCCGCGATCACGCTCGGCTCGATAGCGAAGCGCGTATCCCCGGCGCGGCGGAGCGCGCCGACAACGGAGGCCGTCTGGTCGTGCTCGTGCCCGATCCGGCCGGCCCGGCAAGTGAGCGCCGGCGGCGGGTGCTGGACACCGACCACGCGCAGCGGCGACCCGAATCGTGCGTTCGCCGTCGACCACCAGCGCAGATCGCCCAGCGGGCCGCTGTGCCCGACGCGGAACTCGTAGGAGTAGAAGCCGAACAGCTCGGGATTGTCGGGATCGACCCCAGGTGGGAGCGGCAAGAGGAAGTGACGGTCGGAGACCGGCGAGGGCTCCAGCTTCGTCATCGCCGTCTCGCCGGCGCGGTCGTCGGTGTCGTCGGGGACGATCACATGCACTAGTTCGGGGTCCAGTGGCAGCGGCGGATTGGCGTCATCGACGACCTGCGGCGGCGCGTAATACAGCAGCGGATCGGCGCCGTGGGCGAGCACCCGGGCGAACAGCGCGTCGCCGGCCTGGTTGGCGATCGGCTCGGTCAGCTCGACCCAGAGCGCGCGCTCGCGCTGTTGCGTCGAGGCGTAGTCCGGGCCGGCGACGTACGGCGACAGGGCGAGGCCGACCGACGCGATCGCCGGGACCTGCGCCGGCGGGATCGCGATCGGGAGCCGCAGGTCAAGCGGCGCGTCGGCGAGTTCCTTGCCGCCACCCAGGGCCGGAGTGCCCGGCGGGCCTGCCGGGGTCCGGTCGGGGCGCACGAACCAGCGGTGCCGAAGCGACTCGGGAAAGCCTCCCGCGACCGGCTCGTGCGGATCGATCGCGTCGAGGAACACGAGGCGCGTGCGCCCGCGCTCCTGCTTGCTCGGCCGCGTGGTGGCCGCCGTCCCCAGCACGCCGGGAACCGCGACCGCGCCCACCGCCGCCGCGGTCGCCTCGGTGTCGGTCGGCGTGCCGCGCAGGACCGTGAAGCCGGACGGCTCAAGCCCGTCCCAGGTCCAGTCACGCTCGAGGTCGACGACGATCGCCACGATCCAGTTGCGCAGCAGCTCGCTGACGGCGCCGAACGTGAGCGTCTCGCCGTCGGCGGAGACCGTGTGACGCAGCCCGCGCGAGGCGCCGAACACCACCCGGCGGCCGGGCGGGCTCGTGAGGCTGCCGCCGCTTGCCGCGACACCGAGTTCCTCGGCGAGCTGGGCGACTAGCCCGGGCGCGGCGACGTCGGCGGGCCGGCGGAACAAGAACCCGCGGATCGGCTCGGCGCCGTCCGCCTGCCCGAGGAGCGGCGGCTCGGCCGCTGGCTCGCACCGGACGGCGATTGCGCTCGCCATCGCCGCGTGCGCCTGCTCGCCGAAGTAGTCGGGCTCCGCGTGGCGCAGCTTCGCCCTGACGGTGATCTGCACGTCGCGGCCCCGCGGGATCGGCAGCGCGCCGCTGCCGGCGCCGGGCGGTGGCCAGCTGAGGATGCTCGGTGCCTCGACGTAGCTCAGCTCGATCGCGGTGCCGGAGTCGGCGACGAGGGGTGCCGCACCCGTCGTGGGAACCAGCGGACGGCTCGTCCGGTACAGGGTCTGGAAGACCCCCTGGGCGCTTCCTTCGTCGTGCAGCGGATGGCGGATCGCGACCTCGATGTCGACCGCGTCGACGTCGGGGTCGGGAAGGCCGGCGGTCCCGGCTGCGCCGCTCGTCGCGTGGTTGACGAGGTGGTCGCGGATCTGGTCGCGGGCGGCCGCCGTGTCGCCGAGGTGGGTGTAGAGGACCTCCGGGTAGCCGATCAGCGGGCGGGTGACCGTCACGCTGTCCGGCCGGTTGTCGTTCGCGCCGGCGGGCGGACTCTGGACGAGCGTCGGCGACTTGGGCGGCACGAGCCGCTGGAAGGTCTGGGTGACGGTGGCGTTCGGCGGCGGGTCGACGGGGTCGTCGCCGGCCGGCCGCGGGCCGCCGCTGCTCAGGTCCGCCAGGCGGACGCGGAAGGCGTAGGTATGGCCGTAGGAGAGCAGCGTCGTGAGGCCGGATGCGGTTCGGGTCGTCGGCGGCGGCGGCTGGCGGCGCGTGAGCGCGCGGGGAACCGGATCAGGTTCGCAGAGCGAGCCGCCGCGCCAGTTGGCGAAGTAGCGGGGCAGCCACGCGTCGGCGGGCGACGTGGTGCGCGGCCGGGTTGGCACTGGCTCGACGGCGAGCTCGGCCGTGTAGGCGCCGAACGGCACGGGGAGCGTGCCGGTCACCTGCACGAGCGACTCCCACGCCGGCGCGCGGAGCAGGCCGCCGGGGGCAGGCGGTGTCACGTCGGCGACGTCGACGCGATAGCCAAGCACGCCGAGCGGCTGCGGGGCGTCGTCTGGGGTGCCGCTGCGGCGGGCGTCGAGCAGCGTGAGCTGGTCGTTGCTCCACGCCACGACCTGCTCGTCATCCCAGCCGATCTGGATGCCGAGGTCGCTGGCGGGCGCGATACTGCCGTCGTCGATCGTTGCCTCGGCGTTGGTGGGCTGCGCGGTGTGCACGAGCTTCGCGAAGCCGTCGGCGTAGGCTTCGGCCGCGGCGATCGAGTCGTCGATGGGGTACGTGGTGGCCGGCTGGTCGACGACGAACTGCACGGCGGCGAACACCGGCCGGGCCGAGGAGTCCAGGGCGGGCACGCGCGCCGCGTGCAGGCGCAGCGCGCCGGCGTTGGCTGGTACTGCCGCCGCGACGGCCCACGGATCGGCGGGGTCGAGCGCCGCGAACACGTAGCCGCCGTTCTTGAAGGCCTCGGCGTGTGCGGGGCCGAGCGTGACCGACAGCTCGTAGAGCAATCCCATGTGGGTGGCCACGATCGGCTGGCGCAGCGCATAGGAGATGATCTCGCCCCAGCCGACGGTCTTGGGCCCCGGCGGCGGGCCCTTGCCCCACGGCGCCTCGCGCATCGCGCAGCCGAAGTCGTCGTCGGTCGTCGTCAGGTTTCCGTCGGGCGGGTTGCCGCCCGCCTGCATGTACGAAGGCGGAAGCGCCTTGCGGATCTGCGTGGTCTTCGGGGGCGCGACGGTCGCTGCGATCGACGCGCCGGCCGCGGTGACGGCATTGGACAGCAGCTGGAAGGTCGCCGCGGGGTCGGCGGCGGCCGAGGTGACCGAGGAGGTCAGCGCGACCGCGGCCGCAGTCGTCGGCAGTGCGGCGAGCCCTTCGTCGGCGCAGACCGTGAACCGCGGGGCGCCGTGCGCGAACGCCGGAGTGGCGGGATCGGCACCGATCAGCGGCTCGTTCAGCGGGTCGACATCGGCGCTCGGGACGAGCAGGACGCCGAGCGTGAGCGTCCCCGCCCCGTCCCAGTGCCGTGGGAAGGTCATCATCGCGAGTCGGAGTGCATCGTTCATGGCTAGATCGAAATCGTCTCGCTGAAGTCCCAGGAGCCATCGAAGTCGATGTCGATGACCCAGCAGATCGAGATGTGGATGCCGACCGCGACTTCGCCGTCGAGATCGGCCGCGTGGGCTGCCTCGTGCACCACGATCGAGAGGCCGGCGCTCAGGGTGAGCGACGCGCTCGCGACGCCGCCGAGCACATCGACCTCGGCGTTGCCCGTGAGCAGCAACCCGACCGTCACCGTGTCGGCGCCGATCGCGAGGCTCATGCTGACGACGATCGAGGCGCTGCCCGAGGCGACGGCGACGTCGATCCCCAGCCCAACCCCGAGGCCGGCCTCGATGTAGACGTCGAGCGCGCCCGCCCCGACGCCGAGCACGATCGCGCCGGTGCCCGCGAGCGGGTCGACGAGCCAGTGGAACGGATCCTGCTTGCTGCCGATCCCGACGTGGAAGGCGACGTCCTTCGGGATCGTCGCGACGAACCCGAGATCGATCCCGAGGTCGGTGATCTCGCCGAACCCGAGGGGGATCGTGGGTAGCGTGAAGCCTTGCTTGACCGTCAGCTGCTGCCCGCTGAAGCCGATGTCAAGGTCGGCGTCGCCGCCGAGGCTCGAGGCCAGGTCGGAAAGCCCTGAGAAGATGTCCTTGACTGCGGAGAGCGAGTCGCCGTAGAGCACTGATAGCGGCTGCGGGTCGGCTGGCGTCGCGCCCAGGCCGACGAATCCCGGCTGGACGCCCGAGCCGGCCTGGAAGTCGCCGGCGATTGTCAACAGCGTGCCGAAACCGTCGACCCTGGCCTGGAAGGAGAGGTTGCTCAGCCGTAGGGACCAGTTCGGCGCGCCGGGGGTCGCGTCGAGGACGAGCTTGCCGTGCGCCGGGGTGAGGTTGCCCGGGTTGCCCGCGTCGTGAGCCGCCCCGTAGACCAGCACGAGGTGGGCGATCCCGAGGTCGAGCAGCGTCCGATCGGGGTCGGCGAGGTCCCACTCGTAGGTCCGCTGGAAGCCGTCGGCGTGCAGCGGGAGGTCGTCGGTGGATGGGATCTCGAGCGCCTTGCCCAGCACGGGGAACAGCCCGGCGACGCCGAGCAGCGCCCCGACGTCCGCGAGCTTGGGCTTGTTGCCGAAGCCGAGCGCGCTGCCGTCGTCGCTGACCAGGGGATGCTCGAGCAGGGTCTTCGATGTCCCCGTGCCCTGCATGAGGCCGTAGAACGTCGTCGGGTTGTCCACCGACTGCGCGTCCTCGGGATCGAGCATGCGCCACCCGTGGCCGTAGGCGGCGCCGCCGGCCGGCGGGGGCCGCGTGCTCGCGGCGCCGCGGGTGAGAGGAACCGGAGTGTACGGGTCGACCGCCTGGGGCTGGCTC
>Ga0066903_100006240_pt1 | contig 10536 bp, 10 predicted proteins | sample PanSoiMetaGPlot1_FD_67491 | JGI IMG/M metagenome (GOLD analysis project Ga0066903, IMG submission 67491) | Tropical forest soil microbial communities from Panama analyzed to predict greenhouse gas emissions - Panama Soil - Plot 1 (version 2) | ecosystem: Environmental > Terrestrial > Soil >...
ATGATCATTTCCTGGACACTATCCAGGGCCTTTGCAATGCTCCGCCAGCCTTCGACCACCACTTTGAGGAAGGGATCGGTTTTCGGCCAGCAGCTGTGCAGCGAAAGCGATTTGACCCGTTGCGGGTATTTACCAGCGAGCCACAGGCCCGTTGCAGCGCCGAGCGAAACGCCGCTCACATGTGCCCGCTCGACGCCGATCGCCTGCATGAACGCGGCGACGTCGTCGGCGAACAATTCCATCGAATAGCTGCCCGTCGGTTTGTCGGTCTCTCCTGCGCCGCGCGGGTCGAGTGAAATGCAAGCGAAATGCTTGGCATAGTCGGCTACTTGGAAAGCATAGCAGGCATTGTCGGCGGTTAGATAGGGGACGAGGATCAGCGGCTCTCCCGCCCCATGCTGCTCATAGCTGATCGTGATCCCGTTCGCTGTGACTTTTGGCATGTGAACCTCCCCGATGCTTTGGTCCCTGACGGACGGAAACCTTATCGGACAAATTTCTCGCGTAGTAGACGGCAGAAAGAATTGCCAAGCAGTTGGCCTCGTCATTTATTCCTGGGCATAAGCGCCATGTTGCACGTGCACCATGCTTACCACTCGCGCGTACGCTCACATGTCCGGACCATAGAGCATTGAAATCGTTCGCTGGCAGGTCCTGGTGGTAGACGAGAATTGGACGCTCGGGGCCGGCGCTCCCGGAAATGCTCTGATGGACGCGCAAGGGCATAAGCGAGTTCTTCCCTTGGGAAGCTCCATAATCGGATGGCGGCCCACGTGTTCGTGGCACCACTTGAGATGGGGCCGTCATCCGAAACGCTACACAAAGACGGCCTTGCCGAGTACATTGGGGGTACGACAGGTTTGCCCAAGCACCCCGACGTGAAGCGAGCCCATCCCGCGCAAAACAATGTCGTCGGCAGACGCCGCGGCGGTTGTCAACAAGAAGGCGAGAGCGGACGTTGCAAGTTTGCGCATGATCTTCCCCCCGGATGCAGGTGCGCATCCATCGCACCGGGCGCGCATTTCGGCCACTGAACCTTCGTGTTCGGGTCCGGCGGTTTGGTCATTTCTGCCATGAGAAGCTATGTCCTGTTAACGGGCACGACCGGTCTGCAGGGCCTCGCTCCAGCCGACAAGGCCTGCCAAGCATGGTCGTCAAAGGCCATCTCGCGGTTCTGTTGGGACAGACCTGTTCCCGCAGGTACTGAAATCGACATGCCGCAGTCCGATCAATCCCCAAACGAACAGGCTTTCGACCCATTGGGCCCAATGGCCGGATATCGAAATTGAGTCGTCTTGATCCAATTGCCCAAGAATTTCGGCAACCGTCTTGCGACGATCGACAAGTTCCAGAAACCGCGCAGTCATTGCATCCACGACCAAGGGGTTTCGATTTGCCTCCTGAGGGAAAACGACGACATAGCTTGAACGCAAAGCGGCCGTCGGTGGAAGGTCAGCGATTGTTGTTGTGCCACGGAATTCGGAAACATCGTACTCAAAGCGGAGGATCCGAAGCTGACCATCGCTGATCGGCACCAATGTACCGAAATCAAGCTCGCCGATGGCCCAGCGGCGGGTGTTCAAGCGAAAAAGAGGATCGCTGCGCGCGCCGTCGCACGACCTGGAATCGCAGCTCTCCGCAGCCGCAATGGCAATTTCGGCCGCTACCGCTTGCGCGAGGGCAGCCTGACTGATTTGTCCATCGCCGATCGCCCGATTGATGTCGACCAGGACATTTTGCGCGCGGTCCAGATCAATCGCTTCAAGCAATGTGTCGGCAACGGCGCTCCCAACCGGTTGCCCGTTGATACTTGCAAGGGCTTCCGCGGCCATTCGCGTGAGCGGGAAAGAGCCGATCTCGTCGCGTTGCCTACTCGCAATGCCCGACGTGGCGGTTGCTGGAGGCTCCCGTCGCGCCGCCCTCGCCAGAATGGACTCGAGCCTTTGCGGAAAGTCGGTATTCTCCTGCGCGTCGCGCGCAAACGTGCGTCCGCGCGCTCCGACGAGCGCGATCGGTGCAGGGTCGGCAACGATGGCAGCGAGTTTTTCGCTCAATGCCGCGACGTCGTTCACATCCTCGACGGCGATGCAATTGTACCCGTGCACAAGCCGCTCCGGGTTCGGAAGCTTGCGGATGACTTCCGTGGAGCCGACCAAGCAGGCTCCGCAAAGCAGGACTTCGCGCGGGATCATTGGGGCATGGAATTCGATCGGGAAGCCCTGCTCAAGGCAGCAAACAGCTAAACAGCCGCGTAGAAACTCAGGTACGCGCCAATGCGGAAGAAACGGAATTTGCAGAATACGGTCGGTGAGGCGAGTTCCGCACCACGCGACCGGAAGCTTTTTTGCACCGACGGCCCCTCATGCGCGAGCACGACGAGCCCGATGTCCAAGCCGGCCTGCACCAACCGATTCATGGCCGCGAGCAGCGCGAACGACCCCTTCGTTTCGCCGAGCTTACCGTAAACTCCGAAATAGGACCGGTCAGCCGAAAAATCGCCCCATACGAGATCCCTAAGTTCCGGATCGACCTCAGCCAAAGTCCGCAGCGCCCGAATATCGAGTTTAGGTCCCTCGGGTGTGAATACGTCCTCAGGCACCGCGAAGCGGCCGGCGGGCGCAATGCGATCCGAAGCGACCCCGCGTCGGATTGCGCGTTCCGCGACAGGGCCGGCCGCAACCACGAGCTCTGCGGAGCGCAGCACATGGTCGTAGAGCAGCTCGAATTGCGGATGCTGCCACAGACGCCCCGCATCGCTGCCAGCCATCCGGACCACATGAGGCACGCCGGTCATTTGCGCGGCAAGATAACCGGCCACCCCATAGGGCTCCAGATAGTGGGAGAAGATGACGTCGAAAGGTTGTTCCACATGCGCGCGCGCCGCAATCGTCGCGAGCTTCGAAACGAACGGGCTGTTCATCGGAATATGCGACTGCGAGCGATCGACCGGGTCGGTCCAGTGCACCGTCACGGAACCGGCACCGTACACCGCCCCGCAGCGGTCCCAGTCCTGCGGCCGCATGTGCATCCGGTGTGGTGCGACCGCTTCTTTGGCGTTGGTGACGACATGGACATCATGGCCGTTCTTGGCCAGACCATGCGCGCTCCAATAAGTTTGTGTGCAGACACCGCCCTCGATTGGCGGAAACTTTCCGATGACGCAGATTCTCATGACGGCGCCTCGATAAGCCCGCATTGCGCAAGATCGCGGATGAGTTCTTTCAGTTCCGGTGGGACGCCGAGCGTGGCGGGATCGGTCCAGTCGCCGATGGCGGCGAGCATGTCGAAGACGACGGGAGCCACTTGGAACACCTTGGCGTGCTCGGCGCCCCGCGGAAAGCTGATTGCGAGCGGCGTGTCGCGTTGGGTCGCGGCAGTTCCTCCCGAGACCTCTTCGAAGATCGGCCGGATATCGTGAGAGCAGCGCAGGAGTACCACTCCGCAGTCGCGACGAATCCAACCTCGAGGTCTAATCCGAGCCTTGTCTGCCTTCAAATCCCGATCGCCGCCGAGGACGCGGGCATCGGCGAATGCAAGCTCGCAAGCCGCAACGTCCTGTAAATGCGGTGGCTTGAGCGGCTCATCGCGCTGGCCCGCGGCGAGAAAATCGTAGAACTGGCGCGCATTCTCGATGCGACTCGTGTCGACCGACGGGCACGTGTCCGCGAACCCACGGGCAACCGCGTCTGCGTCGCCCCCCAACAGCTCGAATGTCTTCGGAAAGATCGCGACGATCTTCTCCATGCGCTTGTCATGAGAGAAACGCGCCACGAGATGGAGCAACCCGCGATCGATCCCGTGCGGGGCCGGCTTGAGGGATGCGTCGCCGTGACCAAATATGGCGGCGCCGCTCGTCAGATATTCGAGCAGGCTAACCTGGCGATCGAGCAGGGGGCGGGGCATGGACGTGATTGGGGTGCCGGCGGGCCAGGCGCGAGCGGATGCGCTCGACATCGTCAAGGATTTCATCGACGGCGTCGAGTCGCTCATCCCGCTCCAGCACGATGGCGGCAGGCGTCTGGCGCAGGAGGGCATGATCGAGCAGATCGAACACCTCGCCCGGCGCCGGGTGAGAATGGGAATCGACAAGAATTGGCCGCCCGAGAACGTTCTCGTGCACGGTTGTACCGCCCGCCATGTGCACCTCCTTGACGAGGCCGGCCGGCAGCGCGTCGAGAAATTCGTACGGATCGAAGCCGTGGTTCGACGCGTTCAGATAAAGAGTCTCGACATCCAGCAGCAGTCCGGCGCCGGTTTCGCCGCAGATCAGTGTAATGAATTCCGCGTCGGACAGTTCCTGGTCCGGCCATTCGAACAATTAGGTGATGTTTTCGAGCAGGAACGGAACCGGGATGCGCGCCTGCACGATCTTGACTTTCGCGATCACCGCCTCGGCTACCGCCTCGATCTTCGGCAGCGGTAGGAGTTTGCCGAGATCGCGGCCGGGGACGCGGGTAAAGGCAAGGTGCTCGCTATAGGCGGGCGCCTTGAGGCGCTCGACGACTGCGGCTGTCTCATCCAAATAGGCGAGGTCGAGCGGCGCATCGGTGCCGATCGAAAGCCCGACGCCGTGCGCCGTCAGCGGAATCCGGCCGACGAGATCGTAAATCGCCGATCGCTGGATGTTGCCCCCGTGGATGCAGTGATCCACAGTGACTTGGAGGACGTCGAAACGATCGAGATTCGCGCGCGTCCAGGCGCCGATGGCAGCGCGATATCCGATGCCGACCGCAGAGCAAAGCCCGCTAACTATCCTCGGCGCACTCATTGACCGCGCCCCTCGAAGCGCGGCGGTGGAGCGCGGAAGGATAGCGCTGCCGCGTCAGTCGACTGGACCGCTGCCACAACTGGCGTCGTCGCTTTGTTGCCAGAGCGAATGTCCAGCATTCGCGTTGAGCCGCCACGGCAGGACGAAACGCCGAGCCGGCGCATCTGCTTTTTCGGGCGCCGCACAAATGTTCTCCGCAGGTTCACAGCCTGCCTGAAGGTCGTTCAAATCATTATTGCCACTCATTGGATTCTCCCCTTTTGCCTCAAATCTTAATCTTTGCCGCACAACGTGGCAGCGACCGAAGCCTTTGGAAAAGGACCGGAAAAGCCCCTCAATAAGCCGTCGGCGAAAATCTCCCTAGGCCTGGAAGATACTTTATCTTTTTCGCCTGTCACGTAGAGGACGATTAGCCGCTCGTCGATCAGCCGTATGTACTCAATCCGCACGACCGCAATTGCTGAGGACGCACGGCGCAACCCGAGCTCCAATGCGCACGTAGAAGGACTCCGTCGCGAACCCCTGGAGCGTGAATGATCCCTTCCCTCGATACAGGTAAATTAATAGCATAACATATTTATTATGATAAATATCACACTTACCCACCCGTGTAAAGCGTATGCTGATTTGGCGTGGCAGCCGGGTGTTCTTTCAGGGGAGGATCAAATGGCTCGCATTGGAGTGTTCATGAATTTGAAAACTTCCGAGGGACCTGGTGGAGATCGAGAAAGCGGTCGCCGTCGGGCCCTCTTGGAGAGAGAGCTTGCCGGCGGCGGCCATGCTTTCAAGTTCGTCTTCGGCGAGGGCAAATATCGAGACTATCCTGGGATAGCCCAAAGTTTGGTCAGCCAGTCCGATTATCTTGTTGCCTCCTGTTGGCCGAGCATGTACGCGTTGAGCCAATATGCGGGGACAAAACCGATCGTGTTCGCGGGTTTGACCGACCATCCGAGCGACCCCGGTTACCCCGATTATCAATCGAACATCATCGGCATTAAATCATTTAGCCCCTCAGATTTGTGTGCGAACTGGCCGGTTCTGCTCAAGCAGATCGCTGATGTGACAAGATGGGCGGTCATCTACGATCAGGACACTGCGCATCCTTGTATGGGGGAGCAAAATAGACAAATCGGATTGGAGACCGCCAGGCCAATCAACGCAGTATCGACGGTCGCTAGCGATATCAGCGACTTTGCAGGGCCTGACGGCAAAGCCGGGCTCATCGTGACGGCGGGCACCCGGACAGCGTTGTTACGTAACACGATCATCCAGGCCGTGAGCGATGCGAATAGTTCAACAGCTAAGCTGTTCGCGATCTATCCAAACAGCATGTACGTGGATGCCGGCGGTCTCATGTCGTACGGGCCGAATTTGTTGAATTTGTATTGGCAGGCCGCAGCCCTCCTGGCGACAATAATTGGTCCGCCGCCCGTTGACCCAAATGACATTGGAAGTATTGTCAACTCTACCTTCGAACTGTTCATCAACCAGAAGGCCGCTTCCGCCCTTGGGATCACAAACATCCGGCGGCGGTTCAACCTGGTCGGCGGCGGGACAGTCAAGCCGACAATAGTATCAGTATCACCTCCTCCTCCATCATGAAGAGGTGGGCTGTATGCGGCGGCGGGATATCATCGCTCTTCTTGGCGGCGCCGCGGCCAGTTGGTCGCTCGCCGTGCGCGCGCAGCAAACCGACCGGATGCGGCGCATCGGGGTGCTCATGCCCCTGGCCGCGGACGACCCACAAGGACAAGCCCGCATCTCGACGTTCCGGCAGGCGCTGCAAGACCGGGGCTGGACCGAAGGCCGCAACCTGCAGATCGACATTCGCTGGGGCGCGGGCGACGCCGAGCGCCACCGCCGACTTGCGGAAGAATTGGTTGAACTCGCCCCGGACATAATCCTGGCGGGTGGGGGTCTGGTCATGGCGGCGTTGCAAAAAGCCACCCGCAAGATTCCGATCGTGTTCACCGCAACCATCGATCCGGTTCGCCTCGGCTTTGTCGAGAGCCTCAGCCGGCCGGGCGGTAACACCACGGGCTTTATCAACATCGAATACAGCTTCAGCGGCAAATGGTTGGAGTTGCTCAAGCAGATCGCCCCCCGCGTGACACGCGTGGCGGTGCTTCGGGATACCACGGTGTTCAGTGGTGATGCTCAGCTTGCCGCAATTCAGTCCGTGGCGCCAGAATTCGGCGTCGAGTTGAGCCCAGTCGACGTGCATGACAGCGATAAGATGGAGCAGGCCGTGACGGCATTCGCGCGGGAGGCGAATGGCGGCCTCGTCGTCACGGCGAGCACATTTGCGACGCAGCATCGCGACCTGATCATAGCCCTGGCGGCCCGGCACCGCTTGCCGGCCGTTTATCCGAACCAGTTCTACGTGACCGGCGGCGGCCTGATTTCCTACGGACCGGTTTTCCTCGACCAATACCGGCGGGCCGCGGACTATGTCGATCGCATCCTCAAGGGCGCGAAACCGGGCGACCTGCCGGTGCAAGCGCCGGCCCGGTTCCAAATGGTGCTCAATCGCACGACCGTCAAGGCGCTCGGCTTCGACGTGCCGCGCGTTGTCTTGGTGCGCGCCGACCAAGTGATCGATTGACTGCCGCCGCTGTTCGGCCGCAACAGCCAAAGCCAATGCAATTCAGTTAAGTGAGAGGCGACAGGCGAGATCAGAAACGGCCTGCACGCATTCCTTCAGACACAGGTGTACGGCGCGTCCCGAAATGCTAGATTGTTTTGCCTTGTTGCGCGCGATCCGAGACGTGCGAGATTGGCGCGCGGATGATCAAATAGAGCAGTTCGGCAGGCCGGACACCGCCGACGCTTTGAACAAAAGGCAACGGGCGTTCCGGGTCGCCGGCATAGCGAGGTTAGCCCGTGAGCTTACAAGGCACAGATCCGCGGAGCATACCCGGTGCGGCCGCCGCCCCAGCACCTCGCGGGCGACTGTTCCGGAAATACGTTGGGCTTTTCGTCGCTGTAGTATGCGCGGCCCTGGCCGCGAATGGGCTGTTGGACAGTTGGTTCTCCTTTAAGGAGCAGGAAGCACTGCTGGGCCGCATTCAGCACGAGCAGGCCAAGGCCGCGGCGATGCGGATCGGCCAGTTCGTCAAGGAGCTCCAAGGCCAGCTCGGTTGGGCAACGCAGTTTCCATGGAGCGCGAAATTGGCCGACGAGTGGCAATTCGATGCCGAAAGGCTTCTGCGCCAAGTCGAGGCCATAACGGAGTTGCGGCAACTCGACGCCGAAGGCCGCGCACAGTTCTGCAAAATGCGCTTTGCGGTCTGCCCGAAGAATGACACCCCCACAGACTTTTCGCACGACCCCGCTTTCACCGAAGCCGTGGCTCATGGCGTCTTTTTCGGACCGGTCCGTTTCGAGCGGGGATCAGAACCTTACATGACCGTCGCGATGCGGGGGCAGCACCGCAACTACGGCGTGATCGTCGCGCAGGTCAATCTCACGTTCATCTGGGACGTTGTGAACGACATCAAGGTCGGCGCGACGGGAAGAGCCCTTGTGGTGGACCCCGCCGGCCGGCTGATTGCACATCCCGAGATCAATTTGGTGCTGCGCAACACCGACATGTCGCATCTCGCGCAGGTCCGGGCCGCGCTCGAGGAGGACACTCCAGGGCCGCCGGAGGCTTCGGTGGCCGAGGACCCGGAGCCCCTGGTGGCACAGGACATTGAAGGCCGCCGGGTGTTGAGCGTGCATGCGCACGTTGATCCGCTCGGCTGGCGGGTCTTCATCGAGCTGCCACTTGATGAGGCCTACGCATCGATCTACCGATCGTTCTTGCGTTCCGGTGTCATTTTCCTCGCGGCCCTGGTGCTGGCGGCATTCGCCGGCCTCTATCTCGCGCGCCGGATGGTCATCCCGATTCGCGCACTGCGAGACCGCGCCGCGCGCATCGGGCAGGGCGACCTGACGCAGCGGATCGCGATCGAGACCGGCGACGAGCTTGAAGCGCTCGCCGACCAGTTCAACCGCATGGCCGAACAATTGCAGGACTCCTATGCGTACCTTGAAAGCAAGGTCAGGGAGCGAACACATCAGCTTGAGCTCGCCAATTCCGCAAAATCCCGTTTTCTGGCGGTAGCGAGCCACGATTTGCGGCAGCCGCTGCATGCCTTAGGGTTGTTCGTCGCGCAGCTTCGCACCGCGGCGACCGCCGCGGAGCGGCAGCGGATCGTTGAGCGCATCGATACCGCGGTCGCCATGATGAACGAGCTGTTCAAGGCGCTCCTCGACATTTCCAGGCTCGATGCCGGCGCGCTGACGCCGAACATCGCCGAATTTCCTGTGGCCAAGCTGCTCGAGCGGGTCCAGACGACCTTCGCCGGGACCGCAAAGGAGTCGGGACTGGACTTTCGCGTCGTTCCAAATGACGCGTGGGTTCGCAGTGACTTCGTGCTTTTGGAGCAAATCCTTTTCAATCTGGTGTCCAACGCGGTGCGATACGTCGCCCGCGGAGGAGTTTTAATCGGCTGTCGCAAACGCGGCAGTGATTTGCGCATCGAAATCTGGGATACGGGCCCGGGCATTCCGCATGATCAACATCAAAAGATATTCGGCGAGTTCTACCGGATTGACGATCAGCAGCGTGACCGGAGAGGGCTTGGCCTCGGCCTTGCCATCGTCGATCGCTTGTGTCGCTTGCTCCATCACCCCATTGAGCTGTCGTCCCGTATCAGCCGCGGCTCGCGATTTTCCGTCATTGTGCCGATGGCTGCCGCAACCGCAAAAGCCGCTGGGCCGCCGGCTCCGGCCGTCGGGGCGCTGAATCTGACGGCCGAAAAGCTCATTGTCGTGATTGATGACGACGTATTGGCGCTCGAAGGAACGGGTGGACTGTTGCGTAGCTGGGGGTGCCGAGTTGTCACCGCTCGCTCGGCCGCAGAGGCGCTGATCCATCTCGCTGAAATGGAATGCCCGCCCGATCTTGTCATTTCAGACTTTCTTCTCTCCGACCAACACACCGGCATCGAGGCGATCGAACAACTGCGCGCCGCATTCGGCGTCCCGATCCCTGCCTTTCTCGTCAGCGGAGATATCAGCCGCGCATTGCTGCAGGAGGCACGGCAGAGCGGCTATCATCTGCTCCACAAGCCGGTCGATCCAATGCCGCTGCGCACAATGTTGAACCGGCTTTTGAAAAAGAGAGGTTTGGTTGACGCCGGTCGCTAAATCGTCTGAAACCTAAATCCGGCAGTTGAGATATATCATCACGAGCCGTACCCTCATCCGCACGAGTGGACGTCCTTACCGTTCCAGCGCGGATGGTCCTTGCTCGGATATAGCCCGCCAACCGGGTACGAAATGCTCGCCGTGCTTGTCGCTGTTTTTCTTGGAGTGCACCGCCGCTTTGATCATCTCGGCCGGCTCGCGATTGGCCTGCTAGCCGCGCTTGTCGTTCGCTTTGGCGTGCTTGGCGTCGCACAACCTGCTCGCCGCCGACAGCGCCACCAAGCCGAACCAGGCCGTGCAGGATATGCAGACCTTCATCAAGCAGAACAAGATCGTGCTGATGACCGGCTCCGACCTCGAGCATGAGCTGCTTGATGCTGCCGGAGATGCTGATAGCGAGTGAAGGCGCGGAGGCAAGTGTTGCTTTAGGCGCAATGTCGCTTTAGGCGCAACCGGCAATGATCGGCACTGTGGCGCAGCCTCAGCGCCTCGTCCCCGCCTCGCCGGATCTTCCGCAATCGAGGGTACAGCGGTCATGAGGCGAGGCGGTCGAGTCCGGCTCTTTATGACCC
>Ga0066903_100006241_pt1 | contig 10536 bp, 9 predicted proteins | sample PanSoiMetaGPlot1_FD_67491 | JGI IMG/M metagenome (GOLD analysis project Ga0066903, IMG submission 67491) | Tropical forest soil microbial communities from Panama analyzed to predict greenhouse gas emissions - Panama Soil - Plot 1 (version 2) | ecosystem: Environmental > Terrestrial > Soil >...
CACATCGCGGTGCCGCCCGCGATCGTGCTGGCCACCGACTGCTTCGACCGCTATCTCATCGACAACGACTTGCTCGGCGTGGCGCTCAGCAGCCACGACGACGACGAGATCCTGCGGCGCTTCCTGGCCGCGCCGCTGCCCGACGACGTGATGGAGTGCCTGCGGCTGTTCCTCAAGGCGGTGCGCTGGCCGCTGGCGGTGCGCTCCTCGAGCCTGCTCGAGGACTCGCAGTACCAGCCCTTCACCGGCGTCTACGAGACGTTCATGCTCGGGAACGATCATCCCAATCTGGAGCGGCGCCTGGAGCAGCTGAGCGCCGCGATCCGCCGCGTCTACGCCTCGACGTTCAGTCATCGCGCCAAGAGCTATCTCCGCACCACGCCCTATCGGCTCGAGGAAGAGAAGATGGCGGTGCTGGTCCAGCAGGTGGTCGGGGAGCGTCACGGCTCGCGCTACTACCCGCACTTCTCGGGGGTGGCGCGCTCGCACAACTACTACCCGACGCCGCCGCTCACCTCGGAAGACGGCGTGGCGGCCGTAGCGCTCGGCATGGGTCGCGCGGTGGTCGAAGGCGGCAAGAGCCTGCTGTTCTGCCCGCGCGATCCGCGGCATCTGATCCACTTCTCGACCGTCGAAGACATCCTGCGTCACTCGCAGCGCGAGTTCTGGGCGCTCGATCTGGAGCACGCCGGCGCGGGCGAGGCGGCAATGCGCGAGACCGCCTACCGGCTCGACGTCGCGGAGTCGGACGGCACGCTCTACGCGCTGGGCTCCACGTACTCGCCCGAGAGCCACGCGGTGTACGACGGGCTCTCACGGTCCGGCGTGCGGCTGGTGACGTTCGCACCCGTGCTCAAGCACGGGGTCTTCCCGCTGGCGCCCGCGCTGTCGTGGCTGCTCGACATCGGCCAGGGCGGCATGAACCGCCCCGCCGAGATCGAGTTCGCGGTGCGGCTCAGCGCCGACGCCGATCGTCCGCACGAGTTCGGCTTCCTGCAGATGCGGCCGCTCGTGATCAGCCAGGACATGGACGAGTACGATCTCGACGCGGTTGCCGCCGACGCGCTCCTGTGCCGCAGTCCCATGGTGCTCGGCAACGGCACGGTGGAGCTCCACGACGTCGTCGCCGTCGACTTCGATGGCTACGACCGCGCGCGCAGCCGCGACGTGGCGGCGGAGATCGCGCGCTACAACGCCGAGCTGATGGCGGCCGGCCGATCCTATCTGCTCATCGGCGTCGGCCGCTGGGGATCCGCGGATCCGTGGCTCGGCATTCCGGTCACCTGGGAGCAGATCGCCGGGGCGCGCGTGATCGTCGAGTCGGGCTTCCGCGACTTCCGGGTGACGCCCTCCCAGGGCAGCCACTTCTTCCAGAACCTGACCTCGTTCCAGGTCGGATACTTCACCGTGAACGCCGACGTCGGCGAGGGATTCGTGCGCTGGGACTGGCTGGCCGCGCAGCCAGCGGTGAGCGAGCGCGGCGGATTGCGTCACCTGCGCTTCGATCAGCCGATCGTGGTGCGCATGAACGGGCGTCGCAACCAGGGCGTGATCTTCAAGCCCGGCGCGATCGACTGACGGACGTCACAGGATCCAGAAGCGCACGCCCTGGCCATCCAGGAAATCGCGCGCCGCGGCGCCCTGGAGGTACGCGAGCGTCGACAGCGTGCCGGCCTCGACGCACGTGGTGGCCAGCACCGTGATCGAACGCGGCGCCCCGGACACCGGCCAGCCGGTGCGCGGATCGAGGATGTGGCCGAGCCGGCGCCCCTGCCACATCACGTAACGGCGCGCGTCCCCGCTCGTGGCCAGACCGCCCCGATCGAAGTCGATCCGATAGAGCGCGGCGGCTCCGGTGTGCTCGGGATCGTCGATTCCGACACTCCACGTCGCGCCGCCGCGCCGCGCTCCGCTGGCGAACAGATCGCCGCCGAAGTTGACGAGGAACGGCGCGCGCGTCCCGGCCGCCACCAGGCTCGCCGCCCGATCGACTGCGTATTCCTTGCCGATGCCGCCCAGATCGATCTCCATGCCGGCCGGCAGGGTCAGCACCGGAGAATGCCACGTCACGCGATGCCACCCGACATTCCGGAGGGTCGCGGCGAGCGCTTCGTGAGAGGGCACCCGGTCGCCGCCGTCGAACTTCCACACGCGGCGCAGAGCGCCCGAGGTGATGTCGAAGAGGCCGCCCGACGCCTCCCAGCAGGTGGCCGCGTAGTCGATGAGCGAGGCGGTCTCGGCATCGACTTCGACCGGCCGGCCCGCGGAATGATTGATGCGGTGGACGACGTTCCCGTCGAGATAGCGGCTGAAGGTGGCCTCGATCCGCGCGGCCTCGCCATGGACGCGCTCGAGCGCCGCTCGCGCGTCGTCCCAGTCGTCGGTGTCGAGCAGCAGCTCGCAGGGGCTGGCCATCGCCATGAAGGTGCCGACGAAGTAGTCGTCGACTCTCCGGAGAGACGGAGCGCCGGAGTCCCGTACCGCCGGGGCCTTCACGACGACCTCAGAAGGTTCGGGTGTACCCGACCATCACCGTCGCGATGTGGAGCGGGGGCATGAGGTCCAGCGTGCGCTGCACGCCCACGGCGTCGGACGGATGTCCGTCGCCCCACTGGAGGATGTACTCGGCGCGCACGGTGAGCTCGCCGGGATAGTCCGGCACGTGGAATCCGTAGGTGCCGCCGAGCGTGACACTGCGCAGGGGCCCGAGACGGTAGTCGCTGCTCGCGTACGTGGGAAGCGGCTCGCCCTGCACCACGCCGAAGCGGAAGAAGTCCGCGGCGGTCTGTGCATAGAGCCGAACGTGGGGCTGGAAGAAGGTCTCCTCCGCGAGATCACGCCGGTACTTGAGGTCGATCGTGTGCGAGCGGACGCCCCAGTCGTCCCAGTAGTAGCGGTAGGACGAATAGAAGACCCCGGTGCCGAAATGATAGACGGAGTTCGCCAGGAGATCCCTACGGTCACGCGTCGTGGGTCGCTGCTCGGTGATCGACCCGACCGTGGTGCCGCTGTCGGGATCGATCACGCTGACGATCTTGTACGGCTCGGTCAGGTAGCCGCGCTGCACGATGCGCGAGGCGTTCAGCGAGACCATCCAGCGCCGAGTGAGGATGCGGGAGACGCCTACGACCGCGCTCGGGACCTGCTTGACCGCGGCGCTCGTGCCGCCGGTCGCGGCGGCTGCGGTCACCGCGCTGGCGTTCGTCGGCCCCTCGTCGGGCGGGCCGCCGGTGCCGGCCACCACCGGACTCAAGCCCACGGGAACGCCGTTCACCGGAAAGACGTTGTCGTAGTCGTAGCCTCCGCCCACGGTCACGCTGGTGAGCCGCTGCATGAGGTCGAGCGAAAGCGCGGCGGTGCCGCCGATCGACTGGTAGTCCTTTTCGCGCGAGTAGTGCGTCACCAGGTCCGTCGCCACGATCCCACCCAGCGGCTGGTGCCAGCCGAGCTCGAGCGCTCCGCGGAAATCGCTGAAGGGCGAGGTCGGGATCTCGCCCGGCGCGTGGTTTGTCACCGTGCCCGAGGCCGAGGTCGTGGTCATGGCGCGCCCGGTGGGCATGGCGCCGCTCGGCGACGCGCCGGTGATCGCGTCGAGCACGAGGCCGGCCGAGAACGACTGGCCATTGTCGAGCAGCCGCATCACGCGCAGCGTGGGCTCGACCACCTTCGCGCGATCCAGCTCACCATACAGGAGGCCCGAGGCGTCGAACTGGGTGGTGGCGGCCGCAGCCGCGCGGGCGCCGGGGATCGACGAGGCGAGCAGCAGGCACGCGGCGGCGCGCAGCCGCGCCCGGACGGGAGCGGGACGAGGCGCTGAGTCTAGTTGCACCCGCAGCCGCCTCCGCCGGCTTCCTGTCCTCCCATCGATCCTTCCTTGCTGAAGTAGATGTGCTGGTCGATGGCGGATTCCATGGGCAGCGGCACGAAGCGCATGGACTTCTGCGCCAGCAGGTCGCGATCCCACGGCTTCACCGAGGTCGCGGCGCAGCCACCCACGAGGGGCGCGAGCAGCGTGAGCAGCAGCAGCCAGAGCACTCTCGATCGCGTCATCATTTTTCGCAGGCCTCCCGAACCAGCGTCTCGATCGCGTCAGTCTTCTTGGGGTCGAATCCGGGATGCGTGAGGAGGATCGTGCGGTGATCGTCCAACACGAAGCTCGTCGGCATCGCCCTCACGTGGAACTGCTCGGCGGTCTTGCCCGCGGGATCGAACGCCACGCGGAACGGCGCCGGATACTTCGAGAGAAAAGACTCCGCCGGCTCGCGGCTCTTGTCCAGGTTGATCGCCACGATGACGAGACCTTTGCTTCCGTAGCGTTGATAAAGGGACGAGAGCCATGGGAACGACTTGCGGCAGGGCTCGCACCACGATGCCCAGAAGTCGATCAGCACCACTTTGGCCGCGAGCGAGTCGAGGGCGACGGTGCCTCCGTCGCGATCCGGAAGGCGGAAGGCGGGAGCTTGCGTGGAGGTCGCCGCCGTCGCCGGTAACGCGAAAGGCAGGACCACGACGGCCAACATCGACAGCAGAGGGATCGCGAAGCGGAATCTCATGGGCCCAGTTGGGAACTTGACGTGGTCGTTGCTTTCGACTCACGGATTCCCGTCAATCCGCGACCTGGAGCCGGACTCGAGAACAGACCGGTCTCCGACTCATACCCGGCGACGCGCTACCGGGTTCCCTCCCCGTCGTCGATCGTGCTCATTGCAACTTCACGACATGCAGCACCACCAGGATGGGGATCAGCACCGCCACGATGGCCTCGCCGGCGATGAAGCCCGAGGAGAGCGGCACGAGATGACGCTCCTGGCTGGCCGGGGCCACGCGGCGCCACAGCTCGGCGATGACGCCGCCGACGAACATCGCGAACACCGCGCTGCCCGGCACGAGCATCCCGATACCGATCCCGGTCGGCGACGGCACGAAGCGCCGGAGCTTGGGATTGCCTTCGAGCAGGGTGAGCACCACGCCCACCGCGATGCCGACCACGAGCGCGTCGAGCGCGCCGGGCGGCAGGGCGCTCGGCCCGGAAGCCAGGATGCGCGCCAGGCCGGCGAAGCGCTGCGAGATCGGCGACTGGAGTCCGTTGTCGCCGCCGATGCCGTACGTGTCGCGCAGCAACGGATAGACGAACGCCACCGCCGCGGCGCCCACCGGCACGGCGATGAGCTGCGCGTAGGTGAGAAACCGCGGCGTGCTGCCGATCAGGTGGCCGGTCTTGTAGTCCTGCATGAGCCCCTCGGACTGCGAGGCGATCGAGCCGGTCACGCCGCTGGCGGTGAGGTTGTGGAGCATCGAGCCGGGCGCCAGTCCGCCGAAGATGCCCTGCATCATGTTGGTGAGCGCGCTGATCGGTCCCCAGTTGGTCTCGCCGAGCACGCGGATGCCGACCAGCATGAGCGGCACGGTGAGCACGATCGCCACGAGGGTGAGCCCGATCGGCATGCCGAGGCTGAGCTGCACCGCGACGAGCGCCGCGGCGCTCAGGATCGAGCCCCAGATCACCCAGCGCATCGGGAAATCACCGCCGCCGACCGACGCCGAGGTCAGGCTGGTGAACGATTTCACCAGCACCTTCCAGCGCAGGAACAGCGCGGTCAGTCCGCCGGCCACCAGGACGCCGACCGCGGGCCACATGATCCACAGCAGCATCTCGCGGCGCACCATGTGCGGCACCAGCCCGTGCTGGAGCAGCAGCGGGGGACCGATCACCCACCCGATCAGCATGCCGATCACCATGCTGGTGTCGATCCTGAGTCCCACCAGCATGCCCGAGCCGATCGACAGCAGGCTCCAGCTCATGCCCACGTTCATCTTGGCGCCGATCGCACCGAACGGAAACAGCTCGGGCACGCGATACCACACCTGGCCGATGAGCCGCGCATCCTCGCGCAGCGTGAACAGCAGCCCCGAGACCACCGCGCCCACACCCATCGAGCGCGCGGCGGAGCGTGACTGCTCGCCCTGCGAATCGAGCACGACCAGCGTCTCGGCGGCCGCCACGCCGTCGGCGAAGGTGAGCTTCTCGTCGACGACGAAGTGCTGGCGCATCGGGACGCTCAGCAAGACACCGAGCACGCCCGAGCACGTGAGCCACAAGAAGGCCTGATGCGGCTGGAGCACGAACGTGAAGTGGTTGGAGGAGTCCATGCGCAGCAGATCGAACGCCGCCATCATCGTGCACAGGAACGCGGTCTGGCCCGCCGAGGTGCCGGCGGTCTGCACGATGTTGTTCTCCCAGCGGTGGAAGTTGCGGAAGGCGATGCCGAGCGCCAGATACCCGAAGAAGGCCGAGACCACCGAGATGTTCGGTCCGAAGCCCAGCTTGAGCACGACGTAGGGGTAGGACCCGCCGATCACCGCCGCGACCACGATCGCGACCAGCACGGAGCGGAAGGTGAACTCGCGGGTGCCCGGCGGTTTGAGTCCGGGAGCGTCGGCGTCGTCGGATATCTGGACGGCTTGGCTCATGTCGGCTCCGATCGGCGGTGTGCGTGGCGCGATGATCGCGCAGGCTAGCAAAGCCGGACTTCGAACGTCACCCGAAGAACAGGTACGAGACCAGAATGGCCGCGGTCACGCCGGCCACTTCCGCCGCCAGCCCGCAGATGAGCGCGTGGCGCGTCTTCTTCACCCCGATCGAGCCGAAGTACACCGCGAGCACGTAGAAAGTGGTCTCGGTGCTGCCCTGGATCACGCACGCCAGTCGACCGGGGAACGAGTCGGCGCCCAGCGTCTTCATGGTCTCGACCATGAGTCCGCGCGCGCCGCCGCCCGACAGCGGCTTGATGAGCGCCACCGGCATGGCGTCGACCCAGCGCGCGTCGACGCCGAGCCGGCCGACTCCGGCGCGCATGGCGCCGAGCACGGCGTCGAGCACGCCGCTCGCGCGCAGCGCACCGACCGCCACCAGGATCGCGACCAGGTAGGGGACGATGCCGATCGCCACCTGGAAGCCTTCCTTGGCCCCCTCGACGAACGTCTCGTAGAGCGGCAGCCGGCGGCGTGCGCCCGCGACCAGGAACGTCATGATCACGCCGAGCAGGAGGGCGTTGGCGAGCAGCGCGGATTGGGTGCCCACGGACGCGGCGTCGAGCCGCGCGAAGTACCAGACCAGGCCGCCGACCACGGCGGTGAGCATCGCGATCCATCCGATGGCCACCCGGTTCCACAGATTGATCCTCTGGAACAGCGACGTGACGATGAGCCCAACCATCTGGCTGCAGTAGGTGGCGATCAGGATCGGCACGAACACGTCGGTGGGATCCTTGGCCCCCATCTGTGCGCGGAAGGTGAAGATCGTCATGGGCAGCAGCGTCACCGACGCGGCGTTGATCACCACGAACAGGATCATCTCGTCGGTCGCGCGGTCCGGCTCCGGATTGAGCGTCTGGAGCTCCTTCATCGCCTTGAGCCCGAGCGGTGTCGCGGCGTTGTCGAGCCCCATGGCGTTGGCGGAGAGGTTCATCACGATCGCGCCGCCCGCGGGATGGCCGGGCGGCAGCGCGGGGAAGAGACGGCGGAACAGCGGGCCGAAGGCCTTGGCGATCGCCTCGATCACGCCGGCCTTTTCGCCGATGCGCATGAGCCCGAGCCACAGGCTCATCACGCCGGTCAGGCCGATCGCGATCTCGAAGCCGGTCTTGGCGGAGTCGAAGAACGACGCGACGATGTCGTGGAAGACGTCGGTGCGGCCGTTGACCACGGCCTGCACGATCGCCGCGATGAAGGCGATGAGGAAGAACGCGGCCCAGATCCAGTTCAGCATCGCGGCGGCAGCATAGGGGGCGTCGCGACGACGTGCCAGAAGAAATGAAGCACGCGACGTTTCCGTTGCATGCTAGAAGCGCAGCGACAGGCAGCTCAGCCCGCCGTCCATCTTGCGGAATTCCGAAACGTCGAGCGGGATCACCGACACGCTCGCGCGCGCCAGCGCCTTCGCGAACCGTGGATGGCCCGACGCGATCAGCACGTGATCGTTCACGCGGACGCAGTTGGCGGCGTACGCCTCTCCCGGGGTCACGAATGTCATCTCGTGGCCGCGCAGCGGCACCAAGGTCGAAAGCGGATAGACCATGACTAGCCTGCGACCAATCGCGGCGAGGCCGCTCTTCAAGTGCAGCATTCCCGTGGCGGAGAGATCGAGCAGCGTCGCCGCGAATCCCGCGTTTGCGAGCAGCTCCGCGAGTTGTCGCGCACCCTCGCGATTGGTGCGCTCCGACAGACCGATCCAGTACTCGCCGTCCACTTCGCACACGTCGCCGCCGTCGAGCGTGCCCGGTGCCTGGATCGCGCCGAACAACGGCACCAGGCGCGCGAGCGCGTCGCGCACCGCAGGCACCTCACCACGACGGCTCTCCGCTCCGGGACGGGTGAGGATCGCGCCCGCGGGCGTGACGACGGCGGTGTCCTCCACGAACGTGGAATCGGGGAATCGTTCGTCGGGAGCGAGCCGCGTGAGATCGAGCCCACAGCGCTCGAGCGCTTCGCAATAGCGCGCGTGCTGCTCGAGCGCGAGGTCGACGTCGGGGGCCCCGAGCCCGGCGGCGGTGAGGCCGCGCGGGAACGAGCGGCCCGGCGGCCGAACAATCGCGCGTCGGAACATCGTGCGTCGCGGCGCTAGGGCAGCGAGTCCATGCGCGCGGCGCGGCTCGCCGCGGAGTCCGACACGGCGAGCGCCCTGCCCACCGTGGCCGCCCCGGGCAGCGGCTCTCCGGCCAGGATGCTGTCGCGCTGCCGCTCGGTGAGGTTCTTGGAGCGATCGCTCCCGGACTTCCCACAGCCGAGCAGCGCGATCGCCAGCAAGAACACGAGTCCCCTCGATCTCCGCATGTGGCCTCCGTGCGCGTCACGCGCGATGAGTGGTCGACGCGCCGGAGACTAGCACGGCCTCGGGTGGGGCTCACGCGCGTGGCCGGCGCATGCGACCTCACCCGAGCCTGCGGTAGATTCCGGCCATCGTGAGCGTCTACGACGTCGCCATCGTCGGCCTGGGCGCGATGGGCAGCGCGGCCGCCTACCACTTCGCGCGGCGCGGGGCGCGGGTGATCGGGTTCGACCGCTGGACGCCCCCGCACACGCGCGGATCGTCCCACGGCGAGAGCCGCATCATCCGCGAGGCGTACTTCGAGGATCCGCGCTACGTCCCGCTGGTGCAGCGCGCTTATCGGCTGTGGCGCGAGCTCGAGGGGCTGAGCGGCGAGCGCCTGCTGCGCGAGACCGGCGGTCTGATGATCGGCCTTCCCGACGGCGTGCTGGTGCGCGGCGCCACGCTCAGCGCCGAGACGCACGGCCTGCCGTACGAGACCCTCGACGCCCGCCAGATCCGCGCACGCTTTCCATCGCTCGCGCCGCGCGACGACATGGTCGCGGTGTGGGAGCCGCGCGCGGGCGTGCTGTTCCCGGAGCGCGGCGTCCACGCCCATCTCGAGCAGGCCAAGGCCGCCGGCGCCGTGCTCGCGCTCGACACCGGGGTGAGCCGATGGAGCGCCCAAGGCGGCGCATTCGCGCTCGACACCACCCGCGGCGTGGAGCGCGCGCGCCGCGTGGTGCTGGCCGCCAACGCCTGGCTCGAGGGTCTGCTCCCGGACGTGCGGCTACCGCTCACGGTGGCGCGGCAGCCGCTCTTCTGGTTCGAGCCCAAGACGCACGCGGCGCGGCTCGCGCGGCTTCCGATCCACCTGTGGGAACCCGAGCCGGATCGCTTCTTCTACGGTTTTCCCGCGATGGAGGGCCGGATCAAGGTCGCCACGCACGGTCGCGGCGCCACCACCGACCCCGATCACGTCGATCGCGAGGTGAAGGACGACGAGGTCGCGGCGATCCGCACCCGGCTCGCCGCGTTCCTGCCCGATGCCAACGGCCGCTTCGATCGCGCGGCGGTGTGCCTCTACGCGAACACGCCCGACGGGCACTTCGTGATCGACCGCCATCCCGAGCACGAGGACCTGCTCATCGTTTCGGCATGCTCCGGGCACGGCTTCAAGTTCGCGCCCGCGATCGGAGCGCTGGCCGCGGACCTGCTGCTGGAAGGGGAGACGGATTTCGATCTCCAGCCCTTCCGTCTCGCACGCTTCGGCTGAAGACGCGCGGCGCGGTCACTCCGGCGGTCGATCCTCGACCGGAGCGAAGAACGACACGCCGCGGACGTTCTCGTCGACGGTGAGCGGCTTCTGGATGGAAGGGAACGCACGCGCGCCGCAGTCCATGCGCTCGCACAAACGGCACGTGGTCCCGACCGGCACGGTTCCCGCGAGCGTCGAGAGGTCCATGCCGTCGGCGTAGATGAGCCGTCGCGCCCACTGGATCTCACAGCCCAGCTCGATCGCGTAGAGGATCTCGGGGGCGTGATAGCCGCCGCGGTGCCGGCGAATGGTGCGCGCCACCGAGACGAAGGTGATGCCGTCGGGCGTGCGCGACACCTGGATGCGGAGGACGTTGGGCTGGAGGAAGGCGGCGTGCACGTTGCGCAGCGGGCAGATGCCGCCGTACCGCGGGAAGCGCACGCCGTTCGCGCTGAACTTCTTGGAGATGTTG
>Ga0066903_100006242_pt1 | contig 10536 bp, 10 predicted proteins | sample PanSoiMetaGPlot1_FD_67491 | JGI IMG/M metagenome (GOLD analysis project Ga0066903, IMG submission 67491) | Tropical forest soil microbial communities from Panama analyzed to predict greenhouse gas emissions - Panama Soil - Plot 1 (version 2) | ecosystem: Environmental > Terrestrial > Soil >...
ATGCCAACCGTGCCATCACGCTGAATCCTGCAGACATTGAAGGGTACCAGCGTCTTGTTGAAATCGAAGTCGCGGCAGGACAAGAGAAAAAGGCGCTAGAGGTTCTCGATCGCGCCACGAAAGTTCGCAGTGATGACGCGAATTTTTGGATGCGCCTTGGCAAACTTTACGTGGCGATTCTCTTCAAGTCCGATTCGCAGCCGAAACTGGACGAACTAAGAAAGACCAACGAAATCTTTAAAAAAGCGGCCGAACACGCCGGCGATGATCCTGCAATTCTAAAAGATGTCGCCGACTACTATGCGGCTTCGCAGCAATTGAAAGAGGCCATTCCGCTGTATCTGCACGTCCTTGAGCTCCAACCGGACGACGCAAACGCGCGGGAGAAACTAGCGACTGGTTTTATCCTGACGAATCAACGGGGCAAAGCAGTCGAAATGCTCGAGCAAATCATCAAAGAGCATCCCGACAAGTATCAGCCCTATGACTTACTGGCGCAGGTGCTGGACGATGAAGCACGATCGCTTCAGCGAGCAAAGAGGGTTGATGAAGCCAACGCAGCCTTTAGGAAAGTAGCTGCCAATTATGAGCAAAGCCTGCTGATTAATCCAAATCACCTAGGAACTTATTTGCACCTGGCAGAGCTGTTACTAGGGCCTTTGAAAGATGCAGATCGCGCCGTCGGATTGCTTACGGAAGCCCGGCGTCGATTCCTCGGTGCGCCGGAGATCGTTTACTATCTCGCCATTGCCCAGAGCGAAGCGAAGCAGACCCAGCAGGCCGTCGCAACTTTTGAGGAAGCATTGCACGAAGCGCAACTCGACCAGGACAATGATTTCGTAAATGCCAAGTTCTATTTCAACTATGGCGCGACGGCGGAGCAGGCCGGTCTGTACCAAAAGGCGGCTGATCTGCTTCGCAGATCAATCGCGCTTGATCCGGCGAACTCGGCGGAAGCCTGCAATTATCTCGGTTACATGTGGGCGGATCACAACACGAACCTGGATGAAGCTGAAACGATGATTAAACGCGCCCTCGAATTGGAACCAAATACTGCTTCCTACCTCGATAGTCTTGGTTGGGTGGAGTTCCGAAAAGGCAAATTTGACCAAGCGTTGAACGATCTGCTGCGTGCCGCGAAAACTGCGGATCACGAAGATCCGGTTATTTTCGAGCATATTGGCGACGCCTATTTCAAATTGAATCGCGCTTCCGAGGCGGTGGAATCCTGGCGGAAAGCTCTGGCACTCGATCCAAAAAATAAAAACCTGGCGAACAAGATCGAAAGAACGAAAGCACCCATTGGCACCGGTCCTCCGGCAAAGACAAACCCCACCCAGTGACCGTGGCGTTCCTGCAACTCACATGAGCGATTACCCCACGCCGTGGCAACGCAAGATGATGTGGGCGACGCTCACCGCCTTCTGTGTCGTTCTTCTCGTAGTGATTATCGGCACTGTGATTTGGGTTAGCGCCAATATCATCAGCTTTCTCCAACCCATCCTGATCCCGGTGGCCATCGCCGTGATTTTGACTTATCTGCTGGACCCGCTGGTGGCAAAAATGTCTCGCGGAACCCTTAGTCGCACCAAGGCGGTAGCTCTCCTTTTTGCCATCGCGTTTTTTTCCCTCGGTGGGTTGGCCGCGTGGCTGGTTCCAACCATCTCCATCCAGAGCGCGAATTTTGCGAAACAGGTTCCTGCTTATACCGAACGCGCTCGCGACTACTTCGTGGATCTAATCTATCGATTCGATCAAACGTTCGGCTTGCTTGGAGGCGGCCGCGGGAAATCGGCTTCGACAAGCTTTGCAAACTGGCTCATCGGATCGGCACCGTCTGCTTCTCCCCACGCGCAACCGACTGCTTCTCCAACTCTAAAGGAGTTTGGAACCCCCGCGGCCGAAACAATCGCGCCGAGTCAGCCAAGACTGACGACTGCAGAACGCCAGCGCATCCAGGCGTGGGTAGAAAAGCAAATGCCTAACTTGCAACAGGCGCTTCCGACGCTGATGGCAAAATTCTGGGATATTCTTAAGAGAAGTATTGGCGGCTTCCTCGGGCTCACAGGTTTCCTTCTCAGTCTCATCCTGGTGCCCATCTATCTCTTCTTTCTGCTGAATGAGAAGCCGCGCATCCAACGGCACTGGAAGGAATATCTACCACTGCGCGCATCACCTCTCAGAGACGAAGTGGCGGAGGTGTTATCGCAGATCAATTCGTACGTAACCGCGTATTTCCGAGGGCAACTGCTGGTCTGCCTGGTAGATGGCATCCTCATTGGAACAGCGTTGACGCTTCTCGGTCTCAATTTTGCGCCGGTGATTGGGGCCATGGTGGTGGTTCTTACCATGATCCCCTACATCGGGATTATCATCTGCTGGGTGCCGGCTGTTGTGATTGCAGCCTTCCAATGGGGTGATTGGGCACACCCGATCTGGGTAACAGTAATTTTCATCGTCATACAAAACTTGGAAGGCATATTTTACGCCCCACGAATTGTCGGGAATTACGTTGGGTTACATCCGATGACAGTGATCGTATCGATCTTTGTCTGGGGCTTGATCATCGGCGGGATAATCGGTCCTCTTCTGGCTGTCCCCCTTACGGCCACAGTGAAGGTGTTGCTGGGACGATACGTTTGGGGCCGGCGTTTGAGAGAAAAGATCGAGGACTCCGTTAAGGCAATTCCACGAGTAGAAGAACCAGAAGTGGCCACTCACTCCTAAGCCTGGGGAGGCTGCGGTGCGTGATCGAAACGAGCGATGGGATCCCCTGCGCCTGGAGAGACCACATGAAAGTCGCGGAACGAGCTGAAGACACAGGATACAGAAGAAGACGCCAACCGCTGTTTGGTCTGGAGTCGTTTTTGCGACAGGTGTGGCCGGCGCGCCTCGCGTTGGTGGCGGGTACTTTAACAATTGCAATCCTGCTAGGCTTATTGTTTTGGAGCTACGGCTCAAAATTGTACAGGGACTGGCACCAAACACGCTTGCTGCACGAAGCGGCTTCGATGCTGGAGCGAGGAAATTTCAGTGAAGCAAGGCAGACTGCGTTAGAATTTGTGGCGCAGCATCCCCATTCTCTCACGGCCCTCAATGTATTAGCGGAAGCGGCGGAGAAACAGAATCTCGAAGAGGCGCTTTCGTGGCGCGAACAAATCGCGCAGCTGCGCGCAAAGGATCCGGACAGCCAACTTAACCTTGCTTCTGCCGCGTTGCGCTTTGGAAAGCTCGATCTGGCGCGCAAAGCGCTGGATCGGATTTCTGTCATTAATCGAGACAGGGCCACCTTCCATGTTGTTGCAGGCTGGCTGGCTTGTGCGGAGGGCAATTTCGCCGAACAAGAAGAACAATTCGCCGCGGCGGTAAACAAAGAACCTCAGAATGATCTCTACCAGTTTAATCTCGCGGCACTGCAGATTCATTCCGGCGATGCACAGAAGAGCGCAAAATCGCGCGAAAATCTCGAGCGGCTCAGCAAGGTCGCGGCGTATCGAACCGGGGCCCTCCGGGCGTTGCTGAACGATGCCCTGGGACGCAATGACCTCGCAGCGGCGGACAACTTCGCGCAACAGCTCCAAATGTCCCAGGAAGTCACCTTTGGCGATTATCTTCTCTGCCTGAGCTTTTATCGAAAGCTCGATAACAAAAAATTCCGTCTATCGCTGGAGCGAGTAAAACCATTTGCGGCAAAGAATCCAGCCGATCTCGCCTCGCTGATCAACTGGATGAACCAAAATGGCCTGACTGCGGAGGCCATTAACTGGATCGAGAAGATGCCGACAGAGAAACTGGCTTCGCCGCTTGCCGCTGTCGCCGTGGCGGACGCGTACGCCCACGCGAAAAATTGGGCGCATTTGAAACGATGGACGCGCAAGGGAAGTTGGGGCGAATCCGATTACGCGCGTCTGGCATATCAGGCAATCGCTACGCATCAATCAAGACAAGATAGTTCGGACACCCAATTCCATGCGCTGTGGCGTGCCGCAGAACAATCAATACACGGACTGCCCGAACACGAAGTTGTCCTCGCGCGTCTCGCTTCGAAATGGAACCTCGAAACAGAATCCGAACAGCTATGGCTGCGCGTCGCAGAACACCCGCCTCTGCGTCGCGAGGCCCTGGATGCGCTTCGCCGGATTTATCGCGCCGACAATGACACCGCAAAACTTTACGATGTTCTCCAACGGCTTCACGATAGCTCTCTCAACGAGGCACCAATCACAGCCGATCTTGCCCGACTAGGCCTCAACCTCGCTCGAAACATCGAACGTTCGCACGATCTCGCCAAGGACGCGCATGACCGCTCCGCGAAAGAGGTCAATTGCGCTGTAACTTATGCGTTCTCACTGTATCGTCTTGGCAGAAAGGCTGAAGCGGTTTCGATTATACAAGCGTTGCCAGCCGAACAATTGCGCGATCCGCATGCAGCAGTTTATGCAGCGCTATTGCTAGCCGACGCAGACCAAATCGATGCGGCAAGAGATTACCTTACCGCGACGGACGACGGGATTTATCCTGAGGAGAAAGGAGTGCTCGACGAAGCGAGGATGAAAGTCGCTAGAGCATCTGTCGCTCCGTCGCCAACAATTTCACCGCCTGCAGCCGAACCGAGTCCAACGCCACCCGCATCGCCACACTGAGTCGTTGAAATCGAAGCGTCGACTTCCACTGTCGCTGGCTTCGGCCGGCGAATGGGCGGCTCAACGCCGTGTGCGATCGAACAGGCTACCTAAAGAGTTTTTGCGTCCCAATAACGCGCCACGCTTCTACATCCGCGCGATTTTGCGTAGGCGAAATGCAGCGAACAGCCTTTAATGTATCGAATGTCACTCCTGAGAACGATAGGTTGATTGAATCCGCCAGTTCGCGCCGTGCCGCCTCGCGCATTCGCTTGTAGAGAAGACTCAGGTGCGGTTTGAGTCGATAATGAAGCGAATCTTCCGCCGCAGTACGAATAATTTGGTTGATCAAATGCAATTTCTTATTCGCTGCGAACTCCACAAAAAGTGTTTTGATAAACTTGGCGGAGGAGCCGAGCCCGATCGCATCGAGTCTGACTCTTTTGCAATCTCGCGCCACTTCTGAAAGCGCTATTTCAGCTGCATTCGCGCGATTCGCTCCCACGTGGATGGTGACATGCGGCTCGAACCGAGGCGCACGATAACGTCGCGCAAGATCGTTGATCACACCTTCGAAAAAACTGCGCGCTGGCTCAGTTGGAATCAGCCAATAGGCAATGACGATTCGTCGAGACACAAGGAGATTACGACTTGTTTTTAGCGCCAGCGCCGTCGCCTGCAAACACGAAACCGGCGTGAGCAGAGGTAGCCGCGGCTACAGCTGAGGATCTCCGACCATAGAAACGAGCTCAGACGCCGGTTTTTTGGTCAACGACGTCTTTTGAATTGATGTCGATCGTAATCATGAAACCATTCGTCCCTTTGAACTCGAATGGTTTGTCCCCTGCACGATAAGCCTCTACTTCGTTCGGCATCATGAGGAAACCGTCATTACGCGGCACTCCCCAATATTTCAAGTTCTTGATCACGATCGGTTCGTCCGTCATTCCCTGAAACTTATTCAGGGTGACCTGGCCCGCTTTTCCGTCGCCTAACTTCGCCTCCGCATGATCCCTGGTTGCCGCCCATGTCATCTTCGCGTCCCGCGCTATCGAAAAAGAATTCCATTTCACCGGATAAACGTGGCCAAGAATGGCTTTGATTCCCTCGCGTTGTTCCGGCGTAACTGCCGGATCGAAGGTTAAAGCCGCCCAGTCCATCTGGCCCTTCGAGAAATCGCCACCCAAGTCACCAGCAACCCAAAACTTCGCACCATCGAGCTTTGTACTGCCGTAACTTCCATGGTTGACGTTGAAAGCATTATTGAACTTGCAGAAGTGCTCGCCGCCTGCGCCGTGCGAATGACCCGCATGCTCGCCATGCGTGGCAGGTTGTGTGTTGAAATAACACTGACAAAACATTGGGCAACTACATGCCTCGATGATACTCGCGTTCATCGACCAATCGGGTGCAGCTGATTCGGCTGAAATTCCCAGTCGCGCTGTCAGAAAAAAAACAGAAAGAATTAAACTAGCAATTCGCATAAGGAGCCTCCGGTCGAAGTTGGTATCCCATTTTTAGGCTCGCTCGCGCGACGGAGTCAAGCTGATCCTGCTGTGATCGTATGGAAAGTCAATTCGCGCCAGTTGCAGGCGCGACTCGACTTCGCGTTGTCTTGCCACTCGCTAAGCTTTTAGTGAATAGTAGCGCGCTTATGCCGACGAATGTTCTGGGAACTGAACTGAAGTGTTGTTGTCGCGATCCCGTAACTGGATTTTATCGTGATGGATTTTGTCGAACCGGTCCGGAGGACATTGGCCTGCATACAGTCTGTGTAAAAGTCACACGGGAATTTCTGGATTTCTCTGTCCTCGATGGAAACGACCTTGTCACGCCTCGCCCCGAATGGGGCTTCCCCGGTCTACAGCCTGGCGATAGATGGTGCGTGTGCGTGACGCGCTGGAAAAGCGCGCTGGATCACAACCGCGCAGCTCCCGTTGATCTTGAAGCAACGCACGCCTCCGCGCTCGAATTCGTCACGTTAGAAGAATTAAAGGCGCACGCGCTCTGCCCGTAGCACACGCGTGGTTGAACTGGCGTGAGTTTTCCACCACGCTACCGCCGAATTGAAACTGCCGTTTAGTCTTTTCCTCGCGTTCCGCTATTTGAAGCCGAAACGTACGTTTCTCTCGATCATCACGCTGATATCGGTGCTTGGCGTGATGCTTGGCGTAACGGTGCTGATTCTGGTGATTTCTGTCATGACAGGGTTCGATCGCGAGCTGCGTCAGAAAGTTATCGATTTCGATGCGCACATTCTGGTGAGTACGGAAGACGTCTTGCGCGATTGGCGAACACTCAAAACGAAAATCGACCAGACGCCTGGCGTAGTTGCGACCGCACCCTACATCCAAGGACCGGTGATCGTGGAATTCCAAAATCGGCGAATCGCCCCGCTGATTCGCGGCGTTGACCCTGCCGAGGAAGAGAAGGTCATCCCGCTGAAAAGATTCATTAAATACGGCAAGCTCGACCTGGAAGGGGAATCCACCGTGCTTGGGATTGAGCTCGCGCGTAAACTGCAGGCGAGCGTCGGTGACAAAATCACGGTCTATTCACCGGGCAATCTTGGCCAGATCCTCGATGGCATCAAAAAATTGGAGAACGCCAAGGGCGACGAGGAAAAGAAAGCCATCGACCAATTGCGCGACGTAATCCTGCCTAAAGAACTGACCGTCACCGGCATCTTTGAGACCGGTCATTACCTGCACGATTCCGAGTTTCTGCTCGTCCCGGTTTATGTAGGACAAGAGCTATACGGACTTGGAGACGCATTACATGGCATCACCGTAAGGACTGACAACCCGTACAGTGCCGAGCGGATAAAACAGGCGATCGAACAATTTCTCCAACCTCCCGAATACGCACAGACCTGGATTGATATGAACCACCAATTTTTCGAAGCCGTGCGACTCGAGCGCAGCGTAATGTTTTTCCTTTTGTTCTTTATCGTAGTGGTGGCGGCATTCGGAATCATGAGCACGCTGATCACGGTGACAGTACAAAAGCGGCGTGAGATCGGAATCGTGAAAGCGCTCGGGGCAAACATTGTCCAGATCGTCTGGGTCTTTCTTGGCCAGGGAACAATCGTTGGTCTCTTTGGGACTCTAACAGGATTAGGACTTGGAATGACATTGATTCGTTACCGCAACGAGTTTAGTCACTGGCTCGCATCGACGTTGCACATCGAGATCTTCCCGCGTGAAGTATACCAGTTTTCGTCGATCCCCGCGGAAGTCATTCCGCGAGATGTCGCTATCATTTGTGTCAGCGCATTCTTTATCTGCTCGATCGCGGCGCTGATCCCCGCGTATTTCGCAGCACGACTCGATCCAGTGAAAGCGCTGCGCTACGAGTGATTTTGTTTCGCGGTCCCGATCGAGCTCAGGAAAATATCCAACGCGCGAGACGCGTATGAATACCCCCCTGCCCATTCGCTTTGACGGGGACCAGCCACGTTAAGAATCTCGATTTTGTTCCCACGAACAAATCTGGCGATCAACTGCGCAGCCTTTTCAATGGAAACCTTGGAGGCGTCAATCATCTCATGAGGCTTTTGGTGCTCCACGCAGAAACGGATCGTTTGCTCAGTTCCGCCGCTCGGATTGCCGAAGTAAATGATGACGGTTCCATCGGAATCTCTGACGTTCTGCAAAGTTCGCTCTGTGAAGCCGCCATGTTCCAATTCCTTGACAGGGTATCGATCTGGAATTCTGCCGAATTCATCGAGCCGTCCAACTGGACAGCAACCGCCCAACTCGATTTTGTGTTTTGCAGCGAGATCGAGCGCCGCGCGATCAACGCCAGTTTGTCCGCCGGAAATGATTTTCACAAACCGATCGGCGTTCAGTCGCCAGTCGGAATAATGTCCGCGCGCTCGACCATCAAGATCACCGTTCGTTGTGGGGCACGGGTGCGATGTCGCACACCTTTCGGCACAACGAAGCCCTGCCTCGGCGCAAGATCGACAACGCGATTTTCAAGATCGATTAGAAAATGTCCTTCGAGAACAAAAAAGAATTCATCGATGTCTTTATGTTCGTGCCAGTGGTATTCGCCCTGAATGACCGCGATCCTGACAACCGAATCGTTTACCTTGCATAGGGTTTGGTTGTACCATTTGTCCGTGCAGGCATCGGCCAGCTTTTGAACGTCGATTAGCTCAAGCGGCCCGTGTAGGACGTTAAGATGAGTCTTGTAGGGAAGTTCTTGCGGGGATTTGTTTGAGGCCATAGTTATAATTTGGCTACAGAGCAAGTTACGGGCAAAGAATCTCCTTCAGACCTACTGCGGCATCTTCGTTCTGTGTCATTCCGAGCTAGGTCGAGCAATCTCTCGATTATTTCTTGGATGTCACGGCGCATCGAGAGATGTCTCGACTCCGCTCGACATGACTACTAATCACTCTTCGCCGTCGAAGTAACCCGTTTCTACCGCCTTGACGAAGACGCGATCCGTCGCCGATGACCTGTTCACTTTCCATTTCCCGCTGTCCGGATAGTAGGACGATTCGCCGATTGGATTGTCGGCGATCACATAATAGATCAAGTTCTCGTGGCCGGAGTTGCGGATTTGATGCGCTTCATCTGGCCCGAAGATGAAGGCGTCCCCGGGCATAACTTCAGTCGTGCCATCCTTGTGCCGGACGGTTCCGTTTCCTGAAACGACCAGGTAAAGTTCCCACTGCGCCGAGTGCGCGTGGTAGGGAAAATTAAATTTGCCGGGAGGCACGCGATTCCATTCCAAATCGAATGGATGACGTTTGGATAAATCAAGCGAGCTCGGTTCGCGCCCTAGCGCTTCCGAAATTCCCTTGAACGACACGCCGTATTTACCGCCCGGCGATTGCCATGGCTCTTCCTTGATTTCGTTTAGATTTACTTTGCGCATATAGGTCGTCTGTCATTCCGACCGAAGTGGAGAAATCTCTTGCTGCACTCTATCCAATCAAGAGATGTCTCGACTTGGCTCGACATGACAATTGATTATTCTTCGCCATCGAAATAGTCAGTCTCGGCCCCTTTAACGACAACTTCCTCCCGCCCTTCCTTTGTCACGGCCCATTTTCCGCTGTCGGGATAATAACAGGAATCACCCGTCATACCTCCGCTCCGAGGGTTATCGGCGATCACGTAATACACAAAGTCCTCGTCGCCCGCGTTCCGCAGTTGGTGAGCGTCGCCTGGTTGAAAGAAAAATGCGTCACCCGGCCCCACTTCAGTTATTCCATCCTTGTCGCGCACGCTCCCACGCCCGGAAACGACGAGGTAGAGCTCCGATTCAGCCGCATGCGCATGGTACGGACAAAGAGATTTCCCCTTCGAAATTCGAACCAGCGCCAGGTCAAACGGATGTCGCTTCAACATATCGAGCGACTCCGGTTCGCGTCCGAGCGCAACGGAGACGTTCTTCGATATACGACCAAATTTCGCTTTCGGGGATTTACGTTCCTGCTCGGGAATATCTTTCAGATTCACTTTGTGCATGTGGAATCCTCGCTAATCACGCCTTAATCCGGGAAAAATAGTGGTAATAATGGCGCGACAATAAGAAATGTTGCAACCGCGAGTACGGTGGTGGCAATTGAAATTCGGGCGGGCAGGTAACCCCCATTAACCAAGCCGAGGTAACACATCGGGACGCCGCCCAGCCAAATAACGACAGAACAAAGCAACGCGAGGTTCATTTTCGATCCGCGCCATGATGGGCAAGCCAGCCGATAGACAGCACATAGCACAAGCGCGAGCACGAAATCGGAAACGAATTGAAGGATTGCATGGACGCCCGGCGAGAATGGGGAACGCATCGGCGGCGGTGCCATAGTTCCGGCTTGCTCCCACATTGGCCCGAGCAGAAACACGTTCCCGGCCCAACCCGTCAGGTTGAGTAAGAAACCCGTCACTAACACCGCAAT
>Ga0066903_100006243_pt1 | contig 10535 bp, 22 predicted proteins | sample PanSoiMetaGPlot1_FD_67491 | JGI IMG/M metagenome (GOLD analysis project Ga0066903, IMG submission 67491) | Tropical forest soil microbial communities from Panama analyzed to predict greenhouse gas emissions - Panama Soil - Plot 1 (version 2) | ecosystem: Environmental > Terrestrial > Soil >...
GCGTCCTTGCCGTGGTCGATCGAGCTACCGGCAAAGCTGCCGCCGCGGTCATAGTATGACCGCGTCTGATCGCGAACCGTTGCTGCTGTCTGCGCGCGCGAACTGCTGAGGCCGAAGATCAGCAGCGCTAAGCTGACGAAAAAGAAGATTTCCATGGTGCGAACCTTTCTCATGTTCTGGCCAGGCGCGCTTGACGCACCTGCTCCTCTGTCCTGATTTTCTTAAGCGCCGCGCGACACTTCAGACGAGTCGGATAAACGGCAACCTCCTCCCAAATGCTGCCTAGCGGCGAGACGTAGCTTTCCAGGCGGCTCTCGATCGGCCACTCGAAAACCCTCTTGCCATCTTCAATGCTCAATCTCGCTTTGCCTTGTCTAAACTGCGTCATGGTCTACAATCCCTCGGCGAGCCTCCCCGCGCGAGGCATTCATCTTGTTTACGCTGCAATTCCTGCCTCTGCGGATCGAGGCGCAGCGGATGCGAGCAAGCTGCCGTGAACAGCGCCACGAGCAGCAAATAAATCGCGCTCATGGCGGCTCTTTGTCCTCGAGCAGCCGATAGCAGTCGTCGAACCAACGTTGAATGTCGCGGCTAAGTTCGCGCGGGATGGGCACCGTGTTCTGCTCGTCCATTTCGACAAGCACTTGCAATATGAGCCGGATGCCATCGAAGACCAAACGTGCGGCGACTTTGTCATTCACGGCCTGGCCCTAGCTTTGCTGTGTTGATAAAGTTTTTGCCGGCGATAGGCGCTCGCCATTGCGTTCTCGATCACGTTCTGCCGTTCGGGTGGAACCTCTTTGCGTGCGATCGCGCGCGCGAGCTTGCGCAGCGAGGAGTTGGTGACGAGCTTCATTGTTTGTATTCCGTGGGCTCCGCTAGAATCAGTGCCATCCAATCATCGAATAATTGGTCGTCCGCGCCGAGTTCGCACTCGAACAGGAATCGAAGTTCATCCGCGTCCGCGTTTGGATTGTCGCGTTCGAGCCGTCGCATGATTTCTTGAAATTTTTGTCTCATAGCTTGCATTCCCTCTTGAGCGTGCGAAGCCACTTGCGCTCGCGCCAGTTAAGCTCGGGCGGTTCGTCGAGCGTGAGCACGTTGATCATTCTGTCAAGAAATGCATGGTCGTCCTTGTTTTCTTTGTATGGGCAGGTCTGCCGCTGGATCGCAGCCACGAGCGCGAGCCATTCGATCGATGACGTCTCGCCGCGTGCCGGCGGGCTGAACTTCACCGCGGCGATTAGCGCGAGCAGCACTGGGACGAGCCACCATGGCGGAGACGGGACTTTCATCGTTGCTCCGTTAGCTGTCGCTGCCTGTCGAAATGGATTTCGGTTTCGATCCGGCTCACCAGGTCGGCAAGCTCGGCTGTCCAGTGATGATGGTTAATTTGGTGCTCTGCGATCCATTCCTGGACGATATCGTTAGCGATACGTGCCGCTGACCTTGCTCTCATGGCTCTCGCCTCCATGTCGATCGCCGGTCCCACCATGCCCAGAATTTCCAGATCCATTTTTCCCATCGAGTCATGTTGTTGCCTCCCTCACATCGCTCCCAAGACCGCGCGCAGCGTGGCCACGATGGCAAACGCCAGTGCAGCCGATACGCAAAGCTGATAGAGGATGGTCGCCGTGCGGTTATTCATGGCCGGTAGTTGATCTCGACGAAGGCGTGACGCACGCAGCGCATGTATTGCCTGTCGTTCATTTCGAATTCTGGACCTTTCGGCCGTGGCTGCCGTGCCATCACAGCTTGGAACGCGGCCCAGTTTCCCCACGTCCAGGTCGGATGGTCGTGCTTAAGCCGGCGCGCCATCTCAGTCAGATGCTTGACTAGGCGGATCTCGTTGTGGGTCATGGCACACCAAACACGACGACGAAGCCCATGATTGCGAAAACGAGCAGGATGGCGACGATAGCCGCAGCCGTCTCATTCGTCATAGGCCACACACCGAAAGCGGTATGCCGCCGGCAGTCACCGAGGCTGTGAAAGTCGGTGCCAGCGAGCACGCCGGAGCCACGAGCATCCAGTCGCCAGCCTTCGTGAGCGGCGTCACGGGCACGCCATTCGCCAGGGCGGCGATCGCCGGCCCTCCGGGCGTCGCCCGCACGTTCAAACCGTCGACGGCGACCTGGATCACTAGGGTGTGGCAATCCGGGTCAGCGCAGGGTGCGCCACGGCCCCAGATCCAGCCGATCGGCGCCGGCGGCGGAGGCGGCCCATATGCGAGCGGCGGAGGCGGCGCGTATCGCCATGGCAACGGCGGCGCCAGGACGACCGGGCACGGTCCCCAGCCTTGTTGGCAGTAGGTGGGGATAACGGGGAAAACTCCGCCGTCAGCGCCGACGATGACCTGGGCGTGCGCGCGGCCGTCCCGGCCCATGTAGATCCCCTGCGCGAAGGCGCCGACGGTAAAGGCGATCACGATCAGCATGACCGCGAGCGCAACGAAGCAAATGCCGATCAGCCAGTTTTCGATTGTGCGGACCGAGGGGCTCATGCGGCCTCCTCGAGCGTCATGCGCTCCACGGTCGCTAACGTCGTGGCTGGGATGCTGTTGACGCCCTGCTCGTAATAATTCACGGCCTGACGCGAGACACCGAGACGCTTGGCAAGCGCGCTCTGCGTCAGTTCGAGTCGAGAGCGCAGGATCCGAAGATGTTCGTGGGGGTAAAGCTCGACGGTGCGGGTCATCGCTTCACACTCCGAAGGATGGCATGGCCTTCGGCCTTAAGCTCGTCGAGCCGGAGCCCGGCGCCTTCGTTCCAGCCGCGGATGTATTCCTTGTTAGCGAGGAAGTCCTTTGCCGAGCCTAATTGATTGCGATAGCCGGCCGCGAAGCCCCGAACGCGATCATCGGGGATAAACAGATCTGAGAGCTTGGACATTTGTGCGAACCTTTTGGTAGGAAGAAAGGGGCGCCGAGTCCTATCTGGCGGACAGAGACAGTCGGCGCCCCGGCCGGAGGCGATTTTAGGCGAGACCTCCGACTTCTAGTTTGTGTGCGCTGCATCCTCACGCGTTGTTTCATTTACGCTACCAATCTCACGGACTGCGAAAGCTTCCGCGACACGGTTGGTCAACTCGAAAACGAGCCCGTGAATGCTATTGGCGATGACATTGGTCACGTCGTAGATCGCGACGTAGCCCGTGCGCACGGCATGAGAGACGCCGTCATCGTCTGTTGTCCAGTCATCTTCGGTGACCACGACACGCTTATGTCGCAAGAGCGCGGCGCGAAATTTTTGCCACTTCGTGGAGCGCTGCGACGACTGTACCCAGAATACTGGGCGATCGTAAAAAAGCCGGCCGTCGAGGCCAGCCCGGATGAAGAGCGCGTGAGCGGTCGCGAGGCTCTGTGTGCGGCCGTCGACGGTGACCTCGACTGTCCAGTCGCCCTGGCGACCTTTGCACTTCGCGATTTTCTTACTGCGGTTAGGGTGATTGATCATGGGCGTATTCCTGCCTCTGAAAGCCCCGAGGCGCGGGTCGCCCCATGAAACCGCAGAGGCGCCGGTGGCCGCCGCCGCTCGACCTGGAAAACGCCCTCCATCGTACCTACGGCAGAAAACGCAGAGGGCGAGATGGACCGGTAGAATCGGCAGCGGCCGAAATCTAAGGTAGCCGGCGCCGGCCGGATTGCAAGCCGGCGAAACGTGCTTATTTTCTGTAATTCACAGGACAATCGCCAACACTACCAGATTGTGCTGCATACCTCCCATGCGTCCTCCCAATGGCCTCGGAAGCTGCTGGGATGCATTGAAATCATTGGGATATTTGTCGTCCGCCGCTTTACCCCCGAAAGCGGCAATCCAGTAGCAGCAAGCACGGCTTGGTAGGGCCTTGTAAAATCAGCATTTATCCCCATATGTACAGCGTAGGGAGAAGCTCCCAAGAGGCCAACACCTCCCAGGAACCTCCCAACTCCCGAGCCTCCGGAATCAGGGGCGGCCCGAAAGGCCGGTGGTAGAGCCCGAAGCTCCTCGCGGTGAACGCAAAGCGCCCGCTTGCTGGTTTCGGTAACGGCCGAAGATCTCCCCTGGCGGGGTGATCGCTGAAGGCGAGAGCCCCGGCACCACATAATCCCCCGCAGGAGATGCAGCCCAAAGCGACTCGAGTTGAGTCGCTTTGATCGGCATCCCGCCGAAACAGAAAGGTTCGCACATGTCAAAAGTCAATCTGCTGCACAAGCTGCACGAAAGTCTGCAGCACAACCCGTACAATCTGACGGTCGCGCTCGAGGCGCTCGTCGACGCTCACAGTGTCCGTGCCGTGCTGCTCGATCTCGCGGCCATCTGCCACGAGAAGGCCGAGCATGTTCGCGTGAACTGGCAAGACGGCCCCATCGTCAAAAAGTGGGACCGCGCTGGCCAGGTCTGCGACCAGGCGCAAGCCAAGGTCACGGTGTGATCATGAACCGCGCAGACGCACTAAAGCAGCTTGGCAAGTTGCTCGGAAAGTCCTTCGGTTATCGCGTTGATCTAGACGCGCCGACTGCGGAGGAGCGTGAGACGGCGCAAGCCGCTTTGACGGTGGCGAGCGAAAAAGCCAAGACGCTGCTCGAGCAAAAAGAGGCGCGGATAAAGACGCTTCTAGAAGCTGACGCAGAATATCAGCGACTCAAGACTGATCACGAAGCAGCTAAGAAGGAACGCAATCACCTTGCCGGCGTGTGCCATCAGTACAAGTTCACCGTCGGCACGTCGAGCGAGATGTTCTTTCACGTCAAAGCACAGGGCGATAGCTGGGAAGAAGTCATCGCCAAACTAAAAGCGAAGTGACCGCAGCCCATGGCGATTCAAGTCGAGTCGCCATGAACGGCGATCCCCGCCGACAACAGAAAGGTTCGCACATGAATACCCTCAAGACTCTCATGGTCGCTGCCGCGTTGGCTGTGGTCACCGTTCCCGCCGTCGGCCAGGTCGCCGGCAATCTGCCGTTTTCGGTGCCTCTCTACAACGAAGCTGGACAGGTTGGCGCGACTGCGGTTCCCAACGGGAACATGACGCAGTTCTACAAGCTGGACGGCCGTTACATCGGGCGCACGTCAGCGTCAGCGTATCGCATCGGCCAAGTCGTTTCGCTCTTCGAAGTGCATATTGGTTGCACGACTCCGGAAAAGGCCGAAGCGGCAAGGCTTGCTCCAAATACTTCCGACCGCGTCAATTGCGGGATGGCGCTGCCGTCGATTCCTTATTTCGTCGAAAAGCAGGATTCCACGCCGGGAGCGGCTCGCGGTTTTAGTTCGGTCTGCTTACGGCCGTTCGATCGCGAGGACGTGCCGTGCCGTTGGTTTTTCCTGGCTTATCAGTTGGACCGACGCTAATGCCCCGGATCACCAAGGCGCAAGCCGATCGCGAGCGCGAGCGGACGCTGCAGGCGGCTTTCAATGCCGGCTGTGAGTACTTCGTGGGGCGCGAGGACGAGGACATCGTCGTCGTGCACCGCGAGGCCTCCGCTCGCTACACCGACAAACCGGAACTTTTTTCGTTCGTTGAAGGCTTCCGCACGCGGCGCCAGCAACGCGACGAATATCTCAAAGAGAAAGGTTCGCAATCATGAAACGCAACGACATGCTTCTGACCACGGCCGCCATCCGCGACCTGATCAGCCCCCAGGAATGGATCTGGGACACCGAGCAGGACGGCCTGGCGCTTCGCCGCGGCCGGACCTGGTACTGCCGGATCCCCGGCAAGAAGCCATACCCGATCGGCACGACGGCCGCGCTCGATCCGAGCGCCGCGCGCGTGCGGGTAAAGCGCGACCTAGAAGCCGATCTTGACGGCCGCAATGCCAGGGCCGAGCGGGCCGAGCAGGCTGCGCAGGCCGAGCACCGCCGCACCCTATCCCAGGCCGCCGGTGAATACCTTACGGCGCGCCTCGGTAAAGTCAGCGCGGCCATGTATAGGGCGCACGAACGCTACCTGACCGGCGAGTATCTGCGGCCGCTCCACGACCGGGAACTCAGCACGATCAGCCGCGGCGACGTCGCCGCTCGGTTCCGTTTTATCGAGCAGTATGGCATCGATGGCGGTAAGCCGTCCAAGAACGCGGCGCGCGGTGCGCGCTGCAGCCTCCACGGTGTCTATAAGTTCGCGATCGCGCAGGGCTGGGCCACGTCTAACCCGGTCGACGGCACGATCGACCCGGCGCCTACCAAGGACGCGGTCGAGCGGCAACGCGTACTTTCCGACGAGGAACTGGCCACGGTGTGGGTTGGCACGGCCAACCCGACCGACGCGCACCGCGTGATCCGGCTGCTGATCCTGCTGGGCAACCGGCTCGAGGAAGTGGTCGGCATGCGGTGGTCGGAACTCGAGGGCGACATGTGGACGCTGCCGGCCGAGCGCACCAAGAAACGGAAGGCTCGGCGCATCCCGCTCCCCGCGGCCGCAGTCGAGATCCTGGCCGGCGTGCCCCGCGTCGACGGTCGCGATCGCGTCTTCGACGTGACTGGCCGCAACGTCCGGCGCGTCGCCGCGACGCTCGGCGTCACCGACTGGCGCCTGCATGATCTTCGCCGCACCATGCGGACCGGCTTAACCCGGCTCGGCGTGATCGACGAGATCGCGGAACTCTGCATTGGCCACAAGCGCGACAAGCTTTTGCGGACTTACAGCGTCGACGAGCGGCTTGGCGAGCAGGCCAAGGCGTTCGAACGCTGGGCGGACAAGGTAACCGGCAAGCCGGTGCCGGCGAACGTGGTGCCGATCCGCGCAGCGGCTTAAAGCCAAAGCCCCCGACCGAAAGGCCGGGGGCTCTTTTTTTGTGCGTAGGTCGGCATCCTTTTTACGGTCATGAATGATCGAGCCGGAACTACCAACGGCTCACGGGCGGAAAATCCGCAGGATGCCTCTGATCGACGCCTACGCTCGCCGCGAAAGGCTCTTCCGCCCGTCGAACTCTTGGCGGTCGGGGCGGGAGCCGGGTTCATGAGCCCTGCACCCCCGCCCCCTGCTCCAAACGGTCGCCACCGTCACGCAAGTGCCAATTAAGGCCCACTCGATCGCTCGAGCGTGGTTCGAAGTCTGCGCTGGCAGGTTCCGCCAGAGCGAAGCTTAGCGTAAGTTGTCCCGCAGCGCCTCGCGCCTCGTCATACCACGTTTTCGCTGAGTTTGCTGTATGGCTCTCAGCTTGCCGGCGCGGATCAGGATCCGGAGACTCTCGACGCTTATCTTTCGAAGCGCCGCTGCCTCGGTCAAGCTAACGATTTCATCCAACCAGACCTCGCGGTCTGGATTTTCTTTCCTTGGATTCATGCCGCACCTTGTAATATGCGCGCCTCTCGAATCGGCGCGCTGCGGTAAAAATATAGGCGTTGCAGTTCGATACAGCAATGCGCGGCGAGAAACTGGATTGTGGACAAATGGTGGGGGAGGGGGGGTTGGCGATGCCCCAAAAGGAAAAACCCCAGCGCTTCGGTCGCCGGGGCTTTTTTTGCAGCGCTGTGATTTCGGCCTCAGCGATCTAGCCGACGCTGAATTGAAGCGAGCGCATCGTTGTCGGCGGATGATGCGAGCAGCTTGCGAGCCATAGCTTCATCGGCGCCGAGGCGCTTATAAGCTTCCAGCCGCACGCTATTGCCGAACTCGGTAGCGAACTCTTTCTGTCCGGCAGCAAAATCACCGGCAAATTTCCGGCGAGTAGTCATGCTCGCCTTCTGCTCTTCGGTGAGATCCTCGGTCGGAATGTCCTCGAGAGCTTCCGCCGCGCGCCTTGCCGATACCGAGGCAGAGGTTGCTTTGCGGAAATGGTTGATCGGAGCCGCCACTTCCATGGTGCGGTCATAGAGGCTCTGGACAACCCGCGAACCGCGCTTGCGGTCCTCGACCTTGAGAAAGAACGCCGGGGATGCGTCCTTGCCGCCGCGGTTGAGGCAACGCGCCAGCGCCGCGACCTTCCTGTCCTCGTCCTCGATCTCAAGATGAGGAGCAAGCCACACATCGTCAGTGTCGGTCGCGAACTTGACGATGTCATCAGAACTAATCTTGGTTCCGATCTTGTATTTCGCCACGAACTGACTCGCGGCGTTCTTGTAGACATTGAAAGCAGCCATGGGACTGTCCTCCTATTTCATGGCCTTCTGCAACTGCTCGATTGACCGGATCAGTGAACCGAGCTTCCCGGCAAAATCTCCGAAGAGGATATGGCCTGGGAATTCTTTGGCGAGCTTTTCCAGCTTCAAGCACGAACTGATAAGCGAGCGCACCGCGTTGTTCGCGCTCTTGATCTCGCCCCTGATCTCTAGGGTGCGTTGCTCTTCATAGAGCTTGCGCTTTTCCTCTTCGTCGATTTTGCTCTGCGCCTTGGACGCCTGCTTTACGACGAGTTCGGAAACAAATTTTTTGATGTATGGTCCGCCGAGATTCTTGCGGCCACCAAACGCGCCCTTTTTGTCCTCTTGCTGACCAGCAATAGAAACGACGATTTCTTTGGCGAGTGCGAACTGTTGATCGACTGGAATGAAGCGCTTTGCGGTCTCGGTGGTCACGGCTTCATAGAACGCGCGCGATTGATTGTCGTTGCCAAAGACCGCGGCGCAGCGCTCGTCGACGGTCCGCTTGCGCGGCTTCGATGGCTGCTTCCGCGGCTTCACCGCGGCGCCGGCAGCCTTCGGGCCTGGCGCTTTGGCAAACTCGCGTTCCTGATAGGCAACGAGCGCGTCGTCGACGATGGTGTCATAGACGGCGCTCTGTTTGAGCGTGGCGACGGCATATCGGATTTCCTGGAAACTGCGATAGGCACCATCACCGCCGAGATAGGCGCGAATCAATGGCTCGCCGAGGCCACCGTCTTTCTCCGGGTTATCGATACGGGCGAGGAGCTTACCGCGCGCGCGCTCGAAACCAGCCTTGCCGTCAAATAGCCGGGTGCCATATTTCTCACGAACTCGTGAGAAATCCATCTCGAGCAGGATAACGACCAGCCGCCGCATGGCCGCCGCGCATTCGTTCATGATGGCGGCCGGATTGCTGCCTGACTGGGTCGCGTTCTCGGTCACCATCACGGCGACCATCTCGTCGTCGTCGAAGTCCTTGATCAGAACCTCGACCGAGGTCTCACCGGCCCGCTTGAGCGCCTCGAACCGGCTATGCCCGAAGCAAAGCTCGACGAACCCGTCGACCTTGCGACCGACAAGTCCGCCGAAGAAGCCGAATTCGTTGATTGATTCCTTGAGGTCGCCGATCTGGGCTTTGTCGATCGGGAATAGCCGTAAGTCCCGGAAAGGGTTCGGCTTGATCTTGTTGATAGGGATTGGGATGGTCTTGGCGGGCATCCGGTGCCGCTCGCATCGGTTCGGGTGTCAAGTCCTTGGGGCCGCCGCAAGCGGCTCCAAGGGCGACCTTACCAGGACCAGGCTGTATTTCGCAAGAGAGTTCCACTGCTAGCGCACAGCAAAGAATTGTCACGCCATGCCGGTCATTTGTGGTTGTCCGGCTATCGTTTCCGGATAAGAATCTCAGCTAAAACATGGGCTTGGTAATCGGTGAGATCGCTGCCGGGGACAGCGAGCAGAGCGTTTTGTCGTCATGTCTCTGATTTGACTTCTGAATTGCGCTTTCTGGGCAGGTTTTCGGCCTTCCATCGCCGATCGGAGGCGCCTTTTGCGGCTCGGAGTTCGGCCAAGGTCTTGCGGCCGGCGCCGAGTTCCACGAGTTCGTAGGCGCGACTGAGCCCGATCGCGCAATGCTTGCGGCAAAGCTCGGCCCAGATCTCGACGGTCTTGCCGCGCCGCAGCATTTCGAGATGCTGGCCGGCGGCCTTATAGAATGGCTCCCGCTTGTGTGGGCCGCGCTGGCGAGCGAGCGCCAGCATGACATTCACCGCGCCGAGGTTCTCAGTGTCGGCAATGGTCAAAGGGATGGGCTCAACGTTGCTCATTCGGCCGCTCGACTTCGATGTAGCGCTTGCCCATGCAGTGGCAGCAGGTTGTTTTGTATTCCCATCCCGTGTCTTCATGTGTGACCTCAAGCCAGCCGCGACCTTTGCAGCACGGGCAATCAACACATTCGACGCCGTCGATGAATTGGATCGGCATTTGTCTCCCCAAATTGTACCAATCAATATCGCCCCAACTGATCGGGCTCACAGGTCACGCTCCCGCATTTTCTTTCCGAGGTAACTTGTCTCGAACCATTTGTTGAATTGCGCTTGTTCGATCGTCCGGACGTATTCGAAGAACGCCATCAGGACTTCTGGCTCGAGCGCGACGACATGGTCGCCGCCATCACGCGGCGCGCGCAACCAAAACATGAAGCCATCGAAGCGAGCATAGAGTCCGTCGCCCAGATAGGTTTCGTCTTTTTCGATCATAGCGGGACCTCACGCAACGGCGCGTGCTTCGGCCGATGTTCGGGATCATGATCAGGATGCCACTTGCGAAGCAACGCCAGGAGTTGGTCGCAGGCCGCGATATCGCCGTCAGGGCGCCGCGGCGCGTCGACGTCGAGTTGGTACTGTGTGAGATCCGGCAGGATGCGTCTCGTCCTCACGTCGTCGTCCTCCGTGATAGCAGCCCCGCCGGGGGAGGG
>Ga0066903_100006244_pt1 | contig 10535 bp, 8 predicted proteins | sample PanSoiMetaGPlot1_FD_67491 | JGI IMG/M metagenome (GOLD analysis project Ga0066903, IMG submission 67491) | Tropical forest soil microbial communities from Panama analyzed to predict greenhouse gas emissions - Panama Soil - Plot 1 (version 2) | ecosystem: Environmental > Terrestrial > Soil >...
GGCTGCATGTGGTGGGCGGCGAGCTGCCACATCGACTCGCTCGGCATGATCAGGCTCGCCACGGTGCCGACGGTGCGCGCCGCCTCGTTGCCCGCGATCGTGCCGATCTGCTCGACCCAGCTCCCGATGAACGCGAGGCCGTAGAGGCCGAACACCACCACCCCGTTGGTCACGGTGCTGAAGCGCGTGCCGCCGAGGATCGAGAGCGTGACCAGCACGGAGACCTCGAGCGCCATGAGCGGCAGACCGAGTGCGAGGCGCGGCGGCACCGCGCCGCTCTCGAGCCGCGCGGTGATCAGGATCCCGCCCGCCAGGACGGCGAGATAGCCGACCGCGATCGTCACGAAGGCGAGCCACTTTCCGAGCAGGATCTCCGACCGGCGCACCGGCTTGGACGCCAGCGTCTGCATGACGCCCGAGGCGATCTCGCCCGACAGCGTGTCCACCGGGAGCAGCACCGCGGTCATGATCGACAGGAAATTGGTGGCGTAGAGCCCGGCCAGCGTGAAGAAGGTGAGCAGGATTCGCCGCTCGATCGCGCTCCTGGCGACGTGCTCCGGCATGCCCTTCACCAGGTGATGGAATCCGATCGCGAACAGCGTCACGAACGCCGCGCCGCACAGCAGCGCGGCCAGCAGGATGCGCCGCCGTGCGGCCTCGCGCAGCGTGAGGCTCGCCATGGTGAAGATCGCGCCCATCAGCCCGGCCGCCCGTCTTCGCCCATCACCTCGAGGAACACCGACTCCAGCGACGGCCGCATCGCCTGCATGCCGTAGAGCGGCACGCCGCGGCCCACCAGATACGCCGCGATCTCGGGAAGACGCTCCGCGTCGTTGACGCGCAGCCGCAGGCGATCGCCGTCGGCGGTGACGCCGGTGCCGAACGCGGAGAGCCCGGCGAGTGCTGCGTCGACCGCGCCGACCCGCAGCTCGACGTCGAGGCCCGCGGGCGCGGAAGCAAGCGCCAGCTCCCGCACGGTGCGGCCCTGCTTCAGGAACACCACGCGGTCGCAGGTCGCCTCGACCTCGCCGAGGAGGTGCGAGTTGAGGAACACCGTGGTGCCGCGCCTCCGCAGCTCGCGGATCAAGTCGCGCACCAACAGGCGTCCCAGCGGATCGAGGCCCGAGGTCGGCTCGTCGAGGAACACGAGCTCGGGCTCGGGGAGCAGCGCCTGGGCGAGTCCGATGCGCTGGAGCATGCCTTTGCTGTACTCGCGCACCTGACGCGACGCCGCGTCGAGCAGGTCGACCGTGACCAGCAGCTCCTCGATGCGATCGCGCAGGCGCGCGCCGCCGAGGCCGTAGAGCCGGCCGTGGAAGTGGAGCAGCTCGCGGCCGGTCAGCCACTCGTGGAAGCGGAAGTGCTCGGGCAGGAACCCGACGCGCGCGCGCGTCGCGCGATCGCCGAGCGAAGCTCCGAGCACGCGCCCGGAGCCGCTCGAAGGCGCCGTGAGGCCGAGCAGCATCTTGAGCGAGGTGGTCTTGCCCGCACCATTGGGGCCCAGGAAGCCGAAGACCTCCCCTCGTCCGACCGACAAGGAGAGATCCGCGACCGCGAGCTTCGTGCTGTAACGCTTGCGGAGCTGCTGGGTCTCGATGACCCGCTCGTTCATGGAATGCGTTCGACTCCCGGGCGCGTGGCGCTCCTATGACGTCACGCGCCCGCGCCGCGTCATGGGATCGAGTTGGCCATCTGCATCAGGTCGAGGTTGTCGATGTTGCCGACCAGCGCGTACACCATGTCGCCGTCGGACCAGAGAATCAACGAGCCTTCGCGCCGCCGTCCATCCTTGGTCTGCCCGGTGGTGGCGATGAGCAGTGCATGGCGCCCCCGCACGTCCACCTGACGGAACGAGCCCACGTCTCCCGGCACCGGGATCAGCATGGTGCTCCGCCAGTCGGTCGACTGTGCGATGCGCCGCGCCTCGCTCGGCTCGAGCCCGAGGATGCGCAGACCGATCTCGCCGAGCTGCGCCAGGTCGAGTCCCGCGGGCAAGCCGATCTCGGGGCTCTTCGCCTGCAGCAGTCGCACGTGCCGGCGATCGTTGGTGAAGCGCTGCTCGACGACCGGCGACATCTTGACGTTCACCGCCTTCCCGTCGATCCCGGCGGGGATCTGGAGATCGCGGATGTCGAGCGTCTCGAGCACGCGCTGGAGCTGCTTGGTGTCGATGGTCACGTTGGCCTCGCCCGGGCCGCTCACCGTGACCGTGTCGGCCAGGAGTCCGGCGGGCAGCGTGGTCGGAACCTTCACCAGGTACCCCGCGCTCGCGCCGGCCAGCTGCGCCGACGCCACGACCCGCGGCGTTCCCGGATCCTTGACGCTCTGGACCTTCTCGCCGATCAGGCTCTTCAGATCCAGATTGCCGCTCTCGAGCTGCTTCATTCGCGCCGCGTCCACGGTGACCGCGGTGAACGTGCGGATGCGGAAGAGATCGAGGAATGCCTGCGCCGAGGCACGCACCGACGGGAACAGGAACAGCGACGCCACCGCGGCCACGCCCAGCGCCGGCGCCAGAATCGGCGCGAGCCTGGCCAGCGCGCCGCGCGGCGCGGCCTCGTCCTGTGAGGCGGCGCGCAGTCGCTCGCGCAGCGCGCGCGCGAAGCCGGGGCGCGGCTCGCGCTCGAGCTCGCGCATGAAACGGTCGTCCATCATCGTCCTCCTTCTTTCTCCCAGCCGGCCCGCAGCTCCTGCACCGTACGGTGCAGGATGGTGCCGACGTTGGTTTCGGTGAGTCCCGTGAGTCGCGCGATCGCGCGGTGCGTCCATCCGGCCCCGTACTTGAGCGCCACCAGCTCGCGCTCGCGATCGGGCAGCGCCGCCACGAGCCGCGCGAGCCGCACCGCGTTCGAGCGCGCCTCCGCCAGATCCTCGGGCGTGGGCCCCTGGGCCACGTCCATCGCTTCCTCGAGCGGCGCCTGCGGCTTGAGCTTGCGCGCACGATCGATGGCGACCCGGCGGGCGATCGTCATGAGCCAGGTGCCGAAGCTCGCCAGGTCGCGGCGGTAGCGGTGCCGGGCGCGCCACGCCTTCTCGAAGGTCAACGAGGTCAGATCCTCGGCCTCGGGACCCGCGCCGACCCGGTAGCGAAAGAAGTTGTAGACGCGCGGCAGCTGCTCCGCGTAGACCACGTCCCAGTCCAGCTCGGTGGCCGGCGCCACCCAACCGATCAGCCGTTCGAGCACCGCGCCCTCGATCGCCATTCTTCTTCAATATACGGAGCCGGACGCCCGCCATCACAGACGGGAGAACCCCTGCCGCCGAGCGCCTTGACTCGGAACGCGCCTGTGCCCAAAGAATCGCACGAGTCGCCTGGGCATCGAATGTCGCTCCCCACGACCGGAGCAAGTGGATCCAGGGGGCCCTCCGGCGACGTTCCGCCGTTCGGTTTATAATCCCCTGACTTTTTTCGGGAGCCTTGTGTCACGTCGCTTCTACATCACCACCGCGATCGACTACGTGAACGGCCGGCCGCACCTCGGCCACGCGTACGAGAAGGTCCTCGCCGACTGCCTGGCCCGCTACCATCGCCAGCGCGGTGACGCGACCTATTTCCTGACCGGGACGGACGAGCACGGCATCAAGGTCGTCCGCGCGGCGGCCGACGCGAACAAGACCCCGCAGGCCTTCGTCGACGAGCTCGCCCCGACCTTCCAGGATGCCTGGAAGAAGCTCGGCGTCTCGTACGACCAATTCATCCGCACCACCGATCCGCGCCACGGCCTGGCGGTCCAGGAGCTGTTCCGCCGCCTGAACGAGGCGCGCAGCCCCAAGAGCGGCGAGCCCGCCCTGTTCGAGGAGGAGTACGAAGGGCTCTACTGCGAAGGCTGCGAGGCCTTCAAGCAGGAGAAGGATCTCGACGACAAGGGACGCTGTCCCGAGCACAAGAAGAAGCCCAAGAAGATTCGCGAGACCAACTTCTTCTTCCGCCTCTCCGAATACGACGAGGCGCTGCTCCGCCACATCGAGGCGCATCCCGATTTCATCGTGCCCGATTACCGCCGCAACGAGGTGGTCAACGTCATCAAGTCCGGCCTCGAGGACGTGAGCGTGACGCGGCCGAACCTGCCGTGGGGCATTCCGCTGCCCGATGAAGTCCAGGGCAGCGCAGGCCACACCGCCTACGTGTGGGCCGATGCGTTGCTGAACTATCTCTCGGCTCTGGGCTGGCCGGAGCGGCGCTACTCGCTCTGGTGGCTGGCGCGCGAAGGCGACGTCGGCGGTCCGGGCGCGGCGCGCCAGGACGAGTTTCAGCATCTGGACGGTCAGGGACGCCCCGGCGCGGCGTGGGCCGGCACCACGACACCGCTCTACACCAACGCGCTCCATCTGATCGGCAAGGACATCAGCCGCTTCCACTGCGTGCTGTGGCCCGCGCTGCTGCTGGCGGCGGGGGTGCCGCTGCCGCGCCAGGTGTACGTGCACGGCTTCATCTACATCCAGGGGCAGAAGCTCGCGAAGAGCACCGGCAACGTGGTCGATCCGGTGGAGCTCGCCGAGCGCTTCGGCACCGACGCGCTGCGCTTCTACCTGCTCGATGCGATCACCACCGGCCGCGACGGCGAGTTCACGCTCGACCAGTTGGTGGAGCACTGCAACACGCATCTCGCGAACGACCTCGGGAATCTCGCCAGCCGCACCGTGACCATGGTGCACAAGTATTTCGCCGGCGTGGGACCCGAGTCGTGGGCGCCCGAGCGCTTCCAGGACGCCGCCGCCCGCGAGTCGTTCGAGGCGTTGCTCGCCGCGGCGCGCGACGCGCACCTGCGCGTGCCCGAGCATTTCGAGACGATCGAGACGCACGAGGCGCTGCAGGCGGCGTGGGCCCCAGTGGTGCGCGCCAACGAATTCATCGAGCGGGTGAAGCCCTGGGCGCTGGCCAAGGACGACGCGCGCCGCGAGGAGCTGGGCACGGCATTGGCCGCGCTGCTCGAGACGCTCCGGCTGGTGGCGCTGTGGACCTGGCCCGCCATCCCCGGAAAGAGCGAGGAGCTGTGGGCCTTGTTGCGGCTGCCCGGCGCGCCCGGCGAGACACGCGGCGAGGCGGCCAAGCCGGCGTACGGCGGCGGCGTGTTCGCCGGCCGCGCGCTGGGTGAAGTGAAGAGCTTGTTCCCGCGCATCGAGACCGGCGCCGCGGCGTAGCCTCGCCAAGCGCGATCTCGGTCCCGCCATGATCGACACCCACTGCCACCTCTGCGACAAGCGCTTCGATCGCGACCGGCAGATGGTGTTCGATCGCGCTCGTCATTCCGGTGTGACGCACCTGGTCGAGATCGCTTACGACCCCGCGATCGTTCCCAGGGCGCAGGCGCTGGCGCGCGAGCACCCCAACCTGTTCCTCTGCGTGGGCGTCCATCCCAGCGAGTCGGCGAAGGTGCCCGACGCCTACCTCGACGAGCTGCGCGATCACGCGCGCCATCCGCGGGTGGTGGCGATCGGCGAGACCGGGCTGGATTTCTTCCGCGACTACGCGCCGCGCGCCGATCAGGAGCGCTGGTTCCGCGCCCAGCTCTTGCTCGCCGACGAGATGGGACTCCCGGTGGTGATCCACCAGCGCAGCGCGCTCGATGACGTGCTCCGCATCCTCGAGGAGACCCGGCCGCGCGCCGGCGGCGTGCTCCACTGCTTCGACGACGGTCCCGAGGTGATCCCGCGCGCCCAGGCGCTCGGCTTCAAGCTCGGCCTCGGCGGATGCCTGACGTACGGGCACGCGGCGCTCGACGAAGCGGTGCGCGCGGCGCCGGCCGATCTGCTCGTGCTCGAGACCGACGCGCCCTATCTGGAGCCGGAGCCGCGCTCGCTCAAGCGCAACGAGCCGGGTTTGCTCCCGCGGGTGATCCGGCGACTGTGCGAGCTGCGCGACTGGGACCCCGAAAAGGCCGATCGCGTCACCACCGCGAACGCGATCGATCTCTTCCGCCTGCCGGTGACCGTCTAGACGCGCGTCCGGCTCTCAAGCGCGGCCGGGCCCGGGCCGAAAACTCCAGGGCATGACTGCGGCCTCTCCGTTGCAGCTTCCCGGCCTGCTGGCGACCTCGGTGGTGATGGGAGCCATCGTGGTCGCGGTCTATCTGGTCCGCGCCATGGGACGCCGCTGGCGCCGCCATCGGCGACGCGAGGCGCGATCGCTGGTTCGCTCGCTCCGTGGCTATCTGCGGGGACAGGTCCCGACCGCGCGATTGACGCGCGCGGCGGACGGGCTCGAGAGCGATCGCTTCTGGGCGACGCTCGAGCGGCTGCCGCTCCTGCGCGATCGGCGGACGTGGCGACTGCTCTCCGACGCGCTCGACAAGAGCCGTCACGCGCGGGCGGAGCGCCGGCGTCTCCGCGACGAATCCCCGTGGCGGCGCGAGCTCGCCGCGCGCCGGCTCGGACTCCTGCCCTCGCGGCCCACCCGCCGCGCCTTGCGGCGCGCGCTCGTGCGCGGGCCCGAGCTGGTAACGCTCGCCGCCGGCGTGGCGCTCGCGCGCGATCGCGACCTCGCCACCCTGCGCTGGCTGCTGACCCATCCGCGCGCCGTCGAGCGGCGCACGCGCTCCGCGCTGGCGGCGCTGTTCGGCGCCTTCGGACGCCGCGGTCTGCCCGAGCTCGCGGCGGCGCTCGAGCGCGGCCTTCCCGATGGCACCGTGCAACTGGCGGTGATCGACGCGCTCGGTCGCGGCCGCTACCGCGGCGCGCGCGACCGGATCGAGCGGCTGCTGGCCGCGGGCGGACTCGAGCAGCGCGTCGCGGCCGCGCGGTCGCTGGGCGCCATGCTCGCCAACGAAGCGGCGACTTCGCTGCTCGCGGCGCTGCGCGACGAGGCGTGGCAAGTTCGCGCGCAAGCCGCGCGCGCGCTCGGGCGGGTGCGCGCGCTGGTCGCGATCCAGGCGCTCTCGAATCGGCTCACGGATCCCTCGTGGTGGGTGCGGCGCCACGCCGCATACGCGCTCGGCGACATGGGCACGGAAGGACAGCGAGCCCTGCGCCACGTCACCGAGACCTCGCCCGATCCCTACGCGCGTGACATGGCGAGAGAAGTGCTCGAACGCGGCGTCCGCCTCGACGTCGCGTAGATAGGCCCACCGGACCGGGCGCTCGTCGCTCCCGTCTCGGCGTCCGTCGCTTCCACGGGATCGGGAGGTTCCGCTCCGTGCAACCGTGGAGCCCGGCAGGCCGTAGACGGCGAGCATCCCACTGGCTCCGTCCCCCATCGCACTCGAGGAGGTCCCCATGTATTCGTTCCCTCGCGTCCACCCGGCGCTCGCCGTCGCGGCCGCGATCGCGTGGCTGGGAGCGGCCGGCGCCGGCGCCGCCCACGCCGCGAAATCGAGCAGCAAGTCCGCGTCCGCCAAGCCGAGCGCCGCGACGGCCACACCTGCTTCGACCACCGCTCCGGTCCCGGCGTGGGTGGCCAAGAGCAATCAGAACGCCCAGGTCCTGCTCGGCGTGATGGCGAAGTTCGCGCCGGAGGGCGCCGCACGGCTGGGCGTCGACGGCTACGACGAGAAGATCTACGACCTCACCTCGGGCTACGAGGATCGCGGCAACCAGGCGCTCGCCGCCGCGCAGGCGGACCTCGAGAAGCGCGCGGCCGCCGAGACCGATCCACCGGTGCGCGAGGATCTCGACATCCTGGTGCACACCATCGATCTCAACCTCCGTACCAACGCGCTCGACCACAAGTACAACCTCCCGATGTTCGACATGGACCAGCTGGTCTTCCAGGGGCTGCGCGGACTGCTCGACGATCAGGTGCCCGCGCAGCGTCGTGCGGCGGCGCTGGTGCGGCTCAAGCGTTACGCCGGCCAGGAGAAGGGCTACACGCCGATCGCGGAGCTGGCGCAGGCGCGGATCCGCGAGCGGATGGGCGAGACCGGGTTGCGACGTCCGTTCAAGGACGAGCTCGAGAAGAATCTCTCGAACGGACCGCGCTACGTGGATGGGATCGCCAAGCTATTCACCAAGTACCAGATGAAGGGCTGGGAGAAACCCTACGCGGCGCTCAAGACCCAGCTCGCCGCCTACGACGATTTCGTCCGCAAGGAGATCCTGCCGCAGGCGCGCACCGACTTCCGCCAGCCGGCCGAGCTCTACTCGAACGCGCTCGAGCAGTACGGCGTGGACATGCCGGTCGAGGAGCTGCAGAGCCGCGCCAAGACCTCGTTCCAGGAAACGCAGCGCGCCATGCAGGCGCTCGCGCCGCTCGTGGCGAAGGAGAAAGGCTGGACCGTCACCGACTACCGCGACGTGATCAAGGAGCTCAAGAAGTCGCAGCTCGAGGGTGACGCGATCCTCACGCTCTACAAGAAGCGCATCGGCGACGTGGAGGAGATCATCCGCCGCGAGTCGATCGTCACCCTGCCCAACCGTCCGATGGCGATCGAGCTGTCGAGCGAAGCCGAGGCGGCGGCGATTCCGGCGCCCAACATGCAGGCCCCGCGGCTGATCGGGAACACCGGCGAGCGCGGCGTGTTCAAGCTGCCGCTCCAGGTCCCAGGCGCGCCGGGCGAGAAGGACAAGAAGTTCGATGACTTCACCTTCGAAGCCGCGTCGTGGACGCTCACGGCGCACGAGGGACGGCCCGGACACGAGCTGCAGTTCTCGTCGGTGGTCGAGCGCGGCGCCTCGATCGCGCGCGCGATCTTCGCGTTCAACAGCGTGAACGTCGAGGGCTGGGGCCTCTACGCCGAGGCCGAGCTCTTCCCCTACGAGCCGCTCGATGGACAGCTCATCGCGCTCCAGCATCGCCTCATGCGCAACGCCCGCGCTTTCCTCGATCCCGGCATGCAGCTCGGCACCATCTCGCGCGACGAGGCGTACCGGCTGCTGCGCGACGACGTGTGCCTGTCGGATGCGATGGCCACCGAGGAGGTCGAGCGCTACATGTTCTGGGCGCCGGGCCAGGCGCCGTCCTACTTCAACGGATACTCGCGCCTGCTCGAGATCCGCGAGAACGCGCAGCGCGCGCTGGGTCCGCGTTTCGATCGCAAGAAGTTCAACGACTTCATCCTCGCGCAGGGGATGCTGACGCCGTCGCTGCTCTCCAAGGCGGTGAACGAGGAGTTCATCCCGGCGGCGACGCAGGCTTCGGCGAACTAGGCGAAGTCCCACCGAAGGCGGAGGCGTCTCCAGGCGCCTCCGCCTTTTCGTCTCCGGCGCGTCCCCGTACACTCGGCGCATGCCCGATTCCTTCGGACGCGCCCGGCTCGGGCGACCGGCGCGCGCCTCCAGCTACGTGCGCGAGCGCGCGGCCGCCGAAGGATCCGAGCTCTCCCGCTTGAAGCTCGCGCTCGAGGCGCGAGGACTGAGCCCGCGCAAGCGCTTCGGCCAGAATTTCCTGATCCGCCCCGATCTCGCGCGCCGCATCGCCGATCACGCGCACTTGAAGATCGACGACGTGGCGGTCGAGATCGGGCCGGGGACCGGCGCGCTCACGCTGCACCTGCTGGGGCGCGTGCGCCGACTGATCGCGATCGAGAAAGATGACGGCCTCGCGGAGATGCTCGCCGAGGAGCTGGCCGGCGCGCCCGACCTCGAGATCGTCCACGCCGATGCTCTCGAAGTGGACCTCGCGGCGCTCGCCGCCGAGCACGGCGTCGCGAAGCTCGTGGTGGTCGGAAACATCCCGTACAACATCACCACGCCGATCCTGGAGCGCCTGTTCGAGCAGCGCGCGGTCGTGCGGCAGGCGGTGCTCCTGGTGCAGAAGGAGTACGCCGATCGGCTGGCGGCGCCGGCCGGTAGTCCCGCGTACGGCGCGCTCACGCTGTTCGCCCGCTTTCACGCCGTGCTCGAGCCGCTGCTCACCGTGCGGCCGCAGGCGTTCTGGCCGCGCCCCGAGGTCGACAGCATGCTGGTGCGCTTCCTCATGCGCGAGCGGCCGCCGGTCGACGTGCCGGACGAGGCGCTGCTGTTCCGCATCATCCGTGGTTCGTTCCAGATGAGGCGCAAGCAGCTCCTCAACACCCTGGAAGCGACGCTCGAGCTGCCCAAGGAGCGCATCGAGCGCCTGTGCCGGCACGCGCGCATCGATCCGCGCCGGCGCGGGGAGACGCTGACGCTCGACGAGTTCGCGAAGCTGGCCAAGGCCGCCGGCGATTACGACTTGGGGTGAATCGGACTCTCGGGCCCAGCGGAGCTTCAGCCCCAGAGGCACTTCGTTGTTGACTTGTCGCCGCCGCGGCGCGAGCCTCCGGTCCTGACTTCGATCGAGCCCGGGCGGGAGGTGAGCATGTCCCAACATCGCCCGGGTTCTTTCTTGGCCGCCGCGGTCGCCCTGACCGCCTTGGCGGTGCCAGCACTCGCCGACAATCCTCACGCTCTCGGATCCAGCTTCCCGATATGTGACTTGCCTGGCGGCCAAGCGTCGCCATGGATCATCTCCGACGGGGCCAACGGGGCCATCGTCGGGTGGACCAACAACAGCCCGGCGGGCGTCGAGATCCGCGCGCAGCATCTGAATCCCTCGGGCAATCGGCAGTGGCCCGTCGAGGGAATCCGCGTGGGAAGGTCCGGTAACATCGAGGACTGGTCTTCCGCGATCCCGGATGGCA
>Ga0066903_100006245_pt1 | contig 10534 bp, 8 predicted proteins | sample PanSoiMetaGPlot1_FD_67491 | JGI IMG/M metagenome (GOLD analysis project Ga0066903, IMG submission 67491) | Tropical forest soil microbial communities from Panama analyzed to predict greenhouse gas emissions - Panama Soil - Plot 1 (version 2) | ecosystem: Environmental > Terrestrial > Soil >...
GGCAGCTTGTCGACCAGCACCTGGGCGCCCGGAATATCGACGAGCGCGTCCTCTCCTTCGACGAAGAAGTGGTGATGCTCCGAGGCGTTCGTGTCGAAATAGCTCTTCGAGCCGTCGACCGCGACCTGCCGCAGCAGGCCGACTTCGGTGAACTGGTGCAGCGTGTTGTAGACCGTCGCAAGCGACACCGGCACCTTGGCCCTGGTCGCCTCTTCGTAAAGCAACTCGGCCGTGACGTGCCGATCACCTTTGGCGAACAGGATCCAGCCGAGCGACATGCGTTGACGCGTGGGGCGTAACCCAACGCGGCGCAGCATGGTGCGCACGTCGTGCCACGGGCAGCCGTTGAGATCCCCGCGCGCGCTCGCGCCCGGGCGTGTCTCGCCGGCCGCTGGAACGGTGCTCGCGTAGACCGTGGCGCGATGCTGAGCCATTGTGCAGCAATGCCTACCCGTCCCGGCGCATTGGCCCCGGGATCGTCACACTGGATCATAGGCGACCAGGCAGGGCCGGTGCAACTGCACTCTGATCGGCCTGCTGCGACCCATCGACAGTGGTGCAATGCCTGCTGCGCATCGCTATGTACGGGGCAGTCGACGCCGACCGCCTTCGTTGCACTGCCAAAAGCATGGTTGTCGACCCGCACCGGCTTTTGCCGTTCGACCCGCTGTGTTAGGACAGCGCCGACAGGAGAGGGGTTATGCCTGCATCACCGCTTCAGGCTCAGGCCGCAACGCAAATGCGCCGCATGAGCTTCGATTTCGAGGACTTGCTGGCGTGCGCCCGCGGCGAGCTGTTCGGCGAGGGTAACGCGCAATTGCCGCTGCCACCGATGCTGATGTTCGACCGCATTTCGCAGATTGCGGAAGAGGGCGGCGAGCATGGCAAAGGTCTGGTGCGCGCGGAACTCAGCGTGAAGCCCGACCTGTGGTTTTTCCCGTGCCACTTCAAAGGAGATCCGGTGATGCCCGGCTGCCTCGGGCTCGACGCGCTGTGGCAGCTGCTCGGGTTTTTCCTCGGCTGGCTCGGCGCCCCCGGCAAGGGCCGCGCGCTCGGCCTCGGCGAACTGAAGCTTTCCGGACAGGTTCTGCCGACGATGAAGAAGGTCGTGTACGGCCTCGACATCAAGCGGGTGATGCGCTCGAAGCTCGTGCTCGGCATCGCCGACGGCTGGCTTTCCGCCGACGGCTCGGTGATCTACCGTGCGCTCGATCTCAAGGTCGGGCTGTTCCGTCAGGAGACCGTCGCGCAGGCGAGCGGCGCCTGAGGCGGACGAGCGACCGGCGGCGCGGCGCGCCTCGGCAAAGATGCGGACGAGGCAAGCATGAGACGGGTCGTCGTCACCGGGATGGGCATCGTCTCATCCATCGGCAACAACACCCAGGAAGTGCTGGCGAGCCTGCGCGAGGCCAAATCGGGCATCGTGCGCGCGGACAAATACGCGGAGCTTGGCTTCCGCTGCCAAGTCCATGGCGCGCCCACGCTCGAGCCGGAAGGGGCGATCGACCGCCGCGCCATGCGGTTCCTCGGCGGCGGCGCCGCCTGGAACCACGTTGCATTCGAACAGGCGACCCGCGACGCCGGTCTGTCGGAAAATGAAATCTCGAACGAGCGCACCGGCATCATCATGGGATCGGGCGGTCCCTCGACCCGCGCCATCGTCGAGTCCGCCGACATAGCCCGCAGCAAAGGCCCCAAGCGGGTCGGCCCGTTCGCGGTGCCCAAGGCGATGTCATCGACCGCCTCGGCGACGCTCGCGACTTGGTTCAAGATCAAGGGCGTCAACTATTCGATCTCCTCGGCGTGCGCGACGTCGAACCATTGCATCGGCAACGCGGCGGAGATCATCCAGCTCGGCAAGCAGGACATGATCTTCGCCGGCGGGTGCGAGGAACTCGACTGGACGCTGGCGGTGCTGTTCGATGCCATGGGGGCGATGTCGTCGAAGTTCAACGCCACACCGGAGAAGGCCTCGCGCGCCTATGACGCGGATCGCGACGGTTTCGTCATCGCCGGCGGCGCCGGCGTGCTGGTGCTGGAAGAGCTCGATCACGCCAAGGCGCGCGGTGCCAAAATCTACGCCGAGGTCGCCGGCTATGGCGCGACTTCGGACGGCTTCGACATGGTGGCGCCTTCGGGCGAAGGCGCAATGCGCTGCATGCGCATGGCGCTGGCCGGTGTGAAGCCGCCGGTCGACTACATCAATCCGCACGCGACCGCGACGCCGATCGGCGATCTCAAGGAAATCGAAGCGATCCGCGAAGTGTTCGGCGATAAGTGCCCCCCGATCTCGGCGACCAAATCTTTGACCGGGCATTCGCTCGGCGCTGCCGGCGTGCAGGAAGCGATTTACTCGATCCTCATGATGAACAGCGGCTTCATTTGCGAGAGCGCCAACATCGAGACGCTCGATCCGGCCTTTGCCGATGTTCCCATCGTGCGCGAACGAAAAGACGACGTCGAACTCGGCTGCGTCCTGTCCAATTCGTTCGGGTTCGGCGGCACCAATGCGTCGGTCGTGTTCAAGCGGCTCGACGCTTGAGGACTGTATTTGCGTAGAGGGAGCTGCGTCGCATGAAGGCGTTGATGCAGGGCAAGCGCGGGCTGATCATGGGGGTCGCCAACGACCACTCGATCGCCTGGGGAATTGCCCGCACGCTCGCCGCGCATGGCGCGATGCTCGCGTTTTCCTACCAAGGCGAGGCGCTGGGCAAGCGGGTCCTGCCGCTCGCGAAATCGGTCGGCTCGGACCTCGTGCTGCCGTGCGACGTCGAGGACATTGCCTCGGTCGATACGTTGTTCGCCGCGCTGGCGGAGAAATGGGGTTCGCTCGATTTCCTCGTCCATGCCATCGCGTTCTCCGACAAGAACGAGCTCAAGGGCCGCTACGCCGACACCACGCGCGCGAATTTCAATCGCACCATGGTGATCTCGTGCTTCTCGTTCACCGAGGCGGCCAAGCGCGCCGCGGCCCTGATGCCGGCGGGCGGCGCGATCGTGACGCTCACCTATAACGGCGGCTCCCGGGCGATGCCCAACTACAACGTCATGGGAGTGGCGAAGGCCGCGCTCGAAGCCTCGGTCCGCTATCTCGCGGTCGACTTCGGGCCCTCGGCCATACGGGTCAACGCGATTTCGGCGGGGCCGATCCGCACGCTCGCGGGCGCCGGTATCGGCGACGCTCGCTCGATGTTCGCCTATCAGCAGCGCCATTCGCCGCTGCGCCGTGGTGTCACCCTCGACGAAATCGGCGGCGCGGCGCTCTATCTGCTCTCGGATCTATCGACCGGCGTTACCGGCGACATTCACTTTGTCGATTCCGGCTACAACGTCATCACCATGCCGCACCCGGCCGCCCTCAAGGGTGACGATGCGGGCAACGGTGCGGAGGAGCGCCCCAAGGACGCCGCGCAGTAGCGGCGTGAAGTTTCGGCAAACGAAAAGGGCGGCCGTGTGGCCACCCTTTTGTTTGTTATAAATCTGACATCGAGCCGATTTGTTTACTCCGCCCCGGCAGCCGCGGTTTCGCGTGCCTGCTCGGCCTCGGCCTTCTGCTTGGCTTCGAGATCCTCGCCTGTCTGCTGATCGACGACCTTCATCGACAGGCGCACCTTGCCGCGCTCGTCGAACCCGAGGAGCTTCACCTTCACCTTGTCGCCTTCCTTGATCACGTCGGTGACCTTCTGCACCCGGCGCGGGGCGAGTTGGCTGATGTGCACGAGCCCGTCCTTGGCGCCGAAGAAGTTCACGAAGGCGCCGAAGTCCACCACCTTGACGACGGTGCCGTCGTAGACGTGGCCGACCTCGGGTTCCGAGGCGATCGACTTGATCCAGTTGATCGCCGCCTTGATCGACTCGCCGTTCGCGGATGCGATCTTGATGGTGCCGTCGTCGGAAATGTCGATCTTGGCGCCGGTCTTTTCGACGATCTCGCGGATCACCTTGCCGCCCGAGCCGATCACTTCGCGGATCTTGTCGACCGGGATCGTGATCACCTCGATGCGCGGCGCGTGCGCGCCGAGTTCGGCGCGCGCGGAGGTGAGCGCCTTGCTCATTTCGCCGAGGATGTGCAGGCGGCCGTCCTTCGCCTGGGTAAGCGCGACGCGCATGATCTCCTCGGTGATGCCGGAGATCTTGATGTCCATTTGCAGTGAGGTCACGCCGCGCTCGGTGCCCGCCACCTTGAAGTCCATGTCGCCGAGGTGGTCCTCGTCGCCGAGGATGTCGGAGAGCACCGCATAGCGCTCGCCCTCGAGGATCAGCCCCATGGCGATGCCGGCGGTCGGCCGCCGCAACGGCACGCCCGCGTCCATCAGGGCGAGCGAGGTTCCGCACACGGTCGCCATGGAGGACGAGCCGTTCGACTCGGTGATCTCGGAGACGATGCGGATCGTGTACGGAAACTCGTGATGCGGCGGGAGCATCGGACGGATCGCCCGCCAGGCGAGCTTGCCGTGACCGATCTCGCGGCGTCCCGGCGCGCCGAGGCGGCCGGTTTCGCCGACCGAGAACGGCGGGAAGTTATAGTGCAGCAGGAACGTTTCTTTGTACGTGCCCTGCAGCGCGTCGACGAATTGTTCGTCCTCGCCGGTGCCCAAGGTCGCGATGACCAGCGCCTGCGTCTCACCACGAGTGAACAAGGCGGAGCCGTGGGCGCGCGGCAGAATGCCGACCTCCGAAACGATCGGCCGCACCGTCTTCACGTCGCGGCCGTCGATACGCTGGCCGGTGTCGAGGATGCTCCAGCGGACGATCTTCGCCTCGAGTTCCTTGAAGGCACCCTTGACGCGCAGCTCGTCGTACTGCGGCTTCTCCGCGCCCTCCGGGAAGAAATGCGCCTTCACCTTGGCCTTGGCGGCCTCGACCGCAGTGTGGCGTTCCTGTTTGCCGGCAATGGCGTAAGCGGCGCGCAGGTCCTGCTCGATCAGCCCGAGGATTTCCTTGTCGAGCGCCTCGTTGTCGGGCAGCGCGAAATCGCGCGGCTCCTTCGCGGCCTTTTCGGCGAGATTGATGATGGCCTCGATCACCGGTTGGAAATGCCGGTGCCCGAACATCACGGCGCCCAGCATCGCTTCTTCCGGCAATTCCTTCGCCTCGGACTCGACCATCAGCACCGCGTCCGCGGTGCCGGCGACGACGAGGTCGAGCTGGCTCTCCTGCATCTCGTCGATCTGCGGGTTGAGCACGAACTCGTTGTTGATGAAGCCGACGCGGGCCGCGCCGATCGGGCCCATGAACGGCGCGCCCGACAAGGTCAGCGCCGCGGAGGCCGCGACCATGGCGAGGATGTCCGGGTCGTTTTCGAGATCGTGCGAGAGCACCGTGACGATCACCTGGGTGTCGCAGCGGTAACCGTCGGCAAACAGCGGCCGGATCGGCCGGTCGATGAGGCGCGAGACCAGCGTTTCCTTTTCAGTGGGGCGGCCTTCGCGCTTGAAATAGCCGCCCGGGATGCGGCCGGCGGCGTAGAATTTTTCGAAATAGTTGCAGGTGAGCGGCAGGAAATCGATGCCCGCCTTGGGTTCCTTGGCGGATACGACGGTCGCCAGCACGGTGGTTTCGCCGTAGGTGGCGAACACCGCACCGTCGGCTTGGCGCGCTACCTTGCCGGTCTCCAGAACGAGCTTGCGCCCGCCCCAATCGAGTTCAACACGATGGGAATCAAACATTGCGATTTTCTCTCATGGTTTTTGCGGGAGCGCGAAAGCCATGAGCAAGACGGCGAGAGGCTGTCGCGACGACTGTAGGTCGGGGCAGCGTCTGGCGATCCTGCCATGGCCTCCGGGGCTCCCTCGGTTCATGGGCCTTGTGGCCCTATTCACGGCCGGCAGCGGCATTGCTGGCCGGCTCGACCGCGGACGCCGTTCCCCGGCATCCGCACGCAACAGCGCGGACGAGCCGCGCAGGACAATCAGCGTCGGATACCGAGCCGCTCGATCAAGGTCCTGTAGCGCCCTTCATCGGCGCGCTTGAGATAATCGAGCAGCTGGCGGCGCTGAGAAACGAGCTTGAGCAAGCCGCGTCGCGAATGATTATCGTTGACGTGCGTCTTGAAATGCTCGGTCAGGCTGGTGATCCGTTCGGACAGGATCGCCACTTGGACTTCCGGCGAACCAGTGTCTCCGGCAGTCGTCGCATAGGTTTTGATGATTTCGGCTTTGCGGCCGGCGGTCAGCGACATCGTATCGCCTTTCACATGGTTCTTAGCGGCCGGCGCCGCTCGTGAGGCCGGCCAGGTTGAATACGCGCTTGGGGACGATTTCGCCGTGGTCGATCTCGGCAAGGGCCACGAGCAGGCCCGACGCCGTGACATAGACCGCGCCGCGGATAATGGGGGCGTCCCGTCCGCGCAACAGAACGGCCTGGCCTCTTGTCAGCCGGGCCGCGTCAGCCCGGCTGACGGCCAGCGCCGGGATGTCGGCCAGCGCGGTCTCAACGGGCTTGAGCGCATCGGCGAGGCTTGCCTCGCCGATGGCGGCCCTATGCCACAATCCCTCGAGCCGTTCCAGTGGAATCATGTCGTCCGGCCCGAAGGGGCCGACCGACGTGCGCCGCAGGGCGGAGACGTGGCCGAAGGTCCCGAGCATGCGTCCAAGGTCGCGGGCGAGGGCGCGCACGTAAGTGCCCTTGCCGCACTCGGCCTCGAATACGGCATGGTCCGAATCCGGCCGTTCGACGAGCGCGAGCCGGCCGATCTCGACCGGCCGCGCCTCGAGCTCCACCACTTCGCCGTCGCGCGCGAGGTCGTAGGCCCGCTCGCCCTCGATCTTGATGGCGGAGAAGCGCGGCGGCACCTGCTCAATCGTCCCGGTGAAGCGGGGGAGCGCCGCACGGATCTCGGCCTCGTTCGGTCGCGCGGCGCCGGTCTCGGTCACGCGTCCCTCGGCGTCGTCGGTGTCGCGCTCTTCGCCCCAGCGCACGGTGAAGGAGTAGCGCTTGCGCCCCTCCATCACGAACGGGACCGTCTTGGTCGCCTCGCCGAGCGCGATCGGCAGGCAGCCCGACGCGAGCGGATCGAGCGTGCCGGCATGGCCCGCGCGGCGCGCGGAGGTGAGGCGTCGCACGGCGGAGACCGCGTGCGTCGAAGTCATGCCGACCGGCTTGTCGAGCACGATCCAGCCGTGGATGTCGACCTTCGGGCGGCGGCGCTGGCCACTCGGCTCGGCCGGCCGGTTTGGCTCAACATTCGTCATCGTCGCCTCCGCCGAGATCGCGTTTGACCGCGGGCGAGCGCAGCAGTTTTTCGATTCGCTCCGCCTCGTCGAACCGCTCGTCAAGGCGGAAGCGGATGTCGGGCGCGAATTTCAGATTGACCTTGCGGGCGATGACGCCGCGCAGATAGCGCTTGTTGCGTTCGAGTGCCTCGACCACCGCCTCCACGTCACGCCCGCCGAGCGGCATCACGTAGATGGTCGCGAGCCGCAGGTCGGGGCTCATGCGCACCTCGGGCACCGTGATCATGTGCCCTTCGAGCACCGGGTCATGCACCTCGCCATGCGCCAGCACCTCGGCGAGCGCATGGCGCACTGCCTCGCCGACGCGCAGTTGCCGCTGCGACGAACCGGCAGCGGATTCGCGGTGCTGTCCACGGGACATGAAGGTCGACCTTCGATCGGCTGCAAACAATAGCGCGGCGTGTCCGCGCGTAGGCGATCCGATAATGCGTTGCTTACAAATGCGCGGCGAAGACTACAGCGAACGCTGCACCGTCTCCAACCGATAGCATTCGATGACGTCGCCCTGGCGCATGTCCTGGAAGTTTTCAAACGCCATGCCGCATTCCTGCCCGGCGACGACTTCCCGCGCATCGTCCTTGAAGCGCTTGAGCTGCGACAGCTTGCCTTCGTGAATGACGACGTTGTCGCGGATCAGGCGCACGTTCGCGCCGCGCTCAACGGTTCCGTCGGTGACGCGGCAGCCGGCGACCTTGCCGACTTTCGAGACGGTGAAGATTTCCAGGATTTCCGCGGTGCCCAGCGTGGTCTCGCGCGTTATCGGCGCGAGCAGGCCGGACATTGCCTTCTTCACGTCGTCCACGAGATCGTAGATGATGTTGTAGTAACGGATCTCCGTGCCGGTGCGCTCGGCTGCCTCGCGCGCTTCCTTGTGAGCACGCACGTTGAAGCCGATGATGGCCCCGCCCGAGGCTTCCGCCAGCGTCACGTCGGATTCGGTGATGCCGCCGACACCCGCGTGAATCACCCGCGCGATCACTTCGTCGGTGCCGAGTTTGTCGAGCGCGCCGATGATCGCCTCGACCGAGCCTTGCACGTCGCCCTTGATGACCAGCGGGAATTCTTTCCGACCGGTGTTCTTGAGCTGACTCATCATCTGCTCGAGCGAGCCGCGCATGCCGCTCGCCCGACTGTCGCGCTTCTGCCGTTCGCGATAGTCGGTGATCTCGCGCGCGCGTGCTTCGGTAGGCACCACGGCGAGCCGGTCGCCCGCTTCGGGCGTGTGGTTGAAGCCGAGCACCTCGACAGGCACCGAGGGGCCGGCCGCCTCAATTGTTGTGCCGGTGTCGCTCACCAGTGCCCGCACGCGGCCCCATTCTGCGCCCGCGACGACGATGTCGCCGCCCTCAAGCGTGCCGCGTTGGACCAGCACGGTCGCGACCGCGCCGCGTCCACGGTCGAGCTTCGCTTCGATCACCGTGCCTTCGGCGGGACGCGTCGGATTGGCCTTGAGGTCGAGGATTTCCGCCTGCAGCCCGATGGTCTCGAGCAGCCGGTCGAGATTTTGTTTCTTGGTCGCCGAGACCTCGACGTCGAGCACCTCGCCGCCCATGGATTCGACCTGTACCTCGTGCTGCAGCAGTTCCGTGCGCACGCGCTCCGGCCGGGCGTCGGCTTTGTCGATCTTGTTGATGGCGACGATCATCGGCACCTTGGCGGCCTTGGCATGATGAATCGCCTCGACCGTCTGCGGCATGACGCCATCGTCGGCGGCCACCACCAGCACGACGATGTCGGTCACCTTGGCGCCGCGCGCGCGCATGGCCGTGAAGGCGGCGTGGCCCGGCGTGTCGATGAAGGTGATTTTCGCGCCCGAGGGGGCCGTCACCTGATATGCGCCGATGTGCTGCGTGATGCCGCCCACCTCTCCCGCGGCAACCTCGGTCGACCGGATGGCATCGAGCAACGACGTCTTGCCGTGGTCGACATGGCCCATGATGGTGACCACCGGCGGGCGCGGCACAAGCGTGGCCGGATCGTCGGGCGCATCGAACAGGCCTTCCTCGACGTCGGATTCCGCGACGCGCTTGACCGAGTGGCCCATTTCCTCGGCCAGCAACTGGGCCGTGTCGGCGTCGATCACGTCGGTGATCTTCACCATCTGACCCTGCTTCATCAGCAGGCGGATCACGTCGACCGCGCGTTCGGCCATGCGATTGGCGAGTTCCTGGATCGTGATCGATTCCGGAATCGTCACCTCGCGGATCAACTTCTCCTTGGACTCATCCGCCTGGTGCCCCTTGAGGCGTTGCACGCGGCGGCGGAATGACGCGACCGACCGCTCGCGCACCTCGTCCTGGCTTAATGCGGTGACCAGAGTCAGCCGACCGCGCCGTTTTTCCGCTCCGGGACGGGCTGGTTTGGGGGCCGCCGGTGCGCGTGCGGCGCCGGGACGGCGCAGCGCACGGCGCGGTTCATCATCCTCGGCCTCGGCAGCCGCCTGGGCGCGGAGCGCTTGTGTTGAGCCGGGCTTGGCCTTCGCTTCTTCCTCACCAAAGCGCTTCTTGGCTTCCTGCTCTGCCTTGCGCTTGGTCTCTTCGTCGTGGCGCCGGCGATCGTCCTCCTCGCGCTTGCGCGCTTCGGCGGCGTCGCGCTCGGTGCGCTCGCGGCTTTCGCGATCGGCGCGCCGGCGCGCCTCCTCCTCGGCAACACGGCGCTCTTCCGCCTCGCGGACCCGTGCGTCATCGAGCGCGTGGGCGCGGCGGTTGATCTCTTCGTCGCTGAGCGCGCGGAGCACGACGCCCGAAGCCTTAGGCGCGGGCGCGGCGGGGCTCAGCGTTGCGGCTGGTGCCGCAGCCGCGGCTGTCTTGCCAGCAACGCGACGGGCGCCGGAGCGCGCGTCGGCCGCGGGCTCCGTCTTTGCCTCGCCGGGGCCGAGGGTGCGTCGCTTGACCTTCTCGACCACGACGGCCTTGGTCCGGCCGTGGCTGAAACTTTGCCGTACGACCCCCTGTTCGACGCCGCGCTTGAGCGTCAGCGTGCCCTTGGTGGGCGTCACGCTGAGCGTCTTTTCGCCGGGGTTCTTTGTCTCACTCATTCAGCTTCCGATCCGCGCAGCTCCTAGACCGCGCAACAGCAATCTCACCACGTGCCGAGCGTCGCATCGCCGCATGTGAAGCGCGCCCGGGCTATTCCAGGGCCCATGGCCGGCCGCGCACTAGCACTCCTGCCCGCCCGGACCAATGGTCCGAAAGCGCTCAAGGTTGCGATAGCGCGCGAGAAACCCGTCGCTGGCCGAGCCAGCGAGCAGGGCAGCATGTACCACATTTGGCCGCCCGAATGCCAAATCCAATTGGGCG
>Ga0066903_100006246_pt1 | contig 10534 bp, 14 predicted proteins | sample PanSoiMetaGPlot1_FD_67491 | JGI IMG/M metagenome (GOLD analysis project Ga0066903, IMG submission 67491) | Tropical forest soil microbial communities from Panama analyzed to predict greenhouse gas emissions - Panama Soil - Plot 1 (version 2) | ecosystem: Environmental > Terrestrial > Soil >...
CTGATAACCACCCAAGTCATGGCCGACGAGGTCGCCCGGCGAGGCGTAGTCGGCGAAGCCGTACTCCTCCATCTCCTTGGTGAAGAGCTTGGTCGGCTGGTGCGAGTCGAATTCCCGGTTAAGGTGCCACTTGCCCTTGTAAGCGGTGTAGTAGCCGGCCTTGCGGAGCATGTGGCCGATCGTGGGGACCTTGGGAGAAAGGCTTTGCTGCCACGAGCAGTCGCAGTTGTCGAACATCTTGTTGTCCGCCGTCTGCAACCCGGTCATCAGGACCGAGCGCGACGGCGTACACATGATGGCGCTTGTGTAGTGCTGGGTGAACGTCACGCCGGTCCGCCGGAGCCGCTCCTGGGCAGGCAGGGAAGGTCCCGTGGGCCACTTCGACGTATAGCGCTCCTGGTCCGTGAAGATAAACAGGATGTTCAAGCCTCGCTCGCCGCCGCCGGTCGCGGGCGGGGCTTTCTTTTCCTGGGGTTCCGATCGCGCGGCCGCTGAGCCGAAGAGCGGGGCCGCCAGGGCGCCCGCAGACAGGCAATTGAATTCGCGCCTCGAGAAGCCGCGCCGGCCGGGTTCCTTGTTCATCCCGAATCCCCTTCCGAACGAAGCAATGCGAGCCCCCGGAGTTGGCACCAACCGCGTCGAGTGGTGCCAAACGTTGAGTGCACCTGACCGCCGCCCATCCAGCGTTTACTATGGCTTCAAGTCGTTCGACGGGCGGCGGCAGGTGCAACGCCATGGTTCGGCCACTAACAACATCGCCACACGTCATTCGCCGACCGACGACGGATCAGGAGTCGTAGTTGTAATTCAAGTCGATGACGCCATGATGCGGTTCGACACGGACCGGCAGCTTCACTTGTCGGGCTTGACCCGTTCCAAGACGAACAAGAACTGATGGTAATAGAGGTGCGACTGAAATACGCTCGGCCGCACCCTCGGTTCCGACACCTGCTGTTCCCCGCCGATCAAATCCCGGGCCTCCGTCGTTCGCCAACATACGGTCAGGGAGTCGCCGTCCAGCTTGTAGATGCCCTCGGCCTTGCCCTCGGCAGGGACCGGTTTACCGTCCGCCCACTTGTACCGGCGAAACAGTTTCAGGTGAGGCTGGTCCGCCCAGTCGCTGTCGCGGGCCTCCGTGAAATCAATGTGTTTCGGGTCCTGTTTTGGGTCGAGCGTAAACTTCGCTGCCTGCTCCGCCTTCGTCCCTTCGACGTAGACCCGGAGTTCGTCCTTCTCGGCGACCACGAACATTTTCTCGACCCTGTCCTTTGGGAAGGACCCGCCGTTCTGCTTGGCGGAGACCACACGCCACTTGCCCTGAAGTAGCTTGGCATCGTCGTCGCCGGCCCGCGCCGAGCGGCAGGTGGACAGGATGCCAACCGCCGCGGCAGCCGCGAGGAGGAGAATCTGGCGAGCCTTCACGAAGAAACTCTCCACCGTTGCCGCCGAACGAAAGAACTGAGCGACGCGGGCAGCCCAGCGCGTCCACATTGCCAACCGACAGGGTCCGCCCGCGTTCGCTCCAGTGATCTTGTTAGGCCATCGTGTAAAGTTCATTGGGAAGCCGCCGGCGGCATCGCGGGAACAAGGCCGTGTTTCAGCAGGACAGCGTTCAGCTTTTCAACATCGGGCGGACCGCCGACGTTCACGATGGCGGCAGCCTCCTTGAAGAAGTCCGGGCCGAGCAGTGCCGGAGCTATGACAGCCAGCGCCTTCACATCGGACTGCTTCAAGTTATCGAAACCATGAACCGCTCCGCGCGGAATGAAACAAGCTTCCCCAGGACCAATGTCCACGGGTTTCCCCTCCACGGTGAACGTCACCACGCCTTCCACTCCGTAGATGGTTTCGTCGTACGCCTTGTGAAAATGGGGCACCGGCACCTTCGCCCCGGCCGGCACCGTGAATTCAAATATCGCCACCGAACCGTTCGTGTCGGCAGCTTTCAGCAAGAACCTGATTCCGATTTGCCCTACGCGGATAAACTCGTCATTCATAGCGGCTTCAACTCACTGGAGTGGTGGCCCGACGAACTCGATTCCATACTGGGCTTCGGTTGCCCTGACCGCACGAGGGCCGCGGCGGCTCGGCGACGCTGAATTCGCAATTACTTCCCGCCGCCGAACGAACAAATACGTCACCGGCACGGGCCGCGGTCGCTGCCGGCTCAGTCCTTCTTCTTGGCTTTCCCAAGCGTGATGAGGATGACCTTGTCACCGGCCTTTGACTCGAACGCGGTGGGTCGGGTGTCCCGGTCCAGGCCCAGGCACAGGGTGAGGGTTTCCCCGTCGCGCTTGTAGATGCCCTTCATCGGCGTGCCCTTGGGCCCAGCCGAGATGTCCACCCAGGACGGGTCTTTCTTCGGGTCGGTGCTGAATGTCCCCGAGGCCGAGGCGGCCCCGCCGGGAATGTCGAACATTGACTTCCCGTCGGCGGTAAAGGTCCAAGTCGTCCTCGGCGGCGGGTCGTCCCGCCGGCCCTCGATGACGGCGCTCTCGATGGTCCACTCGCCGACCAGACCCGGCGGCTCCTTCTTGGTGTCCTTGGCGGCGGGAGCGCCTACGACGAGCGTCAGGACAGTGAGTATTGACGGGGACACGTTCGGCTCCGGGCGGGGTCAGGGTCAGACACCTACGGGAACTGGTCGAAGAAGGCGTCAATCTCCTCGTCCGAAGCCTGCCATGCCCGGCCCCGCGCCTCTCGCATGGCCACGAGCCCGAGTAGGCTCAGCGGATCCTCCGCGACGAAGCGAGTCGCTCCTTTCACCGCGCACCACTCCTCCGGGTCGTCGCGCCGCCCGGTCTTCGAGCGCATCACACGGTAACCCTTCTGCACCAGCGCCAGATACACCGGCACCAGAACATTTCCCGCGCTGACGATGGTCGCCATCACCAACGCCTCCCGACCAACCGCCGAACACTCAGGTCACCCGCCGCGGCGGTACGGTGAGCGACGACTTCCAACTGCCTACACGCCGCCGCGGTCGGGTGCACCGAACTGGTTCGGCCGCGTTTGGCAGCGGACGCTATTGTTTCTCTTTCCCGCCTCGACTCGCAGCAACACGGCGGAGTTCAACCCCGGTCGAGTCGGTCGCCCGACTTGAACGCGTCGGTTCTTGCCTCTTGGTTGGCCCCTTTGGCGAGGTACACGTTCACGGTCCCGTTCCCCAGGACACGCATCTCCTTGCCACGGATCACCACCGCTGTCCCGGGCTCGATCCCCAGACCGACGTGCGCCGGTTGGGCGGCGACCGTCGCTGCTAGGCCCTCCTTGTCGGGATCACCGAGCAGGAATCCGGTGAGGAGTCCGAGTGCCGGTTCGAACCCGGGTTCTTTGTGCCAGATTACGAAATCGCCCAACACAGCCATGCCGGTGCCGGTGCCGCCCACCAGCCCCCCGCGGGCATGCAGCCTCTTCAATTCCTTCTCGACCAGGGTGCCGCGGTAGGCGTCAAAGATGCGATCCGGATGGCCGTTGGTCAGAAAGACGGCAGTCGCTTCCGTGAGCGGCTTGACGAACTCGGGATCGTCAGCCGTCGTCCGGTCGCGCGTGTGCAGGACTTTGACCGACAGCGGCTCCAACTCCCGCCATGGGCTCAGGACCTTGTCCGGGTTCTTCAGTTCGGCGTCGGCAACCGCGGTCGGGATCACGACGATTTTGGCCTTATCCCCGCCGGCCAGCTCGAAGAACCGATCACGAAGTTCGTTCGGTAGATCCTGGTGCCTGCCGCCAATGAGCACGATCGGCCCTGGCTCGACGACCTTTCGCGCCGAAGGGTTCGGAGCGCCGGAGACCTTGAGACCCCCAGAGGCGATGAGCAACAGGATGAGAGAAGCGCGGACGGCCGACATGGCGTTCCCCGTCGGTCTGTTTTCAGTCACTTGTGCCATCGCCGAACTATAAGGTCACCGGCCGCGGCGGCGCGGCGACTCTGACTCACGCGATCACTCTCCGCCGCCGTGGTCCGGTGGACCGACGGGTTCGGCCTGTCTAGCGGCGCTGGGGAGCCCGACGCTTGCGCGGCTCGTCCCCTACCGCGAGTTCGGGTATCGCCTCCCGCAGCGCCGCGATGCCAGCCGTGGTCACCTTTGCACCGTCGAGCCAGACCCACCGAAGCGACTTGTGCTCGCGGAGGGTCGCCAGCCCCTCGTCCGTCACGGCCGTGTCCGCCAAGTCCAGGCGGGTGAGGTTCTTAAATACGGCCAAGTGCTTCAGCCCGGCGTCTGTTACCCCTGTACCGGCCAGGTCCAGGCAATCCAGCTTCCGGACGCCGGCCAGGTGCTTCAACCCGGTGTCGGTGACGGCCGTCCCCTCCAGCCCGAGGACCCACAGGTCGGACAGACCGGCCAGGTGCTCCAGCCCGGCGTCCGTCACCGCGGTGTGGTCCAGGCGTAGCATGTCCAGCCCCCGCATCTGGCCGATGTGGGCAAGCCCGCGGTCGCTCACCCGCGTGCCCGACAAGTTCAACAACCGCAACCGGCCGAGCCCCTTGAGCCGGATCAGCCCGGCGTCGGTCACGGCCGTGTCCTGGAGGTACAGGCTCTCGAGCCGGGCCAACCGCCCGACCGTCTTGAGCCCAGCGTCCGTCACCGCCGAGTCCGTCAGGGTGAGCCGCTTCAACTCGGGGAAGGCAGCCAACAGGTCCAGGTCGCGGTCGGTGACCCGGCTGCCAGTCAAGAACACGGCTCCCAAGGACTGACCGGCCGCGCCGGACTCGAACTCGACCTTACCGCCGAGGCGTTCGACGGCGGCGATGGCGTCAGCGCGCGCGTCGGCGAGGGCCGGTCCGGGTAGCCACACGGCCAGTCCGAGGGCCGAAGCGACAATTGCGCGCCCGAGCATGCATCCTCCCCGCTAGACTGGACCGACGACTGGCGGTCGCATCACGGCTTCTTGGCTTCGGCGGAAGAGGAGACCCGCCTCCAGTCGCCCCCCAAGTCGATCTCGCCGAACACCCCCGACAGCCGGTACTTCCCGTTGAGCCGTAAGGTATCCCCTCGGACCTCGAATGCGATCGTGTGCCGGCCAGAAGTCGATTCCGTCTCGATCACGTCTTCGCCGCCCCGCTTGCCGAGGGAGAATGTGAACGGCTCCTCGACCTCCGCCTTCCCCGCAGCCGGGATTCCCTGGCCCAAGACCTCGCCATGTCCTTCGGCCCGGATAGTGCCAGAGCCCGTCCCGGCCGCGTAGTGCAGGGTGATCCGAACCGTCGTCTGGACCTTGCCGTCGGTGCTCTTCATTGGGCCCTTTTCCCATGTGCCAGACATGGCCCTTACCCGGCCGTCAAGCGACTGCGGCTCGGAGTCGGGGCCGACCGACCCTGTCGCCGGACTCTCGGCGGGCCGGTTCGCTGGGCCGTGGTCGCTACACCCCGCGGCCACGGCGGCAAAGAGCACAAGCATGATCGGGACACCCAATCCCCGACGTTTCATTGCTGCCATCTCGCATCGCCGAACAAAAAAGGTCACCGGCCGGGCCGGCGCGGTGACTTAGTCGATTCAATCAGTTGCGACCGGCCCGGTCCGGTGCACCGTCGGGTTCGGCTTTCAACGTTACTCCTTACCGGGCACCAAGTCCATAACCCGACCCACCCTCACCGGCAGAAGTGAAACATCGCGAAAACAACAACTCCATTGATATCATTCAGGAAATACAGTTTTTCAATGCATCACCGCGCGAGTATCGTGCCTAAGGATGGCGAGTCGAATTCGCAAAACTAACTTGCGCGGAGGTATTGCAATGGCACGATATCTTGCGGTTGTGGTGCTCGCCCTGGCGTTCGGTTCCGGGGCGTGGGCGGGCGGCCCGCCACCGGTTTACGTGGTGGTGGACAAGGTCGTCCTGGAGCCGAGCGCGGATGCACCCGAACGGATCAGGATCGAGGGCTGTTTCGTGCGCCAGACCGACGAAACTCTGCGAGAAATGAAGGAAAAAGGCCTTCCGTGGGATCGCACGTACAGTAAGCCGGTCGAGGGGTATGTTTACCTGAGCATCGAGCCGGGCAAGGAGAAGGAATGCCGGGCCGAGTGGGCCAAGTGGCAGAAGGCCGCGGGGACCGGCAAGGTGGTTTCAGTCGGCGCGTGCGTTATGGGGGGGTCCTTGCGAACCGTCAAGATTCGCAAGCTGGACGAGAAAACGACACGGCCGGATGCCGTCTACACGACCGCCTACCTCGAAGCCGGCGGCCAACACTATGTCGAGGGGGATCATGACAGCTTCGGGCTCCGATTTGCTCCGATCAAAGACTTGCTGGCCTTCGCCAAGGCGCGGCAAGAGTCCAAGACAGATAACAAATAGCTCCGGGATAGTTGAACGCGAGTCGTTGTGCACAACGGCTCGCGGCCCACTCCACCAGGCGGCCGATGGTAGTAGGGCTCCCTCCCGGGAGGAACCGTTGCCGGCAATTGCCCACCGCCGCACCCTGCGCCGCCGAACAAATAGCTCAGCCGCCGGGCCGGCTCCGGAACCTCTCGCCGGTGAATGCGCCTGCCGCCGGCCCGGTCGGCTGCAGCGCGTAGTTAGCCACCGCCGTCGGGAAGGCGGCGCTTCCAATCCAATTGAACCTTGATTGCGGTCGACGAGGTTCCGTCCCACGTGGTTTTCAACCCGTGACGCTGAAGGGCATCAACGATCGAGTTGGCCACTCGGAGCGCTGGTCCCTCCCCAACCTCGACAGCGCCGTAGTAGAGATAGAGCCCGTATCCTTCGACGGCGGATTCCGTGCCCTGCATGTGGTAAAACGTGTAGCCCCGGACCTTCAAACCGGCCTCACGGGCCAGAGAGATCTCGTCCCCGATCTCGGCATGCCCTCAGGTTTGACAACAGGTAAAGTCTTGGCGGGCGACGACTCCCGCCCGTTCCAATTCCTCAAAAGCTCGGTCCAAGAGGTCGCAATCCGTGACCGACGGCCAGTGCTCTTGGGCAGCGAGATGCGCCTCGATGGCTTCGCGGGTGAGCCGTTCCGCGATGGGGCGCAGCACCTCGGGGTTTTGGTCGTCAGAGAAGACTTCAAGGGCGGAGTCCTCGATGTCCTTCGGAGAGGTGAAGCCGGCCGCGGTCTTACGCCGGATGTGACCCCGCATGTCGTCGATAGTTTGCTGCAAGGTTCTTGGTTCCATTGGCGAAACCTCGAAAGGCACTCTGTGGCTAACGAATAGTTCACCCGCCCGCGGCGGCTACTGTGGCTCGCCGCTCGCTACAAGCTACCGCCGCCGCGGGTCGGGTGCTACGCGGTGGTTCGGCGGCCCCTCGTTACTGAAGCCTCGACGCCGTCGTGGCCAGGGCGTCCCATGTGGCCAGTTGGAGGGCTACGTTGACGGCCGCGGCCACCGTCACCAGCAGGGCCGACCGCGTCACCGACCGCCGGTGCCAGAAGGCCAACCCTCCTACTGCCAAGGCCGCCGCCAGGGCTAGCCACTCGGGAATGTCGAGGAGCAGGTCCAGCGACGCCGGCGGGGGGACGCCCAGGCGCCGGGAGTAGGCGACGCACCTGGGCACGAGGACGACCACTTGGCCCGCCGCCAGCAAGGCGAGGATGAGCGTCAGGGCCGGGAGCAGCCACCGGGCTGCCGGCGGCACGCCTAGGGACGGGGCGGGCACGTCGGCGGGGGTCATGGGTCAGTTCCAGTAGCGGACGGTGGACCAGACGGCGACCGCGCCGAGGCCGACCCCTGCCAGGGCCGGGTCCGTCGCCAGCAGCAGCGCGGCTGCGGGAACCCCGAGCACCAGCCCGGCGACACCCAGGGCCCGCCCGCCGCGGGTCCGAACCCCGGCCGCCGACGCACACACGGCGACGGCCGCGGCGGCACAACTCAGGCACCGCAACGAGGCGGCGGCCCGGCCCCCTCAGGTCAAACACACGACCTGCGCCGCGGCCAGGAGGAAGACGGCCCAGGGCACGAGGGACGCTACAAAGCCCACGACCGCCGACCGCATATGGGCCTCCGCCGCCGAACAAATAGTTCACCCGCCCGCGGCGGCCACAATGACTCGCCGCTCACTACACGCTGCTGCCGCCGCGGGTCGGGTGCAACGCAGTGGTTCGGCGGCGCGCCGGGTCACTTCTTGGGCTCCATCCGCTTCGCCGTGTGGATCATATTCACGGAGCCCTTCGGGGATTCGAACTTCTCCGGCCTGACGGTGTGATCGTCCGTTCGCCAGCAGTATTCGAGTTTGTCGCCATCGATCCGGTACAGCCATCGCCAAGTATTCACCTTGCCCGTGCCGTCGGTAATGACAATGTCCAAGGTCTTTGGGTCGGCCTTGTCGTCCACGCTGTACTTTTGCCAGGTGATTTTGCCTTCAGGCTCGTCGCGCTTGGTTCTGTACTTGCCGTCGGCCGTGAAGACGTGAATGCCGCCGAGCTGCCACGGGCGGGTTTGGCCCTGGGCAGTTTCGCTGACCATCTCCCATTCGCCGACCAGTGGGGACGGCTTTGGCGGATCTTTGTCCTTGGGACCGGGTGCGGCCGCGGCGCAGGAGCCGGCGACCAGACTGAACAGGATTGCCATGCGCATGACAGGTTCTCCGGGGCGCGTCTGGCGCTATCTCTAGTCCGGCCGGGCGGGCGGTGCCAATCGCGACGGGAAATGGGCCTGAGCCGCCGAACAACCAGTTCACCTGCCGCCGCCAGTGTTGGTTCTGACGCCATGCTAATACGATGACGGGCGGCGGTCAGGTGCAACGCCGTGGTTCGGCGGCGATCAATTCTGAGTCGCACGCCCCCTTTGGCGCTGGGGGACGACCAGCAAAGGCTAACGGCTTTCAAATCGGATCACCACCTCTGCCAGGGAGGTGAACGGCCGCCCGGTCTTTGGGTCTTCGCCCAGGTCCCCCGTCTTCGGATCTAGCCCCAAGAGGGCCACCGGGATCCGTACCGCGCACTCCCCGTCTAACCCCCGGGTGTCGATCCCCACCTCATGGAATTCCGCTTGCTTCGGGTCGAGTCCGTCGGGCCCTCGGACACGTGGCACCCGCTCACTGACCGGCCTTGACGACTCCACTTTCAGGGGGACCGTGTAGACGTTGGTCATCTTCACCCGGACCGTCGTGGTCTCCCCCTTAGGCAGAACCCCCGCGTCCCGGACAATGACCGGGGGCGGGGCCTCCGCGCTGCCGGTAAACAGCTTGTTGGCCCATGGAGCGAGCCGAGCCAGTTCTTTCTCCCAGGCCGGCGAGGCGACACGGGCGACGCGCGTAAGGTGCAGGATTTCGGTCCCGAGACCCGGGGCCTCGAACCTCGCGGGACGGGCGTCGCCCCGGTCTTGGGCCCAGCATACGGTGAGGTTGTTGCCGCTGATCTTGTAGATGCCGCGGCGCGGCGTTTCCGCACCCGGGTCCCAGAAGTCGATCTCGGCGGGTCGCTTCCGCGGGTCCACCCGGAACGTTGCCGCCCGCAGCCGACCGGGCGATTTCTCTACGCAGGTCCCGTTGGGCGTGATCACCAAGGTGCCTCGGCCGAACGGACCCTCCCCGCGCCATTCCCCGACCAGTCGGGGCGCGTCGGTCAATAGCGGGGCGGAATGTACAAGGGCCAAGGTCACCAAAACGGTCGGGATCATGCTTGCGCCCTCGCAGCGGAGATCGATTGGGTGCGCTAGTTCTTCGGCTTCCTCTTCAGTGTCCAGAGGGTCCGCCCCGAGTCTTTGGGTGCTGTGAAGTCAGTCGGCCGATCCTCGCCCGGCGCCCCGTAGCAGAACAGGAGGATATCCCCGTCCACCTTCCAGATCCCCTTTTTCAGGGTCTTCGGCTCTGCGGCGCGCAGGTCCGCGGACAGGTCGAACTCCAGGACGGTGCCGGTCTGGTAGTACTGCACCCGCTGACCGCTGCTCGACGGCCCGCCGCGGTTATCACGCGGTAGCGGTGACCGATCGTGAAAGGTGTGCCTCGCCACGTCGGAGTCCATGTCTGCATATGCTGGATAACGCTCGGCTAAGCTGCCGGGGCCGCTTACAAGGACGTTGAAGCGCGAAAAACCAGGATGGCGGCCCCGGTCAGCTTCAGCCGTTGGTCCACGGTAAACTCGAACACCCTGACGCCCTCCGCCGCCGAACGACCAGCTCCCCTGCCCGGCCCGCGTGAGTGAACTACGAATTAGCAGAACCGATGTCGCGGGCCAGGTCAGGTGCGGCGTTTTGTTCGGCGTTCGCATCCGTCGCGAGCAATTCGGCCAATTGCTCACCCCACACCGCATGCCTCCGGCCCAGTGCCTTCCTCGGCTCGGGATCGCCTGCGTTCGGGCCGAAGCGAAACGCGACCACATAACCGTAGGCCAACAGGGCCACCCCAGCTACCGCCAAGACAAGTGTGAGTACCCAGACGTAGGGGATGCTGAACGCCAACGGCACGAGCGAAAGCACCGCGATCACCGCCCCGGCGATCTGCAGCCAGTTGATCGACGCCTCTTCCTTCAGCTTTCGCAACATGTCGTCCTGGTAAAACCCACATTTGGGACAAGGAACAGGGAGCACGACGATGCGGCTCTTCTGCAAGAGGTTTTGCTCGGCCTGCGCTCGTGCCCGTTCCGCAGACCCTT
>Ga0066903_100006247_pt1 | contig 10534 bp, 10 predicted proteins | sample PanSoiMetaGPlot1_FD_67491 | JGI IMG/M metagenome (GOLD analysis project Ga0066903, IMG submission 67491) | Tropical forest soil microbial communities from Panama analyzed to predict greenhouse gas emissions - Panama Soil - Plot 1 (version 2) | ecosystem: Environmental > Terrestrial > Soil >...
GCGAGCTTCCGCGCTTCGACGGCTGCCATCGTGTAGGTGGAGACGGCTCGCGCCGCTTCCACGCGTGCCGCCTTGAGTGGCTTGCCTGCCTCGGCCGAGATCGTGTGGGCAACCTCGTCCGAGCGCTCGGCGAGCTGCGCGGCCACCCGATCGAGGATGGCGGCCCGCTCGTGGGCAGGAAGTGGATCGCGCATCGCCTGCTCGGCGGCGTCGAGAGCGCGACGCGCTTCCGCGTCGCCTCCCTTCGCGACGCGCCCGACGAGTTCCTGGTCGTACGGTGAGCGAACGTCGATCCACTCGCCAGTTTCGACCCACTGGCCGTCGATCAGGAGCTTGCGCTCGGTCGCGGTCGTCGCCACGGGTTCCAGTCTAGATTGCGCGCGTGGACGTTCCAGAGGTCCGGTACGCGACGAGCGGCGACGTCAACATCGCGTATCAGGTCGTGGGTGCGGGACCTCCTGACCTCGTCTTCGTCCAGGGTTGGGTGTCGAACCTCGATTCGTTCTGGCAAGAGCCGGCCCACTCCCGCTTTCTCAGGCGCCTGGCCTCCTTCTCGCGTTTGATCCTCTTCGACAAGCGGGGAACGGGGCTCTCCGACAGCGTTCCGGTCTCCGAGCTCCCGTCACTCGAGCAACGGATGGACGACGTCCGAGCGGTGCTCGACGCGGTCGGCTCCGAACGGGCCGCGCTCATGGGGCTTTCGGAGGGCGGGCCGATGTGCATCCTCTTCGCGGCCACGTATCCGGAGCGCACGGCAGCGCTCGTCATGATCGGCGCCTACGCGAGGAGGCTGTGGGCGGAGGACTACCCCTTCGGAGCCTCTCAGCAGGACTACGACGCCTTCCTCGGCGAGATCGAGCACGGCTGGGGAGGACCGGTGGGTCTCGACGTCCGCGCGCCGAGCGTCGCTCGCGACGAGCGCTTTCGCGCCTGGTGGTCGACGAATCTGCGCATGAGCGCGAGTCCGGCCGCCGCGTATGCGCTCACCCGCATGAACGGCGAGATCGACGTCCGGCACGTGTTGCCCACCGTGAGCGCTCCGACCCTTGTCCTTCACCGCGTCGGCGACCGCTCGTTGCCGGTCGAGGGGTCGCGGTACATGGCCGAGCGCATCCCCGGCGCGAGGCTCGTCGAGCTCCCCGGAGACGACCACCTTCCAGCCGTCGGTGATCAGGACGCGATTCTCGACGAGATCGAGGAGTTCCTCACCGGAGTTCGCCGCGGACCTGATCCCGACCGCGTCCTGGCGACGGTCCTCTTCACCGACGTCGTCGGGTCGACCGAGCGTGCGTCCGAGCTCGGCGACCGCGATTGGAGGGAGCTGCTCGAGCAGCATCACGCGCTCGTCCGACGTGAGCTCGAGCGCTGGCGCGGTCGGGAGGTGGACACTGCGGGCGACGGGTTTCTTGCGACGTTCGACGGTCCCGCTCGGGCGATCCGGTGCGCGTGCGCGGTGCGCGACGCCGTCCGCGAGCTCGGGCTCGAGATCCGGGCCGGTCTGCACACGGGCGAATGCGACATCCTCGGCTCGTCTGTCTCAGGGATCGCGGTCCACATCGGCGCCCGGGTCGCTGCGCTCGCCGGCGCCGGAGAAGTTCTCGTCTCGAGCACGGTCAAGGATCTCGTCGCCGGCTCGGGGATCGTCTTCAGCGAGCGTGGGGAGCAGGTCCTGAAGGGGGTTCCCGAGAGGTGGCGGATCTATGCTGTCGACGGTGTCTGATGCCTTCGTCGTCGACGCCGTTCGCTCGCCGATCGGCCGGCGAGGCGGCTCGCTCGCGGCCGTGCGGGCGGATGAGCTCGCGGCCCAGGTGCTGAACGGCCTCGTCGCACGTCTCGATCTCGACCCTGCCGAGGTCGAGGACGTGCAGATGGGCTGCGTGACCCAGATCGGCGAGCAAGCGCTGAATGTGGGGCGACAGGTCGTGCTCGTGGCCGGGTGGCCCGAGACCGTCTGTGCCTCGACGGTGGATCGACAGTGCGGCTCGTCGCTTCAGGCGGCGTTCAACGGCGCCTCCGCGATCCGAGCGGGTCACCTGGATCTCGTCGTCGCGGCCGGAGTGGAGTCCATGACCAGGGTTCCGATGGGATCGAATCTGGGCGATGCGGGCTTCGGGGCGATCAACGAGAAGATCGGCGAACGCTGGCCGATCGTGCCTCAGGGAATCTCGGCTGAGGTGATCGCCGAGGAATGGGGCCTCGAGCGCACTGAGCTCGACGAGCTCTCCTTCGAGTCGCACCGACGCGCGGTGGCCGCGATCGACGAAGGGCGCTTCGAGCGCGAGGTCGTCCCGATCGAGATCGGCGCCGCAGGGGCCACGGTTCTCTTCGGGGTGGACGAGACCCCGCGCCGAGACACCTCTCTCGAGAAGATGGCCGCGCTCGCGCCGGCGTTCAAGCCTGACGGCGTCGTGACCGCGGGCAACTCGAGCTCGATCGTCGACGGCGCCGCGGCACTGCTTCTCGCGAGCGAAGACGCGTTGCGCCGCCTCGAGCTCGAGCCCCGGGCGCGCTGGATCTCATTTGGGCTCTCGGGCGTCGATCCGTATCGGATGCTCCACGGCAATCCCGAGGCGTCCGGGCGCGCGCTCGAGAAGGCGGGGCTCACGTGGGACGACATTGCCGTGATCGAGGTCAACGAGGCGTTTGCCTCCGTCGTCCTCCAGTTCCTCAAGGACTCCGGGCTCGAAGAGCGGTGGCGGGCCGGAGACGTCAATCCAAACGGAGGCGGAATCTCGCTCGGCCACCCGCTCGGCGCGACCGGTGCGCGGATCACGGCGACGCTCCTGAACGAGCTCGACCGGCGGGGGGCTCGCTTTGGCCTCGCGACCATGTGCATCGGCCAGGGGCAGGCGATCGCCGGCATCCTCGAGCGTTTCTAGTTCGATCAGCTGACCTGATCGACTAACGACGATCTTCGACTGGTGCTGATGGACTGGGTGGCGCACCATGAGCACATGTTCGGTCTCCTCATCCTCGTGTTCGTGCTCGTCGTCGGTCCGTTGGCTGCCTTCTACGGAGCCGACTCGCGGATCGACGACGTCGCGCGTCGTCGACGACTCGGTCACTGACGCCTACGGCTCGGCGCCGCACGTCGCACGGTCCACTAGGATCGCGCGGGTCGTGGTCGCTCGAGACGTTCGCACGATCGGTGTCGTAGGACTCGGCGCGATGGGCGCCGGGATCGCACAGGTCGCGGTCGAGGCAGGGTACGACGTCGTGGGTCGCGAAGTCGCAGAGGAGCTCTGCGCCGGCGCCCGCGAACGCATCGCGCATTTCCTCCAACGGAAGGTCGAGAAGGGTCAGATGTCGGACGAGGAGCGTGAGGCGACGCTCGCCCGCCTCTCGCTCACGACCGAGCTCGCTCGGCTCGACGCCTGCGACTTCGTGGTCGAAGCGATTGTGGAGGACCTCGAGGCCAAGCGGCGTCTCTTCCCCGAGCTCGAGTCGATCGTCGGCGCCGAGGCGGTGCTCGCGACGAACACGTCCGCGCTCTCGGTGACGGAGATCGCATCGTCGATCGGCACGCCGGAACGCGTCGTCGGCATGCACTTCTTCAACCCGGCGCCGCTCATGCCGCTCGTCGAGGTCGTCCGAGCCGAACTCTCGTCGGAGGACGCGTTCGAGACCGCCTATGCGCTTGCCGCGGCCTTGGGCAAGCGGCCGATTCGCTGCCATGACACACCAGGCTTCGTGGTCAACCGCGTGCTCATCCCGCTCCTCAACGACTGCATCCGAGCCCTCGACGAGGCTCGCGTCTCTCCTGAGGACCTCGACACTGCGCTCTCCGCCGGAGCGGGCTGGCCGATGGGCCCCTGTCGGCTCGTCGACCTCGTCGGGATCGACGTGCACGTGCACGCCGCGGAGGCCCTGTACGAGAAGCTGCGCGAGCCGAGGATGGCGCCACCGCCTCGACTCGTCGCGATGAAGAACGCCGGACTCCTCGGACGCAAGTCCGGCCGCGGCTTCTACGAGTACGAGAGCGCGTAACGGAGCACGCTCCGCTTACATTCTCCTTACGGCGTTCTCACTCGCGACATACGCCCAAACCGGATACTGGGACGAGAGCAAATGCGGACGCTCATCCTTTTTGCCTGTTCGCTCCTCGGAGCTGCGGTTCTCGCTGGCGGTGCAGCGGCGGTCGAGCCGTCGAACGGAACCCTCTCCGTCGAGCACGGGAAAGGTCTCGTCCTGCTCGAGATGCGCGGCTCGATCCTCGGACGGCTTGGAACCGGCGCGGTGACGGTCACCGACCTCACTCCCCGGGACGGCTATGCGGCGCTCGTCGTCGGACGGAAGCTGAAGGTGACCCATCTCGGGGCCCGCACCACACGCTACCGGGGGCAGGGACTGCGCTTCCGCATGCTCGGCGGGAGCTGGCGAGTGACCGTACGCGGGAGCGCGATCGCAGTCTCGGCCGTGGGGTGGGGCGCGGTCACGCTGCAAGCCAACCGTCTCAACCCCTTCGACGACGCGGGCGTCTACTCGCTCGACGGAACGGACTGCAGCGTGGACCCCGCGAGCTGCACGCCGCTGCCCGACGATCTCGAGCGCTTCGCGCTCGGCAGCTCGTGAGCGAGCAGCCCGGCATCCTCGTTGTCGAGGACGAGACCTCGATCGCCTCGTTCGTCGCCGCCTACCTGAAGAACGCCGGCTACGGCGTCCGCACTGCGGCCACGGCCCAGGCTGCGATCGCCGAGATGGCGAGCGAGGCGCCGGCCTTGATCATCCTCGACCTCAATCTCCCTGACGGGGACGGCGTCGAGCTCTGTAGACGGATCCGCAAGAACTCCGACGTTCCGATCCTCATGCTCACTGCGCGCGACGAGGACGTGGACAAGATCATCGGGCTCGAGGTCGGCGCCGACGACTACATGACGAAGCCGTTCAACCCGCGTGAGCTCGTCGCGCGGGTCAAGAGCGTGCTCCGTCGCGCGGCGCCCGACCGCCGGCGAGCGGACTCCGCCGAGTTGCGGCACGGCGACCTGGTGATCAACTCCGGGAGGCGCGAGGTGTTCGTAGGGGACGAGGAGATCCGCCTTGCGCCGAAGGAGTTCGACCTGCTCTGGGAGCTGCTCGACCACCGCGGGATCGTCCTCACCCGCGACCAGCTGCTCGAGCGGGTGTGGGGCTACACCTTCGCCGGCGATACCCGGACCGTGGACGTCCACGTGCGTCAGATCAGGCGCAAGCTCGGCGACGCCTCGCCCATCGTCACCGTCTGGGGCGTCGGATACAAGGTCGCTTCCGAGCGCTCGCCTGCCCCAGCAGGCTAGTTCCGGCGTACGCTGCGCCCGAGATGCTCGGGACCCTGCGTTTCCGCCTGACCGCCCTCTTCCTGGCGGCCGTGCTCGTCTTCGGGCTCGTTTCGATCGCGCTCGCGGTACGGCTCTTCCAGGACGTCACGCGTTCGCAGTCGGTCGCCGAGATCAAGCGCGAGGCTCGCGGTATCGCAGCCCTCTACGCACAGTCGGCGCTGCAGTCGAGCGACCAGGGCGCGAAGGCGCCGGCCTTCGCCGCCAGGCCGCTGCAGCTGGCGACGGGCGACCGCCTCTTCTATGTCGGGGCGTCCCTCTTCCCGGGACAGCGGTTCGGTCTCGCGCATCTCCGGAGCTCGGAGCTCGGGACGGTCGCGCTCGACCGCGACCGGGTAGTGACGTTCGAGTTCACGCCACCCGGGGACGACCGGAAGCTGCTGGCGGCCGCCCAGCCGGTGCAGCTCGCGCGCGGCACCGAGCCCTTCGGCTGGCTCATCGTCGCCAAGCCGACCGCGGACATCACGCAGCAGTGGGTGACGTTGGTCGAGCGCCTGCTGCTGGCGCTTGCAGCGGGCATCGCGCTCGCGGCGCTGCTCCTGTGGTGGCTCTCGAGACGTCTGACGGAGCCCGTGCTCGCGCTGACGCGCGCGACGCAGGCGATCGGGACGGGGAGCTACGACGTCGAGATCCCGGAGCCGAAGGGCAACGACGAGATCTCGTTGCTCTCGGCGCGCTTCAAGCGCATGGTCGAGCAGCTCGCGGAGGCGGAGAAGCTCAAGCGCTCCTTCCTGATGTCGGTCTCGCACGAGTTGCGCACGCCGCTGACGGCGATCCGCGGGCACGTCGAGGCGCTGCGCGAAGGCATCGTCGCCGAGCCGGAGCAGATTGCGGCTTCGCTCGACATCATCGCCGCCGAGGCCGACCGCCTCGAACGGCTCGTGGGCGACGTGCTCGACCTCGCGAAGCTGCAGGCGCACCGTTTCACCGTGCGGCACGAGGAGGTCGACATGACTCGACTCCTCGAGCACGCGTACGGCGCCTTCGCCGAGGAGGCGCGGCAGCGCGAGATCGAGTATCGGCTCGCGACGAACGGCGATGAGGCGGTCATCGTCTCGGACGGGGATCGCGTGCTGCAGGTGATCTCGAACCTGCTCTCGAACGCCTTCCGGTGGACGCCGGACGGCGGGACGATCGAGCTCTCGCTCGAGGCCGAGAACGGGAGGCTCGAAGTCGAGGTCGCCGATTCCGGGCCAGGCATCCGGCGCGAGGACCGAGAGCGCATCTTTCACCCGTTCATCTCGCAGGACTTGAACGGGACCGGCCTCGGACTCCCCATCGCCAGCGAGCTCGCGGTCGCGCTCGGCGGACGGATCGAGCTGGACTCGGCGCCGGGGAGCGGAAGCCGGTTCCGACTCGTGCTTCCGCGCTAGGCGGCTTCGGCGTGCTCGACGAGCTCGACGTGCTCAGCGCGTGCGGAGCGTGTCGCCGTCGCTTCCTCGAGTGAGGCGAGTCGCGCGTCGACTCCACGCCAGCCCGAGCTGACGAGGTCGACCAACAACCCCAGATCGTCGACGCGTGCGTGGCGTTCGGCCACGACCTCGCCTTCGAGCCGCTCGAGACGCCGGATCGCCTGGTTCAAGAGGCCGCGTATCTCGGCGATGTGCCGCGCGACGGGCAGGACCTCGGTACGGATCGCGTCATGAACCGCGGCGCCGATCTCGGCGGGAATCGAAGCCTGCAGCTCCGCCGCGGTGACGGCGAGCTCCTCGATCTGCTCACGCGAACGGCCGAGCGCGGCCTCGAGATCGCTCGGAGCTGGACGCCGAGCGGCGTGGTCTGCGAGCCGCTGCTTCCCCCGTTCCAGAGCCGCTTCGTCCACGGAGGCGAGGCTACCCTCACCGTCGGATGGACACTGCTCTCCTCGACTACGAGCTCCCCGAGGAGCTGATCGCGCAGAGCCCGATCGAGCCGCGCGACGCCTCGCGGCTTCTCGTGTGCCGACGAGCGACAGGCGAGATCGCGCATCGCACGTTCGCGGAGCTCCCCGAGCTCCTCGAGCGCACGCTCGTCGTGCTCAACGACACGCGCGTCGTTCCCGCGCGACTGCGGCTGACGCGGGAGAGCGGAGGAGCGGTCGAGGTTCTCCTCCTCGAGCGGCGGGCGGAGAACGGATTCTGGGAAGCTCTCGCCCGCCCGACGCGGCGCCTGCGCCCGGGCGAGCGGCTCGGACCGGTCGAGTTGCTGGAGCCGCTGGGCGGGGGTCGCTGGCTCCTCCACCTGGCCGGGGCGCCGGAGGGCGAGGTCCCGTTGCCGCCCTACATCCGCGAGCCGCTCGAGGATCCCGAGCGCTACCAGACCGTGTACGCACACGACTCGGGCTCTGCAGCGGCGCCGACGGCGGGGCTCCACTTCACGCCCGAGCTCCTCGCTCACCTGGAACATGTCTACATCACGCTCCACGTCGGGCTCGACACGTTTCAGCCGGTGACCTCGCCCCGTCTCGAGGAGCACGAGCTCCACGGCGAGCGCTACCGAATCGATGCCGAGGCGTGGCGGCGGATCGAAAGCGCGGAGCGCGTGCTGGCGGTGGGGACGACCGCGGTGCGGGCGGTCGAGACGGTGGCGCGGACGGGCGAGCTCGAAGGGCGCTCGCGCCTGTTCGTCACGCCCGGATTCGAGTTCCAGAGGGTCGACGCGCTCCTGACGAACTTCCACCTTCCGCGCTCGACGACGCTTGCTCTCGTGATGGCGTTCGCGGGCATCGAGCGGACTCGTGAGCTCTATCGCACGGCGGTCGAGGAGCGCTACCGCTTCTACTCCTTCGGCGACGCGATGCTCGTCCTCTGACTCCGTTCACCCTCATCGCGCGCGACGGCGCTGCCCGCGCCGGCACCCTCGAGACCGCCCACGGGTCGATTCCGACACCTGCCTTCATGCCGGTCGGCACGAAGGCTTCTGTGAAGACACTGCACCCGGACGAGGTGCGCGCAGTCGGCGCGCACGTGATTTTGGGCAATACGTACCACCTCCACTTTCGACCGGGCGAGCAGGTGATCGAGGGGCTCGGTGGGATCCACGCCTTCTCCGGCTGGAGCGGACCGATCCTTACCGACTCGGGGGGCTTCCAGGTCTTCTCCCTGCGCGACACGATCCTCGCGCTCGACGAGCACGGCGTGACCTTCCGCTCGGTCTACGACGGCTCTGTCGCGCAGTTCACTCCGGCGAGCGTCGCCGAGATCCAGCGGCGGCTCGGCTCCGACATCGCGATGTGTCTCGACGTCTGCACGCCCGCGAACACGAGTCGGGACGAGCTCGAGCATGCGGTCCAGATCACGACGGCTTGGGCCGAGCAACAGATCGAAGCCGAACGGGCCCGGGGCCAGCTTCGCTTCGGTATCGCCCAGGGCGGCACCGACTCCGAGCTCCGGCGCCGCTCGCTCGAGGAGATCACCGCACTCCCGTTCGACGGCTACGCGCTCGGTGGTCTCGCGGTGGGGGAGTCGCGCGAGGAGATGCTCGACACCGTCGGCTGGGCGGCGCCGCTCCTCAAGGACGGTAAGCCTCGCTACTTCATGGGCATCGGGGACGCCGAGGGGATTCTCGAGGTGGTCGGAAGAGGTATCGACCTCTTCGACTGTGTGCTGCCGACGCGCACCGCTCGGACCGGCTCCGCCCTGGTCGCAAGCGGCCGGCTGAACCTCCGGAACGCACGTTTTGCCTCCGACCCGCGACCGCTCGAGGAGGGGTGCGGATGTCCTGCGTGCGCCCGCTTCACCCGCGCCTACGTCCGCCATCTCGTCACGCAGAACGAGATCCTCGGTTTGAGGCTGCTCAGCCTGCATAATCTCTGGTTCGTACTCGACCTGACCGCACGCGCGCGGGCGGCGATCGAGCGCGGCGCGTTCTCGAGCTTTCGAGCGGAGACGCTCGCGCGACTCGCCCGCGGGCCCGAGGAGGACTCGTGAACGGCGCCTTCGTCATCCTGCTCCTGCTTCTCTTCGCCGTCTTCTACGTGCTCATGATCCGTCCACAGCGGCAGCGGCAGGCCCAGCACCAGACGCTGATCGACAACGTGGGCGTCGGCGAGGACGTGCTCACGACGGGCGGCATCTACGGAACGATCACTCAGATCGAAGGCGACGACCTCGTGGTCGAGATTGCCGACGGCGTCACGGTGCACATGACACGCCGAGGCATCGCCGCCGTCCTTCCGCCGGAGGAGGAAGAGGAAGAGGAAGAAGCGGACGAGGACGAGGAGGCCGAGTCCGAGGACGTCGAGGAAGCTCCCGTTACGGGTGAGGAAGAATCCGTTACGACGGCGTCTCGCGCGGACTCGTCGTCACATGACGAACGCTAACCTGATCGCCCCCTCGTGAACCGTCGGTCGTCCCTCTACCTCGTCGGGCTGCTCATCGTGGCCCTGGTCGCGGTCGCCTTACTCGCGATCCCGGGCTCACCGATCCATCGCAAGCCGACGCTCGGCCTCGATCTGCAGGGCGGACTCCAGGTGACGCTGCAAGCGGTTCCGCCTCCGGGCAAGACGCTGACCTCGGACGACCTCGACCGCTCGGTCGACATCATGCGGAGCCGCGTCGACAAGCTCGGCGTGAGCGAGCCTGAGATCCGCAAGCAGGGGAACGATCAGATCGTCATCGACCTCCCGGGCATCAAGAACCCGGAGGCGGCGGCGCAGATCATCGGCAAGACGGCGCAGCTCGAGCTCTACGACCTCGAGACCTCACTCGTCGGGCCCTCGACCTCCATCAACGGCGACCCGGTCGCGAACGCGTCCCTGTACACGCTCCTAGCGGGCGTCCAGTCGCAGGTCCGCCAGGGGAAGTCGGATACCTATTACGTGTTCAACGGGAAGACGAAGAGGCTCGTGGCAGGTCCGTTCGCCACGCAGAAGGAAGCCGACAAGGCGAAGAACGCGAAGGCCGGCCGGGTCGTGTTCGCGGCGCCGAACGGGATGGTCGTCATCACCTGCGGCCAGAACGCCGGAGTCTGCCCGGGAGTGAACTCGCCCAACGTCACCCGGACCTACTACTACCTCTTCAAGCACAACCCGCCGACCGTTCCGCAGATGACGGGCAGCGACCTCAAGCTCTCCGGGACGCGCGCGGACTTCGATCCCCAGACGGGCCAGCCGATCGTGACCATGGAGTTCACGAAGAAGGGCGGCAAGAAGTTCCAGGAGATCACCGCCCAGGAGTACACGCGCGGGACGATCCGGAACGCTCCTCAGCACTTCGCGATCGTGCTCGACCGCGAGATCCGCA
>Ga0066903_100006248_pt1 | contig 10533 bp, 9 predicted proteins | sample PanSoiMetaGPlot1_FD_67491 | JGI IMG/M metagenome (GOLD analysis project Ga0066903, IMG submission 67491) | Tropical forest soil microbial communities from Panama analyzed to predict greenhouse gas emissions - Panama Soil - Plot 1 (version 2) | ecosystem: Environmental > Terrestrial > Soil >...
TGGCCGGCGCTGGCCTCGGTGGCGACCGCCGTCGGATTCTTCGTGGCGATGTCTTGGCTTGGCCTTTGGCTGTGGTTGCCCCCGATCGGCCGCTGGGTCGGGCTTTCGCTGTTCATCGTCTTGACCGCGGTGGCGACGTTGCCGTTGCTGCGCCTACGTTTCCCCACGGCATCCGATGCTTTGCGCCGTCTTGATCTGGCGACGGGGCTTCCGCATCGGCCGGCGACCGCCATCGCTGATGACATCGCTTCGCCTGCCAAAGATCCGTGGTCGGTCGCATTGTGGCATGCCCATGTCGAACGTGCGCTGAAGGCAGCGCGCTCGCTCAGTCCGGGCCTGCCGAAGCCCCGTCTGGCGTTGCGTGATCCGTTCGCCATGCGAGCCTTCGTGCTCGTGCTGCTCATTGCGACTTTCTTTGGAGCGACCGGTGAGCGTGGCCGACGCATTGCGGCTGCGTTCGATTGGCAGGGCGTCGTGTCTTCCGCCAATTTCCGTGTGGACGCCTGGGTGTCGCCGCCGACCTACACCAACCGTCCTCCTATCATCTTGCCCGGCGTGCGACCTGGCGAGCACACGCAGGCGTCGGCGGCCCCTATCGCCGTGCCTGTCGGCAGCGCGCTTATTATTCGCGCCAGTGGAAAGACGCACGTCGACGTTGTCACCAAGGGTGGACTGGCCGACGCAGGCGACCAGCGGCCGCAGGCCCCCGTCGGAACCGAGGAGCGCCGGTTCACGATCTCCGAAAGCGGATCCGCGACGATGCGCGGTTTCGGCGAAGAGGACGTGACGTGGGCCTTCAACGCCATTCCGGATCGCCCCCCGACGATCGCGCTTGCCAAGGAACCTGAGTCGCAGGCTCGCGGCGGATTGCATCTCGCCTACAAGCTCGAGGACGATTACGGCGTTGTCGATGCAAAGGCGACGTTCGCCCTCAAGCGTAACCCTCAAGCGGACGGCGGGAAGGGACCGCGCGCGCTCTACGGACCGCCTGATTTCGCCCTGCAACTACCGCAAGCGCGCACGCGCAACGGTGTCGGGCAGATGACGAAAGACCTGTCCGATCATCCTTGGGCCGGGGCCGATGTGGCGATGACGCTGGTTGCTCGCGACGAAGCGGGGAACGAGGGCAAAAGCGAACCCTCTGAGTTGCGCTTGCCCGAGCGCATCTTTGTCAAGCCTCTGGCGCGTGCGCTGATCGAACAGCGTCGCATCCTTGCGCTTGATGCCGACGCGCGTGACCTTGTCCAGCTCGCACTCGAAGCGTTGACGATTGAACCAGAGCGCTTCACGCCGGAGCTCAATATCTACCTTGGGCTGCGCTCGATCTATTTCGACCTGGCCGAGAGCAAGACCGACGACGACTTGCGCGAGGTCGCGCAGCGCTTGTGGGCGATGGCGACGCAGATCGAAGACGGCAACGTATCGGACGCGGAAGCCGCGTTGCGCAATGCGCAGGAAGCCTTGCGCCAAGCGCTGGAGCGGGGCGCAAGCGACGAAGAGATCAAGCGTCTGACCGAGGATCTGCGCGCCGCACTTGACAAGTTTCTGCAGGCCCTCGCCGAAGAGATGCGCAAGAATCCACAGCAGCTGGCTCGGCCGCTGGGTCCGAATTCGCGCCAGCTTCGGGCGCAGGATCTCCAGAGTATGATTGATCGCCTGGAAAATCTCGCGCGCTCCGGCGCCAAGGATGCCGCGCGTCAATTGCTCGATCAGCTGCAGGAAATGCTCGAGAACCTGCAGATGGCGCGACCCGGCGAGATGGGCGATGACGACGGCGACGACATGATGTCGTCGCTGGACGAGTTGGGCAACATGATCGGAAAGCAACAACAATTGCGCGACCGCACCTTCCGACAGGGCCAGGATCAGCGTCAGCGCGGCCAACGGGGGCAGCAGGGCAGGCAAGGTCAGCCGGGGAACGACCAAAACAACTTCGGAGAATTGCAACAGAATCAGCAGGCGCTGCGCGACCAGCTCAACAAGCTCATGCAACAACTGCGTGAGCGCGGTCTTGGCCAGAAGTCCGATCAGGGACAGGGTGGCGAGCTTGACCCGCTCGGTGAAGCTGGCGAGGCGATGGGCGACGCGGAAGGCTCGCTTGGGCAAGGCAACGCCGACGGCGCCGTGGATGCCCAGGGCCGCGCCCTCGATGCTATGCGTAAGGGGGCACAAAACCTCGCGCAGTCGATGCAGCAACAGATGGGGCAGGGGCAAGGGCAAATGGGCCGACCGGGTGGAATGCGCGAGCGCGCGGATTCCAACACTGATCCGCTCGGTCGCCCGCGTCGCGGACACGATCTCGGCGACGACCTCACGGTGAAAGTGCCGGGTGAAATCGACGTCCAGCGCGCGCGCCGCATTCTCGAGGAATTGCGTCGGCGCTTCGCCGATCCGCAGCGTCCGCAGATCGAGCTCGATTATATCGAGCGCTTGCTCAAGGATTTTTGAGCGACCCCGTTCGGCATTGGTGGGGAGGGGCCTTGAGTGAGAGCCGAGTCGGCGTGCGGCCAATGCGTTAATTGCGTGTTGATCATTTCGACATTTTGTCAGAGGTGCATACTGGGGCCGGCGTTATGCATCGCGCTCCTGCTCGTTTTGTCGCCGTCCGTCGCGGAGGAATGCCCGACAGAGCAGTCCGCTCGGCATGGATTTGTCGTTGAGCGCAACGAGCGGCAGAAGAGCGAGATCTTCCAAGGCGATCAGCATACGGTCCGGACCGTCATGCGGTACGATGGAGCAACGCTCCTCGAGACCACGCAATTCGAGGGGTTGTTCTTGTTGGACCGATTGGATCGCGGTCGACGCACCAAATTCGTACCGCGGACTGATCTCAAGGCGTTGTTCCCGATGAAGCCCGGACGTCACATCGGCGCGCAATTCACCACCGAGTCGGATGGGGAAGCAGGGCAGCTCACCGTCGAGATCATCGTAAAGGCCCCGGAGGACATGTACATTGGACCCTGCAAGTATTCAGTTGTGCGCATCGAGCACAGCGAATCGCACGGTACCGGGGCTGCGCAATTCATCAGCACAGATTTCTATTCACCGGAGCTCAAGCTCGTTCTCGCGCGACAGTACAAAAACCGGAATGGTCGCACCGAGTTGATCAAATACGATCGTATCTATCCCATCAAAGATTGAGTCTCACACTCCGCAGCACGCTGCGTTTCAAGTCAGAACAGCGGTAGCGTCGGACCAAGCGGAATCGGGCCGAGGAAGGCCATGCCGTCGCTGAAGCGCAAGGGCAACGAGACGGCGGGCTTGCCATCGATCTGCGACGGCTGGCCAAGGGCGCCGACGCCGACGGCGGCAATGGCGCCGGAATTGTTGCGAACAACGCCACCGAGTCCTGGCATGATCCGATCGAGACCCTGCGCCACCTTGTTGACGTCAACACCGGATTGTGACGCCACCTGCGCTGCGACGCGGTCCAGATTGAGTCCTGACAACAATCGCTGAAGACCGACGACGGTCAGCCGCATTTGACCATCCAATAGGCCATTAGGTGTGAGCGCTAGCGTGCCGTCGCTGACGATGATGGTTTCGCCCTGTTCGAGTCGCAATTGCTTGATGTCGATGTGGCCGCCCGCGGCCTGCATCTCACGCAGTCGAACTGGCCAAGGCTTTGGCGAGAAGTCCTTGAGACCCCACACCACCAACGTGATCTCGCCGCTGATCGGCTCCGCAGCGAGAGCGTGCAGTTTTGGTGCGCTCGCCGCGCTCAGCCGCAATACCGTTTCGATCACCGGATTGTCGCTCGTAGAACCGTCGACGAGGCGGCCGTGCACCTCCAGATGATCGGCGAGCGCCAACACCTCGGCATTGCCGCCGTCGATGTGGGCGAGCGTCAGCTTGTCAAAGGCGGTGGAGATGCGCTCGGGCGAAGCGGGCAGTCCGCGCACACTTGCTCGTCCACGGGTCCAATTGGCTGTCCACGCTGGAGCTTCACCGGGTGTCCCAACGGTTACCGGGCCGGTGAATTCGGTGATCACCAAAGTTGGATCGTAGACCTGAGCGGTGGCGATGAGATCCTTCGCCTTGACTGACAGGGGAAGCTGGTCGCGCAGCCACTCTGCGCTCGGATCCGCGCAGCCGACGGCAAGACGGAAGGGATAGCCGCCGATCGTCTCTGACGTGCAGCCAAAGATGCGGCCACGTTGCGTCTCGCGTGCACGCCATCCATCAATCGCATTCTGTGCCAGCGAGGATGCGTAATACCAGCCTCCGCTCCAAAGCAGTGCGACGACGATGAAGATGACGAGCGGCAGTGCCACCATCCAGGACCGTCGGCGCGGGCGATCGATGTCGGGATAGTATTCGTATCTCACAGGCTGCTTCCTAACGTGACGCTGAGCAATCGCATGCGGAAAGTTGACGAAGCGGCATATCCGAGCCCCCACGGGATGCAGGACGCCGCCGGTAACGGAAACCCGAGCTTATGGGCACAATTATGCCGGGCTTGGTCAAGATCCGGCTGGGATGGGGTCTCGCGGAAGCCTTTGCGGTCGCCGTCGTGGGGCTTGCCTATGTCCGCATTATGACCTCCATTGAACCAGATATCGCCCGCCCCGTGGCAAAACGTCCTCAGAACCGACCAAATGAATGTTGCCCTTGAGCATCCCGGCGAGGATCTTTGGATCTTCGGCTACGGTTCGTTGATCTGGCGTCCCGGCTTTGCATTCATCGAGTGCGTTCCGGCGCGGTTGCTCGGTCTGCATCGTGCGCTCTGCGTCTACTCCTTCGTGCATCGCGGGACGCCGGAGCGTCCGGGTCTCGTTCTCGGCCTTGATCATGGGGGGGCGTGCCGTGGTGTTGCTTATCGCGTCGGCGGCGACAGTCACGCGCAAACGATCGCATATCTGCGCGCGCGCGAACAGGTGACCAAGGTCTACCGCGAAGTCATGCGCCCGGTCGTTCTATCAGGGCGGCCGGAGCGCCGGGTCAGCGCCCTCGTCTATGTCGTCGACCGAAGCCATCCCCAATATGCGGGCCGACTGGACCTCGATGAGCAGCTGCAGCACATTCGCCAGGGCCATGGTCAATCAGGACCGAACCGGGACTATGTCATCGCGACGGTGAAGGCGCTCGAAGCTCTTGGCTTTCGCGATCGCGATTTGCACGTGTTGTCCGAGCGGCTCAAAGGTGCGCACGAGAGCCATTCGACGGGCGTGTAAGCATCGCGCCAGATGGCGCTCACACGGCGGCAGGACCAGAAGGTCGATAGAGTTCGCGCTCACCCTCCCTGATCAGGCGAACGGTCGCCGTTTCAATGCTTTCCTGCAAGCGAGCGAAAAAGATGTCGCGGTCGAGGCCCGGCGGGATGGGATCGAGAATCTCGACGCGTACAGTGCCAGGATAGCGCAAGAAGCGTCGGCGCGGCCAGAACAGGCCCGAATTGAGCGCGATCGGCAGGCACGGAGCGGCACCCTCGGCATAGACGTGGGCGATGCCGTATTTGTAATTCGGTTCGGCGCCGGCGGCCCGTCGCGTTCCCTCGGGAAAGATGATGATCTGTCGTCCGCGATCGAGCTCGGCGCGTGCGCGTGCATTCATGGCAGCCATCGCCGGCTTGCCGGCGCCGCGGTCCACCGGGATCATCCCGGCTCGCCACACGCACCAGCCAAACATCGGAATCCACATGAGCTCACGCTTGACGATGAAGGTCGGGTCCGGAAGCAGCGTCAGCAGCGCGAAGGTTTCCCAGGTGGACTGGTGCTTGGCACCGACGATGAGAGCGCCTGGGGGAATTTTCTCGATCCCGGTCCACGCGACATTGATTTTGCAGATCACCCGCAGCATCCACAAGTTCGTGCGCGCCCAAAATCGCGCAACCGCGAGCAGCGCCCCTCGCGGCATTGGCAAGGTCGTCATCGCGACGATGAGAAGCAATAGGAGAGCGAGATAGAATAACACGTTGAAGAGAACGGACCGCGCGATGATCATCGGGGCAACCCGAGGAAAAAAAGATTCGGCCTTCAGCTCCTCACGTCGGAGTGCCTGGCGGCGATCTCCGTTGCGCCAGGATCAAGCCGCGTGCGCACGACGACGACGAGGTACTTCAGATATTCCAATATCATCACCTTCGTTGTTGCAACGCTGGACCACCAGGGTTCCCCACGGCGCTTTTCAGGCACGACCGGAAACGGGATGAGCGTCACGTCCGGAAGTTGATGCGCGAGTTCGGTCATGGCGCGCGGCATATGATAGCTCGACGTCACCACCACCAGCGAATGGAACCTGTGCTCGCGAGCCCAACGTCGCGTTTCGACGGCGTTGCCGATGGTATTGACCGCCGAGTAGTCGAGGTCGACGCAGCAGGAAAACATCTTCTGGTATTCCGGGACAAGACGCGCCAACTCGATCGAGTTCGTTGTCCGGTTGACTCCGCTGATCAACAGACGCTTGCCGCGACCGGACGCCAGCAACTCGACGGCGTCAGTGATGCGCGCTGAACCGCCGGTCAGGACCACAATTCCATCGGCGTTGCGATCGAGTGAAACCTCGGCTTCCGGTACTTTGCTGGCAAACCAGAGAAACCCCGCACCGAGAGCAAAGGCAGATAGCGTGAGGACCACACCAAGTACCATGCCGGCGCGCTTGATTGTTTTCGCAGACGGCGGCGGGCGCTTCGTCTGCGTTTGAGCGCTCGCGTGCTCCGGCGTCGTCCCTGCTTCACCCACCGGCATTGTCCTATTATTTGCCGAACATATTGATGACTTCGGCGGCGGGATGGCAATACTTAATTCCTCATTCGACAGTGTCGAGGGTATGATTGACCACCTGCCGCGACGTCTCGGCCGTCACCATTGCAATCAGAACGATCTGCCCGAGCACCGCAGCATACCCTAATACTCCGATAGAGAACGTGCCGAACAGTGCGGCTGCCTGATCGCCGCCCGCCGTAGCAATAAACCGGCCGCCCACGAGCCCCGCGAGGGCGAACAGCATTGCTGCCGCGCCGCCGCCGATGAGACCGCCTTTGAACCCCAAAGCCAGGAAATGACGCCGAAACTGTCCGGCGATAAAGCTGTTCTTTGCCCCGATGAAATGCAGGACCCCGACGATCGGTCCGTTGGCGGCCATGGCGCCACGGGTCGCGAAGGTCACGGACAGGACCGTCGCGGCGAGGACAAGTGCAAGGATCGCGATACCGCCGAACACGGCCGTGCTGGCCATTGCGCGCATCCGATCGATCCAACCACGGTGGTCGTCGAGGCTTGCGCTCGCGACCTGCGAACTCAGCGCCGAACGGAGGGCATCTACGTCCGGATTTTCTCCCGCAGCGATGCGAATGACGATCAGGCGCGGTATGGGCAGATCATCAAGGTTGAGTCCAGTTCCGAGCCACGGCTCGAGCAAACGGGTCGACTCTTCCTTCGAATAGGGTTGGACGTCGGCAATAGCGGGAGCCCCGCTCGCAATCTCCGCGGCCTTGCGGACGTCAGCCTCGAGGTCACGGCCGGCAACCGGACGTATTTGAATTGTCATCTCGCGCGCCACCTCGGATTGCCAGTCCGCCGCGGACCCGAGCACCAGCATAACTGCGCCGGTCGTGAGCGAGGCGAGGAACGTCATGATGGCGATCACCGCAATCAGGGCCTGACCGGCGATCGAATTCTTCGGGATGATGGCGGTTCCCGTGCTCGGTACCTTCTCGGCCTTTTTTGGCACCGACATCACCCCTAATTTTTGGCGTACGTCCGTCATGACCGGCTATTCGTAGGTGTGCAAACGGCCTTCGTGCAGGACGAGGCGGCGGGCATCGTATTCATCCATGAGTGCGATGTCGTGCGTGGCGATGAGAATCGACGTGCCCGATTTATTGAGCTCGATGAACAATCGCAGCAGACGCTGCGCGAGATTAGGATCAACGTTGCCCGTCGGCTCATCCGCCAGCAGAAGCTGTGGCCGCGCAATCACCGCTCGGGCGATGGCGGCGCGCTGCTTTTCTCCGCCCGAGAGCACCGGCGGCAGCGCCCACATGCGTTCGCCAAGGCCGACCCATTGCAACAGCTCCGCGACCTCGTGGCGATAATTGCTCTCCTCGCGACCAAGAATGCGCAATGGCAACGCGACATTCTCATAGGTGGACATGTGATCGAGGAGACGGAAGTCCTGGAATACGATGCCGATGCGTCGCCGCAAGGTGGCCATTGAATCATTGGACAGGGACGCAATGTCGTGCCCGAAGACGGTGATCAGCCCTCGCGTCGGCCGAAGCGACAGAAACAGCAGGCGCAGGAGCGAAGTCTTGCCGGCGCCGGAGGGCCCGGTGAGGAACTGAAACGAATGCGGCTCGATGCGGAACGAGAGGTCGCGCAAGACCTCGGGGCCGAGCCCGTAACGCAATCCGACATTCTCAAAGCGAACCAAGCAACTCTCCGAATACGCGTTTTGGCCGCTCGTGTCCCCCCGCGGCGGCCACTCGGGATCCCGTCCATACGGGACTAGCAATTTGGCGCATTTCCGCCCGAACAGTTAATGCGGCGTTAACGACGCGTCCAGGGTCCATGTTCGAAGCCAAAGGGCCCTGCTCCTGGCCAAACCTCCCTGTCACGTCACGACCTCGCATGGTTTCCGATCCGTTAACAGACGTGGGCTAGGGTCACGCGAGCGCCTCCGCTGCTGGTCGATTCGTCGATGCTGATCCATTGTCCAACCTGCACAACGTCCTATGAAGTCAAGCCGAGTTCCCTTGGAGCCACCGGGCGGTCGGTCCGGTGCGTGCGCTGCCGCACGGTTTGGTTTGCGAGTGCGCGGCCATCTGAGACGGTCGCTGCGACTGGCCAGCGGGCCAGAGTCGCGCACCCGGGTCCGAATGTCGCGCCTGCGTCGGCAATGGCTCAATCGGTCGACGCCGGCGACGCGAGCGAGCCTACGCCAAACGAAGGCGAATTGCAGGCGGGGGCTGCAGCGGCACAAGATCCGGCCGACGACGATTTCGCTGCGGGCGAAATCGAGGCGCCATTGCTCGATTCAGGCGCCCAAGCGCTTGCGATGGATTCGACGCCCGCGTCCGACCCGCCGATCGATTTGTACGAACCGATCGCCATGGCAGACGCCCCGCCGCTTGCACCTATGGACCACGATGCCACTAAGATTCCGGCGGAGCCGCCGATGCTCACGGGTCTAGCCAATCGGGTCGACGTCTTTGTTGCGCTACGCGCGCCAAGCGCCGCGCCGGCAGGCAAGCGGGCGTTCACTGTGCCGAGCTACCCGGTGGTGATAGCGATGCTGGCCGTGGTTGCGGTCGGGCTCTTGATCTGGCGCGCGAACATCGTGCTTGCAATGCCACAGACCGCTTCGCTCTATGCCAGCATCGGGCTGCCGGTGAATCTGCGCGGTCTGGCATTCGAGGAGGTCAGCACCGCGCAAGAAATGCAGGACGGGGTACAGGTGCTCGTCGTGGAGGGCGCGATCGCCAACGTTGTGCGGAGCGCCGTGGAAGTGCCGCGTCTGCGCTTCGCCGTGCTCAACACCAGCGGCGCCGAGGTTTATGCGTGGACCTCGCTTCCCTCGCGTTCGGTTCTTGCCAGCGGCGAGAAGCTGCCGTTTCGAACGCGCCTCGCCTCGCCGCCTCCGGACGGGCGCGAAATCGCAGTTCGTTTTTACAACCGCCGTGATGCGACCGGCGGATCGCACTGAAGGGTGTATCGTGGCACGAATCTTACTTGCTGAAGATGAAGATTCCTTACGGGGCTTTCTCATCCGCGCGCTGGCGCAAGAGGGCCACGACGTGGTCGCCGCCGCCGATGGAGCGGCCGCGCTCGACAATCTCACGCGCGACCAGGGACGTTATGATCTCCTGCTCACCGATATTCGCATGCCGGTGATGGACGGTATCGCACTCGCGCTCGCGGCCGCGCGGGATCATCCGGATCTGACGATTGTGCTGATGACGGCCTTCGCCGATCAGCGTGAGCGCGCGCATGGGCTCGACGCCTTGATCCACGACGTCATCACCAAGCCGTTCTCGCTTGCCGAGATCAAGCTGGCGGTCAAAGAGGCGCTTGCGACCAGAGCACGGCAGTAAACTGCACCCTCGTCATTCGCAAGATCCCATCACCGATCGTCAGCAGCGTAGGGGCGTGGCAGTGGCTCGAGTGTCGCCGGGTGCGGGCGGCCAAAGTCGGGGGCGGCGGAATCCTGTCCGAGCGTGACAATTCCGCGCCGGATGGCACGGGTGCGGGTGAACAGGTTGAACAGCGTGTCGCCCTCGCCGCGGCGGATGGCGCGGGTCAGTGTCGCCAGATCTTCGTTGAAGCGGCCGAGCATTTCGAGCACGGCCTCCTTGTTGGCAAGAAATACGTCCCGCCACATGGTCGGATCGGAGGCGGCGATGCGGGTGAAGTCGCGAAAGCCACCGGCGGAGAATTTAAGGACCTCCGACCGCGTCACCGCGGCGAGTTCGTCGGCCGTCCCGACGATGGTGTAGGCGATGAGGTGCGGCAGGTGACTGGTGATCGCCAGAACGAGATCATGGTGTTCTGCGGACATCACCTCGACATTGGCGCCGAGCGCCCGCCAGAATTC
>Ga0066903_100006249_pt1 | contig 10533 bp, 9 predicted proteins | sample PanSoiMetaGPlot1_FD_67491 | JGI IMG/M metagenome (GOLD analysis project Ga0066903, IMG submission 67491) | Tropical forest soil microbial communities from Panama analyzed to predict greenhouse gas emissions - Panama Soil - Plot 1 (version 2) | ecosystem: Environmental > Terrestrial > Soil >...
ACGGTGGCGACGCCATTGCCGACCAGGTTGGTGAGCGCGCGGCATTCGCTCATGAACTTGTCGATGCCGAGCAGGATGGCGAGCGATTCGATCGGAATATCGGGCACGATCGAAAGCGTGGCGGCCAGCGTCACGAAGCCCGCGCCGGTCACGCCCGAGGCGCCCTTCGAGGTGATCATGGCGATCACCAGGATGCCGAGCTCCTGCCCGATGGTGAGCGGCGTGTTGGTGGCCTGTGCCAGGAACAGCGTGGCCAAGGTCATATAGATGTTGGTGCCGTCGAGATTGAAGCTGTAGCCGGTCGGGATCACCAGGCCGACGACCGATTTCGACGCGCCGAGGTGCTCCATCTTCTGGATCATGTGCGGCAGCACCGTCTCCGAGGACGAGGTGCCGACCACGATCAAGAGCTCGTCCTTGATGTAGGCGATGAAGCGCAGGATGGAGAATCCGGCAAGCCACGCAATGGTGCCGAGCACGACCAGCACGAACAGGATGCTGGTCAGATAGAACGTCAGGATCAGCTCGACCAGGTTCCAGAGCGAGCCCACACCGAAGGCGCCGACGGTGAAGGCCATGGCGCCGAACGCGCCGATCGGCGCCGCGCGCACGATGATCTTGATCACGCCGAAGAAGATCTTGGCCATCGCCTCGATCGCAGTGTTGATGCGCTCGCCCAGCGTTCCGAGGCGGGTGATGGCGAAGCCGGTCAGAATCGAGACCAGGAGGACCTGCAGCAGGTCGCCTTTGGCGAAGGCGCCGATGAAGGTATCGGGAATGATGCCGAGCAGGTGGGCGACGATGCCCGATTCCTTGGCCTTGGTGACATAACCCGCGACCGCAGTGGCGTCGAGCGACGCGGGATCGATGTCGAAGCCCTTGCCGGGCTGCAGGGTCCGCCCGACCAGGAGCCCGATCGCCAGCGCCAGCGTCGATACCGCCTCGAAATAGAACAAGGTCTTCACGCCGACGCGGCCGACCTTCTTGAGATCCGACATCGAGCCGATGCCGTGCACCACGGTGCAGAAGATGACCGGCGCGATCATCATTTTGATCAACGAGATGAAGCCGTCGCCGAGCGGTTTGAGCGCGACCCCGGCCTTGGGGAAATAGTGTCCGATGAGTATGCCGATGGCGATGGCGATCAGCACCTGGATGTAGAGAACCGTGTACCAGGGGCGATGCGGCTTGGCAGGCGCCGAAACGCGTGATGCTGTTGCGTCCATGGTCGAGCCTCCCTCCCCGGGGCGGGTTGTGCGCAGCGTTGTGCTGGTCACAATGTCTCTACTTCATGCCGGCCGCCGCAGTTGTTGACTATGATCAATTAGGCCTAGATGCGCAGGACGCTCGGCGCGTCAGGGCGCCGCGAAGAACGCGCGCAGCTCGTGCGTGGTCTCCTCCGGCGCCTCCTCCGAGAGATAGTGCCCGCATGGCAGCGCCTTGCCGGCTCTTATGTCGGCGGCGTAGCGCGGCCAGATCTCCATGGATTTGTGATTGCGGCCGACGCCGCCGGTCGCGCCCCACAGCAGCAGCACCGGGCAGGTTATCTTGCGCCCGGCGGCGAAGTCCGCGGTATCCATGTCGAGATCGACGCCATGGGTGGCGCGATAGTCCTCGCACATGGCGTGGATGGTGGCAGGATTGCGGAAATAGCGCTTGTACTCGGCGAGCGCCGCCGGATCGAAGAAGCTCAGCCCCTGCTTGGTCTTCGACAACTTCCTCTCGATGAAATAATCGGGGTCGGCGCCCATCAGTCGCTCGGGAAAATCATAGGGCTGGATCATGAAGAACCAGTGCCAGGAGAAGGTGCCCCACTGGCGCGTCACGTTGTTGAGCAGATGATGCTGCGGGATGATGTCGAGGATGGCGGCGCGGGTGACCTTCGCCGGATGATCGAGGCAAATGCGATGCAGCACGCGGGCGCCGCGGTCATGGCCGGCGGCGTAGAACCTGTCGAAGCCGAGCGCGGCCATCACCTCGACCTGGTCCTGCGCCATGGCACGGAACGAGTAGCCGCTGTGGTCGTCGCCGCCCGGCGGCTTCTCCGAGTCGCCGTAGCCGCGCAGGTCGGTGGCAACCACGGTGAACTCCTCGGCCAGCCGCGGCGCCACCTTGTGCCAGGAGACATGCGAGAACGGATTGCCGTGCATCAGCAGCACCGGCGGCCCTTTGCCGCCATGGACCGTGACGATGCGCGCGCCTGAGGTCTTGATCTCGGTGCGGGTGAAGCCTTCGAACACGCTGCATTCCCCTTCGACGTTGCTTGTCTATTTCACCGCGATGCCCGCCGCCTTGGCGAGCGTCATGGCGATCGGCGCCTCCTTGGCGATGCGCGCGTCGAAATTCTCTGGCGTCGTTATCATCTCCTCGACGCCAAGCTTGGCGAGCTTGTCCTTGACGGACGGATCACGCAACGCATTCGTGGTCTCCTGGTGAATACGCGCAACGATGTCGCGCGGCGTCTTCTTCGGCACCATCATTCCGATCCAGAAATCGAAGTCGGAATCGGGAAAGCCGGCCTCGACCGTCGTCGGCACGTCGGGCAGCGCAGAGGCGCGCTTGGAGCTCGACACCGCGAGCGCCAAGAGCTTGCCCTCCCTGATGAGCGGGAGCGCCGGGGTGATCGGGGCGAAGTAGACGTCGACGCGGCCACCGAGGAGCTCGGTCAGCGCCTCGGGCGCGCCCTTGAACGGAACGACCTGGCCCTCGAAGCCGGCGGCCAGGCGGAAGCGCTCCATGGTCAGGTGCGGCGGCGTGCCGATGCCGGCGGCGGCATAGTTGATCGAGCCGGGCTTGGCCTTCGCTGCGACGACGAACTCTTTCAGCGTCTTGATGCCTTTCTCCGGCGAGATCACCAGCACCAAGGGCACATTGCCGAGCGGCGTGATCCCGGCAAAATCGCGCACCGGATCGTACGGCATGCTCTGGATCGCCGGCGCGGTGACCAGCGCATTGGAGTGCACCAGGATGGTGTGGCCGTCGGGCTCGGCTTTGGCGACCGCGCCCGCCCCGATTGCCCCGGCGCCACCCGGCCGGTTCTCGATAATGATGGGCTGGCCGACCTTCGCCGACACGTGCTCGAGAACCGTTCGCGGCAGAAGATCGGTGGCGCTGCCTGGCGCATATGGCACGACGACCGTGACGCGCTTGGTCGGCCACGCCTGGCTCTGCGCGAGCGCAGGGATCACTAGGACGCAAGCACCAGCCGTGATCCAGGCGGCGCATGTGCGCGCGCCACGGGTCGCTTGCAACATTATCGTTCCTCCCTCGCCCACTCGGCCACACGGGAGCGCCGGGCAGCAGGCGGCATCAGCCTAACCGATCGATTTCCGTGCGGCCATCCGTGAAGCTACGAGCTAAACAGCAAAACCCCCGGACTTGAAGGTCCGGGGGCTTTGCACGCTGCGCTGGGAAATGGCGGCTCAACGGGTGAGGACGATGAACTCCGTCCTCTGGCCGGTCTCGTGGCCGAGCCCGGTGTCGGAGATCACCAGCGACGAGCCCGGGATCAACAGCTCGCTGATGCGGTCGACCGCTTCCTGGGGAAACTGGACGCGGTCGAGGGCCTCCGCCGCGCTCGACGCCGGCTTGCCCTGGATTTGAACCACCGGCTTCGGCGGCTCCCTGTCCCTGGATCTCCGCCGGCTGCTGTGGTCCTCCATCATCGCGACGGTGTCGGTCGGGATGGTCATCAGGTTCCAGCGTATGCCGGCGCCGTTGCCGGTCACCTCCATGGCCGTGAAGACGTGCGTGCCGAGCGGCTTGTCCGGCTCGTCGAACGTGATCGGCATCTCGAACAGCGGCACCGCGTTCTGCCGCACGAAGATCTTCTTCTCCTTGCGGCTCACGAACACCGCGACCTGGCCAGAGAGCTTGACCGGCTGGTCGGCCGACTTGGTGCGCGGCGGAGTCACCGCTGGTTTCACCGGCTCATCGGTCAGCGCCGGCTTGGGGAAATCGTCGGCGGGCGCCGCGTCGGCGGGCGCGGGCTGGGCGGCTGCCGGCAGCACTTGAGCCGGCACAGGAGACGGCAATTGCGACGGCACTTGAGTCGACTTGGGCGCCTCGGCCGGGGCCTCGACCGACTTGCGTAGCTCGCTCGGCGGTATTGGCGCTGGCGCGGCCGCCGGCTGGGCCGGCGCCACGGTACCGGTCGCCTTGACCGGCTCGTCAGTCGTCACGGGCTCGGCAGCCGCCTTGGCGGCTTTGACGTCGTCAGCGGGCTTGATCATCTCGACCACGATCGGTGCCGGGATGCTATCCACAGGCTTCTCCGCGGCTTTTGGCCCGGCGGCAGCGGGCTCGATCGCCGGGGCCGCATCGCTCGCGGTGGCCGGGGCCGCCTGCGCCACCTTGATGGCGGCGCCGTCGGTCGCATTCATCGCAACCTTCGGCTCGGCAGGCTTCTGCTTCGGAACGAACAGCTTGGCATGCTGGAACTCGACCGGCTCGACATCGTGGCGCGAGACGATCACGCGCACGCCGAGCTTGGTGGTCGGCCACAGCTTTTGCGCGAAGTCATGGGTCAACCGAATGCAGCCATGCGATGCAGGGTGACCTGTTACCACGCCCTCGTGGAGCGCCACACCCGACCAGGTGATGCGCTGCATGTATGGCATCGGCGCGCCGCTATAGATATTGGAATGATGGTAGCGGTCCTTCTCGATGACGCTGAACACGCCCTGCGGGGTCGGATGGCCGGGCACGCCGGTGGAGGTCGGCCCTTGGGCGACCCGGACGCCGTTGGCGTAGAACGTCACGGTCTCCCTGGTGATGTTGACGACGATCTGCTGCGGGCCCTTCGGGATATCGCCGAACCCCGATTCCTTCTTGACCTCGGCCTTTTCGGACTTGGCGGATGCCTCCCGCCGGGCGGACCCAACCGAATAGCTCCTGCGCGGATGCATGCTGAACGTTGGAGCATAGAGGCCGCCGTAGCCGCCGTAGCCACCATAACCGAAGCGTTGTGCATCGGCCGGGTTCGCCAAGCCGACGAGCACCACCAATGCCGCGCCGGAGACCAGCGCCAAACGCAGGCCGCCGAGTCCAGCCAGATCAGATGCGGAGGGGGTAACCCCCACGAATTTCACCAAGGCACTTCTCCCGATGGTTTGCAGATGGTCGCCGACAGGCGCAAACGGATAACCCGACTCCCCTACAGAATAAGCGTTGCAGGCCCGTAAAGTCGATCGGCTTGTCGACATCAAAATCGCGCGACCTCGACCGACCGTGCGCCTGGCTGCGCCAATCTAGGGCGGCGCGGTGACGCTCTACCATGGAATCATCTCATTGAGGTTAAAGGGTAAACCGGCGCCGCCGAAGGCACGGCCGGTTTGCCCTGCATCGCCCAAACGGGCTCGTGTCGAGCCATTCCTCGCTGTCGATTTCTCGCGCAATGCGGCTTTGCTGCAACGCATAGTCAATTGCCGTTGGCGTCCCGGCGGTAGGGCTCAGTCCATTACACCGAGCCACTCCAGGCCGCTTGGCAGAAGCGTGCCCGAGTAGTCGACCTGCAGCACCCGCCGGTGCCGGGGCACAATGGCGCGCTCGGATGCATGAATGATGGACGTCGCGTACACCCAGGTATCGCCAGTGCCCGCAAGACAGGCCACATGGCCGAGCCTCCGCGCCACCTCGCCGGTTTGCCCAACCGGAACGCGTCCAAGACGGTGAGAACTAGGCACGACCAATAAAGGCGCATTGTCGGCGTCGCAGGCATCAAGATGTACTCGCATCGTGATCATGCCGGCGATGATCGCAAACGGCGGCTCTACGTGCGTTGCTCCCGCTTTGATCGACCACGGACCAAAGCCAGGGACGTCCCGCCTCGCCCGTACCGCAATCGTGCGATCCTGATGCCAGCCTACCGACCAGTTCGAATCGGCCGTCTTGTCGAAAAAAATGGCCCTGACTGGTCGAGCGGCCTCGCCCAAGAGGGCGACTGCGAGCCGCCCCATCCCGCCATCAATCAATATCTCGTTGAGCGATTGGTGACCGAACACGCGGACGCCCGAGCGCTTTGACAAGACCGTATCCGCGAGCGCGGCGAGGGCCAAAAGCTCCTCATGGGAGCAGGCGCCAGGATATCGCTCGGCGCCATGAGAATTGAGCCTAAGCTCGAACTGGCAGTGCATGGTCGCGAGTCTCACAAGACGAGCATATCCAAGTTGCTTGGACCTGGGCCTTGACGGATCTTAGTGCGGAACCGCAGAACCCGTCGCTTCGCGAGTTCTGATAGGATGCCTCCCACTCATGCAGAGGCCGCAATACCTATGACCCTGATCCTTTCCAACGACGACGTCGAGAAGCTCCTGACGATGCGCGACTGCATCGATGTCATGGAGGAGGCCTATGTCGAGCTGGCGGAGGGACGCGGGATCTCGCGCACGCGCTCCGATTGCTTCGCGCCGACAACGCGGACGGATGCGCTCTACAGCCTGAAATCCATGGACGGCGTGGTGCCGAAGCTCGGCGTCGGCGCGGTACGCATCAATTCCGACATCATCACCTGGCCCAAGCGCGGCAACAACATGCGGCGCGAGAAGGTCCCGGCGGCACCCAACAACCGCTATGTCGGCCTGGTGCTGCTGTTCTCGGTCGAGAACGGCGAGCCGCTGGCGATCCTGCCCGACGGCGTCATGCAGCGCATCCGCGTCGGCGCCGCCAATGGGCTCGGCATCAAGCACCTCGCCCGGAAAGATGCGAGGACGGTCGGCATTCTCGGCTCCGGCTGGCAGGCGGGGGCACAGCTCATGGCGGCCTGCGCGGTGCGCGACATCGCGACGATCCGCTGCTTTAGCCCCAACCCGCAGAACCGCGAGGCCTTCGCGCAGCAGATGCACGCGTTGCTCGGCGTGGAGGTCGTGCCGGTCGCCCAGCCGGAGGACGCGATCGCCGGTGCGGACATTGCGATGTGCGCTACCAACTCCATCGACCACATCTTCTTCGCGCGTTGGATCGAGCCCGGCATGCACGTGACCTCGATCAAGCGGCCGGAGATCGAGGCCGCCGCGGTCAAGCGCGCGGATCGCGTGGTGATCCACTGGAACGAGCCGAGCCCGCTCCATGTCGCGGCCAAAGGCGTGGTGATCGAGGAAAAGGTCGAGGGCCGCGGCTGGCAGCTGGCAGACGAGATCGATTTCAAGCGGCTTCCAACCCTGCCCGAGCTGATCGTCGGCCGGGTCGCGGGCCGCCGGTCCGACGCCGACGTCACCTGCTTCATCAACAATATCGGGCTTGGCTACCAGTTCGCGGCCGCCGGGTCCCTGGTCTATCGCAAGGCGAAGGAAGCCGGCCTCGGCCACGACCTGCCGACCGACTGGTTCACGGAGGACGTGCACCCGTGACCAGGAATCAGGCATCAGAAATCAGGCCTCGGCGGCTCTGACCCCCTGATAACTGACCGCTGCTTCCTGATCTAGCTGCGGCCGCCCGCCGAGAGGATCGCGCGCGTGGACTGATCCGGGCCGAAATCGTCGGCGCCGTCGATGGACAGCAGCTCGGAGAGACGAGTGCGTGCACGATTGACCCGGCTCTTGATGGTGCCGACCGCGCATTCGCAGATCGCCGCCGCCTCCTCGTAGGAGAAGCCCGACGCGCCGACCAGGATCAGCGCTTCACGCTGGTCGGGCGGCAGCTTGGAGAGCGCCACGCGAAACTCCTCGAACTCCACCCGGCTTTGCTGCTCGGGATGGGATTTCATGCTTTCCGCATAGCTGCCATCCGTATCCTCGACCTCGCGACGACGCTTGCGGTATTCGGACCGGAACAGATTGCGCAGAATCGTGAACAGCCAAGCCGACATGTTCGTCCCCGGTTGGAACGAATCGATATTGGCCATTGCACGCAGCAACGTCTCCTGCACGAGATCGTCCGCTCGGTCGACGTTGCCACTCAGCGAGATCGCGAAGGCGCGCAAACTCGGAACAGCTGCGAGCATCGCGTCGCGTACGGACGTTCGCATTGTCATCAGCTTGACCCCTTGTTCTGCGGAACGAGGCGATTAGCCTCGTGACTCCGGCCTTCCTCCCTCCGGCCGTTGCCAGGGGGCATCGTGGCGTTACCGACCTCCTTGTGCTCGTCAAGCTCGTTCAACAGGTCCCGGAACCTGTCGGGAACGCCTTGCCGCAAGACGTCATCATAGACCCTTTGGAGAATGTCTCCCAGCCGGCGCTGGTCCTCGCGGCTGAGGCGTCCTCCGGATTTCCGTGCCTGGGCGTCCATCTGCATTGTCGCCTCTGACGTTTGCGGCCTCTGTCCGAGGTAGTCCGGTCGGGCCGCCCTGGCCGCCACTGCTCCCGACCTGACAAGCTTGTGCTCGCTCATTCCCAGCAAATGCCCCGAACGGGTTTTGCTTCCGGCGCGGATGCCCCCGGTCGAGGGGTTTCCTCCTACCCTCGTCAAATCATAACGTGATGCAAAACCGTTCGTTCCAGCCCCGTGGAACTTTTTTCCAAGCGGGCTGTTCTCGGGGTAATCTTGATGGAAATAGGAACGGGAGGGTTTCGTGCCCCACTCCTCAGCGGTAGCCCAATACCTGCCCTTTCTGCGGCGTTATGCCAGGGCCCTCACCGGCAACCAAGCCTCGGGCGATGCCTATGTGGCGGCCACCTTGGAAGCGCTGATCGCGGACCGCGGGGTTGCCGAAGACCCGCGGGGCCCAAGGGTCGCGCTCTATCGCCTGTTCACGAAAATCTGGAATTCGGTCTCCGTGAACGGCGGCGCGCCCGGTGTCGAGGGCAGCCTGCCCGGCGAGCAGAAGCTCGCCAATATAACGCCGCTTCCCCGCCAGGCATTCCTGCTGGTCGCGCTCGAGGGCTTCTCCGAGCCCGACGCCGCGCGCGTGCTCGACATCGAAGTCATGCAGTTGCGGAGCCTGGTTGAGGAATCCGGCCGCGAGCTCGCAGCCGAGATCGCCACCGACGTGCTGATCATCGAGGACGACACCTTCATCGCCATGGAGCTCGAAACCCTGGTGGAGGGTCTCGGCCATCACGTGCTCGGCGTCGCCCGCACCCACGCCGAGGCGCTCGCGCTCACCAAGAAGAAGCAGCCGGGTCTCATCCTCGCGGATATCCAGCTCGCCGACGGCAGCTCCGGACTAGAGGCAGTCAATGAGCTGCTGACCACGTTCGAGGCGCCGGTGATCTTCATCACGGCGTTCCCGGAACGCTTCCTCACCGGCGAGCGGCCCGAGCCTGCCTTCCTGATCGCCAAGCCGTTCCAGCCGGCGACCGTGTCGGCGGTTGCAAGCCAGGCGCTGTTCTTCGGACGCACCGCCAAGCGGCGTACGCGCGCGACTGTGTAACGGGCTAGTGTCCCGATTCCGAAGTTCGCCGGAGTTGGTGGCACGCTCGGATGCGAACTTCGGAATCGAAGGACACTAGCAGCTTATTGATTTAGTGTGGCTTTGGTTCAGAAGTCCGCATCTCGGACTCGCTGCAAGAATGATGCGGACTTCTGAACCGCCACACTAGCCGCGAGAGGACATTCCGCCGCCCGCCGCGTGGCGCGATCAGCGCCGGCTGCTGCTGGCCAACCCGACGAGGATTCCCACACCGACTGCAACCGCGAGCGTAACCAGCGGCCTGCGCTCGACCTCGTTGCTCAGGCGACGAAGCGCCAGGTTGCCAAACTTGGCAGCCTCCCTGGCGGCCTCGCCGCCGTATCTGGCTGCATCATCACGAAGTGAGCCGTCGCGAAAGCGCTCGGCAATGTTGCCCAATGCGCCGGCGATGCTCTCGCTCAGCCGGTCGGCGGCGCGCCCCGCACTGGCTGAGGCTTGTCCGCCGAGGCGATCGAGCGCGCTTTCCAACGTTCGCAGGCGACGATTGATCTCACCGAGGTCGGCGGCAATAGCGCGAGAGTATCCAGGCTGGCGAAACATGATCGGCCTCATCCGAAACCAAGGAGGAGAGGGAGCGCCCAGCACATCCCTCTCGCAGCGACGACGCGACTACGGACGATCCCTTGATCGCAGCCCGCATGTCATCGGCTCATCGCTAAACGAGCAGGGGCGTAGCCGACTTCAAGTCGGCTACGCCCGAGATTACCGGCCGAGCACGGGGAGGGGGAAATGGGCGGCCGGTCGCCGTGTCAATGCGCGACGCGGCGGATGGTTCCTGAAGTAACTTTGGCGGCGCGTGCGAGATATCGCGGCCGGCAGGTGCCGTCCGTCGTTCCCCAACCCGAACCGGATGTCGCAGGCAAGGACTAAATTCCTCAACGCCCCCGACGCGCCCAAGTCGATGCTTGCCGGCCTGAACGCCTTTCAGCTGGCACCTCCCAAGAAGGAAATCCTTTTCTAAAACAATTGGTTACTGGAGACGGGGCGGCCTCCCCATCGCCCCCCGAAAAATCCTGCGTCGACGCATGAACCTAACAAAGGGTTAACGCGACTAATAGGTACAGGGATCGAGGGAGCTACCCCATGGTGCGTCATTCAGGATTGCTCGTCGGCTGCGCGGGCGCGGTGCTTGCCGTGGCCTCCTTCCTCGTCGGCCTCGAGGTCTCATCCACCGCCACCACGGCCGC
>Ga0066903_100006250_pt1 | contig 10533 bp, 8 predicted proteins | sample PanSoiMetaGPlot1_FD_67491 | JGI IMG/M metagenome (GOLD analysis project Ga0066903, IMG submission 67491) | Tropical forest soil microbial communities from Panama analyzed to predict greenhouse gas emissions - Panama Soil - Plot 1 (version 2) | ecosystem: Environmental > Terrestrial > Soil >...
CAGGCCTCCATCAGCGCACCAATTGGCCTACCAGCTACAGCAAAATTCTTGAGTCTCGTGAATCGGTTAGCGTTTCGGATGTTAGGGAATTCTCCTTCCGTGGAAATCCAGGCTAGATGAGCATCTGTCGATGCGCAAAGAGTAAACAGCCTCTTGTTGTCAAGATGCCGTTTCTTATCCTAGCACCAGCCCTAGTCCGATGGTAATGACGTAGGCGCGGTTGGGTCTGCTTTCGGGGCGCAGGCTCATGGATCAGAACTGAAGTAACGGTCATGCTGCCTGGCCCGGTGCCGAAGGTGTCAATTTCCGCAAAATTGCCTCCCGTTAACAACGGATAGGCCGACAGTCACGCCGCCTTGACATTCCAGGGGTATCGTTGCACGGCTCTTGATGATCCTCTGGTTGGCGTTGCCGGGAAAACAAGCGCTATACTGCCTCGGCATCATTTACCTTCTCGGGGAAATTCAGCAATGACATTAGCTGAGCCGCGTGAGTCAAACGCCGCAACGGCCGGCGCGCTCGAGTTCACTGCCGCCGAAATTGGTGCGCTTGCCCATCTATATCGTGGCGAGGTGTATCGCAGCACGGTTTGGCGTACGCGCCTTGACAGCTCCACGAACTGGGCAGTGGTAACAACCGGCATCGCCCTGTCGGCGACCTACAGCAGTGCGGAGGCCTCGCCCCTGCCCCTGGTCCTTATCGGGCTTCTGGTCACCGTCTTCCTCTTGTTCGAGGCTCGCCGTTACCGGTACTTTAACGTCTGGCGCGCGCGCGCTCGCTTGCTTGAGACCGACTTCTACGCACCCATGATCAGTGGCGAAGGCGCGCGGCGGGGTCTCGGCTGGACCGAGCTTCTAGCCAAGGACTACCGCGACCCGCGCTATCACATCAGTTATGCCCGCGCGATCGGCCGACGGCTTCGCCGCACGTATGGCTGGATTTTCATGATCCATGCGGTTGCATACTATGGCAAGCTTGCGATACACCCGACGCCGCTGACCTCACTCGTCGATATATGGGAACGAGCGGCCATTGGTCCCATCCCGGGCGGTTTGGTCGTCGCAGCGGGCTTCCTATTCCATACCAGCTGGCTCGTGTTCGCGCTTGTGACCCAGCGCAGCGAAATTGCTTCGCGACGCGAACGGCACAGCTTGATCGCCATGGGATAACGCGTAGCGCCGCTGAGCCTATGTCAACGCAGCCGCGTCGCGAAGGCGCGGCCGCGAGCAGAGACTTTGCCCCTCGGGCTCGCTGACAACAAAACCCACAAACGGGGCATTATGCATGTGCCGGCTGAAACAGCCCCCAAGAAACGATTCGCCGCGCTGCACAGAAAGTTCAAGGGCTCCGCGGACACTGCAGGAACGACGTGCCGTTTGCATCTTTCGCCAAGATGGTGTCAGCGCGGCACGTCCTCATCGGCGATCGCTCATGTATCACCACGATGCGGGCACTGGGCAAGTTCATGCTGAAGGTCGGGAGTAGCAATCGGCTTCCGAAGAGACTCCATACCTGAAACGATGTGGGCCTCGATTGAGTCTTTGTATGACATCGATAAGCGCCTCCCAGAGACCATACAAGAGCGTCGTCGTAGGGGGTCAGAGTGATCCGCAGGCGTTCCGATCCGCGTGGCATTTTCCGCCGTAGGCAGTCTTGCCGTTGTGACAGCACAATGTCACTCGATAGGAGGCGTATTCCGCTCGCGCGCGGGCACTTCGGGGTTGTCGTGGGTCAAGTCGTGCGTCTGTGTACAATCGCGTCACATAAGTCGGGATCGGCGCAATCGAGCAGAGCTTCGAAACGGCCGAGCTGCGAGTTGTCAAAGCACGCGAACGACCTCTCGGCGAATGAGCCGAGAATAGGTCAATCTCCTGCGTTCCGCGATGCCAGCATCGGAACAGAAGCTGCTGAGGCGGATCTGGGCATGGTGGTTTGGCAAGCCGTCGGCGGCGCGACCGATATCTCTGACGGCGGCCCTCCCCGTTTGTCTAGTGCATGGACACGGGCATCATGTTGCTGTTGAGATTGGCGATGATCCAGACGGAGCCGGCAATGACGAGAAAGACAATTAGCATCCCGAAAGCGAGGGCCAGAATATTGTTTGTGTGATCGGCACCGCTGCCCAGCTGCAGGAAGAACACGAGGTGGACACCAATCTGTGCAAAAGCGAGTACGATCAACCCGACCGGAACACCCGGGGCCCAGAGCAAATTGGTCTGCGCCACGACGAACGAGGCAATCGTCGCCACGATCGCAAGCCCCAGCCCCACTGTGTATGACAGGTAGCTAGCCGTGGGCTCATACTCTTCGACACCCGGTGACCGGTCCTCGAACAAACGATCGGTGCCGCTCATTAGGATGCTCCCATCAGATAGACCAGCGTGAATACTCCGACCCAGACGATATCAAGCGCGTGCCAGAACAGGCTCCAGCACAATAGACGCCGCAGCACGGCGGCTCGCAGGCCGTTAGCGATCACCTGCGCCACCAGATAGACCAGCGCGATCAAACCGCTGGCAACGTGGAAGCCGTGCATGCCGACCAAAGTGAAGAAGGCGGACAGAAAGCCGCTGCGCGAGGGTCCCGCGCCCTTCTCGACCATGTGGGCAAATTCTGAGACCTCGATGAACAGAAAAGCCGCACCGAGCACGAATGTGAGGGCTCCGAAAATCAAGAAGAAATCAAGCCGCCGCCGTTCGGCGGACAACGCCCCAAGCCCGCATGTATAGCTCGAGAACAACAGACACATTGTCTCGATGAAAACGCTGCGAAGATTGAACAGCTCGGCTCCGCTCGGTCCGCCAGCCGTATTGCCCCGCAAGACTGCATAGGCCGCGAACAGCGCCGCGAACATGATCATGTCGCTGAGGATGAAGATCCAGAACCCATAAGCGACCACGATGCGCTTCGGTGCCGGTCCGCCGCCGCCGCGCCCGCGCGCGAGCTCGGTCGGAACCGCGGTTGGAGCTCTGTCGATTGTTGCGATCGTCATGCGATCTGCCTCACCTCAACTGGGCCCGTTCCATTTGCGCAACTTCGGCGGCCGAGATTTCGTGCTCACGCTCGATGCTCCAGCCGGCTATCAGGACCACGGTTATGGCGGCGAGGAAGCCAAGGATCGCCAACCACCAGATCTGCCAGATCAGCGAAAAACCCATGATCACCGCAAAGAAAGCGGTAACGAAACCGGCCGGGCTGTTGCGCGGCATTTCGATCGCTTCATAGGCCGGTTTCACCGGCGCCCGCCCCGTGCGCTTCATGTACCAGAACGCGTCGATGGTCTCGACATTCGGCAGCACCGCAAAATTGTAGGCCGGCGGAGGCGAAGAGGTTGACCACTCCAGCGTTCGACCGTTCCACGGGTCGCCCGTCAGATCGAGGCGGCGCTCGCGCGTGCGAATGCTGACATAGAGCTGCGCGATCTGGCAGAGGATGCCACAGAAAATGACGATGGCCCCGACCTCCGCAACGAGCAGCCACGGCTGCCAGCTCGGGTCGGAAATGTGCTGGAGACGCCGGGTCATACCCATCAGGCCCAGCACATAGAGCGGCACGAAAGCGAGATAGAAGCCAATGAGCCAGCACCAGAAGCTAGCCTTGCCCAAGCGTTCGTCGAGGGTGAACCCGAACGCCTTTGGGAACCAGTAATGGATGCCCGCCAGCGCGCCGAACACCACGCCGCCAATGATGACATTGTGAAAATGGGCGACCAGGAACGCACTATTATGGATCACAAAATTGACCGGCGGCACCGCCAGCAACACTCCGGTCAGGCCGCCGATGACGAACGTGATCATGAAGCCAACTGCAAACAGCATCGGTGTCGTGAACACGATCCGACCACGGAACATCGTGAACAGCCAATTGAAGACTTTGACGCCCGTTGGCACCGCGATGATCGACGACATGATCCCGAAGAAAGCGTTGACGTCCGCACCCGCGCCCATTGTGAAAAAGTGATGCAGCCAGACCATGAAAGAGAGGACACAAATCCCGAGCGTCGCCCAAACCATTGAGCGGTAGCTGAACAGCCCCTTGCCGGAAAAGGTCGCGACTACTTCGGAAAAGACGCCGAACGCCGGCAAGACCAGTATGTAGACTTCGGGATGACCCCATGCCCAGAAGAGGTTGGCATACATCATCTGGTTGCCGCCGGCGTCATTGGTGAAAAAATGCATGCCCAAATAGCGATCCAACAGCAGCATTACGAATGTCGCGGTCAGGATGGGGAAAGCGGCGACGATCAACAGGTTCGCCGCCAGCGCGGTCCAGCAGAATACCGGCATTCGGAAATACGTCATGCCCGGGGCACGCAATTTGAGAATCGTGGTCACGAAATTGATACCAGTCAGCAACGTGCCGACGCCCGAGATCTGCAGTGACCAGAGATAGTAATCGACGCCGACATCGGGCGAAAAGGCGAGCTCGGACAGCGGCGGATAGTTCCACCAGCTGGTACGCGCGAAATTGCCGATGACAAGCGACGCATTGATTAGCAGGGCCCCCGTTGCGGTCAGCCAGAAGCTGACGGAGTTGAGCACGGGAAAAGCGACGTCGCGAACACCGAGCTGCAACGGCACAACAAAGTTCATGAGGCCAATGACGAGCGGCATCGCCACGAAGAAAATCATGATCGTGCCGTGCGCAGAGAAGATCTGGTCGTAGTGATCAGGAGGCAGATACCCCTGCGCATCGCCGACCGCGATCGCCTGTTGTGTGCGCATCATGATCGCATCGGCAAAGCCACGCAGCAGCATGACGAGCCCAAGCAGGACGTACATGGCACCGATGCGCTTGTGATCGACGCTCGTCAGCCATTCGCGCCACAAATATGGCCACCAACCTTTGACGGTGATGGTCGCAAGGATGGCCAGAATGATAACGATGACGGCCGCGGCGCTGAGCAGCGGCAGTGGCTCGTTGAACGGAATAGCCGCCCAGGTGAGCCTGCCCAGCATGTCAGCCTCCCGCCTGCTTTGCCGCACCCATACCCGCCTTGTCGGGGCCCGAGACCGTCTGGTCGATGATGTGCTCGAACAGGTTGGGCTCGACCGAGCGATAGGTCGTGGGCGGCACGGCTTTGCTCGGCTTTGCCAACGCCGCATAGGCGCCCTCGTCGAGCACCGACCCGGCGCCACCCACCGCTTTGACCCAACTATTGAAATCGCCGGGCGACACCGCCTTGGCGATGAACCGCATGTCGGAAAAGCCGTCGCCGCTGAACATCGCGGAAAACCCGGGATATTCGCCCGGCGAGTCCGCAAGCAGGTTGAGATGCGTCGTCATTCCACCCATCGCGTAGATCTGACTTCCAAGCTGTGGGATGAAGAACGAATTCATCACCGTGGCCGAGGTGAGCCGAAATTCGACTGGTGTTCCGGCCGGGATGACCAGCTGATTGACGGCGGCGACACCCTGATCGGGGTAGATGAACAGCCATTTCCAATCGAGCGCCACGACGTTCACCCGCAACGGCTCGGATTGAGCGGGAATCGGCACCCGCGGATCGAGCTGATGGGAACCGATCCAAATGACCCCGCCGAGCAAGATCACGGTCAGCGCCGGGATCGACCAGATGACAAACTCGGCGCGCCCTTCATAAGACTCATCCCCGCTGCGGCTGGCGCGGGTGTTGGATGACCTGTACCACCAGGCGAACGCCAACGTGGCCAGGATCACGGGAATCACGACGACGAGCATGATCGCCGTGGAATTGATCAGCAGAAGTCGCTCCGCCGAGGCGATCGGTCCTTGCGGATCCAATACGCCGGCCGGCGAACAGGAAGCGACAAGAATGGCGGCGCCCAGCACCGACAAGCGGAGCTGGCCCGAACGACGAAGGCGGTACGCCGGATTGGCTGTTCTGCTCATTGAATCGGGTGGGCCCCCTCTCTCGCGTACGGAAGTCGAATCGCCAGCTCAATGCCGGTCGCGGAAGAGTTTCTGCAAACTGATCGGCGACGGTTTTCGCCACGCCGGACCGCTGGGACGACTGGACAGGAAGTCTACGGCACTCGGCACCTCAACATCGCGTGCCGTATCCTCTCGCCGCCAGTGGCACCGAGGGCAGTATCGAGGCCGAGGTCGAACCCGTCGGCCAGCACATAGAGGAGTGTGCTGACCACAAGTGATACTACGCAAACACTACCACGCCTATTCTCCCGCGACAAGGCGCCGAACAACCGGCGTTACTGCTGCTCGTCAACAGCCGACAATAGATGTAATTAAGGTCCGAACGCGAAAATTCGATTCCGACGCACAGTTGGCCTAAGGCCGCATCCCCCGAATCCGTAAAACCCGGTCGCAGTTTGCCAAGCAGCCTCCAACCCCTCGATCCATACCTCATTAGCAGCCTGCTTGTGCGGGCAATTCGCCGTTATCTCGTCTGACCATTCAAATAGCTTAGTTCATATAGTCGCTGATCCGTGACGCGGCGGTCGCGATGGAAAGCGCATTCGATCCCTTTATCGAGCGCCTCACGCGACGGGCCTGAGGGGACGTCGAGCCGCGATGTCTTGAACCTCTTCAGATAGTGCCGACATCTCATCATCAGACCACTTTTGGATCAGCGTCGTCCTCCCGAGAAAATCCGCACCGGCAGTCTCCTCGTCCGTCGAGGCAGTCTCCTCGCCAGTTATCCGCTCTCGCGAGCAGGTGTTGAACCTCGAAGATGACGGCGCGGACGCCGGCGCGAGTAACAGATCTGGCCACCAAAGCGCCCCGGCCCCGCGCCAGTCGCCCCATCTGAGCAAGCGTCGGGTAACCGCAGATGGTGGTGACCCGCCTGCTATCCCGATCCGTGTAGGGGAACGCTGGTCCCACAAGCATCGAAGCCCGATCCGTTGGGCGGAGAAGGGCGTGTACAAAGAGGCCTGTGTTTTGCTCTGGCTCCGCTGAATGGTCAAGAAAGACGCCCACGGCGTGTACTCCATTTTCAAGAGTATGGAGGTCGGTCCGACCTTCCGACTCGTTGTGCCGAAATATCCCACCAAGGACGCCAACTATCGCATCCTCGCCACCACTGGGCCGATCGTGATGCGTGTGGCCTCGGTCTTCCCTTTCAGAACCACATACGACCTTAGCGGCCACAACTTCATCGAGCATCAGCTCAGACATGGCAAGATCGGCCCGCAGGAACGACAACGCCTTTGTGGCAGTTGACGATGTCACCGTTCTTCAAGCGGTCGCCGATAAGCTCGAGATTATTCGCAAACGGCTGGACTACTGGACGTTCATCCTCGGCTCGAAATCAGAGGGTCGCACCGAAAACGCCTCACTCTCACCTCAACAAGTCTGGTGAGAAAGCCGCCGCTTGCCAGTTCTCCAAGGACGATGCGGATCGCGCAAGGCCATTACATCCTTGACGACGCGACATCGCTGATGACCTCGCCAACTCAGGTGGGCAACCATCGATCTCCGCCTGTGCGAAGAACCGGGATAGTGCTCGCCCGGCCGTTGCAACCGATTTTCCACTGAAACAAAGGTGATAGCAGCTTCGATTCAATATCTTAACCTAAGACATAACGCGGACCCAAGGCGTTTCCTTTACTGATCCTGCTCGAGGCGAACGTCGCGAGGATGGCGCCTGGATCCCCCCGCCAATGCATCGAAATCGATCACCTCATAGGATCGCAGCGTTTCAGGAGACGATTTCGACTGGCATGCCAATGGCCAGTCCGAGTTCATGGTCTGCCCGTCGCTGATTGACAGCGATTTCGGCGAGTCCGTTCGAATTCTCATACCAGAAGGCCGCGCCGAGCGGCCGATCGCTGAAGGTCGTCGCGCGCTCCAACACCCGACCCGCGGTCGCAAGCCTTGCATTGGGCGGCAACACGGCCGCCCTCAACCCGGTCATAGCGTTGCCGAAATGATCCACATAGACGATCTCGCAAAGATCGTCTGGCCAGTCGGCCCGACGATCCTCTCCATTCTTGCGTGGCCGACCGGGCGGTGGCTCACCGCGCGCCAGAATGGCTGCAACCGGCGCGAAGAGATCGCGTCCGTGAAAGCTGGCTGAGAGCCCGTCCGGCTTCCAGTCGACGTCCCAGCTACCCGTCCTTCCGGCGCGGCGCTGGATGAGTTCGAACAAACCGTTGCCGGGGCCGACATACCACCGCCCGTCAGCCTCCACAATAATGGCCGGGCGGGTCCCGCCAACGCCGGGATCAACAACGCTGAGAAAGACAGTTCCCACTGGAAACCATTCGGCATAGACCGCCAGCAGGTAGGCCGATGCCTTTGGATTGCCGACTGGCGCGTCGGCAAACAGGTCGATGACAGGGATGCTGGGCGCCATCTGGTGGAGCACGGCCTTCATCTGACCCGTGTAGGGGCCCTCCAATCCGAAGTCCGTGAAGAGCACGATCATGCAATCAGCTTGCCCGGTCGGCTTGTGCCTCGCAAAGGCGCACTAACATACATTATACCGCCAACTCTCTCCTTTTGCGTTTTTTTGCCGAGCCTGTTTAGACCCAGCGGTGCGGACAACACACGGACGATCTTGAAGAGTTCTGTTTCCGGTGACTCCAGGGCGCGTACGAGTCCCCAAGGCTCCAAATATTTCGAGCGCACCGCCGCGCTTGGTCGGGCGCACGATTCCGCAACGAGCGTGCGGCCTCGCTCGAAGGCGGTCCCTCATTCGGCGTGGCCCTCGAGACTCATATGTTCTCAAAATACTCGGCTTCGTGGCCGCAGCAACAGGTTATGATCGTTGTTCTTCGATCGGCATGGATTCGAGAAGGGATCCCGTCGCAGCCGGAACGGTCGGTGCTCAATCCGCGAGGCTTAGCCACGGCTGGCGTCTCACCAGCAGGGCGTGACCATTCAAGACGAATGGGCCTCAATTGCGCACACGATCGCGTCGTCGGCCCGTAAACGCACGGGCGACGACGACGCATCAGGTGGTTTGCCAGTCAGTAACTTTGCATTAGCCGGGAGCCGCGCCCTGGGTGGCCGTATACACAGCGTAGAGCGATTGACTCGCCGCCATGAACAGTCGATTGCGCTTCGGCCCGCCGAAGCAGACATTGCCACAGATCTCCGGGAGACGGATTCGGCCGATAAGCTTGCCTTCCGGGTTCCACACAGTCACGCCACTATATCCGACGTCGCGCCCGGCGTTGCTCGAGCACCAGACGTTTCCCTCGACGTCGCATCGCATGCCGTCCGGCCCACACTTAACGCCGTCGATGATGCAATCGGAGAACACCTTCTGATTGGTCAGTTTCTTGTCGGGCGTGACGTCGAAGACGTATATGACGCCCTTGCCACCAGGGCCGCTGTCCCCAGGACCCTTGCCCGTGCTGATGACGTAGAGCTTTTTGTAATCAGGTGAGAACAGGATGCCATTGGGATCCGGGATCTGATCCTCGGTGACGACGATGTCGAGCTTACCGCTCGGATCCCATCGATAGCAATTAGTCGGCAGCTCGCGTTTTCCGAGAGTGAAACCGGCCGGTTCACCAAGTCGAGGATTAAGCTTTCCTCCCGCATTGGTGGGACCGCCAGCAGTGTCGGGTTCGCCTTCGTAGAGCTGGCCTCCATAGGGCGGATCGGTGAACCACAAGCTCCCATCCGGATGGGGGACGATATCGTTGGGCGAGTTAAGCCGCTTTCCGTTATATGAGTCCGCAATCACCGTGGCCGAGCCGTCAAGCTCGTAGCGTACAACACGCCTCGTCAGATGCTCGCAGCTAACTTGCCGCCCTTGGAAGTCGAAGGTGTTTCCATTGCTATTATTCGATGGCGTGCGCATGACGCTGACACGGCCATCGTCCTGCAACCAACGCAACTGCCGATTGTTGGGGATGTCACTCCAAACCAGGTAACGTCCCTGGCCGCTCCAGGCCGGCCCCTCTGACCACAGCGCTCCGGTCCACAGACGTTGGATGGGAGCATTGGGTTGCCGCAGATTGTCGAAGCTCGGATCGATGGTGAGAACGTCCGGATCGGTGAAATAGGTCGTTGGCGCCCCATTCGGACCAAAATCACGCGGTGGAGTGGTTACGGTGCTTGGGGGCGCCATCGATTTGGCCTGTGCCATCGCATTCCGCGACCCAACGACCATCGCTCCGATGCCTGCGGCCGTCGTCGCGACGAGCTGCCGCCGCGACAGGACATAGGGGCTTTCTTGACGGGGTTCTTCCTGGTACGCCATTGAAGTGCTCCTCCCATGGTAAGATTGGTACATTGAGATGTTCATTTACTTCCAGGCATTCGAAGCCGGTCAGTAGTCGCGATGACCGATGTTAGCCTAGTCTATGCGTTCGCAGCGTTCAATTTTCCTTACGAGTTCTCGGGAAAATTGGTGGGCGCAACGCCCTGCCGCAACGAGAACCCCGCTTGCTTCCGGATCGGCTACATTCCCGGCGACCACAATCGCACGGCCTCCCCTATTCGACGACCGCTCCGGCAATTTTGCACGACCATAACCACGGCTCCCCCAGCGCCAACTGAAGGGTGCAAAATATAGCGTGCTTATGTATAAGGACTGATTGTCTGAAACGCGGCGGGTTCAAGTCAATGCCAGCTGCC
>Ga0066903_100006251_pt1 | contig 10533 bp, 7 predicted proteins | sample PanSoiMetaGPlot1_FD_67491 | JGI IMG/M metagenome (GOLD analysis project Ga0066903, IMG submission 67491) | Tropical forest soil microbial communities from Panama analyzed to predict greenhouse gas emissions - Panama Soil - Plot 1 (version 2) | ecosystem: Environmental > Terrestrial > Soil >...
AGTTGTGAATTTCTTCATCAGGGAGGTTCTCATGATTACCCGGCGCCACTTCTGTGCTACCGCCGCCAGTGCAGCGGTCCTCGCCCAAACTCCGAACGCGCTCGCGCAGACGAGTTACGAATTGCTCATCAAGGGCGGTCGCGTCATCGATCCGTCAGTCGGCGTTGATGCGGTTCGCGATGTCGCCATCAGCGGCGGCAAGATCGCGGTTGTCGCCCCTAACATCACCGCAGGCGCCGCCGACACCATCGACGCGCGCGGCAAGCTGGTGGTGCCCGGCCTGATCGACATCCACACCCATGCGGGCCGCAGCAAGGAAGGCCCGCCGATGTGCCTGCAGGACGGCGTGACGGGTTGGGTCGACGCCGGCTCGGGCGGCGCGGACAACATGGATGAAGTCGCTGCTGTCGCGCGAGGCGCGCCGCAGATCGGCCGCTGCCTGATCAACATCGCGCGCACCGGCGTGGCTCCTGGCGGCGAGCTGCACGATCTCACACGTGCAAACGTGGACCTCGCGCGCGGCGCGATTGCACGCAATCGCGACGTCGTCATTGGTGTGAAGGGACGCATGTCGAACAACGTCGCCGGCGCCAACGATCTGGAGGCGCTACGGCGCGCGCAGGCGGCAGCCGACGGTCTGCCGGTCATGATCCATGTGGGGCAGAACTACTCGCCGCTCCGCTCATATTTTTCGCTGCTCAAGCGCGGCGACATCGTCACTCACATCTACGCGCCGGGGCCGAACAGCCTGCTCGACGACAAGGGCAAGCTGATTCCTGAGCTGATGCAAGCGCGCCGCCGCGGCATCCTGTTCGATTTCGGCAATGGCGTCGCCGACCATTTCGATTGGGCGACGGTCGAAGCCGCAACCAAGCAGGATTTCTGGCCCGATACGTTCTCCACCGACTGGAACACGATGTCGCGGACCACCGGTGTCGTTGACATGCCGAACGTCATGTCGAAGCTCCTCATGTTCGGCATGCCGCTGGGCGCGGTGATCGCAGCCAGCACGGTCAATGCCGCGCGCATCTTCCCGTCGTTCGACGACCGCGGCACGCTCAACGTCGGCGCACCCGCCGACGTTGCGATTCTGGAGTTGCGCGAGGGTGACTTCGAATTCCTCGACAACTACAAGGGCACGCGCAAGGGCAAGCAGCGGCTGTTCCCGATCGCGACCGTGGTCGGCGGCAAGCGGGGCCCGGCGCGGGCGTAGCTCGCTACTTGTAGGGCGGAATAGCGAAACGCATTCCGCCAATTTGAGAACGGCGGGTTAAGCCCACAGCGCGTCGAAGACACGTGTAAATGCGCTTGCGGCCTAACCCGACCTGCGCGCGTCCCGTTGTGCGCAAGCGGTGCCCAACAGGGAGGATCGCTATGCTTTGCCGAAGCTTGATCGCTGCCGTCGCCATGGCGGCGGCCTGCATGTCTTCCGCCGCCGCACAGATTGTCGACTTCGGCAAATATCCCGACCTGAAGGGCCAGTGGCGACGGTTTGTTGTGCCGGGAATTCCGGGCCAGCAGGGTCACGATCAGACCAAGCCCTGGGGCCACGGACAGGAGGCGCCGCTCACTCCCGAATATGAGGCGATCTTCAACGAAAGCCTCGCCGATCAGAAAAGGGGCGGCCTCGGCCTGATCTCCACTGCGCGCTGCCTGCCGGCCGGAATGCCGCACATGATGATGGCTTTCGGACCGCAGGAATATGTCGTCACGCCCGACACAACGTATATCTTGATCGATTGGGACGACCATAGTCGTCGAATCTTCACCGACGGACGCGACTGGCCGACCGGCCTCGAGCCGTCGTGGTCGGGCTATTCGATCGGGAGATGGATCGACGAGGACGGCGACGGCCACTACGACGTGCTCGAAGCCGAGACCCGCGGCCCGTTCAAAGGACCGCGCTCCTACGACCCGAGCGGCCTGCCGCTGCACTTTGACAATCAGTCGGTGTTCAAGGAGCGCATCTTCCTCGACAAGGCCGACAAGAACATCCTTCACAACGTCATGACCGTGATCGATCATGCGTTGACGCGTCCCTGGACTGTCGACAAGCGATATACTCGCAATCCAGATCCGCGCCCGCAGTGGTCCGAATATTATTGCGGCGAGGGCAATGCGCAGATCGTCATTGGCAAGGAAAACTATTTCCTTGCCGACGGCTTGCTGATGCCGGTCCGAAAGGGCCAGAAGCCGCCCGACCTACGATATTTCGATCAGACGCGGCAGTAGTTGGTAGAATGGGTTGAGCCATGATCGCGTTCACGCGCGTCTTCGACGCACTATGGCGAAATCCATCTTGCCGCTTACTGCATGGCCGAGATCGCGGCGCCCTTTGATGTGCCCCTCTCCCCTTGCGGGAGAGGGCATCGCTGGACATTAAACAAGCACAAATGGGTGAGGGGTAGGCCGCGGCCCCTCACCCATCAGTTTTCGTCGCGCAGTGTTGAGCTGCCCTCTCCCGCAAGGGGAGAGGGCACAATAACAACCGCCCTACGCGTTCCCGCGCGCTTGCTTCTCGATCTGCGCCTTGAGTCGCGGATAGACCTTGAGAGCGTTGCCTTCGAACACCTTCTGCTTGTCGGCGGCTGACAGATTCGACGTCCCGTCGATATAGCGCTTGGTGTCGTCGAAATAGTTTCCAGTCTGCGGGTCGATGCCCTTCACGGCGCCGACCATCTCCGACGCAAACAGAATGTTGTCCACCGGTACCACCTTGGTGAGGAGATCGATGCCCGGCTGGTGATACACGCAGGTGTCGAAGAAGATGTTCTGGCCCATGATCTCGGCAAGCTCGGGTTTCTTGTTGTCGAGCGCGATGCCGCGGAAGCGGCCCCAGTGATAGGGCACCGCGCCGCCGCCGTGCGGGATGATGAGCTTGAGCTTGGGAAACTGCTTGAACACGTCTGAGAGGATAAGCTGCATCACCGCCATGGTGTCGGCATTGAGATAATACGAGCCCGTCGTGTGCTGGGCCGGATTGCAACAGCCCGACACATGGATCATCGCTGGCACGTCGAGCTCGATCATCTTCTCGTAGAACGGATACCACCATTTGTCGGTGAGCGGCGGCGCGTTGAAATAGCCGCCCGAGGGATCCGGATTGAGATTGCACCCGACGAAGCCGAGTTCCTTGACGCAGCGCTCGAGCTCCTTGATCGAAGACGTCGGCGCCTCGCCCTGCGTCTGCGGCAGCTGGCACACGCCGATGAAGTTCTTCGGAAACAGCGCGCAGACGCGATGGATGAGGTCGTTGCAGATCTGCGTCCATTCCTGGCTCACTGCGAAATCACCGATGTGGTGACCCATGCCGGAGGCGCGCGGCGAGAAGATCGTCAGATCCGTGCCGCGCTCGCGCTGGAACTTGAGCTGCGCGCCCTCGATGCTGGCGCGGATCTCATCGTCCGACATCTTGAGGCCGGCGCGCGGCGGCAGCGTCGTCTTGTTCTTGACCGCCTCGGTCTGGTCCTTGCGGAAACGGTGCAGGTCCTTGGGTTCGGTCGTGTAGTGGCCGTGACAATCGATGATCATGATACCCTTCGCCGAGGATGGTGGGCGCGAGCCCTTTTGAACGCCAGAGAGTGGAACGCCAGAGAACGCCGATCGCGGCCCCTATCGCGGCGGGATGCTACGAACCGTTCTTCCCCATTGTCAAACCTTGATATTCCGCGCAAACACTCGCCCGCGCGGGCTTCCAGCAGGTGGCCGGCGTTGTCTATAGTCGCCACGCGAATGCGCCAAGGGGGAAAGCATGGCCGAGCTACCGCGTCTCAATAGCGTGATCAAAGCCCTGGAGTCGGGCAAAGCAACATTCACTTCGTTCTGCCAGGCCGACCCGGAAAGCGCGATCGCGATGTCGACCGCCAAGTACGACGGCATCGTCTACGAGATGGAGCACAATCCGTGGGACATCCGGGCGCTGCGCGATAGCCTGCAATACATGCTCAACCGCGGCCAGATTGCCCGCTCCGGCTCGGTCGTGCCGGCTGTGACCCCGATGGTGCGCATCCCGCCGAACGGCGCTGAGAAGGCGCAATTCCACGCCAAGCAGGCGCTCGACCTCGGCGCCTACGGCATCGTGTGGCCGCACATCTCGTCGGTCGAGGAGGCCTATAACGCGGTCGCGGCCTGCCGCTATCCGCGCCTCAAGGACAAGCCGCTCTACGAGCCGCAGGGCATCCGAGGCGACGGGCCCACCCAGGCCGTGCGCTACTGGGGCGTTTCGCAGCAGGAATATTACGACCGTGCCGACGTCTGGCCGCTCAATCCCAAGGGCGAGATTTTCGTGATCCTGATGATGGAGGACACCCGCGGCATCGACAGCCTCGACCGCATCCTCAAAGAGGTGCCGGGCATCGGGGCGATCCTGATCGGGGAAGGCGATCTCTCGCAGGAACTCGGCTATCCGCGCCAATACGAGCACCCGGAAGTGCTCAAGTGGATGGCGCGCGTGGTCGACACCTGCAAGAAAAACAACGTGCCGGTCGGCCACCCGCACGTCGATTCGAACAATGTGGAGCGCGTTCTGAGCGAGGGCTATCGGTTCCTGATGGCGGCGCCGGTGCGCAGCTATGCGGCGCTCGACAAGGGCATGAAGCTCGCCGGAAGGGCGTAGTCAGAGAAGAGCGAATAGTAGCGAGTAGGTAGCTAAAGGGCCGCGATGATCTACGTCGCCATTCTGACTGAGAAGACCTCAAATGAGGTTGCCGCAATTTCTCATCAGATTGAGGCGAAAGTCTCGCGGTTCCTGGAGGACTACCCGGATCGAGAGAACACTTTTGTTGAACCCTGGCCTGAACCTCGCGATGTTTATGTCCAGCAGGCCCGCAGCCGAACAGGTTTGACGCTCGAGATTGGACGGCGGCTCGATTGCTGCAGGAGCGTTCTTTGCTTTGAAGGGCCGGGGAACCCTCAGGAATGTCCGGATCAGGTATCGGTTCTGAAGCTCTATCTGCAAGCTCTTCCAGGTTCGGTTATCGATTGGGGCGACATAGACTACGGGTGGCCTCTGATACAGACGTCCGAAGACGCATTGCAGTCTTTGAGCGAGCTTCCCGACGAGCCCCGACTTTTATCGGAAGAGCCGGAGTAACAGCGTCCGCAAGATGCCAACTGCTTACTCTACTTTGATCCCCGTCACCCGCACCGCCTCCGCCCATTTCGGCGCCTCCTCGGCGATCATGGCGGCGAATTCCTGCGGTGAAGTGATCAGCGGCTCAATCCCGAGCTTGTCCAATGCGGAGCGGCTCTCAGGTGAGCGCAGGCCGTCATTGATGGTGGCGTTGAGCCTCGCCACGATCGCGGCTGGCGTGCCAGACGGCGCCACGACGCCGAACAGGGTGTCGTAGGGCTTATCCAGATAGCCAAGCTCCAGCATGCTGGGCAGGTCCGGCATATCGGCCCAGCGGCGCGCGCTGGTCACCGCCAAAGCGCGCAGCTTGCCGGCCTGAATGTGCGGCAGCAGCACCGACTTGCCGTTGATGGTCATCTGGATCTGACCAGCGATCAGGTCCGCAATCATGGGCGCGCCACCGCGATAGGGAATGTGCACGATGTCGGTGCCGGACTTGATCTTGAACATCTCGAAGGTGAAGTGCGGGCCGATACCGATGGCGTTGCCGTAGTTGAGCTTGCCTGGATTGGCCTTGGCATAGGCGACGAGCTCCTGCACAGTCTTCACCGGCAGAGCCGGGCCGGCCACCATCACCAGCTTGTCGACCACCGCCGATGCCACCGGCGTGAACGCCTTCATGGGATCGTAGTCGAGCTTGTAGAGCACTGGGTTGGTGCCAAACGTGCTGAGCGACCCCATCATCAGGGTGTAGCCGTCGGGCGCAGCGACTGCGACCTGCTTGGCCGCGATGGTGCCGCCAGCGCCGCCCTGGTTCTCGATGATCACCGACTGGCCGAGGCCAAGCTGCAGACGCTGCGCGACAAGCCGCGCTGTAGTGTCTGTCGCTCCACCTGCCGGAAACGGCACAACCAGCTTGATCGGCTTGACTGGATAAGTCTGCGCCTGCGTCATGCTTGCCGTGGCGATCGCCGCGGCCGCGAGAATGAGGATCCGGATCGCTGTGCTTGCCATTCTCAGCGCTTCATTCCAGCTTGATGCCAGTCACCCGGATGGCGTCGGCCCATAGCGGCCCCTCCTTCGCGATGATGGCGGCGAACTCGGCTGGCGTCGTGATCACCGGATCGATGCCGAGCTTGGCAAAGTTCGTCTTCATATCTGACGAGCGCAGGCCGTCATTGATCGCGGCGTTGAGCTTCGCAATCACCGGTGCCGGCGTTCCGGCCGGCGCGACGATCCCGAACAAGGTGTCATAGGGCACGTCCAGGTAGGACTTTTCGAGCAGCGTCGGAATGTCAGGCAGATCGGACCAGCGCTGCGGGCCAGTCACGGCCAGCGGCCGCACACGCGCGTCCGCCCCCTGCGTGAACGGCAGCAGCACCGACTTGCCGCTGATCGTGAGATGAACTTGGCCGCCGATGAGGTCGGGCACAACCGGCCCGCTGCCACGATAGGGAATATGGACAATGTCGATCCCGACCTTGCGCCTGAACAGTTCCATCATGAAGTGGGGACCAATCCCGATCGGAGCGCCATAGTTGAGCTTGCCGGGATTGGCCTTGGCGTAGCTCACGACCTCCTGCACCGTCTTGGCCGGCAAGGCCGGTCCGCCCACCATGAGCAGCTTGTCGACCACGACCGTCGCCACCGGGGCAAACGCCTTCACCGGATCGTAGTCGAGCTTGTAGAACACTGGCGCGGTGCCGAACGTGTTGGCGACCGAGATCATCAGCAAGGTGTGGCCGTCAGGGGCCGCGGTCGCGACCTGCTTGGCGCCAATGGTGCCGCCGGCGCCAGCCTGGTTCTCGATCACGACCGGCTGGCTCAGCCGCGCCGACAGTGCCTGGGCCACGACGCGCGCGGTCGTGTCGGTTGGACCACCGGCAGGGAACGGCGCGACCAGCTTGATCGGCTTCTCTGGAAACGACTGGGCCTCAACCGAACCGGCCATGCCGATCATAAAAATGCCGATCGCAAGCAGGGCGATCGGAAGCTTGGCGATCGGAAGCTTGGCGATCGGAAGCTTGGCAGCCAGAGCAAACCGGGCGCAAATCATCCTGGCCTCCACCTGCATCGATTGTGATCAAGAAAATTCTATCACTGCGCCCACGCTCCGTATCCCCCAAAACCCGCCCACTTTGCGACCAGAGCGTGCTGACCCCACCACGTTCACGGTCTGGACTCTTACAGCTGCCATACCCTTGGAGTTAAAGTGAAACGATTCGCGAGTCGGGGATTGGCGTGTGGGGCGCCAACGGTCGACTTGGCACCGGCGATGGCGCTCGCCGGTCTGATGCGGTGGGGCAAACGGTATGCCGGACTCGATCCGGATAACCGGCGGGAGCTTTAGGGCTCAGCCGCCGCACAAGAGGCTATGCGCAAGCATCGCGGCCGCGCCCTATATTTTTGAACAAATTTTGCGGGCCTCACCAGCATACGCAGCTACCAGCGAACCTGGCTCTGCCCTGGACTCGCTGCTCACCATCCAGATTGACCGGCCTGAACTCATTGCGCTCGCGCTGACCCTCGGCATTCTTTGTTTCGCGGTGGTCACCTCCATCATGCTGGTGCGCACCAGCCGGCGGCTCGCCGAGACCGAGGCGTCCGCCCGCGACGGGATCATGGCGGCCCGCGCCGAGACCGACCGCGTCAACGCGCTGCTGCGCTCGGACCCGCAGGTGCTGGTGGCCTGGGCAGCGGCGGTCGACAAACCCGAGGTGATCGGCGATACGGCGCTGGTCACCGGCGATAGTGCGTCCCACCGCCTGCTCGCTTTCAGCGCCTGGCTTGCCCCCGAGGAGGCGCGCACAATGGAGCGGCTGGTCGCCCAGCTGCGCGCGCGCGGCGAAGGTTTCGCCACCACGGTCACCACCCGCAACGGCCGGCCGATCGAGGCGGATGGCCATGTCATCGGCGGGCGCGCCATCCTGCGCCTCAAGGACGTGAGCGGGGTCAAGCGCGAGCTAGCCGAGCTGTCGGCACGCTTCCACAAGCAGATGGAAGAGACCGAAGCGCTCCGGACGCTGGTCGAGGCGCTGCCGTTTCCGATCTGGGCGCGCGACGAGGCCGGCAAGCTGATCGCCGTCAACCAGGCCTATGCACGCGCGGTCGATGCGCGTGACCTCGCCGAAGCCGTGGCCCGCGGCATCGAGCTGTTTGACCGCAGCGCCCGCGAGGAGCTCTTCCGCGCGCATGAGGCGGCAAAAGCCTATGCGGGCCGCCTGCCCGCAATCGTGGCGGGTGCGCGCCGGATCTTCGACGTGCTCACATTCCCCACCCGGCGCGGCAGCTCCGGCATCGGCATCGAGTCGACCGAAGCCGAATCGCTGCGCGCCGAGATCAAGCGCATGAGTGAGGCGCACCGGCGCACGCTCGACCAGCTTCCCACCGCGGTCGCGATCTTCGGCTCCAACCAGAAGCTTGCCTTCTACAACACGGCCTATCGGTCGCTGTGGGATCTCGACGCCGCCTTCCTCGACAATGCCCCAACCGATTCGGCCGTGCTCGAGCAGTTGCGGGCCGCCCGCAAGCTGCCCGAGGAGCAGGATTTCCGGCTCTGGAAAGCGCAGCTGCACGAGGCCTATCGGGCGCTCGAGCCGAAGGAACTCACCTGGCATCTGCCGGATGGCCGCACATTGCGCATCGTCACCACGCCCAACCCGGAAGGCGGCGTCATTTATCTGTTCCAGGACAACACCAAGCGGCTCGACCTCGAGCGGCGCTACGACGCCATGCTGAAGGTGCAGGGCGAAACCCTCGACAATCTCACCGAGGCGGTCGCCGTGTTCGGCAGTGATGGGCGGCTGCGGCTGTTCAATCCTGCCTTCGGGCGCATGTGGAAGCTCGATCCAGGAGCGCTGGAGGACCATCCGCATATCGAGGCGGTGATCGCCTGGTGCCACGCGCTCTCCGGCGACAACCCGATCTGGTCGGCGCTGCGCACCACCGTGACGGCGATCGACAATCGCGAGCCGGTCAACGGCCGCATCGAGCGGCGCGACGGCAGTGCGGCCGACTGCGCCACGGTGCCGTTGCCGGACGGCGCCACGCTGGTGACGTTCCAGGACGTCACCGACTCAGTGAATGTCGAGCGCGCGCTGCGCGAGCGCAACGAGGCGCTGGAGGAAGCCGACAAGCTCAAGGTCGACTTCGTGCACCACGTGTCCTACGAGCTGCGCTCGCCGCTCACGAACATCATCGGCTTCTCGCACTTCCTTGCCGATCCAGTGACCGGACCGCTGACCGAAAAGCAGCACGAATATCTCGGCTATATCCAGGTCTCCACCAACGCGCTGCTCGCACTCATCAACAACATCCTCGATCTCGCCACCATCGATGCCGGCGCCATGAAGCTCAACCTCGGCCCGGTCGACATCCGCGCCACCATGGAAGGGGCGGCCGAAGGAGTGCAGGATCGGCTGGGCCAGAACGGTATCGCGCTCAAGATCCGCGCCGCCCACGACATCGGCAGCTTTGTGGCGGACGAGCGGCGGGTCCGCCAGACGCTGTTCAATCTGCTGGCCAACGCGATAGGCTTTTCCCCCGCGGGCGGGACCGTTACGCTCGCGGCCCAACGGCTCAAGGATGCTGTGGTATTTTCGGTTACCGACCACGGCCCCGGCATCCCGCCCGATATGAAGGATAAGGTATTCGATTGGTTCGAGACGCATTCCCTCGGCTCGCGACATCGCGGCACCGGCCTTGGCCTGTCGCTAGTGCGCTCCTTTGTGGAGTTGCACGGCGGCACGGTGACACTCGATTCGGCGGTCGGACGCGGCACCACCGTCACCTGCGTGTTCCCGCTCGGACAGGCGAGCGAGCGAACCGCGGCGTGACGTTCCATTGGGACGGCCGCCATCCAACGCAGCCAGCGGTGCCGGAATGTCCATGCTGCTGACCACCGGCCGCTCGAGCTTCTCGGTGGTGCTGCCCGACGAGGACGCCACCCGCAAGCTGATGATCGACGTCGCGGGCGCGCTCAAGCCCGGCGACACAGTCACGCTCTCGGGCGATCTCGGCGCAGGCAAAACGACCTTCGTCCGCGCGCTCATCCGTTATCTCGCCGGCGATGAGATGGTCGAGGTGCCGAGCCCGACCTTCACGCTGATGCAGACCTACGATCTGCAGCAGTTTCCGCTGGTGCACGCCGATCTCTATCGCCTGTCGGGCGCAGCCGAGATGTCTGAGCTCGGCTTTGACGATCTCCCGGAAGACGCCGTCATCATGATGGAGTGGCCGGATCGGGCGGCCGGCTCGCTGGCGCCGGACCGGCTCGACATCGCGTTCACGCTCGCTCCCAAACTCAAGCTCGAATTCCGCCACGCACGCGTCACCGGCTATGGCAGCTTCGCGCCGCGGGTCGAGCGGATCGCGGCGGTCCGCCAGTTCGTGGCGGAGAGCGGCATGAGCGAAGCCGTGCGCCGCCGCATGGCCGGCGATGCCTCGACCCGCACCTACGACCG
>Ga0066903_100006252_pt1 | contig 10532 bp, 8 predicted proteins | sample PanSoiMetaGPlot1_FD_67491 | JGI IMG/M metagenome (GOLD analysis project Ga0066903, IMG submission 67491) | Tropical forest soil microbial communities from Panama analyzed to predict greenhouse gas emissions - Panama Soil - Plot 1 (version 2) | ecosystem: Environmental > Terrestrial > Soil >...
CTGCACGCCGCCGGCATCGAAGTGATCCTCGACGTCGTCTACAACCACACCGCCGAAGGGAATCACCTGGGCCCGGTGCTGTCGTTCAAGGGCTTCGACAACGCGGCGTACTACCGGCTGGTCGGCGACCAGCGCCGGTACTACACGGACTACACCGGCACCGGCAACACGCTCAACATGCGCAACCCGTACGTGCTGCAGCTGCTGATGGACAGCCTGCGGTACTGGGTGACCGACATGCACGTCGACGGCTTCCGCTTCGACCTGGCGTCGGCGCTCGCGCGCGAGCTCCACGACGTGGACCGGCTGTCGGCGTTCTTCGATCTCATCCAGCAGGATCCGATCGTCAACCAGGTCAAGCTCATCGCCGAACCGTGGGACGTCGGCGAAGGCGGTTATCAGGTCGGCAATTTTCCTCCGCTCTGGTCGGAGTGGAACGGCAAGTACCGCGACTCGGTCCGCGATTTCTGGCGCGGCACGGACCAGACGCTGGCCGAATTCGGCTCGCGCTTCACGGGCAGCTCGGATCTCTATCAGGCGACCGCCCGCCGCCCGCACGCGAGCGTCAACTTCATCACGGCGCACGACGGGTTCACGCTGCGCGATCTCGTGTCGTACAACGAGAAGCACAACGCGGCGAACGGCGAGGAGAACCGCGACGGCGAGAACCACAACCGATCGTGGAACTGCGGCGTGGAGGGGCCGACGGAGGACCCCGGCGTGAACGCGCTGCGCAACCGTCAGACCCGCAACTTCCTCACGACGCTGTTCCTGTCGCAGGGCGTGCCGATGCTGTGCGGCGGCGACGCGATCGGCCGCACGCAGCGCGGCAACAACAACGCGTACTGCCAGGACAACGACGTCTCCTGGTACGACTGGGGACATGCGGACCGGTCGCTGCTCGGCTTCACGCGCGATCTGATCCGGCTGCGCCAGGCGCATCCGGTGTTCTCCCGCCGCCGCTGGTTCCAGGGCCGTGCGATCCGCGGCAGCGACGTCAGCGACATCGGCTGGTTCACGCCCGGCGGCACGGAGATGTCGGACGAGGATTGGCAGGCGGGCTTCACGAAGACGCTCGGCATCTTTCTGAACGGCGACGCCATCCAGACGCGCGACGAGCGCGGCGCGCATGTCGTCGACGACAGCTTCTACGTGATGTTCAACGCGCACTCGGAGCCGGTCGAGTTCGTGCTGCCCGAGTCGAAGTGGGGGGAGCACTGGACGATCGCGCTCGACACCAACGCGCTCCCCGATCACGTCGACGTGGACGCGCCCGTCCGGGACCTGCAGGCCGGCGAGCACCTGCACGTGCAGGGCTGGTCCCTGCTGTTGCTGCGACGGGTGACTTCTTAGGCCACGGCCACGGAATACACGAATCACACGGAACACGAATCCACAGGACGACGTTCGCGGCCACGGCGGCGTACTCCGTGTGCTCCGCGTATTCCGTGGCCCCGACCGTATTAAGCTCTTCGTGTGTTTCGTTGTGCACTGGTGATTGCCGCTGTCGCGCATCTCGCGCCGCAGGGGCTGCCGGCCGCGACGCCGATCACCGTGTCGGCGGCGGTCAGCCTGACCGACGCGCTGACGGCGATCGCCGAGCAGTACGGCCGCGAGGGACGCGGCACCGTGCGGTTCAACTTCGGCGCCTCCAACGTGCTCGCGCGCCAGATCGTCGGCGGGGCGCCGGTCGACGTCTTCATCAGCGCCGACGAGGCGCAGATGGACGTCGTGGCAGCGGCGCAGATGCTCGTCGACGGTTCGCGCGTCGACCTGCTGCGCAATCAACTCGCGATCGTCGTGCCGAACGATCGGTCGCGGACGCTCACGGGCCCGGGTGCGCTGACGGGCGAGGCGTTCCGCCGAATTGCGATCGGCGATCCTGCGGCGGTGCCGGCAGGCGTGTACGCGAAGGCGTGGCTCGAGCAGGAAGGGCTCTGGCAGACGCTCGAGCCGCGCATGGTGCCGTCGGGCAGCGTCCGCGCGGCGCTCGCCGCCGTCGAATCAGGCGCCGCCGACGCGGCGATCGTGTACCGCACGGACGCGCGCGTCGCGCTCAAGGCCACGGTCGCCTACGTCGTCCCCGCCGATCGCGGCCCGCGAATCCTCTATCCGGGCGCGATCGTGCGCACCTCGGCCGCGCCGGCCGACGCGACGCGCTTCCTCGACTACCTTCGCAGCGCCGCCGCCGCCCGCATCTTCGAACGCTTCGGCTTTACGTCCGTCCGATAGCCGATAGCCGAGAGCGATAACCGATGGCCTATGTGATCACCGAACGAGCGCCAGCGAGTGAGGCACGCGATCGCAGCGCGCCGGCGAAGCGGCGCGCGAGAGCGCGTCTAGGGGGGGCCGGCGGGGCGAAGCCCCCCGGAAAATAATGGACGTGTGGAGGATCACGTGGTTCACCGTGCTGTGCGCGACGGCGGCCACGCTCATCGTGCTGCCGTTCGGCGTGGGGCTCGCGTGGCTGCTCGCGCGGCGGCGGTTCCCGGGCCGGACCATCGTCGAGACGCTGGTGTCGCTGCCGCTCGTCATGCCGCCGGTCGCGACGGGGTTGATCCTGCTGGTGCTGCTCAGCCGCCGCGGCGTCGTCGGCGGATGGCTCGAACGCCTCGGCATCGAGATTGTGTTCACGTGGAAGGCGGTCGTGATCGCGATGGCGATCATGGGGCTGCCGCTGCTCGTGCGCACCGCGCGCGCCGGGTTCGAGCAGGTGCACGCGCGCTATGAAGACGTGGCGGCGACGCTGGGCGCGCGGCCCCTGCGCGTGTTCCTGACGATCAGTTTGCCGCTCGCGTGGCCGTCGGTGCTCGGCGGCGCCGTGCTCGCGTTCGCCCGCGCGCTCGGCGAGTTCGGCGCGACGATCGTCGTCGCGGGCAGCATCCCCGGCGTCACGCGGACGCTCGCGGTCGGGATCTACAGCGACGCCGAGACGGGGCGCGACGCCGAAGCGCTCACGCTCCTGTTGATCTCGGTCGGCATCGCGTTTGTCGCGCTGTGGGCGGCGAACCGGCTCGTCGAGAGGCGGCCGGTGTGATCGCCGTCGACATCGAGCTCGTCCAGGGCGCGTTCACGCTGTCGGCCGCCTTCAGCCTGGACGCGCGCGCGGCGGCGCTCTTCGGCCCGTCGGGCGCCGGCAAGACGACGATCCTCGACGCGATTGCGGGCCTGCGGACGCCGCGCCGCGGCTCGATCGCGATCGACGGCCGGGTCCTCTACTCGAGCGGCGCGCCCGTGAACCTGCCGCCGCACCAGCGCCACGTCGGCTACGTGCCGCAGGACGTGGCGCTCTTTCCGCACATGAACGTGCGGAAGAACCTGCTCTACGGGAACCATCCGCCTTCCCGCGTCCCGCCTCGGGGGGAGTCGTTCCCCTCGCCGGATCTCGATCGCGTCCTGTCGATGCTCGAGATCGGCGCGCTCGTCGATCGCCGCGTCACGGATCTGTCGGGCGGCGAGCGCCAGCGCGTTGCGCTCGGCCGTGCGCTGATGTCGGGACCGTCGCTGCTGCTGCTCGACGAGCCGCTCGCCGCCGTCGACGTCCCCCTCCGCCGCCGCATCCTGCCGTACCTGCGGCGCGTGCGCGACGAGATGCGCGTGCCGATCCTCTACGTCTCGCACGACCGCGGCGAGATCGACGAGCTCGCCGATCACGTCGTCTGCCTCGAGAGCGGGCGCGTCACGGGCGTCGACAGCGTACCCATCGATGCGCCTGCCACGGATCGCAGGAGATCAGGAGGTCAGGAGTAGCAGGAGGAATAGGAGAACATCCTGTTACTCCTGGTCTCCTGATCTCTTGCGATCCGTGACAGGCGCTGATAATCAGAAATCGAAATTGACGCCGCCAAAGCGGGGGTTGACGATGTTGTTGAAGATCGAGCCGAACGAGTAGCTCACGCCGAAGTTGACGAAATACTGGTAGCCGGTCGCGAGCTGCCGCTGCCGCAGCAGGATTTCTTCCGTGCTCGCCTGGCCGCGCGGCAGGTAGATCTGGTCCCGCGTGCGCGAGAATTCGCCGAACACGTTCACCGAGAATCCCTTGAACACGCGGATGTTCGCGCCGCCGAACAGGTCGAGCGAGTACTTCGACGGCTCCGTCAGGTACTGCGAGAAGCTCGTGACCGCGCTGATGCTGCCCCACGGCTGCCGCATGCTGATGCCGCCCTCCAGACGGTGATCCATGAGCTGATTGGTCGTCTTGTCGTAGATCGTCACCTCGCGGTACCGGTGGTAGTCGTACCCCACTGTGTAGTTGATCGTGACGAGCCGCCGCGTGGATTCCGAATACGGAAAGATGTTGTATTCGACGCCCGACCCGATCCGCGTGCGCAGCGCGTAGTTGCGGAACGTTTCCGACGCCCCCTGCCCGAGCACCCCGAACGACCAGTGCTGCGTCAGGCTCTTGACGACGGTGCCGTCGACGTTGATGTTGCGGTTGACGCTCAGGATCGTCGTCCGCGTGCCGTCGTCTTCGTCGATCAGAAACTTGCTGTCGCGGTAGTTGGCGCCTCCGCCGAACGACAGGCGCCAGGCGTCGGTGGTCCGGTTGGCCGAGAACGAGCCACGGAACGAGCGCCCGCTCGACAGCTCCTCCCCGTTGAGGTCGCCGCTCGCGCCGACGCGAAACACCCAGAGGTTCCAGGGATCGTGCGGTTTCGGCTTGGCGCCTTCGTCGCCCTTCGCGAACGTGACGCGCAGGCGATCGGCGATCGACGAATCGACGGCATAGCGGACGAGGCCGACGCGAAACCGTTCGGCGAAGCCGGCGCGCCGCTCGTCGGCGGTCGCCGTCTGCGGCGAGTTGTAGACGAGCGTCTCGTCCTGTCCCTGGAAGCGGCCGACGCCGATGAATTTCAGCGTGAACTGCAGGCCGCCGCCGCCCGTTTCCTGGGTCGTCACCAGCACGTGGACGTCGGCGTCCTCGCGGTTGCGGACGTAGTCGATGAACGTGACTTCGCGTTTGAGATAGTCCTCGTCGCAGCGCGGACAGTCGAGGAAGACGCGCACCAGCGGGTGCTGCGCGGGCGCCGGCGTCGCCGAGGGTGCGGGCGGCTGCTGCCAGGCGTTGGCCAGGACGGGAGACGCCGCGCCGGTCATGGCGAGACAGACCAGATACGCGGCGAACACGCGCATTGGCCTATCAGACGATCGCGGGCACCCGGTAGTTTGAGTCCCGGGACGAATGCCGGCCGATCTGCTAGCATCCGACCCCGGCCCCTTGGAGGTCTGCACATGAATACCCGTCGTTCGCGGATGCTGCTGTCCATATTCGTGCTCGCGCTCGCGCCGCTGGTTGGCCCTGCAGCCACGATGCAGCAGGCCCCCAAACGGCCCATCGACATCGAGGACGTCATCGCCTGGAAGACGCTGGGCACGCCGGTGCTGTCGAGCGACGGCCAGTGGTTCGGCTACCGGCTTGCACCCCAGGAAGGGGACGCCGAGGTCGTGCTCAGGCAGACACGCGGTGACAAGACGCTCCGGTTCCCCGCCGGCGAACTGCCCCAGGCCGACGGCGGCGGCGCCGGACGCGGCGGTCCCGGCGGCCCCGGTCTGACGACGAGCCTGGCGTTTTCGGAAGACGGCAAGTGGGCGGCGTTCACGTCGTATCCCACGCGCGCGGCCGCCCAGCGCCTGCGGCGCCAGCGCCGGCCGATTCAATCGGCGGTGACGATCGTCAACCTTGCGAGCGGCGAGAAACAGGACGTACCCAAGATCCGCCGCTTCGCGTTCTCGGGCGAGTCGTCGGCGTGGATTGCCCTCCATCGCTACGGCGCCGACGCACCCGGCGGTGCGGGCGCCGCGGCGCCCGCGGCGGGCGGGGGCGGACGCGGGGCGGCTCCAGCGGCGGGCGGCGCGGGCGCCTCGGATCGGCCCCGCGGATCGGACCTGCTGCTCCGCGAGCTCGCGACCGGCAGCGAGCTGAACGTCGGCAACGTCGGCGAGTTCTCGTTCCGCAAGGACGGCCGCCTGCTCGCGCTCACGATCGACGCGGCCGACAAGGCGGGCAACGGGCTGCAGCTCCGCAACATGGCGACCGGCGTCGTGACGCCGCTCGACAGCGGCAGCGCCACCTACGAGCGGATCGGCTGGAGCGAGAAGGGGAACGCGCTCGCCGTGCTCAAAGGGACCGACAACGCGGCGTTCCGCGACAAGTTCTACGCCGTCGTCGGCGTGACCGACGTGGACTCGGCCTCGCCGAAGAAGGTCGTCTTCGATCCGGCAAAGGACGCCACGGTGCCCAAGGGGCTGTCGATCAGTCCGAACCGCGGGCCGCTCTGGACCGACGACCTGCAGGCGCTCCTCTTCGGCCTCTACGAGCCGCGCCAGAAGGATGCGTCGGTGGTCGCCGCGGACGCCGAGGACTCGCCGGGCGGACCTGGCGCTTCCCCGGATGCGTCGGCCAGCGCGAACAACGACGACAAAGTGGATCTGGTGCTGTGGCACTACAAGGATCCGCGGCTGCAGACGCAGCAGGAAGTGCAGGAGGCGCGCGATCGCGCGTACAACTACGTCGCCGAGTACCGCGTCGCGCCGAAGAAGTTCATCCGGCTGGCCGACGAGGCGATGCGCAACGTCACGGTGTCGACGAAGCAGAGCCGCTGGGGATTCGGCACCGACGATCGCGAGTACGAGCTCCTGGGCAGCCTCGACGGCCGCCGCCACGAAGACGTCTTCGCGATCGATCTCGAGACCGGCGCGCGGAAACTGATCCTTCCGCACCTGCGGTACTTCTCGGGCGTGTCGCCCGACGGCAGCAACATCCTGTACTACACCGACGGCGACTATCACGTGTTCACGTTCGCGACCGGCAAGGATCGCAACATCACGCAGGGGCTGCCGGTGTCGTTCGTCGACGTCGAGGACGATCACAACAACGTGAAGCCGCCGATCAACGCCGTCGGCTGGGCGAGCGACGGCAGGTCGGTGCTGCTCAGCGACGCGTGGGACGTCTGGAAGGTCTCCGTCGAGGGCGCGCCGCCCGTCAATCTCACCGGGAACGGCCGGAAGGACGCCATCCGCTACCAGCAGCGCTACGCGCTCGAGCCGCCCGACGATCGCGACGAGGGGATCGATCTGTCGAAGCCGCAGTACTTCCGCGCGTACGGCGAGTGGACGAAGAAGGCCGGCGTCGCGCGCGTCGATCCCGGCGCCGCCGGCGTGAAGATGCTCGGCTGGGGCGACGCGTCGTATCCGCAGATGCTCAAGGCGAAGTCGGGCGACGTGTTCGTCTACAGCCGCGGCACGTCGCTCGAGCCGAACGACTACTACGCGGCCGACGCGTCGCTCGCCAATCCCGTGCGCCTGACGGATCAGCGTCCGCAGGTCGCGCCGTTCCAGTGGTCGTCCGGCGTGCAGCTCGTAAACTACACGAGCGACAAGGGGGACAAGCTGCAGGCCGCGCTGTTCCTGCCGGCGAACTACGAGAAGGGCAAGTCGTATCCGACCGTCGTGAACTTCTACGAAAAGATGTCGCAGACGGCGAACCAGTTCGCCGCGCCGTCGGCCAACGGCTTCAACCGGTCGGTCTACACGAGCCACGGCTACGCCGTGTTCGTCCCCGACATCACCTATCGCGTGAACGATCCCGGCATGTCGGCCGTGTGGTGCATGGTGCCGGCGGTGAAAGCCGCGATCGCCACCGGCATCGTCGATCCGAAGCACATCGGCATCACCGGCCACTCGTGGGGCGGCTATCAGACGGCCTTCCTGATCACGCAGACGGACATCTTCGCGGCCGCCGTCGCCGGCGCGCCGCTCACCGACATGGTCAGCATGTATTCGCTCGTCTACAAGAACACCGGCGGCGGCAACGGCGCGATCTTCGAGAGCAGCCAGGGCCGCTTCAGGGGCGGCTTCTGGGAGAACTGGGACGCCTACTACCGCAACTCGCCGGTGTTCTGGGCGAAGAACGTCAAGACGCCGCTGATGATCCTGCACAACGACAAGGACGGCGCCGTCGACTTCACGCAGGGCGTCGAGTACTTCAACACGCTGCGCCGGATGCAGAAGCCGGTCATCATGCTCGAGTACCTCGGCGAGAACCACAGCCTCGCGCGGCGCCCGAACCAGCGCGACTACACGGCGCGGATGCTGGAGTTCTTCGACCACTACCTGATGGGTGCGCCCGCGCCCGACTGGATGGTGAACGGCGTGCCGCGTCTCAAGATGGACGAACACCTCAAGGATCGCGCGAAGCCGAAGACGCCGGCGAAGAAGGTCACGACGACTGTTGACAGCGATCGCTGAGGAGGCTGGAGGTTGGAGGTTGGAGGCCGGTTTCGGAACAGCTTGTCGCGCGTCGGATCGAGTTAGCAGGGGAGTGTACTCTCCCTGTCGAACTCGATCTGGAATACGCAAGCTTTCCGGAAACCGGCCTCCAGCCTCCAGCCTCCAACCTCCGCGTTGACAGCGCTGCTACAGTAGCGCGCGTGGAGGATCGCTCCGCCGAGCTGATCTTCCGGCTCGTGCTGTTCGGCGGGCTGCGCATGCTCGCCGCGGGGCTCGCGATCGGCCTGGTCGCGGCCGCGTTCACGGGACGTCTGCTCCGCGCGCAGCTGTTCGGCGTCACCGCCGCCGAGCCCGGCGTGATGGCCGGCGCGGCGGCGCTGCTGATCGCGATCGCCGTGGCGGCGATCGCGATCCCGTCGTGGCGCGCCTCGCGCATCGATCCGGCCGCGACGCTCAACGGCTGACCGGGCCCCCCGCTGGCGGCTGGCACGCGCCGTCGGTCCACGTCAACGACGCGCGGACGATGCCATCCTCGATCGGCGCGGTACCTGGCGTCGCGATGGTGCCGTCCTCGTCGATCGTGAAGCCGTCAGCGCGGACGAAGCGGCCGTCGGTGAGCACGATCCGGTACGCCGTCGCCTCGACGAGGAGCTCGGCGAAGGCGTTCGAGCTCTCGCCAGTCTCGCCGGCCTCGTCGAACCAGACGCGCAGCGTCCGCTCGCACCCGTTGCGCTCGATCGACGCGTCACCGCGGACGCGCGCGGCGCTCATCATGGCGACGGCGAGATCCGGCAGGCTCGCGAACTGCCCCTCGGTCATGACGGTGAACGGATGCTCGCGCCGCAGGATGGTCGTCTGGATCCGCGTGCCGCCGAGCAGACCGAGCGCCTTCGCGACACCGTGCCGGCCGGCGAGCGCGCTCAGGAGGTACTCCTGTTCCTCGGCCACCCGCCGATCGGGCTCCGCCTCGTCGGACCGCACGTCCCGTTCGATCGCCGACCACGTCACGCCCGACGGCGACACGTAGATGGTGTGGGTCGCGTCCTTCCGCAGGCAGCCGGCCGCCGACAGCAGACCGGCGACCGCCAGCACTCCGTAAGTCCTTGAAATCGCTCGCATGATCGCCTCCTGTCTCCAAGGACGGCATCCGGGGCGGGAAGCGAACGCGTGGTAAGGTGGCGGCCCGATGGAATCGCTGGAGTCGGTCTATGCGCGGGTCGGGCCGCGGCTGCTGGCGTTCATCCGTCTGCGCATGGGCCGATCGCTCAGAGCGCGTCTCGAGTCGCGCGACATCCTGCAGGCGACGTTCGTGAAGTCGCTGCAGCATCTCGACGAGTTCGAAGGGGGCGAGAGCCGCGCGTTCACCGGCTGGCTCATGCGGATCGCCGAGAACGAGATCCGCGATCGCGCGGACTTCCACGGACGTCAACGCAGGGATGCGCAGCAGGAAGAGGACGTCGCCGACTATGGCGAGATCGCTGCGCGCACACGATCGGCGCTCTCGCGGCTGATCCTCGACGAACGCGCCGAGCGGTTGGAAGCTGCGATCGAGACGCTGAGCGACGCGCACCGTGACGTGATCCTGCTCCGCGCGTTCGAGGAACTGTCGTTCCCCGAGATCGGCCGGCGGCTCGGCAAGTCCGAGGACGCCAGCCGCATGTTGTACGCGCGCGCAATGGCGGCGCTCACGCTGGCGCTCGGGTCATGACGCCGGATTCCAGGCAGGATCTCGAGGAACGCCTCGCGCGCTTCGTCGAGCACCACGTACTGAACGGCGAACGCCTGCCGGTGCTGACGCTGTGTGCGGATCGTCCCGATCTCGCCCCCGCGCTCGAGGCGCTCGTGAATCGCTATCTCGCGATCACGCAATCGCTCGAACAGGACGCTGCAGAGTTCCGCCTGAAGGCGGAAGGGGCGGGGCAGAAAGAGCTGCCGTCGTTCGACGGGTTCCAGACGATCGAGCGGCTCGGCTCCGGCGGCATGGGAGAGGTCTACAGGCTGAAGGACCTCACGCTCGATCGGATCGTGGCGGGCAAGATCGTCAGGCGCGATCGCGGGACCGCCGCAGCGCAGTTCCTCGGCGAAGCGCGGGCGATGGCGCTCTTCTCCGATCGGCGGATCGTCCGCATCTTCGAGTACCGCCCCGGCGATCCCGCGTTGATCGTGATGGAGTTCGTCGACGGCTTCGAGCTCGGCCGGATCGGGCCGTCGCTCGAGTTCACGCAGCGCGCGCGCCTCATCGCCGACGTGTGCGACGCGGTCCAGCACGCGCACGCGCTCGGCCTGCAGCATCGCGATCTGAA
>Ga0066903_100006253_pt1 | contig 10531 bp, 5 predicted proteins | sample PanSoiMetaGPlot1_FD_67491 | JGI IMG/M metagenome (GOLD analysis project Ga0066903, IMG submission 67491) | Tropical forest soil microbial communities from Panama analyzed to predict greenhouse gas emissions - Panama Soil - Plot 1 (version 2) | ecosystem: Environmental > Terrestrial > Soil >...
AGCAGTGAACACCTTGCCATTGGGGCCGTACATGCTTCCTAGCCTCCGGTACTGGCCGAGGGTGTCCCACATGTCCACCGTGGCGCCATCCTGCGGGATGCCGGCGATATCGAGGTAGTAGCTCCCGATCTTCGGCCCGAGAATCAGTGCGCCGGGTTTGATGTCGCCGGCCGCCCCCTCAATATTCGGATTGATTGTCTTCAGGTAAGAAACCATGAATTTCCCCTTCAGGATTTGATCCAACGTCTTCAGGCCCGTGGGATCCTTCGGGGTTTTGAACGTATCGATGAAGCGGTTCAGCTTGATGATCGGATCGCTTCCGGCCGTGGTCGACCACTGTTTCCCCGGATTCTGACCGGGGACTCCATCATCCGGCTGCACTTCAGGTAACCGCCCATGCTTCCGGTAATAAGCGTATGCGCGTCCCCCGTTCATGGCTTCCGCTTCCGGGTTCGAACCCTGCGCCAGTGCGGCCGATGCCGCTTTCATGAGCGTCATCCTCTCCGGGTCTGTCCCCAACTCTGGGAACATCTGCACCATGTCCGCGTCCGCTTGGGGAGTGTCCGTTGTGTAGAAGTCGAGTTTCGGATCCGGTTGCGATAGCTGGTCCTGCATCTCCTTGCGCCCGAACTTCATTAACCGCTGAAGTTTCGTCTTTGCCGGTGCGTCGAAATCGACCGGCCCCGCGTGCTCCTTCACCTGGTTGTCCAGATAGCGTGCGACGTCGTCCTTCTTCAGCTTCTCGCCGGCCTTGGGGATGGTCTCAGGAGTCAACGGGTGGATGTCATCCAATGCCATCCCCGGCCGCCATGGCTTGACCTGTTTCCGTGCGATATCCCGGGCTCTGCCGGCGATTTCGTTCAGGGCTGGACGCGGAATCTTGCCGAACTGGTCAGATACTTCCTTGCGGAGCGCGGCCGGATCCGTTATGCCTTTGCCGATCCTGGCTGCACTCCATGCGGCTATGTCTTTGATCGTTTTCGGATTGAAAGAGCTCTCTCCGGATTCGCTTTCGAGGAAATGCCTTGCCGTGCCGTGTTCTGGTGCGCTCTTCAACAGTTCGGAGTTGACCTTCTCCGTGTGGGCCTGGACCCAGTGCTGTTGCTCTGGAGAGAGCTTGTCGAAGGGCTTCTGAAAATGCGCATCGGCCATCTCTTCGACGTTCCAGAGAGGATTCCCTGGACCTTCACTGGGTTTTATTTGGGAATTGTCCAGCGGAACCGAAACTTGAATGTCGCCGTTTTCTAGTGTGTCCCATCCCACATAGCCATCGAACCCAGCCTTGCGAAGTTGGTCTCGCACCTTCGGGACGTACAGATAATCGGAAGGATTGCCACCTTCGTATTGGCTTTTTGCTCTGATGTCCTCCTCTGTAGCACCGGATTTTTTCACGGCATCCAATAAATCGCGCAAGTGAGCAGGATTCTTGATGGAAAGCGAATAGCGGCCGATAGTGGGCTCGTCACCCCTTTCGCCCCGTTCCCTCGAATACCATTCCGCGCCTTCCCTGTCGCGAGTAAAGAATGCTGGCCGGTCGCCGGTAAAACTGATTGGCCCGCGCCGGCCATGAAACCAAGCCTCTCCCTCTACGGGATCCGATACGGGGTTGGGCATTATGCCCTCTTTTTCCGCACCGGGGACCATATCACGGTAAGGATCCACGTTTGATTTTGGCTTAGGACCGCTGCCGGGTGGTGTGGATGGAGGAGTCGGTGGTGGTGTAGACGGTGGAGTGCCGCCGGCCGGTGGTGGTGGTTCCTCCGGATTCTCCGCGGCCCACTTCCTGAGAGTGCGGAGTATCAGATTTGCGCCGGCTGTATTCCCGCGGGCTGCTTCGTTCGTACCCCGAGTGAGCATGCGGATGAGATCCTGGTCGAAGAGCGCACTGGCGAGTAGTTTGTTGGCTCCATACTCCGCAAGCACGCCACCAAACAGACCGGCGGCCGATGCTCCCGTCGCGCCTGGTACACCATGAGTGGCGGCGCCCACCCCGCCCCCTAGTAACGCGCCAAACGCCTTGAAGAGATTCCCCTTCATCTGGTTCAATCCCTGAATGAACCCAGACTGCGAGGGGTTCGCGGTATTTTTAAACCGCTTCATGGCAGTGAACAGGTGGTCGAAATCCCGTGCCGTTGCCTCATCCCCAAACAGTGCTTCTCTGCTCTGCTTGTCCATGTCGAGGACACGGTCCAGGGTGGATTGCACCTTCTGGAAGTCGCCTTCCCTGGTCATGCGGTCGAACAATTCCTGGGCGAATGCGCGTCCTAGTTGCGGTCTCTGCTCCGGATAGAGTTGTCCGATGACATCGTTCAGTACGTCGATGTGCTTTCCGCCCGGTTCTGTCATCCGGTCAAAAAACGTTGCGGCGTCCAGTTTGGTCAGTGGGTCGAACTTTGCCTTGTTGGCATAGTATTGGTCGAGTGCCTTGAGGACGTTCGGGTTTTTGGAGATGAGCTTCCGGGTTTCGGGTCCGAGAGACTTCCAATCACCTCCCGAGTCGATGAATGCTCGAGCTAACGCTGGGACTTGTTCCGGCGCCGCTTTGGCGATTTCCCGCGCTTGCTCGATGCGCGTGTCCCGCGGAGAGAAGAATTGCTCGTATGCCTTTACGGGCTCCTTCTCCGTGAGAGGGCCGAACTTTTTCTGCTTGGCATAATACTGATCTAGACCTTCGATGACGTTCGGATCCTTGAAGAGAATTTTCTTTGTCTTAGGTCCGAGCGATTCCCAGTTGCCCCCTCCGTCGATGAATGCGCGTCCGACCTGGGGCATCTGCTCCGGTGCGATCTGCTCGATCTGCTCCAATCGCCGGATGCCGGCGTCTCCCTCCCACGTCAGTCCGCGGAAGACTCCCACTGGCTCTAACTGGGTGATGTCTTTGCCAAACGTCTTCTTGAAGGTCTCCGATATGCCGCGCATTTCCGCAGTGGCTTTGCGGCCTTCCTGAAGACCCTGCAACGCTGGATTGGGACCACCGCTTTCCGGATCGTAGCCGGGATAGGCGGCGCTTCCCATGGTCCGATCGATTCGCTTCTGGAGTTCGACCAGTGATTTCGCGGCTAATCCTTGGCTTGTGTCCCGTAGCTCGTGAAGACCTTCCGTGCGGGCTGCATCCTTCAACATGCCGAGGTCTAATTCGGCCGCGCTAGCCGGCTTGAACCTCGGCCCGTTGATGATGTTCCGCATCGACTTGAGGCCCAGAGAGGCGTACGCATCCGTGTCCCGTAATGTGTATGCGTAGCGTTCCGCGACGGGCTTTAATTCCCTCTGCACTGGTCCCATGTCGATTGGGAGGGCCATCTTCTCCGTGATCGGTTCACCGTTTTCATCGACCTGCGGTTCGCCCTTTGCGTCGTATACCGGCACTTCCCGAATGTTCCGGGGATCCCTCTCCGCTTCCCATGCCGTTCTGTAGTTCAGATCGCGCTTTTTGTCGAGCCTTGCGATTTCCTGCGTGCCCCGGTCGATTACGGCGGCGCCAGCGCTTTCCTGCGTCTGCGGTCCACCTGGGAAGACTTCCTGCGCGAGTCCCGTTCTGGCCGTTTCGAGATCCTTGGCGAATCGTTGCTGTAGTGCGGATCCCGAGGTCTCCGGGGTGGCTGTTTCCGGTGCTATGAGTTGCCCCATAGCGGACTGCGCGAGTTGCTGGTTCCTGCGGATTTGTTCCTGCACCGCAGTGCCGGCTTCTACTGGGCTAACTGGTTCCGGATAGAGTTCGTTGAACAGTTTGGGCGCAACCGTTTGCCGCAGTTTCTCCTTCTGCTCAAGCATCTTTTCGGTGAATCCGCCCCCGCCGGGAAGGTTCTGCGTTGTGCCCTCGAGGCCCAATGCGGTCTTATTGCCGGTCTGCATGGACATCGGGGTTTCGATGCCGTGCTCCGTGAGCCATCGTTGATTCGCGAGTTCCTCCGGGGTGAGGGTAACTTTGATCCAGGGTTTGGGTGGCGCGGCCGGCGGCCCTCCGGACGGACCTCCTCCGGATGGACCTCCTCCACCTGGACCTCCTCCGGATGGTCCTCCGGGACCTGACGGTCCTCCCGGTGGTGGCTCTTCCGGCGGCCCTGAAGGTCCCCCAGACCGTCGCGGAAATGCCTCGCCCGTGGCGAATATCCAGCCTAGTCCGAGGATCTTTCCGAGTGCAGATTCCAAATCGGGCTCTTTACCGGGCACGAGCACCTTGCCGAATTTGTCCAGGACGGGATGAGTTCCCGATGCGGTCTCGGCAATGTCCGCGGCCCCGGGACCGATCATCGGGAATGCAGCCATTCCATGGCCTATAGCCTCTATCTCATGCCCTGCCTTCCATGCCTCTTGAGCTTTCTTCGCCTGGTCTGAAGAGCCTTGGGTTATTCCAAGCAGCATGTCCCATGCAGGCGTACCAGGCATAACCGGCTTTTGCGCGGCCGCATGTTCCCCCAGACTCACTACGCCCTTCAATAAATCCCACAGTCCCACGGGGCCGGTCTGCCATGCACTTGTTGCGATTCTTCGGGCGCCGGGATCGTAAGCCGCTTGCCACCACTGCGTGGGATTCATCGCCAATTTAAGCGTCGACTTGCCGAGGTCTTTCCAGAGTCCCTCGCTACCCGTGCCAAGAGGGCCTCTGCCCCCTTCCGGAGGTTCGAATGCCCTCTTGGATTCTGCGATGAATACCGGGTCTCCTGACGGGCTTAAATAGTCCGGAGGGATCGGTTGGGGTTCGTCCAGGACGCCGCCGAATTGATCGGTAGTAGGAATGGCTTGTGGTTCGTCTAGGACGCCGCCGAATTGATCGGTACGTTGAGGCATGGCTATTTCACCGGCTTCTTGCGCCGCACGCCGGCAGAGTCTATATAGGACGCGCCTTTCGGAAGCGCGTCGTATTGTGCCTGGGTTGTGACCCGTGGAAGCTGCCCGCTACCTTTGGCAACTGGCTTCATCGTCTCCGGGTCATATCCGCGGCGTATGAGGGTTTCCCTCGCATCCGGTCCCAGGATGTCGACGGAGTCTTGAAGACGATATTTATCGCGCAGTTCCCTCAGTGGGATCATCCGGCCCGCGGCAATTTGGAGGATGCCCGTGCCCACATCGGCTATCTGTTCGGGGCCGATGTCGCCTTTTAAGTTGGCGAGGATTCCGTTGACCTCTCCTTCACCCGGAACGCCACCCGTCGCCACTTTCCCCGTCTCGCCTGCCAGGAACCTCGCCACGAGATCTGCTTTGAGTGGCGGCGCCTTGCCGAATGCGCTAGCCACGGCATTGTATGCCGCATTGCCCGGGCGCCAGTTCCCGTTCTTGAGGGCCGCCGCGGCATCCATCCATAAATCTGCATGGTGAATCAGCGTGTTCAGGGCTAGTTTCTGTCCGCCGGCATGGCTGATTCCCGTATTGCCGAACTCATGAGCGGTCTCCTCTCGTAACGTGGCTTGTTGCTGGAGATTGAACAAAGAAAATGGCTTGCCCTCGGCTTCCGACATCAGTTGCGCCGCATCGATGATCTGCCCTCCCTGATTGACCCGTCCTGCGCGTAGGTCCTTGATCTGATCCGGACTGAGGTCTCCATTCAGAAGTTGTCTGGCCTGACGCTGGATTTGCGGAGTCGTCAGGATCGTGGATGCCTGCCCCTTCGCCGTTAGTTCCTGGGCCGTCTTCAACCCGAGAGTAGCGGCGAACAGGCTGGGGTCGACGCTGTCCTTGGAATATTGCTGCTTCCCTGCGCGGAACTCCTCCGGAGTCATCTGGAGTGGCGTCTTGGGAGGATTCAGGCCCTGCCCGTATTTCCACATGTATTGATCAAACTGGTCCTTGCCCAGCAATCCCATCTCGAGCATCATCTGGTTTTGGTCATATTCGGGCAGTTTCTCTTTCGGGACCGTCGAGCGAATCAGTTTCTTCACATCGGCTAGCGTAGGGTTCGGAGAAATCCCGGCTTTCGGGTATTTTTTCGCGATTGCCGCGGCCGCGGCCGGTGTTGGATTTCCTGATGCGTCTGTGGGTGCGGTCTGCAATTCTGAAGCTGCGGCGGCGCGTTGTCCGGCATCCACCTTGAGACCGGCTTCCTCGGTTTGTTTGCCGACCAGTGTGGTCTGTGCCTTCAGGTGCGCCGCTTCGTCTTCTTTCGCCTGCTCACCGAGAACTGTCGAGTGGGCTATCAGAGAATTGAGGAAGCCCTGGAGGTGCGCTGCATCCTGCGGGTATTGGGTGATGCGAGGGACTTTGTCCGAGATGCCCATGGCCGCGGCGCGTTGATTCCGGGTGTCCATGTCTGTCTGGTCCGTTGCGCCCAGCATCAAATCCCGGTAGCGCCCCAGATCGGTGGTGAGGTTCTCGCGATCGAGCTTTGCCAAATTGGCGGCATCCGTTTTTAGCTTGGTCCGGTGCTCGTTGAATGCCAGGAGATGATCCGGGAGTATGCGCGGATCGGCGGCCGCAATCTTGTAGGTCTCGTCCGGATCTCCCTTGCCTTTGGCGAAGGCTTCCATCATGGCCCGGTTGGAGTCCATCTCCATGCGCTTCTGCTCGAGTGCAATGTTCCCCGCCTGGAGCTGGCGCATCTGCGCGAGGGTGCCGAGGGGATTCGGAGTTGCTACAGGCTGTACATTGAACGGCTGTAATTCAGGACCAGGAACTGTAAATCCTGCCATGGATGCCTCCTACCAGTTGAAATCTTGTGCCGGGGGCACAGGTGCGGGGGCTGTTCCAGGACGAGTGGCGCCTCCCCAGAGATTCTTGCCGAGATTACCGAAAGACCAGGCTGGGCCGGCCGCGCCCGCGCCTCCGGGATTCAGACCTCCGAATAGAAGCGTGTCTCCTACCGATCCGATGCCACTCAGCATGTTGTTCCATGACGATGCCGCGCCGAGGTCTCCCTGTGCGTGTGCTTTTGCCGAGTTGAGAATCGTATCCGCGAGATAGTTGGCGCCGCCGAGGGTGTTTTGAGAGACGAGGTTTCGAGCGTTGATATCGGCGCCGCCGGCCCACTGCGCTGCACCGGTATTGAGACCTGCCCCGAACTCTGCTGCCTGGAGTCCTGCATTACCCGCGGTGGTTCCTGCGCTCATTCCCATGTCTGCCAGGGTTTTTATGCGGTTGAAATCCTGGTTGTACAGGTTGGATGCTCTCTCGAATGCGGTGCCGGCGTAGTCCTGCACGTAGCGGTTGAGCGATTTGATGGTGCCGCCGCTACCCGTGAGTCCCGCGGCCGCCGCGGCGCGATCGGCTGCCGTCTTGCCCTGCTGGAGTTGGAATTGATATGCAGGGCTGTACTTCGCCATCATATCGGCCGTAAATGGGCGCGAGGCATCGCCTAATTCCCCTGCTGCCTTGGCGCCTACCGACATGTATGGACTGAGCAAGTTGTAGAGGTTGCCCGCGGCATCCGTCGCGCCTTGTGCTCCCGTGGCCGCTGCGCCTTTGACGTCTGCGCCTGCCTGTGCCGCAGTGCTGAGAATCTCCGGGTTTACCTCTGCGATGGCCTTCTGAAGGATGGGCGCCATCTTGGCATAGGCGTCCTGCATGTACTGCGCACTATGATGGGCCGCGCTGGATCCTTGGATTCCGCCTATTACGCTAGTGAAACAAACTCGGCATGGCTGCCTGTTACCTCCTTATATTGAACGTCCGAGTAGGACTAAATCCTCGAGCTTCCCGTGCTTCCTGAAAGCCTTTTTATATCGGCCCACGTAATGCATGCCTAGTCCATGAGTGCCGTATACGATGGCCTTGCGGTTGTTTTCCGGGATGGATGCGATAACCGCTTTGATGTACGTGAACTGCCGTAGCCATCGGATCAATTCCCGGGCTGCTTCCCGCTTGTCCTGCTTGCCGGCGTGCGGCAGGAGTGCTGCATGGATCTCCCGGCAGACCATGCCTTGGGGTAACAATACGAAGAGTCCGACCGGCTTGGGATTCCGGACGAGCATGTACCAGATCAGCGGATCTGTGTTGACCTGGTAGCATTGACGGCTGGTCATCGAGTCGTCTCCCATGTCGTCGTAGATATCCGGGTTGGTCAGGATCTCTCTGATGAGCGGGTAGTCTTGAGTCCGTTCGAGAATCACTTCAGGTCCGTGCCAGGGTTCTGAAATAGGCGTAGTTTTTGAGGACGGTGACCGGAATTTCGCCCGGAAGTATTACTTCCAGGCATACTTGGGTAGCCCATACGAGATTGGGCGGAAAGTCGATGTGTTCGAGTGCCGCTTGAGTTTCATTGACGTTGCTTGCCGGCGGATTCGTTCCTGCCCATTCGAGGCCGGTTTGTGTCTGCCATGCCTCGTTTGATGGGAAGTCCGCGTGCTCAAGTGCTGCCTGTGTTTCGAGGACGGTTGCGGCCGGCAGGACGGCATGCGTGCTGGCTAATGCTTCGACTGCCAGCTGGGTGATCCGGCACCCGAGCCTCGATACCAGTGCCTCTACCGCTACCTGGGTAACCCGATTCCCTGCTATGGTCCGGCAGAGAACTTCTACGGCAACTTGGGTAATGCGGTCTGCCATGCGGCTTCCTCATGTGATTACCTTGACGCCCCATTCCGCGGCGTTCAGGGCTCCGCTGGTCCACTGGACGCCGGTATTCGGGTCCGTCTCCCGGATCTGGCGGAACATGCCGTAAGCCGATGCCATGGTCTGCGTGGATCCCGTATTGGTGGTCGATCCGGACTTGCACTGGTCCGCTATCTGCCTTGTGGCTACGTCGTCCTTGCGTGCGGTGAGCACGGTCTGCACGCCGAGGATCGCACCGGTTGGCGTAATGGAGGGGACCGTCTGAAGGTCGATCTGTCCCACCACTCCACTGCTGTTGTAAGTGCTGTCATCATCGGGATTGGAATCGTCCACGTTGGGCCAGTGCGTGCTTCCGGTCGACGGTGTCCATTGAGTGGCCGATCCGTCCGCAGTTGGCAGATTCATGAAGACCTGGCACTCTCCCAGGAAGTTGTTATTGAGAGTGCCCGAGGTGTTGACGATGTACAGGTCGTCCAGTTGGAACCATCCCGAGCCAGTGGTTGCCGTCACTCCTACCCGGAACTCGTTGATGGTGGATCCCGCATTCTGCGTATTGCCGGTGCCTGTGATTACCGTGGTCCCGTCCACCCGTACCTCGTATGCGGCCGATGCGCCGATCGTTACCTTCCATTCGACGTAATACCAGGTGTTGGTCGCAAGGCCTGTCGCGGCCGCGGATCCTACGGCTGTCCCGTTCCTGGTCATGTAGAGATGCCCGGTATTATCGATGTTGAGTTCCACCTGTGCCGTTCCGGAATCGCGGAATCCGCACAATGCGGTGGTAGACCAACTGGCGGCCGTACGGAGCGCGAAGCCCACTACTTTGGTCGCGTTGGCCGGGAGCTGGTTGCTCCAGTAATCGCCGGCCCATCCGATCTCGAATGACTTGCCGCCGAAGCGGCCGGTGGTCTGGTTGAATCCACCCACTGCGCTCGATGTCGGACCGGTCCACTTGCGGATGAGGTTGGCGTTGTTGGTGAAGTGGTCGAAGCTCTCTATGAACTCGAGCGACATTACACCGTCCTCGTGATCCCGAGCTGCAGCCCGTTGATTTCCGTCTTCGTCCAGTCCGAGGACGTGAATAGAGATTTACGCTCCGTCTGGATGTCGTAGAGGTAACTGGTTGCGCTGGGATAGTAGCCGTTAGGCGCGAGATAGTTGTGGCCCGCGGCCTGCACGATCTCCGTGGTTCCGGATTTCCAGACGCCCTTTACCGCGGCGTCCCCTTCGTCCGACTTCTTCACGCACCAAAGTGCTTGTGCGCCTTTGATCACGCCCGTGAAGGCAGGGTCTATGTCGTCAAGGTTGTAGAGGTCTTTGAGGGTTGTGGTGGCCGCGGAAACATAGGTGGTGTCGTCGTCTGCCGGGTGCTCTTTGACCTTGGTGTAATTGGCGCCCGCGGCATTCGGCGTCCATGCGGACGAGTCGCCCGCGGCATTGGGATAGAGCACTCCGATGCGAACGTCGCCTAAGAGTTCCGTGTCGGTGACATACACGTCGTCCACCGTGGCATTGGCTCCGCCGCCTGGTCCGTCCAGACCGATGCCGGCGAATTTCCGTACCGCGGACCATCCGTACGTGTAGCTGTACGTCAGGATGGTCACGCCGTTGACCCGTGCGGTTGCCGTCAATCCGGCCGGGATGCTGGTGCCCAGAGAGGCCTGGAGTTCGAAGTAATACCACTGGTTGGTATTCATGACGAACGAGGAGGGAGAACTCACCACCCCGAACTCCGGAGAGATGGTCAGGCGTCCGTCTCCATAATGCTGCAGGTAGACTTTGACGTCCGCGGGTCCATTGATCAGTTTGATAATCGAGTTCGCGAAGGATTGCGTCTTATAGGCCACTCCCATGGTCAATCCCGAGTATTCGGTATTGAACGTCTTGGTGGGCATCTCCGTGGTTCCACCCTGGAGTCCGTTGCTGGTACGCGCGGAAACGATCGTGCCACCGGGGAAAGTAGTCCACTTGCGGGATCCCTGCGCGGCTGAATAATGATCGAAGGAGTCGATAAACAGGAGGGCGCTCATGGCGTCCACCGCAGCACGATGGT
>Ga0066903_100006254_pt1 | contig 10531 bp, 8 predicted proteins | sample PanSoiMetaGPlot1_FD_67491 | JGI IMG/M metagenome (GOLD analysis project Ga0066903, IMG submission 67491) | Tropical forest soil microbial communities from Panama analyzed to predict greenhouse gas emissions - Panama Soil - Plot 1 (version 2) | ecosystem: Environmental > Terrestrial > Soil >...
GGTTGAGCGTCTGCGAAACCCACCGCCACGCGTGAATCGGTTTCGCTTCGCTCAACCCACCCTACAGCATTGGGGACCCATGACACTCCCGGCCGTCACCCTCGACGACAAATACACGCTCCGCTCCGGCCGCATCTATCTCTCAGGAGTGCAGGCGCTGGTGCGCCTGCCGATCATGCAGCGCGAGCGCGACCGGGAAGCACGCCTCAATACCGGCGGTTTCATCTCCGGCTATCGCGGCTCGCCGCTCGGCGTCTACGACAACGCGCTGTGGCAGGCGAAGCGACATCTCGAGGCGCACAACGTCCGCTTCCAGCCCGGGCTCAACGAGGACCTCGCGGCGACCGCGGTGTGGGGCAGCCAGCAGGTCAACATGTTTCCGGGAGCCGCCGTCGATGGCGTCTTCGCCATCTGGTACGGCAAGGGCCCGGGCGTTGACCGCTCGACCGATGCGCTCAAGCACGGCAATACCACCGGCAGCTCGAAATTCGGTGGCGTGCTGGCGATCGCCGGCGACGATCACGGCTGCCAGTCCTCCACGCTTGCGCACCAGAGCGAGCAGATTTTTCAGGCGGCGATGATGCCGGTCCTGAACCCGGCGACGATCCGCGAATATCTCGAGTTCGGGCTCTACGGCTACGCGCTGTCGCGATTCTCGGGATGCTGGATCGGCTTCAAGGCGATTGCCGAGACGGTGGAGAGCTCGGCGTCGGTCGAGGTCGATCCCGGGCTCGAGATCGTGCTGCCGCAGGATTTCGAGATGCCGCCGGGCGGCCTCAACATCCGCTGGCCCGATCCGCCGCTCGAGGCGGAGCGGCGGCTGCACGGGCCGAAGATGGCGGCGGTCGCCGCCTTTGCGCGCGCAAACCGCATCGACCGCATCCTGATCGATCCGCCGCAGCCGCGGCTCGGCATCATCACCACCGGCAAGGCCTATCTCGATGTGCGCCAGGCGCTGAGCGACCTCGGCATCGAAGAGAAGGCGTCGGCGCTCGGCATCCGGCTCTACAAGGTCGGCCTCACCTGGCCGCTCGAGCCGTCGCGCGCGCGCAGATTCGCCGAGGGCCTCACCGACGTGCTCGTGGTCGAGGAGAAGCGCGGCTTCATCGAGCATCAGCTCGTCCACATCCTCTACAATGTGGACGCGGCGCGCCGACCATCAGTGGTTGGCAAGACCGACGAGAGCGGCGCCCCGCTGCTGCCGAGCGAAGGCGAGCTCACACCCAGCGTGGTGGCGCGGGCGATCGTTTCGCGCCTGCTCAAGCTCGGACATGACAGCCGCGAGCTCGAGCAACGCGTGGCGCGCCTCGACCAATTCGACAAGATATTCGCGGAGGCCGCGGCGAAGACGCAGCGCACCCCGTTCTTCTGCTCCGGTTGTCCGCACAACACATCGACCCGGGTTCCCGAGGGCAGCCGCGCACTCGCCGGCATCGGCTGCCACGCCATGGCGATCTACGTTCCGAGCCGCAACACCGCGACCATCACCCACATGGGGGGCGAGGGCGCGAACTGGATCGGGCAGGCGCCGTTCACCGGCGAGAAGCACGTCTTCCAGAATCTCGGCGACGGCACCTATTCGCACAGCGGGCTGATGGCGATCCGCGCCGCCGCGGCCGCCGGCGTCAATATCACCTACAAGATTCTCTACAACGACGCGGTCGCCATGACCGGCGGCCAACCGGTCGAGGGCCAGCTCAGCGTCCCGCAGATCACGCGCCAGGTCGAAGCGGAGGGAGCCAAACGCATCGTCGTCATGAGCGACGAGCCGCACAAATATCCGAAGAACGCCGGCTTTGCCCCGGGCGTCGAGATCCGCCACCGCGACGAGCTCGATGAGGTGCAGCGCGAGCTGCGCGATACGTCCGGCCTGACCGTGCTCGTTTACGACCAGACCTGTGCGGCTGAGAAGCGCCGCCGCCGCAAGCGCGGCCTCTATCCGGATCCGCCCAAGCGCGTCTTCATCAATGAGGCGGTGTGCGAAGGGTGCGGCGACTGCTCGGAAAAATCCAACTGCGTCTCGGTCAAGCCGATCGAAACCGAGTTCGGGCGCAAGCGCACGATCGACCAGTCCAACTGCAATAAGGACTTCTCCTGCCTCAAGGGCTTCTGCCCGAGCTTCGTTACCGTGCACGGCGGGTCCCCGCGCAAGCTGCGCAAGCCGATCGCGCCCGACGCCGAGGACCCATTTGCGGACCTGCCGGCGGCGCGGCGGCGGCCGCTGGTCGGCCCCTACGACATTCTCGTCACCGGGATCGGCGGCACCGGCGTGATCACGGTCGGCGCGCTGCTTGGCATGGCGGCACACCTCGAGGGGAAGGGCTGCACAGTGCTGGATTTCACCGGACTGTCGCAGAAGAACGGCGCGGTGATGAGTCATGTGCGCCTTGCGCCGCGGCCGGACGATCTGCACGCAGTGCGCGTCGCCGCCGGCGGCGCCGACCTGCTGCTCGGCTGCGACATGGTCGTGGCGGCGAGCCCGGCCGCGCTCTCGCGCATCGAGCAGGGCGTGACGCGGGCTATCGTCAACAGCTATCTGGCGCCGACCGCGGCGTTCGTGGTCAACCCCGACATCGATTTCGAGACCGCCGCGATGCAATGCAGCCTGCGGCGCGCGACCGGCGAGCAGAATACGGATTTCATCGACGGCACGACGCTTGCGACCGCGTTGATGGGCGATTCCATCGCGACGAACCTCTTCATGCTCGGATATGCGTTCCAGCAGGGTTTGATCCCGCTCGCGCTCGAGGCGATCGAGCGTGCGATCGAACTCAACGGCGTTGCCGTCGAAGCCAATAAGCGCACCTTCGCGTGGGGGCGGCTCGCGGCACACGATCGCGCCAAGATCGATGCCCTGGCCGGGCCGGCCATCGCGCGGTCCGAGCCGGGCCCGGAGCCGACGCTCGCCGATATCGTCGCGCGGCGCGCCGCCTTCCTGACCGATTACCAGAGCGCGCGGTATGCGAGGCGATATCGCAGGACGATCGCCGCCGTCGAGGAGGCGGAGAAAGCGCGCGCGCCGGGCAAAGGCGGTCTCGCCGAGGCGGCCGCGCACAATCTCTTCAAGCTGATGGCCTACAAGGACGAGTACGAGGTGGCGCGCCTCTATACCGACGGCGCGTTTCTTGCCAACCTGCACCAGCAGTTCGAGGGCGACTTCCGGCTGGAGTTTCATCTGGCGCCGCCGCTCTTCGCCTCGCGCGATCCTGCGAGCGGGGAGCTGCGCAAGCGCGCCTATGGCCCCTGGATATTCCGCGCCTTCAGAGTCCTCGCGCGCATGCGGCGTCTGCGCGGCACGCCGCTCGACGTGTTCGGCTACACGCAGGAGCGCAGCACCGAGCGCCGCCTCGTCCGCGAGTACGAAACCATGCTGAAGGAGCTCGCCGCGGCGCTTACGCCGGACAACCATCCGTTCGCGATCGAAGTCGCGCGAGTGCCCGAGCAAATTCGCGGCTTCGGTCACGTCAAGCAAAGGAATCTCGCGAAGGCGAGGGAGCGCTGGGCTGCTTTGCTGGAGACGTTCCGCAACCCCCCGGCGCTCGCGCTCGCAGCCGAGTGATGCGCCGTTGGAGGCTCGGCGCGCTCACGATCACGCAGATCGTCGAGCTCGAGACCCTCGGCGGCACACGGTTCATCTTGCCGCAAGCGTCGAGAGAGGCCATTCGAGCGATCGATTGGCTCTACCCGCATTTCGCCGACGAGAACGGTCGCCTCAAGCTCACGATTCATTCGCTCATGGTCGAGACGCCGACCCGCCGCATACTGGTCGACACCGGGCTCGGCAACGACAAGCAGGACCGCGACATGCCGGGCTGGAATTTGCGCCAGGGCACGTTTCTCGAGGATCTCGTCGCGGCCGGCTATCCGGCCGAAAGCATCGACACGGTGCTGTGCACGCACCTGCACGTCGATCACGTCGGCTGGAACACGCGGCTTGTCGACGGGCGCTGGGTGCCGACGTTTCGCAATGCGCGCTACCTGATGCATCGCGCCGAGTACGAGTACTGGCGCGATCGGCGCGGCAGCAAGGCACAGACCGCGGTGTTCGAGGATTCGATCCGTCCGGTCATCGACGCCGGACTGGTCGATCTCGTGGAAGCCGACCACCAGGTCTGCGCGGAGATGAACTTGATCCCTACCCCGGGTCACAGCCCCGGTCACGTCAGCGTCGAGCTTCGCTCCGGCGGGGAGGAGGCTTTGCTCACCGGCGACGTGCTGCACCACCCTTGCCAGATGGCGCATACCGATTGGGCCTCGACGGTGGATTTCGACGCGACACAATCGACGCGCACGCGGGAAGCGCTGTTTTCGCGCCTCGCCGGGACCAACACGCTCGTCATCGGCGCGCATTTCCCCTCCGGCCGAGTCGCTCGCGACGGTGTGGCATTTAGGCTGATGGCGTGAGCGGTCTTCACCTCTGCCCGCAATTGCGGGGAGAGGTCGACCGAGCGAAGCGCGGTCGGGTGAGGGGCTTGGCTCCGTCTTTCTGACAAGCGCCCCTCACCCCGACCCTCTCCCCGCAAGCGGGGAGAGGGAGAAATCACTTCGTTCCGCGCGCCTCGCCGACGCCTTGCGCGGCTGGCAGTGCGGAGGGTTCGTCCACGAAAGCGACACGCGTGCCCTTGCGCACGCGCTTGGCGAGATCGAGCGCGTCCCAGTTCGTCAGGCGGATGCAGCCGTGCGAATAGGTCTTGCCAATGCGCTCGGGATCCGGCGTGCCGTGGATGCCGTAGCTCTCCTTGGTGAGGTCGATCCACACCACTCCGACCGGATTGTTCGGACCGGGTGCGACCGTGAGCTTGTGGTTGACGTGGACGCCCTTGAATTTGAATTTCGGGTCGTAATGGTAGGTCGGGTTGTGCGCGACGCTGCGGACCTTGAACTCCCCGCTCGGCGCGGGCTTCTCCTGGCTGCCGATCGATGCCGGATAGAACGCGACAAGCTCGCCGTTCGCGCCGAGTGCGCGCACCGCGCGAGTCGATTTGTCGATCTCGATCGAGGCTACGTTCCGGGATCGCTCGCGCGCGCCGACGTTCGGCACAAGGATCGAGGTTCCGGCCTGGTCGAAATTCTTGCCTGGATTGAGCTGCCTGAGCAGCTTCGGATCGACATGGAATTTCTCGCCCAGAAGCTCGAGCGGACTCGTGTAGGAAAGATGACCGACGCGGGCCATCTGCTCCAGTTTCTTCGGGATCGCCTTCACGAACGGCCCTTTGATGTCCTGCTCGCTGGTCTCGTACTCGGTGATCACCGCCTCATTGGCATTTTGCGTGATCTCCTTCCAGGTATCCTGGTCGAGTTTTCCGGTCGCATCGAGACCGTGCAGTTGCTGGAAGGCGGCGATCGCTTTGCGGGCGTTCTCACCGTCCTTGCCGTCGATCTGCCCGGGAGAAATCGCGGCGCGGTCGAGCAGGATCTCGGCCTTGAGCATGACCGCGTTTGCCCGGTCGGATTTGAGCGAGGGCGCAAATTCGGCCTGGTTCACCGCGTCGGCCGAAAGCTGCGGCAGTGTCGCTTGCGGATGTGCGCGCGCATGCGCGTGCCTGCCCGACTTTGCCTCGCACAATGCCGGCAGCAACGCGCCGCTCAGAAAAGCGGCGATCAGCAGCAAGATTCGACGGCTCGCGACCAAGTTGTTGCCCACGCGTGTTTGGACCGGAGGCACAATCGCTTCCCTTGCGGAAAGGTTCCGTCCGCCGCGCGGCTGGTGCGGAGGCTTACTTGGCGTCGTGAAAGATCACGCCGAGCGTGTAGCGCTCGCCGCTGCGCACCCGGCTCACGCCGTGGCGCAAATTCACCCGATAATCGCCGCGCGTTCCCGCGACCGGCCTGTGGTGCACTGCAAAGATGACGCCCTCGCCCTCATCGAGCGGCACGACTTCGGCGCGCGACTGCATGCGCGGGCGCTGCTCGGTGAGCAGGAACTCGCCTCCGCTGAAATCGCGGCCCGGCTGTGACAGCAGAAACGTCGCCTGCAGGGGAAACGCGAGCTCGCCGTAGAGGTCCTGATGCAGACAGTTGAAATCTCCGCTTACATATTTCAGCAGCAGGGGCGTGGGGCGCGACTGTCCGGCCGCATGGCATTTCCGCAGAAATGCTTCGTGCTCGGCCGGATAGCGTGGTTTTAATCCCATTCTTTCGTTCCAGCGGTTCGCGATCGGCGCAAGGCGCGGGTAGAGCGCCGCCCGGAGCGCGCCGACGAGATCGGGAAGCGGATAGGAGAAATATTTGTATTCGCCGCTGCCGAATCCGTGCCGCCCCATGACGATGCGGTTGCGGAAGCGCTCATCGCGCGGATAGAGCGCGGCAAGACTCGCGCACTCGGCCGCACTGAGGACCGGGCCGGTCGCCGCACAGCCGTAGCGATCGAGGTCCTCTGCGATGCGGTCCCAAGCGAGCGATGCAACTCGCTCGGCGATCGTTGCTGAATCTGCGTCGCGCGTAGCGACCAGACGTTTGGTCCGATTTGTGCTTGCCATGGGTAGGTTGGCCTTCCGATGCGCCTCACTGATGCCAAAGCGCCGGATCGCCGGCCACCCGAATTGTGAGGACGCGCAGGAGCATGTCCGGAGCGAGGCTTGGTTCATGGCGAAGCGAAAGCTTTCCGGACCAACGGCCCCACTGACCCTGTGTTCCGATGTGGCGGGCGAGCTGCCCGCGCTCAGTAGATCTCCCACAACCCCGGTGTCGCCAACTCGACGAGGTGCCCGTCTGGATCGCGAAAATAGACACTGTGCCCGCCGCGCGGCCAGTCGGTGCAGCCTTCGATCGCAATGTCATGCGCGCGAAGTCGCGCTTCCCAGGCTGCGAGCTCCTCGCGGGGGATGCCGAATGCGACATGCAAGGGCCCGCTGCCGTCGTGCGGGGGAATCGTGCCGCGCGGCATCTTGACCGTCTCGAGCGAGGCTCCGCGCCGGAACAGCAACAGGACGTTGCGCCCGCCGACCGCGAATGCATGCAGGCGCGCGTCGGCGAACAGCGGCGTGAGCTCGAGGACGTCGGCATAGAATCTGGCCGCGCGATCGAGGTCGTCCACATAGAGTGCGGTCTCGAGCACTCGATCGATCTTGGGCATGGCCGCCTCCGTGCAGTGGATCGCCTGTTGTGCGTGGGTCGCGCCGGCGGATATTTCGAAAGCAATGCGTGCTGAGCTTTACGCTCGAACCAAGCTCCGGTTCCACCGACGTCGTGGTTGTAGATACGGGAGGATTGGCCGATCATGCCGGTTCGCGAGACGGTCGAGCCGGAGACCACTGTGGACGTCATCATCATCGGTGGCGGAATTGGCGGGCTGACGCTTGCCCTGACACTGCATCGGGCCGGTATTCCCTGCCGGGTCTACGAGGCGGCGCCGGAGATCAAGCCGATCGGCGTGGGCATCAACCTGCTGCCGCATGCGATGCGGGAGCTCGCGAGTCTCGGCCTCGAGGCGTCGCTCGCCGCGCGCGGCGTCGTCACCTCGGAAGCGGTATTCTTCAATCGCTTCGGTCAGCTCATCTATCGCGAGCTGCTGGGACTCGCCGCCGGCTATGCCTGGCCCCAGGTCTCGATCCATCGCGGGGATCTCCAGGCGGTGCTGGTCGAGACGTTTCGCGAGCGGATCGGCTCGGACCGGCTGATGCTGGGATGGCTCTGCACCGGCGCCGTGCAAGACGAACGGAGCGCCGGTGCAAGCTTCGTTGAGACCGGAACGAGGCAATCGCTGCCGCCGCAGCGCGGCGACATCGTGATCGGCTGCGACGGGATCCATTCGACGATCCGCAGGCAGCTCTTTCCCGGCGAAGGCGAGCCGATCTATTCCGGCGTGAACATGTGGCGCGGGGTCACTCCCTGGCCGCCGATTCTTTCGGGTTCCAGCATGATCCGCGCCGGCTGGTTCACGCCGGCGAAGATCGTGATCTATCCGATCCGCGACCGCATCGACGCGCAGGGACGGCAGCTGTTGAATTGGGTGGTGGAGATCGAGACGCCGAACTACGCGAATTGGAATTGGAACCGGCCGGGGCAGCTGTCGGATTTTCTCGGCGCCATGTCCGACTGGCATTTCGACTGGCTCGATGTGCCGCAACTGCTACGCAGCACCGAGGTCATCCTTGAATATCCGATGGTGGACAAGGACCCGCTGCCGCGCTGGAGCTTCGGCCGCATCAGTCTGCTCGGCGATGCCGCCCATCCCATGTATCCGCGCGGCTCGAACGGAGCGGGTCAGGCGATCCTCGATGCGCGGGCCCTTGCCGAAGCGCTTGCCGCCTCGCCCGCGGATCCGGTCGGGGCTCTCGCCGCGTACGAGAACCGGCGCCTTGCGGCGACCGCCCGGGTAGTGCGCACCAATCGCACCGCCCCGCCCGATGCCATCCTGGGCGAGGTGTTCCGCCGCACCGGAGACCAGCCGTTCCGCTCGATCGACGAGGTCATCAGTCGCGAGGAGCTCGTTGCGATCAGCGAGGGGTACAAGCGCATCGCCGGCTACGATCAGGACGCCCTCGGCTCGGCCGAAACCCGGCGCTGACGCGGTGCGCGCCCCATCGGGTCATTGTCTGAGCCGGCTCGATGTGCACACTAGGTCGCCGCGGGCATCCGCCGGGTGCTCCCAATGTGAGGTCGACCACGCACCGGCTCGAGATCCTGCTGGTAGGATCGTTGGCTTAGAACACTGGGTTGTATAACAGATGAATTTCAACGACCTCGTCGATCTTTATCACACCTACGCGAACATGAGCTTCGCGCAGCTCTACGCCATGCTGCACGAGCGGGCGGCGTCCGAATTGTCGAACTTCAATTTCGCCGTCATGTTCGCGGTCATCGGCGCCTGCTTCTACGTCATCACATATTACATGAAGACCATGGTGCCGCTGCGTATCGTAGGCATCATCGGCAACCTGTTCTTCATCGCCTACGGCTTTTTCTACCCCTCCTACTTTACGTTCATCCTCTACGTCGGAATCTTGCCGATCAACGTCTATCGCTTGATCGAGATGCGGCGGCTCATCGAGCAGGTCCGGGATTCCGCCAACACCGATCAGTCGATGGACTGGCTCAAGCCGTTCATGACCAAGCGCACCTACAAGAAGGGCGACGTGCTGTTCAAGAAGGGCGACCGCGCCTACGAAATGTTTTACGTCGTCACCGGCAAGTTCCTGGTCAGCGAGATCGGGGTCATGATCCCGGCCGGCCAGGTGTTCGGCGAGTTCGGCCTGTTGGCGCCGGACAATCGGCGTACTTCGAGCATCGAATGCGTCGAGACCGGCGTGGTGCTGACCATCACCTACGACAAGGTGCAGGAGCTGTATTTCCAGAACCCGACGTTCGGTTTCTATTTCCTGCGCCTGACCACCGAGCGCATGCTGCAGAACATCACGCGGCTCGAGACCATGCTGGCGCAGCGGGAGCTGGCGACGAGCGCGCCCGCCGCGGCCGCTCCGGCGCCCGAGCGCAAGTCCGCCACGCGCGCCGAGGCTTGAGCCGGTCGGCCGTCGGTACGAGCTGCGGAATGATCAACAAGCGGGTAGCGGATCTCGCTGCGGCGCTCGACGGCATCAAGAGCGGATCGACCGTGCTGCTGGGCGGGTTCGGCGCCGTCGGCCAGCCGGACGAGCTGATCGATGCGCTGCTGGAGCAGGGCGCAACCGACCTGACAGTGGTCGCCAACAATGCCGGCACGGGTACGCGGGGGCTCGCGGGGCTGATCGCGGCGGGCAGGGTGCGGAAAATCATTTGCTCCTATCCGCGATCCGACGATCCCCGCGCGTTCGATGCCGCCTACAAGGCAGGCCGCATAGAGCTCGAGCTCACCCCCCAGGGCACGCTGAGCGAGCGTATGCGCTGCGCCGCCGCCGGACTCGGCGCCTTCTATTCGCCGGTCGGCGTCGGCACCAAGCTCGGGCACGGCAAGGAATTGCGCGAGATCGACGGCAAGCGCTATGTGTTGGAGAAGCCGCTCAAGGGCGACGTGGCGCTGCTCAAGGCGCTGCGCGCCGACCGCTGGGGCAATTTGACCTACCGGAAGTCGGCGCGAAACTTCAACCCGGTGATGGCCATGGCAGCCGAGCTGAGCATCGTGCAGGTCAAGGAGACGGTCGAGCTCGGCGCGATCGATCCCGAATGCGTGCATACACCGGGCATCTTCATCGACCGCATCGTCGTGGTTTGAGGAGCATCGCATGACCCCGCTGTCGCGCCCGCAGATGGCCCGCAGAGCCGCCCAGGACCTCCTCGACGGCGCCTACGTCAACCTCGGCATCGGCCTTCCGACCCTGGTGGCCGACCACATTCCGGCCGATCGCGAGATCGTGTTCCACAGCGAGAACGGTATTCTCGGCCTCGGCCGGGCGCCGGTGCCGAGCGAGGTCGACCCCGATCTCATCAACGCAGGGAAGGGCGCTGCGAGCCTGCTGCCCGGCGGGTCGTTCTTCCATCACAACGATGCCTTCCTGATGATCCGCGGCGGCCACATCGACGTAGCGCTGATGGGCGCGTTCGAAGTCTCGGAGCAGGGGGATCTTGCCAATTGGACGACCGAGGACCCGGATTT